>Ga0082335_1007245_pt1 | contig 13596 bp, 11 predicted proteins | sample Subgrocontami58m_FD_72375 | JGI IMG/M metagenome (GOLD analysis project Ga0082335, IMG submission 72375) | Subsurface groundwater microbial communities from S. Glens Falls, New York, USA - GMW37 contaminated, 5.8 m (SPADES assembly) (version 2) ...
TATACCGGCCCAGGGGATGCTCCAGGCCACGGCCCTCGTCCATTTCCCTTTGGATGCAGCGGGAAACGATGTCCCGGGGGGCAAGTTCCATCGTATGGGGCGCATAGCGCTGCATGAATCTTTCGCCCTGGCTGTTGGTCAGCCAGCCGCCTTCCCCCCGGGCCGCCTCAGTGATCAGGATATTGGTGCCGATCAGGGCCGTGGGATGGAATTGCACGAATTCCATGTCCTTGATGGGCACACCGGCCTGGTAAGCCATACCGATGCCGCTGCCCGTATTGATCAGGGCATTGGTGGAATATTGAAAAACCCGGCCATAGCCCCCGGTGGCAAAGAGGGTGACCGGCGCGGCCACCGGCACGAGTTCGCCCTTTTTAAAATCCAGGGCGACGATGCCGTGACACCGCCCTTCACCGGCGGCCAGGGCGACCACTTGCCATTCCTGATAAATGGTGACTTTTCTCGATACCGCAACTTCGTAGAGGGTGTTCAGCAGCACATGGCCGGAGAGATCGGTGGAAAAGCAGGTCCGCGGAAAACCGGCCCCGCCGAAGGGCCGCTGGGCGATCGTGCCGTCGGGAAAACGACTGAACGGGCAGCCCCAGTGTTCCATCTCATAGACAACCTTGATGGCCTCCTGGCACAGCATTTCTACGGCCGGCTGGTCGGCCAGATAGTCGCTCCCCTTTACCGTGTCGAAGGCGTGTTTCTGCCAGGTATCGTCGCGCCCGTCGGGATTGTTGCCCAAAGCGGCGTTGATGCCCCCCTGGGCGGCGATGGAGTGCGACCTGATGGGATGGACCTTGGTGAAGAGGCCCACATTATAATGTTCGCAGAGCCCGACGGCGGCGCGCAGACCGGCCAGACCGCCCCCGACGATGATAATGTCATGATGAAGCATGGCTATGACATCCCGACGTAAAAGTAAATCAGCAGGGCGGCAATAACTGCCGCTATAATATTCGACCAGAGGAACAACTGCTTTTCTTTTTTGTATCCCAGGTCGATGGCGATGGTTCTTAAACCATAGATGCTGTGAAAGGTGAAAAGAATGAGGATCAGGACATCAAGGACCGGCTGGCGATGCAGGCTGAGCGCCCAATCCGGCTTCTTGTCTTTGGTCATCAGGAAGTAGCTGGTGAAGATTTTTGTGCCGATGAGCAAGATTAGCGCCGAGCCGCTGATTCTGTGAAAAAGCCAGATAAACATAGGGGAGCCCCTTCTGTCTTGTATGGTTGCTTCCATTCCTGCCAGGCAAAAGGATATATTGCAAGAGTAGACGGATGTCAACTTAATTCAACGGTTATTTCAGCAAACCCGTCAGAAGTTGACCGCCAGCGTCAGCAGCGTCTCCCGCACCGGTGCCCTACCGGCAAAAACGAACTGATCGGTTATCCAGTTGAAGTGCTGATTGAAAATATTGCGCATTTCGAGGTTCACGGAGCCTCGTTTGCGGGGGAATTCGTAGCCGACCGCTGCATCGGTGAGCCAAATGTGCTCGTCCTCGAAGCTTCCCGTTCTGAACCGCTCATAGCGGTAGGTTTCGGTGAGCGACGAAGACAGGCCGCTGCGATGGAGATACCGGAGGCCCGTCGAAGCCAGGTGATCTTCCCGGTCCCCCCGGAGGTTAGGCAGGTTTGCCTCGTCCACAACATCCTGGTAGCGGTATTTCAATGCCAACCCGAAGCCGCTGCCGATCAGCTGGTTCAGAGCCAGCTCCAGCCCTTTCAGGCGGCCATAATCGGCTTCCAGGAAAGGCTGGTTGTCCAGGTGTTCGAATTTCTTTTCCAGATAGAAGAGGTTAGCGGCCAGATAGCCCCGCGCCCATTCCCGCTCCCATACCATGTCCACTTCATCTACCCGGGAGCCTTCGCGAAAATTGCGGAATACCGGCACCCCGGCCACATCCATGGGGTCGATGCGGCTGGCGATGAAAGGCGAAAGATAACGGAAGACTGCCAGGCGCAGGGTATCCCGCCGGGTAGGTGTAAAAATTAATCCCAGGCGGGGCGACCATTGGTTAAGCTGCCACTCCGTCCCCGTGGCGGCATTACTGTTTTGCAAGCGGTCGAAATATACCGCCCCCTCCAGGATCAGAGATTTGCCGGCCTTCCAGGTATCCGAGAAAAAATAGCTTTCCAGGGAAAGGTTTGGTTCATTGGCCGTACGTGTATTGCTGTTGAGCACGGAGACGTTGGCCGGTATGGTCACGACGTTGATGTTGTTGAGGATCGTCAGGATGTTCTCTCCCCGGTACTGCGTCGTTCCCATGATCAACTGGTGCTCGGCAACCTTGAGCAGATGCTCCACCTGGAGCTGATAGTTCGGTTGCCGGAAATCGGCCGTTAAATCCAGATCTACCCCCAGGGGACCAAGGGTCGGGTGGACCAGCGAACTCTGCGCCAACTGCCGCAGCTCTCCTCTGATATCCGTAACGATTGTCAGGAATGCTGGCGGGCTGGAGGGAAATGGCTGCCACGAGTATAGGTAGCAGAAGAATGAACATGAGAAGATGGGGTGAGGATGGCTGCTGTGCGACCACCAGTTAACGAGGGACGTAATTGGTGCTGAGATGGTCACGACTTATAAGTGAGGTTCTTAACTTTGTCAACGAATATTGAGGAATATCCGGTAAAAGAAAGTGTGAAATACTTCACACAGTCCTTACTTCTCGACGGCGGCAGGACGGCAAAGGGCTGCGTCATCCATCCCGGCGAGGTCAAATTGACCCTTGGGGCTGGGGCATCGTCCGACCTTTTGCCGGTCAATGATTCATGCTTTTAGTGTGTTTCCGCCCATTGAGTCACCAGCGAAATAAAAATCTCAAAATCATCCAGATGTTTTTTGAAAATGCTGAAGACGAGCTGATTGTCTATCTTCTCATAACGATGGACCAGCATATTGCGGAACGAAGCCATATCCTGAAAAGTCGCCACGTGTTCCCTGGGAATCACGCCATTTTCGTGAAGAACTTGAAAAAGATCCCGATATCCCTCCGGTTCCCGCCACCGTTCAAAAGATACCAGGTGATTGCCGACATCGATGACTTTTTCGATACATAGATGTATATAGCGTTCGACGAAGGCGCGCGTGCGGATGTCTTCTTCGTAAAGGCGCCACGTAATATCCTGCGCCTTTTTAAGCGCCGACAGGAAGTCATGGAGTTGCGATATCTTGCGCGAAAGGAGTTCTTTGTCCACCATGGATCTATGCCTCTATTTCCTTGAACAATTCCTTGGAGTCGAAATATTCCGCTCGCGCCAGCACCTCCTGGCGGACCCTTTCTCCGGAATCATTTTCGCAGATCAGCCGGCCGTACTTGAGAATCTGATGCCTGAGCAGCGGCGCAGCCTGTCCGAACACGACAAGGTGAACATCGCGGCGGCACAAGTTGGACAGCTCCGTTTCCAGTCGGATACGTTCGCGGGGTAATATCGCCTCTTTCGCAATAATAGCCAGGTCGATATCACTGCCCCGCCGGTTTCTGCCGGTGGCCGTGGAACCGAAAAGGTAGGCCGCCGCAATTTTCTTCCGTCGGCAAAGTATTGAGGTCATGTCTTCCATGAAATAATATTATCATACCAACCGAATATGCGATAACATTTTTTCAGAGCCACTTTTTACGAAGCTGTTAAGGGCGAATGCGGCGGGAGTCCATAGTTGTCTAACTCCTGGATTCCTGCCTCCGCGGGATGACAGAAATGTATGTTTAAAATTCCGATTGCAAATATTATAAAACCTCCCTATATTGTGCGCCACACAAAATATTCCTACAGGGAGGCAACAATGAAAAGACTTTCCGTGGATGTAGCAGTATTTTTGTTCTTCTTAACCCTTTTCCCCTTACCCCTATTGGCCGCCGAGAGTAACATCGATATCGTTATCCCCCTGCCCCTGACCGGCCAGCAGGCCAAGTTCGGGGAAATGATGAAGCGTTCCTATGAAATGGCGGCGGAAGAGATCAACGCCAAAGGCGGCATCAAGAAAAAGAAACTCCTGCTTTCCTTCGAGGACTCAGTGGCGAAGCCGGAAACCGCCCGGGCCATTGTGGAAAAACTGATCGACGTCAAAAAACAGCCGATCATCGTGGGCGAGTACACGTCCGCCTGCGCCAAGGCCGTGGCCGCCGTGGCCGAGGAAAGGAAGACGCCCTATCTCGTGGTGGCCAGCGCCGATGACGCCATAACCCGGCAGAACTACAAATACGTATTCCGGCAGAACGCGGTCAACGCCCATTACGGTGACGGCGTGATCGACTTCTTTAACCAGATAGTGAAACCAAAAACCATCGCCATCCTCTATGAAAGCTCCGCCTTCGGCACCTCGGGCGCCGAGGCCATGGTCAAGGATGCGGAAAAGCTCGGCATGAAGGTCCTGTTGAAGGAGAAATACGAGTCGGGCTCCATCGACTTTCGCCCCATCCTTTCCAAGGTCAAGGCCGCCCAGCCCGACGTCCTTTACATGGTTTCCTATGTCATGGATGCTTCCCTGCTCATGAAGCAGATCAAGGAACTCCGGATTGACATCAAGCTCTTCGCCGGCGGTGCGGCGGGGTTCGCGATACCGGAATTCATCGACAATGCCAAGGACGCCGCCGACTATGTCATCACGGCCACCCTCTGGACGCAGCAATTGAAATACCCCGGCGCCAAGGAATATGCCGAAAAGTATAAAGCTAAATACAAGGATTATCCCTCCTACCACGGGGCCTCCGCCTATTCCGCGGTCTATGTGGTGAAGGATGCCCTGGAGCGGGCAAAAGATTACACTGCCGAGCGGATCCGGGAGGCCATGAAGGCCACGAATGTCAAAACCGCCTTCGGTCCGGTAAAATTTGAAGACAAGGAAGGATACCAGAACCAGAATTTCTCGGAAACTCTGGTGATCCAGATTCAGAAAGGAGAATTCGAGACCATCTGGCCCCAGCAGCATGCCAGCAAGAAATATATCTACCCGATTCCGACGTGGAGGGAGAGAAGGTAGGGACTGTGTCGAAATCTTCACCCGTCATTGCGAGAGACCGGAGGGAGCGCGGCAATCCCTTTATCAGCATGTTGCAAGATTGCTTCGGTCGTTTCACTCCCTCGCAATGACATCATGACACAATCTTTCCCGGAGGAGGGTTCCGAGGAAGCATACTCGTACTGATAAAGGAAATTACCGGCGAGGTATTCCATGATATCCGTTCAGCTTGAAGTCCTGCTGCAAACCCTGATTTCGGGGATTTTTCTCGGCGGCCTCTATGCCTTGCTCGGTCTGGGCATGACCCTGATTATGGGCGTCATGAAGATCATCAACCTGGCCCATGGGGAACTTATGATGGTGGGCATGTACATCGCCTATGTCCTGTTCTCCTATTTTCACATCGATCCCTATCTTTCCATTTTTATTGCCGCCCCGGCGCTCTTCCTTCTCGGCGTCCTGCTCCAGAAGTTCCTGATCAACCCGGTACTCAAGGTGGAATCGATCCTGCCGGAAAATCAGGTTATCCTCACCGTGGGCATCGGCATGGTGCTGGCCAACCTGGCGACGATCATTTTTACCTCGGACTACCGTTCCACCCCCGTCTCCTATGCCACCAACGCCTGTTATCTTTCCGACCTGTGGAAGAAATCGCCGATCGAACTTTGCGTCTCCATCCCCTGGTCCGTCTCTTTTTTCTTTGCCGTGGCCATTACCGCCGGCCTTTGGTTCTTTCTTACGAAAACCGACATGGGCAAATCCATCCGGGCGACGGCCCAGGACAATGACGCCGCGCTCCTCATGGGCGTCAACGTGGGAAAAATGCGGATATTCACCTTTGGCCTGGGTTCCGCCCTGGTGGGGGCGGCGGGCTGTCTCTTCTTACCTATTTATTACCTCTATCCCGATCTGGGGGGGCAGTTTACCCTGATCGCTTTTGTCATTACCATTCTGGGCGGCCTGGGATCGACAGTCGGCGCTATCGTGGGGGGACTGATCCTGGGCGTCTTCGAATCCCTCACCGCCACTTATATCGGGATGGGCTGGGCGCCGGTGGGCCGGTTCGTCATCTTTGTCGCCGCCCTGATCTTCATCCCCGGCGGGATAGTTGCTTTCTTTAAGAGCCAGAGGTTAAGCTGATGAAAAAGATCTTGCCGCTGATCCTCATCGCCGCCCTAGCCCTGTCGCCCTTCCTGGGCATCAACACTTACCTCCTCCATGTGCTGATCATCGCCATCATGTGGACCGTCATCGGCATGGCCTGGAACCTCCTGGGCGGCTACTGCGGACAGGTTTCCTTCGGCCATGCGGCCTTCTTCGGCGTGGGCGCCTATACGTCAGGGATTCTGTACAGCAAGCTCGGCCTGTCCGCCTGGTGGGGCCTCCCCCTGAGCGTCATCGTGGTCACCCTTTTTGCCCTCGTCATCGGCTTCATCTGCCTGCGTCTGAGAGGCCCTTACTTCGCCCTGGGAACGCTGGCCATGGGCGTGATCCTCCGGGTCACGGCGGAAAATCTTACAGGCCTGACGGCGGGCAATCTCGGCATCATGATCCGGGAAAGGACCTGGGTCGATAAGACCTGGTATCTCTACATCATCCTCGTCTTGGCCATCCTGACTTACCTGCTCATCAAAAAGCTGATCGCCTCGAAGCTCGGTTATTACTTTGTAGCCATCCGGGAAGATCAGGATGCCGCCGAATCGCTGGGCATCGACACCACCTATTACAAAACGATCGCCCTCTGCCTGAGTGCCGTTTTGACCGGGCTGGCCGGCGCCTTCTACACTAACTATATGGGCTACATCGATCCCAAAGTGGTCTTCGCCCTCCATGATATCTCCATCGTCACGATTATGGTCGTGATGGTCGGCGGGGTGGCGACCTCCTGGGGACCGGCAATCGGCGCCGCCATTATGATCATCATGGCGGAAGCCATCAGGTCCATCCCCAAGCTCGGCGCCGCGCACCATACCTTCTTCGGCGTGCTCCTGATCGTCATCATTATCTTCCTGCCCAACGGGATAGTCGGGGATATCCCCAAGCTGAAGCGTTGGTTTGGCATCGGAAAAAACCCATGACGGCCTTACTGGAAATAAAAGGCGTTTCGCGTTTCTTCGGCGGCCTCGCCGCGCTCACGGACATCAGCTTTAATGTGACCAAGGGAGAGATCGTCGGCCTTATCGGTCCCAACGGCGCCGGCAAGACGACCCTTTTTAATGTTATCAACGGGTTTTACGGGCCATCGCGGGGAGAGATATCATTCAAGGGGGAAAAAATATCGGGGCTCAAACCGCATCGGGTCTGCGCTTTGGGGATCGCCCGGACCTTCCAGGTGGTGAAGCCCCTGCAACGGATGTCGGTCTTCGATAATGTGATCGCCTCCGCCTTCCTGCGGGCACAGAACAAGGCCCAGGCTGAGGAAATGGCCGCCGAGGTCCTGGAGTTCACCTTACTGCAGGATGACCGGGATGTGATTTCCAAAGGTCTGCCCCTGGGTAAGAGAAAACGGCTGGAAATGGCCAGGGCCCTGGCCACGGGACCGGAAATGATCCTCCTCGATGAGTCTTTCGCCGGTTTGAATCCTACAGAACAGAATGAATGCATGGGCATCATCAGGAAAATACAGGGGAAGGGCATTACGATCATGATCATCGAGCATCATATGCAGGTGATCATGTCCATCTCGGAAAAAATTGTGGTGCTTAATTACGGACAAAAGATCGCCGAGGGCAGCCCCGAAGAGATCAGGAACAATCCCCTCGTTATCGAGGCCTATCTGGGAGTGTCGCAGGGTGCTTGAAATAGCTCATATCGATGTGTTTTACGGCGACGTCCAAGTCATCTGGGATGTCTCCTTCTCCGCGAAAAAAGGGGAAATCACAGCCCTCATCGGCGCTAACGGCGCCGGGAAAACGGCCATCCTGAAGACCATCTCCGGTCTTATCCCCACCACCCGAGGCAAGATCATCTTTGCCGGTCAGGAAATACAACATCGGGAACCGCACCTGCTCATTGAAGCCGGCTTGGCCCACGTACCCGAGGCGCGCCGTCTTTTTGTCGAGATGACCGTAGAGGAAAACCTCGACATGGGTTCGCTCAAGGGTGAAGCTAAAAGAGATCGTGAAGAAACCAGGGCCATGGTCTTTGAACTCTTTCCCAAGCTGAAGGAAAGGCGCCGGCAACTGGCGGGCACCTTAAGCGGCGGGGAACAGCAAATGGTGGCGATCGGCCGGGGTCTGATGTCCAAGCCGGCCCTCATCATGTTTGACGAGCCCTCTCTCGGCCTGGCCCCGCTCCTGGTCCGGGAAATCTTCACCGTTATCAAAAAGATCAATGCCGAAGGGACTTCCGTCCTCATAATCGAGCAAAATGTCAAACAGACCCTGGCCATTGCCGACCATGGCTACGTCCTGGCCACCGGAAAGATCGTCATGGAAGGCACCGGCGCCGCCCTGCTGAATAACGAGCATATCCGGACGGCCTATCTGGGAATTTGACAGTTCATAGCTTTCGTCTCCCATTCAGCTCCCATTCAATCATTATTGTTTTCCCGGCCATACTGAAATTATATTGATCGCAAAAAAAGAAAGGAATTGATTGATTATGAGACTTTTGATGATCTTTTTTCTCCTCGGCGCCCTGATCCTCATGGCGTCGCTCTCCTTTGCCGGGGAAGAGAAATGCCAACCCACTAAGCCTGATGGGCTGGGGCCCTTCTACAAGGCCGGCGCCCCGGTACGTGCGAGTGTGGGCAGGGGTTACATCGTAAGCGGCGTTGTGCGGTCCTCCAATGACTGCTCCCCGGTCAGGGGAGCACAGATTGAATTCTGGCTCGCCGGTGCCGACGGCAAGTACGATGATGACCATCGGGCGACCATGTACGCGGACGATAAAGGCGCCTTCCGGTTCGAGAGCAACTATCCGCCGCCCTATTCCGGCCGGCCTTCGCACACCCACATCCGCGTCTCGGCCGGAGGATTCAAGACCCTGGTGACCCAGCATTATCCCGAGCAGGGTAAGCCCGCCGCCGCCTTCGACCTCGTCCTGGTCCCCGCTGAATAATCACTAACTGATGAGATTATCCGCCAGGGGCTTGAACCTCATGAGGAAGAAGCGCAGCGAACCGGCCGCGGGCTCCCAGGCTATTTGCAGACCGCTGATCCTTTCTCGCATCTGATGGAGTTCAATGATCTTGTCCGCCACGTAATCCATATGGGACTGGGTATAGACCCGCCGCGGGATGGTAAGTCTCACCAGCTCCAGTTCCGGGACATTCTGTTTTCCCGTATGACCGTCGCGGCCGGCGGAGACGATCCCCCGTTCCATGGTCCTTACAGCGCTGTGCAGGTAGATGGCGCTGGCCAGGGCCTGGGCCGGGAATTGTTCCTGGGGCAAATGGGGCAGGAAGGCCTTCGCATCGATAAAAACCGCATGCCCTCCCACGGGCGTCACGGTGGGAATCCCGGCATTGCGGAGCAGTTCCCCCAGATACTGGGTCTGTCCGATGCGGTAGGCGATCCAGTTGTCATCGATGCTTTCCCTTATTCCCTGGGCCAGCGCTTCCATGCTGTAACCCGCCATGCCGCCGTAGGTGGGGAACCCTTCGAAATCCACCAGCATTTCACGCGCCCGGGCGGCTTTTTCCCCATCATTTAAAGCCAGAAAACCCCCGATATTGACCAGATGGTCTTTCTTGGAACTCATGGTGCAGCCATCGGTCAGGTCGCCGATTTCCCGGACGATCTCGGCTACGGTCCGTTCCCGATAGCCGGCTTCCCGCTGCTGGATGAAATAGGCGTTCTCCACCAGGCGCGTGGCATCCAATAGTAGAGGGATGCCGTACCGACTGGTCAGGGAGCGCAGCTCCCGCAAATTCTCCAGGGAAAAGGGCTGGCCGCCCGCCATGTTCACGCAACCCTCCAGATGCACATAGGCGATATGCCGGGGGCCGTGAACGCTGCCCCAGCGGGCGATGCAATCATCGATCAACCGGCGGAATTTACCGAGATCGATATTGCCCTTAAAGGGATGCCAGGCCGTCGGGTTGTGGGCCTCATCGATGATGACATCCTTGAAGACGCCGCCGGCCCGCAGGATATGGACCTTCGTCGTCGTAAAATACATATTTTTGGGCACATAGACGGGATCACCGGGATATTGCTCCAGCAGGGGCTTGATGAAAATTGTCGAAACGATATGTTCCGCACCCCGGCCCTGATGCGTCGGGACCACCTCTTTCCAGCCGTACACCTCCTGGATGGCCTTTTCCAGGGGATAATAACTCCGGGAACCCGCATAATCTTCGTTACCTCTCAGCATGGCCGACCATTGCAGGTCGCTCATGGCGGAGGTGCCGCTGTCGGTGAGAAGATCGATGAGAATGACAACACCCTTGTCTTCTTTCAACAAGAAGGTATTGTAGCCGGCTTCTTCCAGGGCCTGCAAACGCCGGTCATAGGGGGGGCAGCCTTCGGGAGGACAACCTTGCCCGCGCAGCTCGACACTTTTGATCCGGTAAGGTTCCATGGGGTGGCGGGGAAGCAGGCGCAGGAGCTCCGGGGCCGGTCCGCCGTCCCGCAGCGCCAGCAACCGCTCCAGTTCTTTCAGGGATTCACTTTCGCGCCCTACCCTGTTACAGCCGGCCAGCCTCTTGGCCAGGACGCCCAGTTGCTGCGCCGGGGAGAAATTGTTTTCCCCGGCCCGGAAGCGGATATTTTGTAACTCCAAATCAACTTTCATCATTCCACCTTTCCTGCCGAAATGGCTACCCCGGAATTTTGGCTTTCTTATAATTTCTTAATTTATACACGGCTGGGGCGTGGTTCAAGCAAATTTGTTTTGCCTATCCGTTTTTAAAGCAAAATTAATCTCGCAACTATCCCTTTCTTTTGGTACATTTAATAAATCTAATCCCGATAAACGGGATAAGTGCGTTAACGAAATCATATTCTGCAAAAATACGCAGAACATGATTTCTAACTTACTAATAAGGAGCGCCCATGGAAACAGAAAAAGATTGCCCCGAACCGACCCTGGCGGCCGGCGACGCCGTATATGGATTTAAGGTCTTGCGGGTGGAACAGATAGCGGAAATACGCATCACGGCCTATGAAATGGAGCATGAAAAAACGGGGGCCAAAGTTCTTCACCTCCACTGCGGCGATAAGGAAAATCTCTTTTCCATCGGCTTTCGCACCCCCCCCTCCGATTCCACGGGCGTCCCGCACATCCTGGAACATTCCGTCCTGGCGGGATCGGAAAAATACCCCGTGAAAGATGCCTTCAACGAATTGCATAAAGGCACCCTCCAGACATTCATCAACGCCTTTACCTATCCCGACAAGACCATTTATCCCGTAGCCAGTCAGGTGCGCACCGATTTTTTCAACCTCGCCCGCGTTTACAGCGATCTGGTATTGCGGCCCCGGCTTTTAGAAGAAACCTTTTACCAGGAGGGGCGCCATCTGGAATTTACCACTCCCGGTGATATTACGAGCGATCTCACCGTTTCCGGCATCGTCTTCAACGAAATGAAAGGCGCCTATTCGTCGCCCGACAGTCTGATGTTTAAGGCCATCCAGGAAAGCATTTTCCCGGACAATGCCTACGCCCATGATTCCGGCGGCAATCCCGAGGTTATCCCGCAGTTAACGTACGAGCAGTTCAAGGCCTTTCACCGGACCTTCTATTCGCCCAGCAACTCCCGCATTTTCCTTTATGGCGACATAACCACCACGGATCATTTGCAGTTTCTCGCCGAGATGCTGAGCGGTTTTGAAAGGAGCGAGGTGGAATCCTCCGTGGCCAGTCAAAAGGCCAGGGAAGAACCGGTTCAGATCAGGGGCACCTATCCCCTGGCCAAAGAAGACGCAACGGCGGGCAAGACGACCGTTAACTGCGCCTGGATGCTGGCCGAAAATACCGACGTGGAGACCGCCCTTTTCCAGCAGATTACCTGTGCTTTGCTCGTCGGGAGTGCCGCCGGCCCCCTGCGCAAAGCCCTGATCGATTCGCATCTGGGGGAAGACCTCTCACCGGTCACCGGCCTGGAAGCAGACTTCAAACAAATGGTCTTTGCGGTGGGATTGCGCGGCACAGACCCCGACCAGGCCCTGAAAATCGAGGCCTTGATCCTGGAAACCTTGCAGGAAATCTGCCAAACCGGTTTTGACCGGGAACTCATCGAAGGGACGATTCACCAGGTGGAATTCCACGGCAAAGAGATTGTGCGCACCTCTTTCCCTTACGGGATTGTCCTCATGGGGGCGGCCTACCAGACCTGGCTTTACGACGGCGATCCGCTGGTGGGTCTTAACTTCCCCCTGGCGATCCGCCAGGTGCGCGAGAAATGGGCGGAAAATCCGGCTATTTTCCAAGAGATAATCAAAGAGTGGTTCCTGGACAACCGCCACCGCGTCCTTGCCGTTCTCGAACCCAGCTACACTTACCTGGAAGAAAAAGAAGCGGCTTTCCGGAAAGAAATGGCGCAACTCAAGGCGTCCCTGTCTCAGCAGGAACTGGAAAAAATCCGTGATGAAGCGGCCGTCCTGCGCCGGTTCCAGACGGAACCGGACCCCCCGGAGGCCGCCGCCGCCATCCCCAGAATCGGGCTCGGCGATCTCCCGCGGGACATAGACAAAATCCCCACGGAAAAAACCCTGCTCCAGAACCTTCCCCTGCTGAGCCATGATCTCTTCACCAATGGAATTGGCTACCTGGACCTGGTATTCGACATCGAGGACATCCCGGAAGACTTGCAGATCTATCTGCCGCTCCTGGGTAAACTATCGGTCAACATGGGGGCGGCGGGACTGGATTATGAGGCCATGTCCAAAAGGATCGCCTTAAAAACCGGGGGCGTCTCCTGTCACCTGGCCGCCGGGCTGACCGCCGACGGCAGCCGGAACTGGCAAAAGATGATCTTTCAGGTCAAGGCCCTTTACCGTAATGTGGAGGAGGCCGTAAAAATTCTGGCCGATATCTTCACCGCCGGCGACCTCGACGACCGGCAACGGATGTTCGATCTGATCGCGGAGAGAAAGAACGGGATGCACGCCTCGGTAGTGCCTTCCGGTCATATTTTCGCCAAGCGGGCGGCGGCGGCGGCACTCTCCCTGCCCGCCTACCGGGACGAGCAGTGGAACGGCCGGACGCAGCTCCGGTTTATGACGGGCATTGCGGAGCAAGGTAAAGACGGCAACGGTGATTTGCGGGAAAATCTGGCCCGCCTGCGAAGCGTGGTCTTCAGTAAGGCAAGGCTGACCCTGAACATGACCGCCGATCCGGAAGGCCTGGAGCTCCTCATGTCCGCGACAGCCGCCCTCCTGGAGCGGCTGCCGGATCAGGGGCTGTTGGGTGTTCCCGCTGCCTTCCCTTTCGCGGCCCCTCATAACCTGGGCATCGCCATACCCGCCGAGGTCTCCTATGCCGTCAAGGCCTTCAAGGCCCCCGGTTTTGCCGACCCTCTGGCCTCCACACTCCTGGTGGCCTCCAAGTTGCTTTCCGACGGCTATCTCTACAAACATATCCGGGTGCAGGGCGGCGCTTACGGGGGCATGTGCCAGTACGATGCCTCCAGCGGCCTTTTTGCCTTTCTGTCCTACCGCGACCCCCATATCGTCGAAACCTTACAGG
>Ga0082335_1007248_pt1 | contig 13590 bp, 13 predicted proteins | sample Subgrocontami58m_FD_72375 | JGI IMG/M metagenome (GOLD analysis project Ga0082335, IMG submission 72375) | Subsurface groundwater microbial communities from S. Glens Falls, New York, USA - GMW37 contaminated, 5.8 m (SPADES assembly) (version 2) ...
TTGATGACGTTATCCTTGGACACGGCGTATCACTCCTTAGATGGAGAAGTGGAGGCTCGAACACCCCCACGATACGCCGCCTTACCGATTCACGCCGTCACCAACTTTCGGCAATAGCTCGCAATCCGACAGATGTGGTCAGATTTCTTGTCGGGTAGACATGGCGCGACAATCATCCCCGCGCCGCGACTGCCAACCGCGATCTTGATTGTTGCGGCCAATCAACCGGAGCGCTCGGAGCGGTTTGTTGCTCAGCGCATTTTATCAGCAAGGAGCGCCGATTGATCGGCGATCTCGTCATAACCCCGGCCAAGGAATTGTATGACGCGGAAGCCGCGCCCCGCGCCCCGGCGCCATTTGCGATTGGTGTGGCTCCGTATTGCTTGCGACCGATGCACACGGCCAAGTCGTGCTGCTTGGCACGCTCATCGGCGTCATCGCGACGGTGATCGCGATCTGCTTCATATCATGCCTGATAGCCGGCCGAGTCGCCCATTTCTTCGGAACGGCGGCCAATCTCGTCGTTACGCGCCTGCTCGGCGTCCTGCTCGCCTCGCTCGCCGTTCAATACGTTGTGGACGGCGGGCGCGCCATTCTACGTCAGTGAAGTTAGTGACCCAGATCTTGCGTCTCAAGCATCCGGGTTTCCGCCGAAGGCATGTTCGGGCTGCATCACGGGCTCCTGTTCTTCGAGGCCCGCCGGAATGAACCCACCCACCTCGGTTCGGGGCACAGCGGTCGACGAATGCGCTGGAACCCAGTGCTCGCGCAACCTTCGAATATTACGACAACTGGTTTCATGAATATAGATATGACCCCGTTCGTCGCTCGCGAACAGCGACGCCGCCGGGTCGTTTCGGACCCTCTGCAAGGCTTGGTTGATAACGTTGAGACATTCGACGAGCACAGGTCCATCTTCGAGTTGCATGTGTCGCAGCATGTCGCTGAGGCTGAGGCCATGGAGTGATGGTAGAGCGTGCGCGAGAGGCGTTTCGCGCGCCAACTCGAAAAAGACTTGCGTGACGAGAAAATTTCGCGAGATCAGACTGAAAAGCTGGGCCACCTCATCGACTGTGCATTCGGCAAGCTCACCTGCCTGCATCTTCGATGGCTCATGCTCGAAATGGGCTTGCGAGCCGAGCGCTTTGGCGATTTCGTTCTCCATCCAGCGCCGCACCTCTGGCGGCGCTGATCTCACTTGTTCCGCCGAAAACGTGAAGCTAGTCATGCGATCTCTCCTGTTTGCCTCCATCCGACCTGGTCGATCTTCGAGCCGATATTCGCAGAGTTCGATAACGGTTCAATCCTTTTCCAGGCTTTGCGGCAACTTTGCCGGCGCCATCAGATGTTTAACGTAGCGCGCTCGAATCTCTGCCGCCGAACGCAGGGCTGGCGAAGTTCGAGCCGGCTTCCAGACTTGGTGGCGGAGAGAGCCAGCCGTCACAATTGGCGCAACAGCGAGGGATGAGGGCGCCAGCATACTGCGCCACGAACGTCAGCTACGCGCACGCAGACAGGACGTCACGCCGCCGGCTCATCAGCGGTCTGATCGAATATAATATGGCGCCCTGATGAACTAGGGGCGCGCGGCGCCGTGGTGGGCTGCCGAGCGCTCATTATCCAATTGCATATGACCCGAGATTCGCGGTGTTAATGGACCAACGATCCAATGCGCTCTCAGGGGCTTCCAAATGGCGCGCCTTTCGATTTTCCCCTTTTCCGTCAAATCTTCACTTGCCCGGTTTGCGCTTGCAGGGTTCTTCTGCATTTCGCTGAGCGCCATTGCCTTTGCCGGCAGCGATCGCTCGGCCAGATGTGCCGGCGCCGATCTTGACGCGCGGATCGCCGGTTGCACGGAGGTCATCGCGCGCGGAAATAAGGAAACCAAGCGCAATCGCGTCACGGCTTACATCAATCGGGCCACTGCCTATCGGGTCAAAGGCGACTTCGGTCGCGCCCTCGCCGATCTCGCCAAGTCGCTGCGACTCGATCCGAAGTCGACTCTCGCTCTTACCGAAAGCGCGTCGATCTATGTCGCGAAGGGCGATTTCGATCGCGCCATCGAGGAGTACGGCAGGGCGCTGCGCCTCGACGAGAATCTGACTACGGGCTACGGCGGTCGCGCCAGGGCCCATCGCGCCAAGGGCGAACTCGACAAGGCTCTGGCCGATTTCAACGAGGCTGTGAGGCTCGATCCGAGATCGGCCGCGCTCCACCTGGACCGCGGCGCTGTTTTCCAAGCCAAGGGTGATCTCGAGCTGGCCATCGCCGATTACGACGAGGCGATCGAACTCGATCCGAAATTCGCAGACGCGTTCTTCAACCGGGCCATGGCCTATCGCGGGAAACAAGATCTCGAGCACGCTAAGCGAGACCTCGAAACCGCTCTGAAGCTCGACCCGCGCCGCGCCAAAGCGAAAGAAGCGCTCGACGAAGTAAACAGGCTAATCGAAAGAGCCGCACCTCCAGCCGCCGCCGCTCCGACGATCCCGGCCGCGCCTGCGACGCTCGGCGCCTCGTACCGCTTGATCGTGGTCGCCGTCGGCTTCGCCCTGATCGCCTTTGCCATTTGGCTCTTCTGGCTCAAACGCGCCACGGGCGTCTCTGCGATCGGAGTTGGCGGCGGCTATCAGGACGCAACGGTGCTGGTGAAGCGCGGCTACACGCCCGATACTCTCGTCGCGCGTTACGAAAAGGCGGTAGGCCGCGACCTTCGCAAGGAAAAAGAAAAAAGAGCCGTTCCAGACTTCCCCCACGCACGGTCTGCGGACGAGGTGCTCGGCGCACTCGGCGTCTCTGTCGCCACGGGGCTTTCCGAGGAGGAAGCGGAGCGGCGGCTCGATCTGTACGGACTGAACACGATCATCGCGCGGCGTCGAATCGGAACACTCGCCATCCTCGCCCATCAGTTTCGGAGTCCCGTGGTCGCGCTGCTCGCCGTGGCGGCGGGAACGGCTTTCTATTTCGGAGAATTGGAGGAGGGCAGCGCGATCGTCGGCGTGCTCGCAGTCAACGCTCTCATCGGTTTTGTGGCCGAGATCAGGGCCGTGCGTTCGATCCAGGCGCTCCGGGCGCTCGGAACGCACCCAGTGAGGGTGTGCCGCGGCGCGCGCACGCGCCTCGTCCCGGCCGAGCGCCTTGTGCCGGGAGACATTGTTCTCCTCGAGGCTGGCGATGCGGTCTCGGCCGACTTGCGGATCGTAGAAGCGTCGAGCCTCGCAGCGGACGAGTCCATGTTCACCGGGGAATCGACGAACGTCGATAAGATAATCCAGCCCGTGTCGGCCGACGCGCGCGTTTCCGATCGCGCCTCCATGCTCTTCAAGGGCACGGCCATTACGCGAGGCAGCGGCGTCGGCGTCGTGGCGGCCACCGGCATGGCCACCGAACTCGGTCACATTTCGAAGCTCGTCGAAGAAGCCGAGCCGGAAATCTCGCCTCTCGAGCAGAAGCTCGCGCGCCTCACCGGCCAACTCGTCTGGGTCACGCTGATTCTGGCTGCGCTCATCGGCGGAATCGGATTGACGCAAAATAAGGATACGTTCCTGATCGTCGAAGCCGCAATCGCGCTTGCCGTCGCGGCGATACCGGAAGGATTGCCGATCGTAGCGACGCTGGCGCTCGCACGAGGGATGTGGCGCATGGCGCGTCACAATGCGCTGATCGAGCGGCTATCGGCGGTCGAGACCCTCGGCGCGACGACGGTGATCCTCACCGACAAGACCGGCACGCTGACGGAGAATCGCATGACGGTGCGAAGGATATGGCTTCCATCGGGCGAAATCGGCGTGACCAAGATGGGGTTCGAACGCACGGCGCCCGGCGCCGACACCGCCGAGCCGGATCGGGGCCCACAGCTTACTCGTCTCCTCGAGACCGCCGTGCTGTGCAACAACGCAACGCTCGGCCATGTCCCCGAGGAGGACAGCGGCGATCCGATGGAGCTTGCGCTGTTGCGCGCGGGTCATCTCGCGGGACTCGATCATGCTCGGCTCCTCGCCGAAAGCCCCGAGATTCGTGAGTATGCCTTTGATGCCGTCGTCAAGATGATGGCTACCATGCATCGCCATGGCGGCGCCCATTTCTTCGCCGTGAAGGGAGCGCCCGAAGCGGTGCTTGCCAGCGCTGTGCGCATTGCGGGGGAGGACGGCGATGCCGCCCTCGACGAGCCCACGCGTGGGAAGTGGCGTGCGCGGGCAGAAAAGCTCGGCAGCGAAGGACTGCGCGTGCTGGCCGTCGCCATGCGCGTGCAAGCGCACCCCGGAGGCCCGCCATTCGAGGATTTGACGCTCCTGGGCCTGATCGGCCTCGAGGACCCGCCTCGGGAAAATGTGCCCGAGGCGATGCGCGCTTGCCGTGAAGCCGGCATCCGGGTGGTCATGATCACCGGCGACCATGCAATGACCGCGCAGAGCATCGCGCGCGCTGTGGGATTGGGCGGCGAGGCGCCCAGCGTGATCGAGGGCCGAGAGCTTGCTCGGCTTGCGATAGAGAAAAGGGAGCGGCTGCTCCAGACCGAAGTCTTTGCCCGCGTCAGCCCGGTCGAGAAGCTCGAGCTCGTGCGTGCTCACCAGGCTGCTGGCGAGATCGTCGCCGTGACGGGGGACGGGGTCAATGACGCTCCGGCGCTCCGGCAAGCAGACATCGGCGTCGCCATGGGGCATAGAGGCACGGACGTCGCGCGAGAGGCGGCCCATATGGTCTTGCTCGACGACGCCTTTCCGACGATCGTCGCGGCGGTCCGCGAGGGGCGCGTCATTTTCGCCAACATCCGCCGTTTCGTAGTTTATTTGCTCTCCTGTAATCTAGCCGAAGTGCTAGTCGTCGGCCTTGCGATGATCTCTGCTCTGCCGCTCCCGCTCCTGCCTTTGCAAATTCTTTTTCTGAACCTCGTTACCGACGTCTTTCCGGCTTTCGCCCTCGCCATGGGCGAAGGCGAGCAGGACGTGCTTAAGCGACCACCGCGCGACCCGAGAGAGTCGATCCTTGCTCACGCTCAGTGGAGCGTGATCCTGTTCTACAGCTTCGTCCTGACCGCTGCGACGTTCGGCGCGCTCGCCTTGGCTCGGCTCTGGCTCGGGCTCGATGAACGAGCCGCAGTAACGGTCAGTTTCCTGACGCTGGCGTTCGCGCAGCTATGGCACGCATTCAACATGCGCGATCCCGAGGCCAGCTTCTTCCGTAACGAGGTCACCCGTAATCCATGGGTGTGGGCCGCGCTCGCCTTCTGCACAGCCCTGTTGCTGACCGCATCCTACGTGCCGGGCCTGGCCCATCTACTCCATTTGGAGAGGCCGGATATCGAAATGTGGGCGATCGTTCTCGGCATGAGCCTGGTTCCCCTGCTCGTGGGCGCAATTGCAAGCGTTCGGCCTGCGCTGATCGGCAGGTCCAGTCGAATCTGACGCCGCGAGGCACCTGGGTGCCGGCGCTGGCGGTCTTGTTCGCGGCGGCTCATCGAGCGATCGAGGCCAGGTTGAAGAACCGGACGATCGCGGCAATGCTTTCCGTTCTGATCGTCGTAGTGCCCGCACTGCTCGTGACCGGGCGGCTCGTCGACGAAGCCGCAAAGGGAGCGGTCATCGTTCAGACACAAGTCGAAGCGGGCGTCTGGCGTCGGTTGGCCGAGGCCCCTGGCTTGCGGCGTTCAACCAATGGATCGAGCAACAAGTCGATCTTCCCGCCTTGTTCGGCTTGATCGCCTCTTGGCTTACAAACGCAGCGACCTCGTTCGTTCGCAGATCCGCACAAGAACTGCTCGGGGTTTTGCTCACTTTCTATCTTCTATTCTACTTACTGAGAGATCGGGTTGTGTTTCGGCGTGCAAATTTGGCTCTGACGCACAATTGGTGCAGCGCTGATTAGGTTGCGCCGATGAGGCGCGCTTCGAGTAGATCGAGTTTTGCGCGCCCATACATTTGTCGCTTCACGAGTTTCAGCTTTGTGATCTGTCCTTCGGTCTGTCCGTTGGACCAAGCGGCGATGATTGCGGCTCGCACGGCAGCCCTGTCTCTCATGATCCCGTTAGCTAAGGACGCGACGAGACTTGCTTTCGCTCGTTCAATCCAGGCGTCGAGTTCTCCCTCATCCTTCTTCCGTATCATCGCATGGAAAGCAGCGATGATGCTTCGCGCGTCGACGAGCAGCGGGACGCCGTCTTCTACCGCTGCGATCGTTACAGCCTCTGACTTGGAAAGCGCGTCGCGACCAGTCGTCATCAGCCGCGCGATGGTTCTAGCCGAAGGGACGCGGCGCAAGCTTCCAGCGTCAGCTTTCTCGGCGCGGCGCCGACGCCCAGCCCATTCAGAGACGACCCGCAAACAACCCCGAAAGCCCTGTCTTTTCAGACGCCGCCAAAGCTCGGAGCCATTTTGAAGGCCAGCGGCCCATTGCGCGTCGAGCCAGGGAAGATACGGCTCCAATGAACTTTCGCGCGTTCGGAAAACGTCTGAACGCTGGCCGCGCAGAATCCTGCGCACGAGTCCCCGGCTATGCCCGGTCTCGCGAACGATCTGTTTGATCGGGGCTCCATTCTTGGCGCGCTCAAGGATCGCGGCGTTCGCATCCTCCCGACGCAGATATCCCTCGTATTGAATGTGCTCGGCGGCGGTGAGTAGGGCGGGATCGACGGTCGCCGCGCCGATTGCGGAGCGGATTTGACGCATGGATTTGCGCACGGCGTCGAGGAAGGCGTGGCTGGCGTTCTCCATCAGATGCCAGCGATCGGCGACCTGTATCGCCTGTGGTAACGCCTTGGTGGCGGCCAGCGAATAAGCGCCGCCGCGGTCACGCGCGACAATGGCGATCTGCGGCTGAGCGGCCAGCCAAGCCTGCGCGGTCGCGGGCTCCCTGTCGGGCAGAAGACGGATGGGCCGTCGTCGTTCGAGGTCGCAAATGATCGTGCCGTAACGCTGATTGCGTTTCCATGCCCAGTCGTCGATCCCGATCACAGTAGGGATGGGGAATGGCGGACAACCTCGCCGGCGAACGGCTCTCAATAATGTGTCGTTGCTAACCGGCAGCATCAATCGGCGAGCAAAGCTCGCGGCAGGACGGCCGCCGAGCGCGAGACCGAGATGATGAACGAGGCAATCCAGCCGCGCCGTGCGGCGAGCCCACGGCGCAAGGACATCGGCGCTGAAGCGCTCCGTGAAAATCGCGCGACGACAGGAAGCAACATCGCATCGGAACCGCCGCGCGATGACGACGAGCCGAACCTGTCGCCCCGCCAGCGGCAGATCGGCCAGGCGCCGGAGATAGTGGCTGTGGACTCGCTCTGCGATCACCGCGCAGCTCGGGCATCCGCTTTTTTTGCTTGTGGGGCGAACAGTGATGATGGCGATCCCGCCATCTTGGACAGCATTTTCAACGTGGAAACCGGGTGGCACAAAAGTCGAGGGGCGAAGGCTGCGGGGCATGTCGTTGATTCCTTCAATGAACCAACACAAGCCGGCGCCCAAACTTCATCAAATGTGATGGGTTGGAACGGCCCGATTGATCCGCAGCGGCTCGGAACTAACGTGGCCGTTGGAAGTAATTCGAATCAAAGGGGATCATTCCATGGATATCATCGCCACCATCGGGCTGGACTTGGCCAAGTCCGTCTTTCAGATTCACGCCATTGATTCTTCCGGCGACGTTATCGTGCGTCGCGCCTTGCGACGGGCACAGTTGTTGGACTTCTTTCGTAAGCTGTCGCCTTGTCTTGTCGGCATGGAGGCCTGTGCAAGCGCCCATTTCTGGGCTCGCCACATTCGAGCTTGCGGTCACGATGTTCGCATTATCCCGCCAATTTACGTCAAGGCCTACGTCAAACGCAGCAAGACCGATGCAGCCGATGCGGAAGCGATATGCGAGGCGGTGACGCGACCGACCATGCGCTTTGTCCCGATAAAGACTCCAGAGCAACAAGCGGCTGGCATGGTATTGAAAACCCGCGACCTCCTCGTTCGCCAGCGAAGTCAGACGGCAAATGCTTTTCGCGCGCATATGTCGGAACTAGGCGTTGTCGCCGCCGCAGGGATGGCGAGTCTTGCGAAGCTTGCAGAGGCGATTCGCGATCCAGAATATCGCGATATTCCCGAAGTTGCGCGTCAGGCTCTCCTGGAAATGGTCGAGCAAATCGATACTCTCTCCGTCAGGATCGAACGCCTTGATCGCGATATTCTGACATGCGTGAAGGAAGACGAAACTGCCCGACGTCTGACCACCATCCCGGGCGTTGGGCCAATTATCGCCGCCACTGTCCGAGCCGCGGTGCATGATGCTCATGGCTTCCGAACGGGGCGCGATTTCGCCGCCTGGACAGGATTGGCACCAAGAGCACACTCTAGCGGCGGCAAGGAGCGGCTCGGATCTATCTCGAAACGCGGCAACCGGCAGCTCAGAACGCTTCTGATTGTCGGAGCAACGTCCATAATCAAACTGGGCAAGCGTGGCGTGAAGCTGCCCCAGTGGCTAACAGGCCTCATCTTGCGCAAGCCTTACAAACTTGTTGCGGTCGCATTGGCCAACAAGATGGCAAGGATCATCTGGGCGCTGCTAACGAAAGGCGGCGTCTACAAAAAGTCGCCAGTCGCCATCGCGGCCTGACCAAACATAGGTTTCCGACAGGAAGCTGTCGGCCAAGCGCAAAGGTGCCGAGATAGAGATGAACCACAAGGGACGCCATCCCGGTGTCGGCCAGACCGTCTGACTCACTGCGCCTCGAGCGCGCAAAATTGATTAGAGTCGCCGATATCGCGGAACTCATCGTGGCCAGCGGTCAAATGCCCGCACACAAAGGCCGGACATATGACTGCACCGTCCCGCGGAGTTCAGTTCTCACAAAGCGCCTTGCCAATCGGGCCGTTCCACATATGAGTCAGAGCCAAACTTCAACGCCGATTGACACGTAAATGTCACTTTCCCGATCGCCGACGTGCACGCAGCGCTCGGGCGAACCCATAAGCGCGACGGATTGGCGCAGATTCTCAAGCCAGCGATAGCTTTCCTTCGTCTCTATCGGTACGCGCGTTTGGTTCACGACGCGCTTGATCGCGGCCGTTCCTTTGAACTTGCTGCGCGTCCAGAACTTCACCGCCACCAAGCCGAGCGGCGTCCCGCTGGTAGTGACGGCTAGACTCGAATGCATCAAAACGCCGCATAATGTCCGCCGCATTGGGTTGGCCGGCTTTATAGCGCCCGGCGTTGATGGTCTTCGCGAAGCCAATTTTGCCAGGCGACTCGCGGCTATAAATGAATTCGGTCGTGTCCTGCAGAATCAGGATTGGACCTTCACTAGCCTGGATCGCGCCGCGGTCGCGGCGAAGTGTCCCGACAACACGCCATGCTCGGTGACGCGGGGATTGTCGAAAAATCGATAGGCCGCCTTCGTCGCAGCCCAATCGCCACATGCCGCAGGAACCGGCTTACCAGGAGCGGCTCAAAGTTGCTCCAACAACCGCCGCAAACGACGTTGCAGACGTTTATCCGGAATACTCGCCGCGGCCACTTCGGCATCTTGCCAGCCGGCCTGACCGGTCTCTGATCCAACCTGCATCCATGACGCCCCAGTGATTCGGCGTCATGGACAGAATCACGCCCGATTCAGATCGGGCAAGCCTCTCCCGAGATGTGGGTAATTGAAAGCCACGACGGAGGGATACCGACAACGCCGCACGAACGCATCGCGCTCGATCCGGGCGATCAATGCCCGCGGTGCAGCGAACCGCTGCGTCTCTTTGGCGAGGACATTTCCGAGATAATCGCCTACATCGCCGCTAAATTGAAGGTAGTGGAGACCGTGCGTCTCAAGAAATCCTGCCGGTGCTGCGAGAAAGTCGTGCAGAGCCCGCGCCGACGCATCCGATCTATCGCGGCATGTTCGGCCCCAGTCTGATCGCTCATATCCTCGTCTCGAAGTTCGACGATCACTTGCCCTTGTATCGGCAGGGCGAAATCTTCGCGCGTCTGGGCGCGGACATTGTAAGCATCCGGCGTAGGCCGCAGGGATTGATCTCGCGGTGCTTCCAGGATCGAGTGTGAGTGCCTGGCGTAAACTCCCCAAATGTCTGATTGAAAATTCCCCAGCTGTTGTGACGCCCGGGCTGCCCCGTTGCTCTCATCCCGAGAGGAGAACGCCATGAGTTTGTACGCTGTTGTTCTCACGCTCGCCTATTTATCTGGCGTGCTCCGACCGCCCGAGCGAGTTCTTTGCCGATGAATCGCAGAAAGCATCGTCTGCTCATTATGTCCGGAAACAAAACGTCTACAACTTCAGTAGAGAAAAGGTGAAAACGAACAGTTGTTTCATCGAGAGAATCTGCGCGCGAAATGTCTTTTAAAGCTATTCGCCTACGCCAAAGCGTCGGGAACCCCAGATGCGCGAAAAGCCTGCGTGGAAACGAAACTCCCCGCGCATCTGCGCGCAGTCCGATCGCCTCCGCAAGAAAAGCCTGAGCGCTGAAAAGTGCTACGAGGCTAAACAATACGCGATATTCTAGTGCAAATTCATGATAAGCGTAATTGTCCAAAAAAACTAGGCATAGAATTGATACGTAGGTGAATATCAACCAAAAAGTGCATACCTTCCGGGATCTGACGGAGCCAGGCCAGGTTGCCTCCAGCATAGGTAAACTCCTGCGTAACAATCCCGCCCTGTGTTTCGCGCTTCAAAAAAAGCGTTGGCGTCCCAAGCTACGCAGATTGTAAAGCGTTAGCTTTGCAATGTAAGCTCACTATACCTAAGGCTTTCTCTGAATTTCCTAGCGCCCCTCCTTCGCGCGGTCAATACCCAGGGAACGGTCCGCGATATAGTGGCGTCGTCCGTCAGAATTCTTGTCGCCGCCTTGATCGAGGCTTCGGTCCCGTGTGTCAGCGTCGAGATCTTTCTAAGAGGCTGACTGAAAAAGTAGTTGAGTGATTTCAGGATGTTGTGATCCCTTCGGATTTACGAGATTCGAGGGATGCACGATGGCCTGGACTGAAATCACCCGACGCAAGAATCGCCGCGACGGATTGCGCTACGCAAGTCATTTGACGGACGCGGAATGGGCGTTGATTGAGCCGCTGTTGCCGCCCGCTTCACCTCTTGGCCGTCCACGCGAAACAAAACTGCGCGCGGCGGTGAACGCGATCTTGTATATGGCTTCCACGGGCTGCCAGTGGCGGCTGTTGCCGAAGGAGTTTCCGCCCTATTCGACTGTGCAGAGCTATTTCTATGCCTGGTCGCGCTGCGGCGTGTTCGCCGATGGCGGTTATGCAGGCGACAAGCTGCGCGCCGCAGTGAAGGGCAAGGGCTCATGGACGTTGCAAATCATCAAGCGTTTGGACGCCGCCAAAGGCTTTGAGGTTCTGCCGCGCCGATGGGTCGTCGAGAGGACCTTCGCTTGGCTTGGACGCTGCCGCCGCCTCGCCAAGGACTTCGAAGCCATGATCGCCAGCGCCGTCGCATGGGTCCTCGTCGCCAACATCCGCACGCTCCGCGGCGCATCGCAAGCGCTTGAGCCAAAACGAAATCATTTCGAGTCCGACTCTAAGACTGTAAGCGGCAGCACGCATTTCGCCACGAGCGCCGGTAAGAGGGCTTCGGGAATCTGGTCTAGTCCGATGACTGAACCGCCCCGGGTTTGCCGGAGGCTGTTTCGGTTGAGTCACGCCGCCAATGCGGGCTCGACGATTTGCGCATAATAGCGCGCTTCGGCTTCGGCCGGCGGAATGTTTCCGATCGGCTCCAGCAGCCTCTTGTTGTTGAACCAGTCGACCCATTCGAGCGTTGCGAATTCGACCGTCTCGAAGTTGCGCCATGGCTCGCCAGATGACCTCGGCTTTGTAGAGTCCGTTGATCGTCTCGGCGAGCGCATTGTCGTAGCTGTCGCCGACGCTACCGACCGACGGTTCGACGCCCGCGTCTTTCAGGCGCTCAGTGTACTTTATTGTGAGTGCCGGACGTAAACTCCCCAGAAGTGCCGATTGAAAATTCCCCAGTTTTCGTGACGCCGACTCGCTACTCCTTCATTGCAGCGGACTTGCACCGCCTACTCCTTGCCGGTTTCTCCCGGCGCACCGAAAGCCTCTCTCTCGCCTTGTGTCCTCGTCACAAAGCCCGAAGGGCCCTCTTACTTTTCCACTTGAGGCGGCGAGACGATGCCCTATAATATGACCTGAAAATCTGGCAGGATATCTTCCATTGGCCGCCCCCAAAGCCCGCGCCGCACAAGTCAAGAAACTCCCCACGCGTAGGACGCATAGGCCCAGAGCGGCTCAAAAGACTGCCATGGCGGCCGGCCCCCTTGCGGCGATCCTCATAGGCAAACGCGGCCTCGTGCAGCTCGATGGCGTCGCCTCGGCCTTCGGCATGTCCAAAGGACAACTCGCCGAAACCATCGGCCTCAGCCGCGAAGCCCTTTACAAGCGCGCGCGTCTCGAGGGGCCCAAGACCCAGTCGCGCCTCAAGGAAATGCTCGAAATCGTCTCTCGTATTTCCGACTGGGCGGGTGGCAAGGAGCAGGCGATGGCCTGGTATCGCGCCCAGCCGATTCCGGCGTTCGGCGGCCGAACCGCCGAAGCGCTGGTCAAGGATGGGCAGGCTGGGGCGCTGCGTGACTATCTCGATCACATCGCCCTTGGCGGGTTTGCTTGAGATTCCAAGGGACCTGCTACCGGGCGCATGATCCGAGATGGTCCTTCGCGCCGCTCTCTGGTGAAGGCGCGGCGATCCATGGCGGCCGCTTCAATCCGAAAGGCGTTCCAGCGCTCTACCTTGCGCTGACGATCACGACAGCCGTCAAGGAAATCAACCAGGGCTTCGCACATAAGATCGAGCCATGCGTGATCTGCTCTTATGACGTCGACTGCGACGACATCGTCGACCTGCGCACCGAGGACGATCGAAAAACTGGCGGCGCCTCGCTCGCCGATTTGGCTTGCGCCTGGTTCTCGAACATCTCGCAAGGCAGTGAGCCGCCGTCGTGGCGGATCTCACGGAAGCTGCTCGACGCGGGAAAGGCCGGCATCCTTGTTCCGAGTTTTGCGCCCGGCGCAACCTCCGCCGATCAAAATCTCGTGCTTTGGAAATGGGGCAAGAGTCGCCCTCACCGAGTTTCCGTTTACGATCCGAGCGGTCGGCTACCCAAGGATCAGCTCTCATGGAAATAGTGTGGTTTCGCTTCCTGCACTTCCGGATTAAGGTCCGATTTTGATCGATCGCGGGCATTTGTGTTGAGCCATAACGAGCACGCAACACCAAATACGCAGGGAGCCGAGAAGGAATGCGACTTATCTATATTGCGGCTACAACATTTGTCACAGCAAGGCAGAAATGGTGCTACTTGTGCAAAGTTGAAATGTCACCCGTCGGGCTTCCCGGATGCTGCGGGTTCGAGCAGCGCGGCAGAGCTGGTCGGGGTTGCGCAGCCGCGCTGCTCGAACGGAACCCGCAATCTCTCAGAGACCTTCAGCCTACCTTGAAAATGCTCTTGGCCTGGCCACCACGGCGCGGCGCCTTTTTGCTGCGGCTCTCACCGAGTTGCTTCTGGCGTTCTGCGATATAGGCCAGAACGGGCCCCAATCGCTTGTTCTCGACAATGGCGGCTTGATCGACCTGCTGCA
>Ga0082335_1007252_pt1 | contig 13583 bp, 14 predicted proteins | sample Subgrocontami58m_FD_72375 | JGI IMG/M metagenome (GOLD analysis project Ga0082335, IMG submission 72375) | Subsurface groundwater microbial communities from S. Glens Falls, New York, USA - GMW37 contaminated, 5.8 m (SPADES assembly) (version 2) ...
AATTTGACGTTCAGTAATTTCAATCTGGTAGGGGTAATTCATGAATTACCCCTACATGCAAATAGAAATAGTTGCCGAGGGCGGTGGCTGGTTCAATCTTGCAGACTTCGTCGTGAGTGCTCAGTCGAACGATTGAACCACACGGTTTAACAGGACTATGGGTCTTGAGCCAACACAAACCGTGAACAATGCCAAATATTTCGGTTCAATCGAGGACGAGTGAACCAGCGAAGAGATAGATAATTCACTCTCTATTTTCAACACCAAATTAATTGTTAAAAATGTATCTGTAAAAAAAGGCGTTCTTGCTTTTTTATCCAAGCAAGAACGCCTTATTACTACAAGGATTTTATTTGCTATCGTAATACTACGCCTTAGTGCTGCTCTTTCTTTTTCTCACATTTCTCATCTTTACAGAATTTACAAGGATCCTTTTTAAACACTGCCTCACAATCTTTGCAGCATAAAACAATCGTCTTGCCCTCGCACTCCACCTTTACGCCTTTGTCCTTTTCTACGGCCTTACCACAGACCAGGCATTTTGTATCAGCCTGTTCGGCGGCACCTGCTTCTTTCGTGCCACAGCAACTGGATGCAAACGTCGTTTTTACTGCATAAGAGGTCATTAATACAAGTGCAACACCTACAACGCCTATAAAATATCCAATACGCTTCACTCCCTATCTCCTTAAAAAAATGTTTACGGGACACTACATAAAACAAATACTTTTTATAAAACAAATAATAGATGCGTAAAGTTTCGTAATTTTATGATAATAAATAATTTTGTTGAGATTGTTCATATTTCGTAAGTTTATAAAACTCGTCAATATTTTCCGTAACGATATTTACCACACCGCTGTCCAATGCGCCTTCTGAGGCATATTTATTAAGGATATTATGCATAACTTCTTTTGTATAGCCTTTACGATACGGTCTATCTTCAGTAAGGGCGGTAAATACATCACTCACCGCCAATATACGTGCCCCTAAAGGGATAATCTCACCTTTAGTGTGGAAAGGATAACCACTTCCATCAAGCCTTTCATGATGGAATGCCGCCCACTTAGCTATAATATCCAGACCGCGTACCTTATTTAAAATCAAATTGGTAAAATACGTATGTCGTTTCATGATTTCGAATTCATCGTCTGATAATTTATCAGGTTTGTCAAGGAGTTCGTCTGGTATTGCGAGTTTCCCTAAGTCGTGTAACAAACCGGCAACTTTTATCATTTCACATTCAAGCGGCGAGAACTTTAGCTTTCTGGCGAGTGCGTTTGCAATCCGGGAAACTCTCCGAGAGTGTTCTTTGGTGAATTTGCTCTTGGAATCCACAATATGGGCAAATATCTCGGCGATGTGTTCAAGTTCGTCATAATTAAGCTTGATATTTTCCGTGAATTTATAGTTTCGTAACAAATCTTCGGTATGCTTGGTTGTAAGGTCAAGCCAGAATGACTCCAAACGCCCTATTTGATTAAATGCGGCAACCACTCGTGGGTCAAAATAGGTGCCGGAATTTTTATTAACGGTATTGAGGATCTCCGCCTTTTGATGCAGGATATATTCCCTTGGCCGAATAAGTATATCTATGCGATCGGCTATAAAGATGATGCGGCTGCAGATAGGTATCATGTTGCCTGTGATACCCGTTTCGTTTGGGCCGGCCCATTTATCGTGGTGATGCAAAATAATATTGGCTAATCTTTCTGTATAAGAGCATTTTTTTAAAATCTCATTGCCTCTCTTGCAGTGCAGAAAATCTTCATGGGCTTCAAAGTGTATCATCCCCTCTGCTTCTCTGGTCAGAATCAAGCCTACATCATGAAGGAGTGCGGCATAATATAAATCACCGCTGAGCACTTTATCCAAATTCATCTGTTCTGCTATCTTGCAAGATATGTAGCATACCTTGGAACTATGAGACATGCTTCCCCAATCTACTCCCAAACCAAAGAAGACAAGATCAAGCGTCTCTGAAAGACTTCTTATAATTTCTGATAAGCTAAATTTTAACATTTATATTTCCCAAATTTATAATTGCTTGATTGACACTCGATTCCGGCCATTAGCCTTGCTATAGTACAAAAGTTTGTCAGCCCTTTCCAGCAGCGTTTCAGCGGTGTCTTTCGGTAGGGCAAGCGTGGCTCCAATAGAGACGGTGACCTGAACGATGTCTGAATTTAGAGAAAAGCCAGACTGTTCGACAAGTACCCGAAGCTTATTCGCAGTGAAATATAACTGTTCTTCGTTGATATTTGGAATAATTGCGAGAAATTCTTCTCCACCCCAGCGTCCTACAATATCAGACGCCCTTACGTTTTTTATGAATGTGTTTGCTACCATGACTAATACTTTGTCTCCAATATCATGTCCGTATGTATCATTTATTTTTTTGAAGTGATCTATATCCATGTAGAGAATTCCAAAAGGCCTGCCGTATCTGCGCAATTCATCAAATTTCGTTTGTATATTCATTTCAGTATACCGCCTGTTTGCTAATTCTGTGAGATGATCAAGCAATGCCATTTTCTCAAGTTCTATAATCTTTTGGGTGATTGCAAGTTTTGGGGAGTTATCGGTAAACACTTCAATTGCCCCTATAGCCTGTCCCAGTGAATCTCGAAGTGGGGATGTGCGCGCAAGGACAGGTATACGGTGTCCTTTTTTGTGCCGGATATACAAGTTCATTTCACGAGAAATGGAATCTGCCACTGTTTTTGCCAATGGGCATTCAGTCATGCATAATTGAATACCATGTTCGTTAATATGATTGATATTATCGGAACATCGTTTCCCTAGTGCTTCAGAACTTGTGTAACCAGAAATATTCTCAGCGCCCTTATTCCAATAGAGAATCTTCCTGTCATTGTCAACAATGTATACACCATCGTTGAGGTTTTCTAAAATAGTCTTGGAAAAATCGTTTATCATGATTGTATAGATTTCTCGCCGGTTCAATCGTCCTCGATTGAACCGAAACATTAGATATTTTTCATGGCTGGTACCGGTTTAAAACCCATGCCCAGTTCGAAATAGCTGGTTCAATCTACAAGCTTGAACCAGCCTTGAATTACATCAGATTTAGGGGATATCAGCAAACTTGTTATTTCTCCTTCACATCCTTAACACAGCGGAATCCTAACGCCAAATTGAACAGTTCTGGCTGTTCGGATTTTCTCGTGTGTGCTTGTACTTGAAATGGTTTTGAGAATCGCGAGCCTCCCCGAATTACGCGCTTTGCAGCTTTATCCGGGCCTTTGGGGTTCTTGGAAGGTGCTTCTGCATAATACGTATCCAAATACCAATCGGCGCACCATTCATAAACACCACCTGCCATGTCATAACAGCCAGAGACACTTTTCCCGGCTGCTACGCTACCCACAGGCTTGGGTTCGCCGCTGAGATTGCATCGGGCAGTGTCCCATTCATTACCCCAGGGAAAATTTCTGCCATCTGACCCTCGTGCTGCTTTTTCCCATTCAGCTTCAGTAGGGAGTCGTTTGCCAGCCCAGGTGGCATACGCATAGGCATCATACCAATCAATGCGCGCCACAGGATAATCAGGTACGTTATAATATTCATTGTCCCAGAATTTTGGAGTATGATCCTTGTTACTGGGTTCTCCTTTAAAACATTTGCTGTGGTCGTTTGTTTTCTTTATATATTCCAAAAATTCCCAGTACTGGGCGTTTGTTACCTCATAGCGATCAATTTCAAATGCGTCGAGATAAACTTTATGCTCAGGATATGCATCTTCCCGCGCCTGGTCAGTTCCCATAATAAATTCACCTGCTGGCACTATGACGCTTCCGTATTTTTGTTTTTGCTCAAGAACTGCCTTTTTCATAATTTCATCACGGCTTTTGAAGGTATTATGAATGGTTTGCTGCTTTTCCAGCGCCTGTTTCAGGACGACAACGTAACTCTGCACCTCGGTGATATCTTTGGCGTTTGGGGACAGGACAATATATTTTTGTAAATGGTTGATAGCCTGTTGGGCGTCTCCCAGTTTACCGTAAAGCCAGCCCATATTGTAATGGAGCGCCGGGAAATCAGGGAATGCCTTTTCCGCCTTCTTGTAAGATTCTAATGCCAGATCGTATGACTCAGCGTCACAGTAATCACTACCTTCCTTGTAATATTTCTTAGCGAGTTCTATTTTTTGTTTTATAGCATCTGTTTCCTGGGCAGGAGGTGTTTCTGTAAGGGGAATAAGTTTTTCCCCGTGTTCTTTACAGAACTTTTCCCCTGCAGTGCCCTCTTTCTTGCAGTCGGGACATATCATTTTTACAGGAGACTCAATCAGCTTGGTCCCGTCTTCACCGCAAAATTTTGTATCGTCTGCATATACCTTGTTACAGGTGGGACATTTCTTTGTCATTGCCTTTGATGCAGATTCCTTGGCATGGAGGTTCGAAATCAAAGGGAGACATAACACGATTACACAAATGAGAGAAATCCAGTATATTTTTTTCATAGTTCCTTATCCAAGATCGTTCAAAATAAGTTTTATTTTTTGTAACTGTTCTAACAATTCTTTTTCACGGTTTTGTTCCATTGCTACTACATGGGCAGGCGCCCTTGCAACAAAATCTTTGTTTTCCAGCTTCCGTTTAACCACCATTAAATGATTTTCAAGCTCTTTAAGTCTTTTCAAGTGCCGTTCTTTTTCTGCAGCAGGATCAATGATTCCCTCAAGAGGCACAAATGCCTGTATCTGTCCGATAACCTCAGAGGCTGCATTATTGGGCTTTACAAGATTTTTGCCGATCTCTAAACGTTCGAGGTTGGCCATACGTTTGAGCATACCCGAATGTTCCTGTAAATTATATTCACCGTCTGTTGAAATGGAGATGAGTGCGTCTAGTTTTTGTTTTTCCTTTATATTCATTTTACTACGAATATTCCGAATGGCACGAATAACATTTTGCAGGATTGTCATCGTCTCTTCTGCGATTCGGTCTTCATATCGTTTATCTATCGTTGGCCAGGCACTTTTGGCAAGACTCTCGCAGCTCATGACCTTCTGGATGTCGATTTTGTTCTCAAGAACAATCCTTCTTAGCGTATGCCACAATTCCTCCGTAATAAAAGGCACAAAAGGATGCAAGAGGTGTAATATTTTATCAAAAACCTGTGCAAGGACTGTTTGTACTACCTTTTTATCCCGAGAACTCACTGGTTCGTATAAACGCGCCTTTACAATTTCCAGATACCAATCGCAGAAGGAGTGCCAGGTAAAATCGTAGACATGCATGGCTGCATCGTTAAATTTGAATTGCTCTAAAGAAGTGGTACACATCATTATGGTTAGGTTTAATCGGCTGAGAATCCATCTGTCTTCAAACTGATAGTCAGCGGGTTCGAGTTCGATCTCCTTCGGGTTTTCGTCCTTCAAATTCATCATGATAAACCGTGCCGCATTCCACAACTTGTTGGTAAAATTGCGTCCCATTTCAAACTTGCTCTCAGAAAGTTTTAAATCCTGACCTTCTGTGGTGAGTACGGTAATCGAAAATCGCACGGCATCTGCGCCGTACTGGTCAATCATGACAAGGGGATCGATGCCGTTGCCGAGCGATTTGCTCATTTTCCTGCCAATCTCGTCAAGGATTGTGCCGTGAATATAAACATTAGAGAAGGGGACGTTTTGCATGATCTCAAGTCCCATCATAACCATTCGCGCTACCCAGAAATAGATGATCCCCCGGTCGGTAACAAGGGTAGACGTTGGATAATAGTGTTTTAATTCAGATGTCTCTTTCGGCCAACCCATCGTAGAAAATGGCCACAATGCAGAACTGAACCATGTGTCCAGCACATCCTCATCCTGTTTGAGTGTTGTACTGCTGCATTTTGAGCACTTTTTAGGTACATTGTTCGATACGGTAATTGCCCCGCAATCCTGGCAATACCAGGCGGGAATACGATGTCCCCACCAGATTTGCCTTGAAATACACCAGTCTCGTACATTTTCCAGCCAGCTTAAATAGACCTTTTCCCACCGTTCCGGAAGGAAGGTTACCGATTTATTCTTGGAAGCCTGGATAGCCGCATCCGCAAGGGGACGCATCTTTACAAACCATTGGTCTGAAATATACGGTTCAATGACGGTATGACACCGATAGCAATGTCCAACAGAATGTTTATGAGGTATGACCATTTCGATATATTTCTTCAATTTTAACTCTTCTACCAGTGCATTTCTGCATTCAAATCGATCCAGTCCCTCATATTCCCCTGCATGCTCATTCATAATTCCATTCTCTCGCATAACTACAATCGGGGTTAAGTTGTGGCGTTTGCCCATGTCGAAATCGTTGGGATCGTGAGCCGGAGTAACCTTGACTGCCCCTGTCCCAAAGGATGAATCAACAAAATCGTCGGCAACTATGGGCATTTCCCTGCCAATGATGGGGAGCGTGAGTATCTCGCCTATCATGTCCTTATATCGCTCATCTTTTGGATTAACGGCTACCGCGACGTCGCCTAACATGGTTTCAGGACGGGTGGTGGCTACCACAATATAGAGATGCGGGGCGTCTTTGAACGGGTATTTTATGTGCCACAGGTGTCCCTCGTGCTCTTCGTGCTCAACCTCGTCATCGGCAATAGCTGTGCAGCATCGTGGACACCAGTTGACCATGTATTTGCCCTTGTATATTAAACCCCTCTCAAAGAGGCGGACAAAAGTCTCCTTCACTGCCGCCGAGAGTCCTTCATCCATAGTGAAGCGTTCTCTTGCCCAGTCGCAGGAACTCCCCAGTTTTTTCAACTGATTAATGATGGTCGAGCCGTACTGACTCTTCCATTTCCAGACCTCTTCAACAAAGCGTTCTCGTCCCAGATGTTCACGCTTGATATGTTTTGCGGCCAGTTCTCGTTCGACCACATTCTGGGTGGCAATGCCTGCATGGTCTGTGCCGGGCATCCAGAGGGCATTGTATCCCTGCATGCGTCTCCAGCGGATTATAATATCCTGGATAATATTATTCAGGGCATGTCCCATATGGAGCACCCCCGTTACGTTTGGAGGCGGGATGACAATGGTATAAGGTCTCTTGGAGGAATCCGGTACACTATGGAAAACCCCTTTTTCCTCCCAGAAGCGGTACCATTTATCCTCTATTTCTTTAGGATTGTATTGCGTCGATAGTATTGTTTGCATAGTTTATATTTGTAATAATTTAGCCACGAATAATAAAAATCATCTTTTTGCTGGTTCAATCGTCCTCGATTGAACCGAAATATTTCGGTTCAGGTTACAAGCCTGAACCAGCACAGAAAAGTTCAACTTAAATTTCACAACTCACAACTTACTTTGTGCTCTTTGTGTCTCTGCGATGGATTGCTACTCCGTTTCCATTTCAAAAAGGGTGACCGAATAAGAAATCTTCGTCCCATTCCGTTGAATGTCTACGGTACAGGTATCTCCAAACTTCTTTGTCTGGAGGTAATGAACCAGGTCCGGGACACCTTTTACGGCGGTTCCGTCAATTGATGAAATAACGTCACCTACCAGAAAACCCGCCTTTTCAGCAGGGCTTTTTGGGGTTATTTCCTGTATGACCAGTTTGTTATCGGTTGTTTTTTTCAGTTGGACTCCCAAATATATCCTTTTTTGTTCTACCAAAGGAGGGATAACCCAGACAAAATCAGCCGGTTCTAAAGGAATTTCCGGTAAAAAAAGGTCATGTTCTGGTGGAGGTTTGTCTCCATGAAACTCGGCTGGATAAATTGTGTAATAGGGTAAGTGCGAGCGTCGAAACACCTTTTCCGGAATACCAAAGTCGTAAATTATATGACCGTTTCCAGCAAAGGCTAGAAACTTCTTATCTTTACCTTCCCAGGATGATAAGTAGTCTGCAATTGTTTGGGCCATGTACTCCTCCCATAAATTCTGGACGTCATTATATTTTTCCAAATCGGCTGTGCGGTCTACCATATGCTCCCGAATAGCCCTCTCCAGATAGAACCGGTGGAAAATGTCGGTTGTGTCGATTTCGGGTAATTGCTTTTTCTCTTCTTCGCTTAAACCTTTCAATCCGTTTTTACTTACCATTTTTACCACTGCCTTTGGGGCGTTTAAGGCGATCACCGGAATTTTCTTTTCACGTGCAAAATCCAGTATGTCTTTATACAAATAATAATCATATCCCCATTCTGAATCCCAATGCGTTTCTTCCAGGAATTTATTCTCGTCGATTTCACCTGCAACCCACTGATCCAAAAAAGGTTGATAGGGTCTTGTAAACATCTCCATGCCAATGGCTATGTTGTTTCCAAATTTCTCATAATACGCCTTAACTATCTTTAATTGTACCTGGTGGGCTGCCTTATTGGCGTGGGTTTCGCCGACATAGAGGACGCTGGCACAATTAAAAAAATAAGTCAGGTCAGCGAACTGTACCTTTTGACCTGTCGGGACATGGATAATATCGTCAATGGCTACCTGTGATGGAAAATTTGTTAATCTGTTTGGTTCCGAATCTGAAAAGGCATTCATTGGTAATAAAAGGGAAAGTGTCAAAAGAAATAAAACAGCCTTGCCAAAGTTCTTCAACCAAAGATGTTTTGCAAGACTCTTCATCACTCTGAAGGTTGTAAATCCTATGGGAACCAGTTTTGGCAAAATGAAATCGGGTATTTTTGCGGAAGATAAAGATTCTCCAAAAATTGTTATATTATTCAAATTTTGCTCTCCTATGTTATGGGCCTTAGCTGTCTTTAAAAGAGGCGATTGGGAAGGTTGTGCGTTAATAACCTCTGCTATGACCCGGTCAATAGCTATGCAATCAATGCCCCCGAAGATTAAAGAAACCTGTTTCGGTATTCCCCCGGAAGGACCATGTTTTTCCATAGCCATAATGGCATCCACAATGGTAAACGTGGGTTTAACGGCTTGATAATTGGCCAGCAGCATCTCCGTGTACCATTCGATATCGTCGCTTGATTGAAAATGTCGCCACGCCTTCCTCTTGCCGCTGACACATCCGTACATATTCTTCACACCAGCGGTATATAACAATTGTCCATGCGCCTTGAGTTTGGGGATGTTTATGATGGCGTCAACATCCAGCGCCCTGCCGGAGACCGTGAGGGTAAATGGTTTTGTTCCGCATTGTGTATTCACACGGCGTGGAGAGTCGAGTTCAATTATTTTTATACCATGCTCTTCTGCAAACCGGTCAATACCTGCCCGTCTGGCAATCTTCGATATAGCGCCAAAGGCCGGGCTGTCGCCAATAATCGGTGTTGCGCCCATTTCCAGCACCTTTTTGGCAACTGCTTCGATGACCATTGGATGGGTAATGGTGCAGTCTTCCGGCGCGCTTTCCTTAATAAAGTTCGGCTTTAAGAGTACCTGTGTTCCCTTTTTTATGATATTTTGAATACCACCAAAAAAGTCAAAGGTCTGGCCGATAGCTGTAATGACTTTATCCCTATCGTAGCTATCACAGCGGCTGATAGAGACACTTGTTTTATTTGTCATAAATATTATTTGTCATTGTGAGCGACAGCGAAACAATCTTTCGCTGGTTCAATCGTTCTCGATTGAACCTAAACATTTGGCATTTGCATGGCTGGTACTTGTTTAAAACCCATAGCCCGGTGCAAAGTAGCTGGTTCAATTTGCAAGATTGAACCAGCTATGAGAATTATTTTTTTATCATGCCTTGGTAAATTGTAATAGTTAACGGAGGTCAGGAACCGGGGATCTGGTATTTACTGATTATTGACTACTGATAACGATTACAAGAGATTTAATTTAAACAATATACTATTTTTTGGTTATTAATCAAATACTCATTTTCAAAAACATGGGAATGATCAAAGCGGAGGAAAAGAAGGATTATTACCGGTCTGTTTCAAAATGATGAAGTTGTTTTCCCTGTGTGTTAAATGTCCGTAATGAGCTTTTCAATACTTCCACCCGGTAATGCATAGGCGACAAATATTTCATCCGCCAGTTCTGCCATTAAACGGTTTCTCTGGTTGGCTGTTTCTCTGGTAACTCGTTTAACTTTTTCACTAAATGGAGTAATGAGCAACAGTCTGTTTTTATCCAGGACATTTGCGGGAACACAAAAAAGCGATTTTGTAATTTTCAAGTAATTGTTTATTTCCTACATAATTCAGATTTTGTAGCATGAAAAGCTCGATGCTAAATATCTATTTGACACACCACAAAACTATTTACGAATCTCTTTCAGTCTTTTCCAATTTATCAGAACCGTCTCCTTTTCGGTATCCCCGCTTCCACCCTTTCGGCAAAATCTTTTGCATTGCAGCCTTCCTGTCTAATTTGCTGTGTTGTGCTGTTCTATAATTTTTAAGAGGAATTCTTTTATCTTTAAAAGGATATGCGTTTTTACACGGCCAAATACTTTGATTATGATTGACTTGTTCAGTGTGTAGATTTTGTCAGTCCGTATCATGCTTGTAACTTTTAAAACGCCCTGCTCCAAATCATCAGAAGTTAAGGTGATTGTGAAATCGCGTGGTTCAGCATTTGAGGTCAGCGCGACAACTACAATGTCTTCATGTGTTTCGTTGTAATTGTCTGAGGAGATTACCACAGCAGGACGTCTTTTTTGGGAGGTCAGGTCTGTAAAAGGAATTGGTATAAGAACAATATCTCTTTGTTTAAGCATTATTCCAGATGGCATCGTCTGTTGAATTTTCCCAGAATTTTATACTGCTTTCTGCCGCCTGCATCATTTCAAAGTTTTCTTCTTCCGGCAGTATTATAACCTCAACCCTTGCACCTTTAGGCAGGGGAATTTTCGGCAATTCAACAATTCCATTTTCTTTTACAATAGAATGATATTTATATGCATTCATAGTATCTCCTCTTTTGTGTAATTCTATATCATAAAGAAATCATTTTCAAACCTTTTTCATGAAGTGGTAGGGGCGAAGCATTTTCCGTGACAAGACCCGGGCGCGATTTAATGGGTGAGGAAAATGCTTCGCCCCTACGTTCATTGTCGTCATAATCCCGTCCCATACGGTAGTTAATGTCTTAGTTGATGCTTGCCCTGAGCTAAGCCGAAGGAATAAAATCTAATTCCTCATCGGTAAAACCGTGATGCCGGGCTAATACCTTGTCTACTTCGTCTATGATGGATGAGATTTATTGTTATCAATCTGAAATATCCTGACATTTAAAAGAAGTTCCCACGAGAATCGAATAAGCATCTTCCCGATATTCGAAGGTCGGCTTATTATAGACCTCAATAGTTGCGAACATTGCGGAGATAGATTTATCAAGCATCTGTCGAACACGGGACACCGTTACAACTCCCCCTGAACGCCTTATCAAGAACCTCCGGTACAAGGGTTTCAAGTTAGGCGGTTGTTTGTCTTCTTTTTACAATCGCCAACCTAATCGCCAACCTAATCGCCAACTCATGCAAGGAGGTATCTAACATTACGCCCTCTGCCTTCTGATTTTACCACACCATCCGATAATAGCTTTTTGATTTCTTTCAACGCCGCCTCGTCGGAAAGCTTGAACATCTCCCGTATTGTTTTGTTCGTAATAAACCCGGAGTTATTTATTCTCTCTACAATCCTCATCTGTCTCTCGGTCAAGGCGATCTGCCCTCTCAATTGTTTCTGTTTGAGATCCCTGCTCAGGGAAAGAACCCTTTCTTTTACCTTCCCTATTTGTATCGCCACCCCATAGGTAAAATATTTCAGCCAATCCGTCATATCAAGTGTCTTTGAATCTACACGCTGGAGAGCCTTATAGTATGCCTGTCTGTCGCTGTCATAATAATCATCGAGGGCAAAGAACCTCTTTGTATCAAACCCTCTCAAATAGAGGATGAGGCTCGCCAATGTCCTAGCTGTTCGTCCATTTCCATCTATAAAAGGGTGGATTCTTACAAACTCGTAGTGACTTATGCCGGCGGTGAGTACCGGATTCGTTTCTGAGGCGTCTTTACTGCTCAGCCATTTGACAAACTCCTTCATCAAAACAGGAACATCTTCAGTATCTGGCGGACGAAAAGTAATAACGCCAGTCAGTTTGTTACCGATTACTACTTGCCTGTTTCTATAAGCTCCGCAGTCAGCAGGGTTTTCAAGGACATCTGCTGTAAGAAGTTTATGAATTTTCAAGATTGCCTTTTCGGTAATTTTCTCATGTTCAGCAAGTTTCGGCAGGTCTTCGAGCACTTTAAGATAATTCAAAACCTCTGCCTTTGCCTTCCTTGCAGCCATAATATCCCTGCCCATCGCAAGCTCTGAGACCTGCTCAAGCGACAGGGGGTTGCCTTCAATTGCGGTAGAGGCATGAGCATTTTTAATCAAGGCTTCTCTCCGCAATGCCACTTCCCATTTTGGCACAAGATAGGCATTATCAAGCAGCGCCTTTGCTTCTGCGGTCTTAATAAGATTATTCAGAATGTCCGGTGTAATCGAATAGTTGGGTTTAAACATATACACTCCTTTTCACTTCACCGACAATATATTTTATAACGCCCCTCTGAGCGCCTTACCAAATATCAATCTGCGGTGTCTGACTCCACAGATTCTCTGTAATCTTTGAGCAGGGAGCGCAGTACATCTTTTTCTCTTTGTTCAATTGCCCAGTCATACGATTTGAGGATTATATCTGCAGGACATTTGCGGGAACACAAGAAGGCGATTTTGTAATAATCGAGTATTTGTTTATTGCCTATATAATTCAGATTTTGTAGCATGAAAAGCTCGATGCTAAATATCTATTTGACACACTCCACAAAACGACTCTTTAGAATAACATATTTGTTCATGCCTAATCACCGATTTCATCCAATATATGCCTTTGAGAAACCAGACTAAGTTTCTTCAACTCTTCTTCCATCTCTGCGTAATTGATGTCATATTTTTTAAAGATCCCGCCAATTTTGGCTATTTTCTTTCTTTTGTCAGGAAATATTATAAGAACTTCTGATGTCTCCTGTGTTTCCGGTTTTTCAATCAATTCAATTACCCCGTTATGATATATGCCTTTTATTGCATTCATAGTTATGACCTCCAATTTTCAAATTATTATCATTACTACATTATAGTTTAAATACCTCCATGCCATGCCATCAATTATAGTCTTTAATGACTGATTGATTAAAAGATTAGCACCTATCTGGTTCTGATATGTCCTTATTTGCTTCTCCCTCTCTTCTTTAGTTGAACTTGAATCAGCGTCAAGTTTCCCCAAGATAATCTTTATAGCATCAATAGCTTTGGTATGTTGCAATAAGTCGCCTAATATGGATAATTGAAGCTTATAAATAGAGAATTTACTTTTCCTCCTTTTTCGACTTACGAACAAGTAATCTTCAATTATTTCTTTATAATCTTCTTGTAATGGCATCCATATGGCATTAATCAGACGGGAATAATCTCGTTTTTTCCCACCAGCGATAACTATTTTTTGTTTAAATTCCATAACTCTTGTCAGTTTGTTGATTTATTCAAAGAATCAGGGACAGCGACCATTATCCTATTACAGCCACCGCAAACTTAAGAATCAAAGCATATTCCTGCAGGTAAACCCCGTTAGAAAATTACATTTCTAACGTGGT
>Ga0082335_1007253_pt1 | contig 13574 bp, 9 predicted proteins | sample Subgrocontami58m_FD_72375 | JGI IMG/M metagenome (GOLD analysis project Ga0082335, IMG submission 72375) | Subsurface groundwater microbial communities from S. Glens Falls, New York, USA - GMW37 contaminated, 5.8 m (SPADES assembly) (version 2) ...
CCTTCTCATAAAACTCCACCGTATCAGCCGCTACCTTCCTATGGGTATACATAGACAGGACCCGCTCCCGTCCCAGCCTTCCAAGCTCCCGCCGCAGGCCGGGATTCTCCATGAGACGGGCCAGGGCGCTCCGCAGACCTGCCGCGTCCCCCTCCGGGCAGACCAGCCCGGCCTCCCCCATCACCTGGGGTATCTCTCCGGAGTCGCTGCCCACCACCGGGACCTGGCAGGACATGGCCTCCACGAGCACGCGTCCGAACTGCTCTTTCCAGCGGGGCACCGTGAGGGACGGGAGAGCCAGGACATCCATCTCCGCATAGCGGGCGGCCATCTCCCCCGAGGGGGCGGCCCCCAGGAACTTCAGCCTCGGACGCACCCTCAGGCGGCCCGCCTCCTCCTCCAGTTCTCCGCGCAGGGGACCCTCGCCCACCAGGACCAGCCGCCAGTCGCCTTCCATGCCGGCTAGAGCCTCCAGGAGCACGAGCAGGCCCTTCTCCCTGACCAAACGCCCTGCAAAACCCACGGTGAAAGGCCGCGGCGGGGCCCCATCCTGTACGGGACAGAAGACCTCCGGGTCCACCCCGAATTGGGGTATGATCGCCAGGCGCCCCGCATAGCCTTTGCGACGCAGGATATCTGCGGCCTGGGCGCTTCCGGCAATGGCCCCGTGAGCTCGTCCCAGGGTATAGCGCTCCATCATCCCGAAAGGGGGAGGCAAGGCGCGCCACAGGTTCTGCCAGGTGAAGAAGACCAACTTCATACCTCGCCGGCAGGCGGCTCGCAAGGCGTGGAAGGTCACCAGATCGTACGGCTCCTCATCGATGTGGACCAGCTCAGGCCGAACGCGGGACATCAGGCCCGGCAACTGGGGATAAAAATGCAGGTGAAAGCGGCCGTTGAACACGGGATTCTCCATGACCATCTTGTAGCCGTCGGCCGGCCCCTCCTCCAACAGGGCCCGTCGCTTTCCCATCCGCCAGTACGGGGGCACGACCAGGGTCAGATCGATCCGGGATAGAGCCGCCATCTCCGCCAGCTTCTGGCGGTAGGCGGCCAGGTAACAGGCCTTGGACACCATGAGAACCCTCAAGGTTAAGGTTTCCTCCGAGCGGTCACGTGTAGGACTACCGCCCCCAGAGGCACGTCCCTAAAGAGGAGGTTCGATTCCAGATAAGAGGCACTCCAGAGGATACGCATCAGGAAGCGGTAGAGCGGATTGTCCAGGCGCCAGCGGCGGAACCATTCCTCCTGCTCCACGTAGGAGAGGATATCCCTGACCTGGCCCAAAGGATGCATGCTGTAGGTCACGTGCTCCACCCTGAAGCCCGCCTCCTCCAGTAGGCTCAGGACGCCTCTGCGCGTGAAGCGCTGAAGATGGCCGCTGTGCCGCTCCTTCAGGTCCCCGCCCAGGTGCAGCAGTCCCAGTAGCCAGTGAAGGCTGGCCGGCTGTCCCTCGCAGGGGACGAGCGCATGTAGAAGTCCGCCGGTCTCGAGCACCCGGTGCAGCTCCAGGAGGGCCCGGCGCGGCTCCCGCAGGTGCTCCAGCACGTCGAATAGCAGGACCGCCTGGAACCGGCCATCCAGATAGGGAAGGGCGTGGAAGTCCCCGGCGGTATAGCTCACACCATCCCGGTGGGAGCGGCCCGCGCTGAGAGACCGCGGGTCAAGGTCGCATCCGAAGAAGGAGGCATGGGGGCTGCTTCCTTTCAAAGCCCGGGTGAACCGGCCGGCGCCGCAGCCCACCTCCAGCACCCGGCCTCCCAGGCCGGACGCCTCAGCACGTGCCCGGCGCAGGGCCGTATTCCAGCGGGAAAGCCCCTGGTCGCCCCAGATGCGAGAAGGGCCGCTTGGGCCCGCGTCACAGGTTGTCGATCGTGGACCGGGTTTGCCGGCTGATGAGTCTGAAAGACCAAATGGAGTGCTGGAGGACGCGCCGGGCCGACACAGCGGTCGGCCGCTACGCTCAAGGGATGACCCACCTACCCAGCGGCGCAGCCGGGCGAGTGTCAGGCGCAGCGGCGGACGGCCCTGTCCGCCAGGGCGCGCCGGGAGCATGCCTCCCCCGAGGGATGACCCATCTACCCAGCGGCGCAGCCGGGCGAGTGTTAGGCGTAGCGGCGGACGGCCCTGTTCGCCAGGGCGTGCCGGGGAGATGCCCCCACCAGTCCACGATGCCCGTTTATTCGTTAAGATTTCATGATTCGCCACTACCGCCGCCCCAGCGCCGGCTTCAACTGGCAGACCCACCACCCCGCACGCACCATCCGTAACTGAGGTGGCCACCCCTCCGGTTGCCTGGCGGTACGCCTCCAGGGTCTCCTTCGCCGTCCGGCGCCAACTGAACTGCTGAGCCTGGGCCAGGCCCAGCCGCCGCATCCGCTGTCGCAGAGGCTCGTCTTGCACGACCCTGGCCAGGGCTCCGGCCATATCCTGCACGTCGGTGGGATCGAAAAGCACAGCGGCCTCCCCCACCACCTCCGGCAGGCTGCTGGCATTGGAACAGACCACCGGAGCGCCGCAGGCCATAGCCTCCAGAGGCGTAAGGCCAAAGCCCTCGTAAAGCGATGGGAAGACCAAGGCCAGGCAGGCCGAATAGAGCGAGGCCTTGTCCCCCTCCGGGACCTGTCCCAGAAAGACCACCCGGTCCCGGATTCCCAGCTCGGCGACCAGCCCAAGCAGGTCGGGGAAAGATGCCCGTCGCTGTGAAAGCTGGCGTCCGGCAATGGCGAGCTGCGGCTTCGGGGCGATACTCGAGTACGCCCGCAGCAGCCGCGGCAGGTTCTTCCGCCAGTCCAGCCCCCCGATATAAAAAAGAAACTCCCTCTCCAGGCCGTACTTCTTGCGGACGGCGTCCAGAAGGCCCGGGTCGCCCCCAGGCCGGAAACCCTCGTCGTAACCCAGGTAGACTACTTTGACCCTTTCCGGAGGGACTCCCAGCACCCGCAGGATGTCATTCCTGGTAGCCATGGAATCAGCCAGGATAAAGTCCGCCCTCCGGGCCGCCAGGGCCGCCAGCCTGGTGTAGGCCCGGGCCTGTAGTGACCGCCGGGTCTCAGGAAAGAGCAGCATGATCAGGTCGTGGACCGTCACCATCGTCTTACACGGCCTGGCCAGCGGCGGGCCGAGGTAGGGTACGTGGAGGAGATCGGCTTTCCGAGAGCTGGCGGCGCGGGGCAGTCCCGCCTGCTCAAACCAGAGCTTGCCCAGGTCGCCGCCGGCGAGAAGGGACAGCGGGACCACTTCCCAGGGCTCTTCCCGCCCGGCCAGCAAGGACGTGGCGAGCCGGGATGTCTCCGCGGGGCAGATGACCATCAGCTCGTCCCGGCAGACCTGTGCCAGGGTCCGGACGAGCGATGCGGTGTACTGCCCGCTGCCCGTAGCAGGATGGAGCAGGAAATATCCGCTGATAGCAATGCGCATTCGAGGATTATTATACCGCATACAGCCGTCAGCCATCAGCCATCAGCTATCAGCGGTCAGCTATCAGCTATCAGCTTCCAGCCGTCAGCGATCAGCGATCAGCAACGGGGGCTTCTCACCCCAGCGCTCTCCCCGCGGGAGAGGAAATTGCTGGACTCCAGCGAGAGAGGAACTAGTACCTGACCACGGTGAAGATAACCGCCGTCTTGGCGAGCGATAACCGCCGTCTTGGCGAGCGATAACCGCCGTCTTTGTGAGCGATGACCGCCGTCTTTGTGAGCGATGACCGCCGTCTTTGCGAGCGACAACCGCCGTCTTTGTGAGCGATGACCGCCGTCTTTGCGAGCGATGACCGCCGTCTTTGCGAGCGATAGCGAAGCAATCTCAGCGCGCCACCAGGAGATTGCTTCGGCCTGCAGGTTCCCTCCAACACTGGCATTAGACCCCGGCCTCGCAACGACATCAAAACCGTACCTGACCTCGGTGAAGATGACCGCCGTCTTTGTGAGCGATGACCGCCGTCTTTGCGAGCGATAGCGAAGCAATCTCAGCGCGCCACCAGGAGATTGCTTTGGCCTGCAGGTTCCCTCCAACACTGGCATTAGACCCCGGCCTCGCAACGACATCAAAACCGTACCTGACCTCGGTGAAGATGACCGCCGTCTTTGCGAGGGACGACCGCCGTCTTTGCGAGGGACGACCGGCGTCTTTGTGAGCGATGACCGCCGTCTTTGCGAGCGACGACCGGCGTCTTTGCGAGCGATAGCGAAGCAATCTCAGCGCGCCACCAGGAGATTGCATCGGCCTGCAGGTTCCCTCCAACACCGGCATCAAACCCCGGCCTCACAATGAGATCAAGGCCTTGTGGTCCAACACTCAGCGGCCTCCGGCTGGAGACGAGGATACTCGTCCATGTTGGCTGAAAGCTGATGGCTGACTGCTGATCGCTGATTGCATGACTGCATGACTGCCTGATTGCTCACTGCTCCTTGACAGCCCCACCATGGCTACCTAGAATCGAATGAGAGATTTGATATGATTGTCCTGACCATTCTCGTGAACCTCCTGCCCCGGATCTTTCGTTGAAGACCTCGGACTTCGACTACTGTCTGCCCCCGGAGCTCATTGCCCAGAAGCCTCTGGAGCCCAGGGACCAGAGCCGCCTGCTGGTGGTGCACAGGAAGAGCGGCTGCTTTGAGCATGCTACCTTCTCCCAACTTCCCGAACTTCTAGACCCCGGGGACCTGCTGGTATGTAACGATAGCCGGGTTGTTCCGGCCCGTCTGATCGGCCGCAAGGCGGGCACGGGGGGCAAGGTGGAGATGCTGCTATTGCGGCAGGTCCGCGACGGCCTCTGGGAAGCCCTGCTGAAGCCCTCCCGCCGCCTCCGCCCGGGAACGACGTTCCGGCTGGTAGGGTCGAGAGTCGAGAATTCAGAGTCGAGCCGTGAAGAAGAGCCGAGGGTCGAGAGTCGAGAATCGAGCCGCACCCTCTACCCTGAACCCTGGACTATGGACCCCGGACCCTCACAAGGCCCTGGACCCTTGACCCTGGACCCTGAACCCTACGTCCAGGGTCAGGTGCTAGAGCGGACGGAGGCGGGCACCTGGCTCGTCCGTTTTCAGGGAGAACCTGACCTGGAGAGGCTGGGGCGGGTGCCCCTGCCTCCCTACGTGCGGGAGCCTCTGGCTGACCCGGAGCGCTACCAGACCGTTTACGCCAGGGCCAGGGGCAGCGTGGCCGCCCCTACCGCCGGCCTCCATTTCACACCACACTTATTGCAGGGCCTGGCTCGCCGGGGCGTTGGGCTGGCCTTCCTGACGGTCCATATCGGACTGGACACCTTCCGCCCGGTGGCGGTCGAAGACCCCGGGGGTCATCCCATCCACGCGGAGTGGGGAGAGATCGGGGCCACGGCCGCGGACCAGGTGGACCAGGCCCGCCGGGCCGGGCGCCGCGTAGTGGCCGTGGGGACCTCTAGCGTACGCCTCCTGGAGACCGCCGCCAGGCCCTCGGGCCGCGTGGATCCCTTTTGCGGCTGGACCCGTCTCTTCATCCTGCCGGGTCACCCGTTCCAGGCCGTGGACGTCCTGCTAACCAACTTCCACCTGCCTCGCACCACCCTGATGATGCTGGTATCCGCCTTTGCCGGCCGAGAGCTCATCCTGGATGCCTACCAGGAGGCCATCAGGGAACGCTACCGCTTCTACAGCTTTGGCGATGCCATGCTGATAGTCTAGTATTAGATCACCGATGATGTTACCGAAAAAATGGGTTCACATTGACTTGCACATCGTGCTATAATATGCCATCTTAATATTCTGAAAGGAGGCGGGTAATGAGTCTAAAAGGGATCAAGACACTGGTAGCCGAGCTTCATTCGGACACCGAATTGAGGGGGCGCTTCGCCGCAGACCCCAAAGCCGTCCTCTCCCGGTACAGCCTTACGGCTGAGCAAAGGGAGGCCATCATGGGCGCGCACCTGCGCATCGGGGCAGATGGCGCGCTCTCCGTCGAGGAGAACGCCGAGCCCATGGATTGGTGGATGGCATAGATATTCGTGAATGACAGGCCTCCTGGAGCATAGCAAGGAGCCTGGAGCCTATCTGCGGGGGCTAAGCAGCCTCGTCTTCAAGGAGATCGAGGCTACCCTGGAGCAAATAAAGGGGTCTAGAGCTTGGCGACGCATGCTTCTAGAGCCCATCAATGCCCAGAAAGGGTCGGGCGGGCGGGCGCTCTTGCGCCGCTCGTTTATGACGTTGTCCGTTTGCCGGTCGCTCTGCGGGCGGGTGGAGCATGCCCTGCCCGCAGGAGCGGCCCTGGAGTTCTTCGCCGCCGCCTTGGACGTTTTTGATGATCTGGAGGACCAGGACTCCGGGGATGCGCTATGGCGGAAGTACGGGCAGGCCCAGGCCATGAACGCCGCCACTGCCCTGCTGATGCTGGCGCAGTCGGCCCTGGTCCGGTTGAGGGTGAGGGGAGTGGATGAGCTGATAATAACCAGGGCCATGGAAGCTCTGGCGTCGGCAGGTACCACCGCTTGCACGGGCCAGCACCGCGACCTCCAGTACGAGTCCGTGCCCTGCATCAGCGAGGCACAGTACTTCAAGATGACCGGAATGAAATCAGGGGCCCTGGTGGAGTGCGCCTGCCGTCTGGGGGCGGTCACGGCCGGCTCTGATGACTATACGGTGGAGGCCCTGGGCCTTTTTGGCCGCAACCTGGGTATGGCGGCGCAGATCACCAACGACGTCGGATCGATCAGGCTCAAGGGATCGGGTAAGAGTGATATCGCGCGCAGGAAGAAGATCCTGCCGGTGATCTTCGCCTTGGGCCGCGCCAGGCCGGAAGAGCGGGGCTGGCTGGCAGGAGTTTACAGCGCCGGCAACCCGGTTGACGTAGACACCGAACAAAGGGTCATCCAACTCCTGCAACGCTCCGGTGCGGTCCACTATTCCCTTGTGCGGGCGGAGCTCTTCAGGCAGAAAGCGGGTCGCGCGCTGGAAAAGGCCAGGCTCCCGGGTCCCGTTAACCGGAAGATAAGACAGGACCTGGGCATTTGAGGACAGGGTTCTACTGGCCTTAACTATGGCTTCCTACTCTCCGGCGCGCCCCTCCTATTCCTGGTATTCGGCTAAGAAGGCTGCCAGCTCGCTGCTCCTTCCTCTGGGCGCCCTGGTTGGCCTCCTCAACCTTGTTATCTTCGCCGCTAGCCTGACGGTACCCTATCTGGGAGCCGATATCGCGTTCCGCGAGGATACCGGATGGCACGTGAACCGGGCGGATGAACAGGGGACGGCCTTCAGGGATAGCATACGGTCCGGGGACCAGGTCACCAGAGTGAACGGGCTGACCCCTGATGAACTGGCCGGAGGGATGTCCTACATCGGGGCGTTTCGAGCCCGCAGCTTGGAGGTCGTTGACGCTTCTGGAACGGTCAAGACAAGCTCGGCGAACTCCGGCCCCGTGCCCAGCGTAACCGTGCAGGCATCCATTCGCCTGTTCACCGTCGGCATGGCCTTCTGGCTAACAGGATTCCTGTCATTCCTTAAACGGCCGGGATCAAAACCCGTACTTTTCTTATACCTGATGGGCCTGACAATTTCTCTCGGCGTCGTCTCAGGTCTCGGACCGCCCCGGGGCTGGGAACTAACCCGGCACACAGAGGTGTTAGGCTTAGCTCTCTCACCCTGGCTGGTTGCCCGCTTCTTCCTGGAATTCCCCTTTGAGAAACGGGTCCCTCTGCTGGACACGGATATCACCGGCCTTGTCTATCTTCCACCTGTGCTGACGCTCCTGGCTTACGTGACGCTCGCCCGGGATGATTCCGCATTTTACTCATGGTTCCGCCCCCTGAACCTTTTCAACCTCGCCTCCGGCTTCCTGCTCGCCTTTGGCATTGCCCTTCACAGCTATTTCACTGCATCATTTGCCAGGTTCAGGCAACAAATCAAGATAGTGGCTATTGGGGCGGCGGTTGGTATCCTGCCGCTAGTGCTCTTCAGCATTCTTCCTGAAGCGCTGGGCCAAGGCTACATCCTCCGTCCTGAGATAACAAGCCTCGGCTTTGTAGCCCTGCCCCTTTCTTTGGGGTACGTGATATTGAATCACAAGCTTCTGGACATAGACCTGGCCATCAGTCGCGTCCTCTGGTACGGGCTGCTGACCTGCGCCCTAATCGCCTCCTACATGCTCTTGATTAGCTTCATCGAAAGCGCGGCGCCAGGGCTGGCTCCGGGCTGGCGGGTCCTGGTGTTGCTCACGTTCACAGTGACCGCGCTCTTCTTGTCTGCTCCTTTCAGAGAGAAGCTTCACCGGGCCGTGGAGGCCAGGCTCAATGCCGGTAGGTACGACTACCGGCAGGCCGCCCACCAGATTATCGCTGACCTGGCATCCCAGTCGGAATTGGAGGAAGTGACGCGCCTGCTGGCCATGGGCATCACGCGCTTCTTGCGGCTGGATGGGGCCTGTGTCCTGTTGAATACGGAGGACCAGGGCAAGGCAGTCTCCGCCGCCTACGGCCTGTTCGCCGATTACCCACTGAAGCAACAGGACCTGCTGGACTGGTGTCAGAGGCTGACTGAAGACCAGCAGTTCCCCAACAAGGCGCCTCTTGAATCGGGCGCGGCCTTCTTTGTGCCCCTCCTGAGCGGGAAGAAACAGTTGGGGATGCTGGCTCTCAGCAGCAAAATATCCAAGCCTGACTTCAGCGTGGACGATATGTACTTCCTGTTCAGCATCAAGGCCCAGGGATCGCTGGCCGTCGACAATGCCATGCTTTTGAAGGAGGCCAAGACCCGCGCCGCCGAGCTTGGGACTGCCTTCAACAAGTTGCAGGAATACGCCGCTTCCCTGGAAGGGTCAAGCAAGACCTTGCAACAGTCCTACGTCGGCATCATAAGAACCCTGGTCCTGGCCATCGAGAGCCGGAGCCCCTACACCAAGGGCCATTCAGAGCGGCTCACCCAATTGAGCCGGAGAATCGGAGCAGAGATGGGACTCTCCCCGGAGGAGCTGAACAGCCTGCAGACGGCGGCACATATACACGACATCGGCAAGATAGGTATTCCGGACAGCATCCTGCTGAAGGAAGGGCCGCTGGAGCACCACGAGCGAGCCGAGATAGAGCTTCACCCCACCAAAGGCGTCGAGATCGTCCGCTTCCTGGACTTCATGCGGGATGCCATACCCATCATAGAGAGCCACCATGAATGGGTGAACGGGTCCGGTTATCCCCACGGCCTCCGTGGCCAGGAGATTCCCCTGGGGGCCCGCATCGTCTCCGTGGCCGACGCATTCGATGCCATGACCTCGGACCGGCCTTATCGAAGAGCGTGCTCCGGCCAGCAGGCCTTGCAGAAGCTTCAGGACGGAATGGGAGTCCAGTGGGACCGCACCGTCGTCGAGGCGCTAGTACGCCTGCCGGGACTCGGGCACGAAGATGTATGAGGGACCCGTATGCCATCCTGGCTGATTACTACGATCTTCTGCTCCCGGACTGGGAAAAGGCCGTCCACGATGCGGGAGAACGCCTCGACGGCGTCTTAAGGCCCCTTCAAGTCGCCACTGTCCTGGATTGCACCTGCGGCACCGGCCTGCAGTGCATCGCCCTCGCCCGGAAAGGCTACACCGTGACCGGCTCCGACATCAGCCTGCCAATGCTGAGAAAGGCGCAGGAGAATGCGAGGCTGGCCGGCGTCAACGTGCGCTGGACCAGTGCTGATGTCCGACACCTTGATACCACACTGCCGGAGCGGTTCGATGCCGTGGTCACGGGAGGCAATTCCCTGCTTCACCTATCCAGTCTCCAGGACCTGCGCCGGGCCATCGAGAGCATGTATGCCGTAGCCCGTGAGGGCGGCTACGTGTTGATCGAAGTAATGGATGCCGAAGACCCCGGCAGCGCCTACCATCCCGTTCAGTCTAAAAGGATACGGCTACCTGACGGCCGGGAGGTCTCGGTATTCTCCACAACGGAGCGCCGGGGTAGGCTGGCCACGTTCAACGTCTTCATCGCGGAGGATGCGCCCAAGGGGCCTGCCGTAACCCATATACCGATGCGTCTAAGGATACCCTCCCGGCAAGAGCTGCTTCGTCTCCTTCATCAGGCTGGCTTCGCGGAGGTATCCGACCTCTCAATCCACGGCGCCCTTACGCTCCTGGCCAGAAAGCCTGCTGCGTCTTGATGCCCGGGAGCGCCGGCGTCCCGCCGACCCAGGGTAGCAGGTTCCAAGCCCACCCCCAAAGCCAACAGCCCGGCTGACCTGTTCCCGAAACGAGCCCCCGGCCGGACCATTACGCCTGTGGCACGACCGCATAGCCTTGTACGTGACACTCCAGTATTGTATAATCGCATGTAGGATAAAGCGATAATGCGGCAAAGGGGAAAAACCATGAAGAAGGTAACTGTTGTCTTTGATGATACTGAGCTTTATACCGCTGTGAAAATACAGGCTGCTAAGACAAACCGCACCCTAAAGGCAGTGATGGCAGAGGCGTTGGAAGCCTGGTTGGAGGCTGAGGAGGAGTTGGAAGACTTGCAGGACCACCGCGCTGCCATGTCCGAATATGAGGCCATGGGGGGCATCCCTTGGGAAGAAGTAAAAGGTAGAGCGAGAGAGATACTGGCCGAGCGGCTGAGCAAGGGTGTACCGGCTTAGCTTCGCTCCGGCCGCCGGGCGCCGATGGGGAAAACTTATCCGACGGATACCAGTAGCAGATTATGAGGCGCTCGAGACGGCAATAGAAGCGTTGGCCGACAACCCTCGTGCTGCAAGAGCATTGAAGCTATCCGGCGAAAGAGATACTTACCGGCTACGCGTGGGAGACTACCGTGTGATCTACAAGGTTGACGACTCGTTGCTTTCAGTGGTCATATCCAAAGTATCTCGGCGCAGTGAAAGCACATACCGGCGGGTAAGCTAGTGCTTGGCACCGTGGATGTGATTAATGTCATTCTGAGCCGGAGCGTCCTGGTGCATCACCCTTCTTTGAGTACCAGGCAAGCGGAGGCGAAGAATCTCCTTCATTCCTAAGACACCAGTTCTCATGGCAGCGCCGAGATTCTTCGCTATCGCTCAGAATGACATGGGTGAAGAGCGCTCAGAATGACATCTCAACCCTTCTCCCGCAATGCTCTCAGCACCTTCTCCGGCGTAATAGGCAGATCGGTGATGCGCACGCCGACGGCATCCTCGATGGCGTTGGCCAGGGCCGCCGCCACAGGCGTGGTACCCGTCTCCCCAACACCCTTCGCTCCATAGGGACCAAAGGAGGAAGGCTCCTCCACAATACTCACTTGCACGTCCGGCACATCGACAGCCGTGGGAAGCCGGTAGTCAACCAGGGTTTGGTTCAGGCACTTGCCCCCGTTCTGGCACACTTCTTCACTCAAGGCGTAGCCCAGCCCGAAGACCACGCCGCCTTCCACCTGTGCCTCCACATTCCGCGGGTTCAGGGCGAAGCCTGCATCCTGGACGGTTAGATACGAGAGGACCTGTATATCTCCCGTCTCCGGGTCAACGTGCACCTTGACTGCCTGGACCCCGTAGCTGGGAGAGTCGATGATCCCCGCAGCCTCCTTCTTGGCCGCCAGCAGCCTCTTTTGTCCCTCCACGCTGGTGCCAATGATCGGTCCACCCGTCAGGTTGATCGCCGCCCGGTGCAGCTCTGCTACGGGCACAGCCTTGTCCGGGGCCCCCTTTACGAATACCCTCTTCTTCTCCAGCACCAGGTCGGAGACTCCGGCCTCCAGGCGCTCCGACGCCAGGGCCAGAAGCTGGTCCCTGGCATCCTGTGCCGCAAAGCGAACGCTGTTCCCCACCCTTTGGGTCGTCGCGCTGGCGCCCGTGCTGCCTTCGTACGGAGTGGCATCGGTGTCCGCGACGACCAGGGCAATATCTTCCAGGCTCAGGCCCAGCTCCTCAGCCGCGATCTGGGCCACGGTAGTGTATTGACCTCCACCCTGCTCAGTAATACCGGATACCAGGGTAACGCTGCCATCCTCGTTGATCATGACCAGGGCCCGAGAAGGTGTAACAAAATCGAAGGGGAAGACCTCCCACTGAGCGCACGCTACACCGACACCCTGGTGCGGCCCATCCTTCTTCAGGGTCCGGATAGCGGATTCCTGGGCTTTCTGAAGGCATTCCTTGAGGGCCGCATGCCGGATCGTGCCGTGCCCCGCCGCCGACACGGCGCCCTCTTCCACAGCATTGCGCCGGCGCACCTCCCAGGGGTCCAGTCCCAGCTTCCGAGCCATGATATCTATCTGCGACTCGATCGCGAAAATCGTCTGAGGGGCGCCGGGAGCCCGGACATGGCCGGCCGGGAGATTGTTAGTGTAGACGGTACGGCCAACTACATCCACCGCCAGAGCCTGGTACGGCCCCACCAGGTTGAAGGCGCTGAAGGCCAGCCCCATAATAGCATCGTTGTAAGCCCCGGTATCGAAGAGGACCTCCCCTTCCGCTGCCAGAAGGGTGCCGTCCTTCCGCATGGCTGTCTTGAGCCTTATTCGTGCTGGATGCCGGACGAATCCCGCCGCCAGCTCTTCCAGGCGGGTAAGCTCCAGGCGCACGGGGCGCCCGCTCTTGCGGGCCAGCAGGGCGCAAATGGGCTCTACGGTGGGCAGACCTTTTCCCCCGAAGTCACCCCCAATGGTGGGGGCCACCAATCGCACCTTCGAGACCGGCAAGCCTAGCGTCTGGGCCACCGGCCCCCGGAATATGAAGGGCGACTTGGTGCTGCACCAGACCGTCACTTTGCCGGACGAATCGACCGCGGCCAAGGCTACCCGCGGTTCCATATAGCCGGGGTGCGACGCCTGCGTTACATACGCCTGCTCGTGGACCAGATCGGCTTCACCCAGGGCAGCTTCCAGATCCCCCCAAGCATACCGTACTTCGTTTCGTACGTTACCGTAGCGCTTGGAGGGCGCGATGTCCATGTAGCTGGATAGCTCTTCATGGATTACCGGAGCGTCTGGGCGAAGGGCCTCCAGCGGATCAAATATCGCTGGAAGTTCGTCGTACGTTACTTTGATCATGCCGAGCGCCTTCTCTGCCGTGGGCCGGTCCACGGCAGCGACCGCGGCGATCGGTTCCCCGATATGGCGGACCTTATCCGAAGCCAGCGGAGTCCTATCTCTCAGAAACCGGCCGATCCGTACCGGCGTGGCGTCTCTGGCCGTGACTACACCCATGACGCCGGGGAGCTGCTCAGCCTCGCTAGTGTCCACCTCGACCAGGCGAGCGTGAGCCACCGGGCTTCGCAGGACCAGGCCGCAGAGGGCCCCTGGAAGGTGCATGTCGCCTGTATAGATAGCCTCTCCCGTCGCTTTCTTCCGGGCATCTATCTTGGTAACGCTCTGGCCTATGACGTTATAGGGCATATTCTGACCTCCTTACCTGTGTGCAACGGTCGGCTTACATTCCGTCTGTGTGTCATTGCGAGTCTAGTAAGTCGGGGTGGCCGACCCGATGAAGAGCAATGAACCGATTGGCAGTTCACGGTTCATTGAAAGCACCCCATGAACCCGTCGGCTCACCACAGCGGAGGAAAACGTGCGCGCCTATGCCCCCCCCCCCCCGTTTCTAGGCCGGGCGGGACGAGGGGGGGGAAGCACCGTCTCCGCCCGCCAGCGCGCTCGTCTC
>Ga0082335_1007255_pt1 | contig 13568 bp, 10 predicted proteins | sample Subgrocontami58m_FD_72375 | JGI IMG/M metagenome (GOLD analysis project Ga0082335, IMG submission 72375) | Subsurface groundwater microbial communities from S. Glens Falls, New York, USA - GMW37 contaminated, 5.8 m (SPADES assembly) (version 2) ...
TCGATGATGGCGACGTCGCCCGGGTAGACCGGGTGGCGGTAGCGCACGCGCTCGATCCCCGCGAAAAAGGGGAGCCGCTGGCGGTTCTCCGGCTTCGCGAGAATCAGGATCGCGCCGACCTGCGCGATCGCTTCGGTCAGGATGGTCGGCGGCAGCACCGGCGAGCCGTTCGCCGAGTGCGACAGGTAGCGTTCGTTGAGCGACACGTTCTTGATCCCGACGATCCGCTTGTCGAATTCGAGCTCGGTGATGCGGTCCACGAGCAGAAACGGATACCGGTGCGGCAGGATGCGTTCGATGGCGGCGTAGTCGAGCGGCAGCTTCAGGTCCATGAGCCGTCAGATTATACTTCTGACTGCGGATTTCAGATTTCAGACTTCAGACTTCAGATTTCACACTGTCTCTTGTGACTGAGCCCTCGACACCCGCGCCCGCCGCGACGCCGAACATCCGCGAGCTCGTCGTCACGCTGTTCGAGCTCGGCCGCGAGATCACGTCCGTGCTCGATCTCGACGAGCTGCTCCAGAAGATCCCGCTGCTCATCGCGCGGATCACGAAGTTCCAGGCGTTCGCGGTGTACCTGCTCGACCCGAAGCGGCCTGAGCTGTCGATCGCCTACTCGGTCGGCTACCCCGAGGAAGTCGCGCGCACGCTGCGGGTGAAGGTCGGGCACGGGCTGGTGGGCGCAGCCGTCGCCGAGGGCACGCCGCTGCTGGTCAACGACGTCCACGCCGATCTGCGCTACGTCGAGGCCGTGCCGGGCTCGAAGGCGGAGCTGGTCGTGCCGCTGCGCCGCAAGGGACGCGTGATCGGCGCGCTCAACCTCTTGAGCAACACGGCCGGGCAGTTCACGGAAACCGACGAGCAGCTGCTGCGCCTGTTCGGCGCCCACGTCGCGGTGGCGATCGAAAACGCGCGGCTCTTCGAGCACGAACGCCAGTACACGGGCACGCTCGAAACGCTGTCCGAAATCGCGCGCGAGTTCGGCGCCATCCTGAACCTCGAGGAGCTGCTCACGCGCATCGCCAACCTCACGCGCCGCGTGATCGACTACCGCACGTTCGGCATCCTGCTGGTGAACGACGAGACGGGCGAGCTCGACATGAAGGTGGCCGTGCGGTACGGCGACAAGATCAACGTCCCGCGCGTGAAGCTCGGCTACGGGCTCGTCGGCTACGCGGCGCTGCACAAGGAAGCCGTCCTCGTCCCCGACGTCTCCTCGGATCCGCGTTACATCAAGGTCGTGGACGATGCGCGGTCGGAGCTGGTGATCCCGCTGCTGGTGCAGGACCGCTGCATCGGCGTGTTCGATCTCGAAAGCCCCGAGCTCGACGCGTTCTCGAAGAACCACGTCGAGATTCTCACGCTCCTCGCGAGCCAGGCAGCGGTCGCGATCGAGAACGCGCGGCTCTACGAGACGATCCGCGCGAACGAAGTCCGGCTGGAGAAGGAAATCCGTTTCGCGCAGCGCGTGCAGGCGGCGCTGCTGCCGGTGGAACTGCCCAAGCGGATGAAACACGTCGACGTGGCCGCGCGGTTCGCGCCGGCGCGCGAGCTCGGGGGCGACCTCTACGACTTTCTGGCGCCCGAGCCGAACAGCCTGGTCGTGGCCGTCGGCGACGTGTCCGGCAAAGGCGTGCCGGCCGCGCTCTACAGCGCGTTTGCCGGCGAGCTGATTCGCTCGCGCACGTTCCGCCGCCGCTTGGCGCCGGAGCGCGTCAGCCCGGCGGGCGTCCTCGCCTCCACGAACACGATTCTCCACGAGCGGCAGCTCGAGGAGTACTACTGCACGCTCTGCTACGCCGTCTTCGACCTCAAGCGGCGGACCGTGACGCTCGCCAACGCCGGTCTGCCGTACCCGGTGCGCTGCAGCGGCGGCAGCGTCAGCCAGATCGAGCTGCCTGGCGTGCCGCTCGGATCGTTTGCGGGATCGACCTACGACGAGATCTCGTTCGACCTGTCGGCCGGCGACGTGTTCGTCTTCTGCTCGGACGGCGTGTCGGAAGCCAACGACGCGCTCGGCCGGGAGTTCGGCTACGAGCGGCTGCTGCACGTGGTGCGCGAGCATCGCGGCCAGTCGTCGCGCGAGCTGGTCGACGCGATCTTCACGGCCGTCCAGGAATTCCGCGGCGACACGCCGCCCAACGACGACATGACCGCGGTCGCGCTGAAGATCACGGCATGAAGACACTGGCCGTCGTAGCGCAGGCCACCCTCGTAGCGCAGGCCTTCAGGCCTGTGAAGAAATGCGACGTGTGAACGCAGAGCTCGCAGAACACGCTGAGAAATCCTTGGGTATTTCTTCTCTGCGGGCTCCGCGGTCTCTGCGTTGAATGTGATTTGTTCACAAGCTCTTCAGGCGTGCCGTGGCGATGCAGTCGCCGAAGGGGAGTGTCCTTGATCCCTGGATTCACCGTTTCACGTGGAGGTCTTCCTCGCGCAGGTGCAGCCCCAGCGGGCGGCCGCCGAGGATCGCGACTTCCTGAACGCGGCCTTTCACCCGCACGCGTTCGCCCTTCGCGGGCATGCGCAGGCCGTTCGACAGCACGGTCACCTCCCCGGTCCCATCGTCCACCTTGTAGAACCGGAACGGGACAAGCGGCAGGCCCCACGAGCTGGTGACGATGCCGTTGACGCTGACTGATTGATTCTGATAGCGACCGGGATGGCGTTGCAGATCCGCGATGTCCGGATTGCGCAGCGACAGCGCGCACCCGCTCAACGAAACCGCCACCGCAACAACCGCCAGCCACCGCGAACCCTGAACCATAGCTGCACCCCGAACTCCGAACCCCGAACTCCGAACCCCAAATCCCAAATCCCAAATCCCGAATCCCAAATCCCGATTGAAGGGCCACGCCGAATCGTGAAACGAACGGCGGGATGCGGCGATGCCAGCGCCTGCCTGAAGTTACGCACCCCGTTGATTCGACGCGACCCGAATCAGGTGACATCAAATCGCGTGCCCTCGTCAGTGATCTGAAATGCCCGCAAAAGCCCCGGTCTTGGGCCGAGCCGTCCTGAGTGGGAGACGGACCGGTGACCTCCCCTTGGAACGACCGGGGTTCGGGGTTCAGGGTGCAGGGTTCAGCGTTGTTCGGTTCCGGGTTCGAACGAACCCTGCACCCTGCACGCTGAACCCGGAACCCGACGCGTCAGTACATTCCCAGGTAGCGCTCGATCTCCCACGGCGAGACGTGTTTGATGTAGTCGAGCCACTCTTCACGCTTGGCGGCCACGAAATGTTCGAACAGGTGGTCGCCAAGCGTGTCTCTCACCAGGTCGTCCTTCTCGAGCTCGTCGAGTGCTTCATTCAGGTTCCCCGGCAGCTCGTCGATCCGCAGGTGCCGCCGCTCGCGGTGGCTCATCGCGTAGATGTTCTTGTTCACGGGCGGCCCGGGGTCGATCTGCTTCTCGATGCCGTCCAGACCCGACCGCAGCATGACCGCGAGCGCGAGATACGGATTGCACGAGGGATCCGGCATGCGCAGCTCGATGCGCGTGGCCGTGCCGCGCGCGGCGGGCACGCGGACGAGCGGGCTGCGGTTCTTTTCCGACCACGCGATGTTGGTCGGCGCCTCGTAACCCGGCACGAGACGCTTGTAGGAATTCACCAGCGGGTTGGTGATCGCGCAGAAGCCTTTGGCGTGGCGCAGGATGCCGCCGATGTAGTTCAGGCAGGTCTCGCTCAGCTGACCCCGCGCCTTCGGGTCGTAGAAGATGTTCGTGCCGCCCGTGAAGAGCGACATGTGCGTGTGCATGCCCGAGCCGTTGATGCCGTAGATCGGCTTGGGCATGAACGTCGCGTGCAGGCCGTTCTTGATGGCGATGTTCTTCACCACGAAGCGGAACGTGCTGATGCTGTCCGCCGTCGTCAGCACGTCGTCGTAGCGGAAGTCGATTTCGTGCTGGCCGGGCGCGACCTCGTGATGCGCCGCCTCGACGTGGAAGCCCATGGCTTCGAGCGCGAGGACGATTTCGCGCCGCACGTCCTCGCCCTGATCGACCGGGCTCAGGTCGAAGTAGCTGGCCGCGTCGTGCGTTTCGGTGGTCGCCACGCCGTCCTTCGTGTGGAACAGAAAGAACTCGGCTTCGGGGCCGGCCTTCATGGCGTAGCCTTTCGCGGCGGCCATCGCGATCACTTTCTTGAGGCACGCGCGCGGATCGCCGATGAACGGATCGCCGTCCGGCGTGTAGATGTCGCAGATCATCCGGGCGACCTTCTCGCCGGTCGGGCCGGGCCACGGAAAGACGCGGAAGGTCGAGAGGTCGGGCCGGAGGTACATGTCCGATTCTTCGATGCGGACGAAGCCTTCGATCGACGAGCCGTCGAACATGATCTTGCCGTCGAGCGCCTCCTCGAACTGCCGGTCGGGGATCTCGACGTTCTTGATGGTCCCGAGGATGTCGGTGAACTGCAGGCGCATGAACTTCACCCGTTCGCGCTCGGTGCGTTCGAGGATTTGCGCCTTGGTCTCGCGGGGGGGCGGGGTGGTGCCGTGCGACTTGGCCATGCCACGAATTCTAGCCAACTTTTCGGGCGCGTCCCTCGTCTGATCGGTAGTTCAGGGGGTTTACCGATGAAACTGCTGAAATTGCTGGGAGTTCTCGTCACCGTCGCCGGCGTCGGCGTTCTGGCGCTGGTGCTTTCCCCGTCCGCTTTCGGACGCCTCGACCGACCGCTCTCCGCTCAGGGCAGGCAGGAGCGCACCGACCGCGATGCTCGCGGCCTGATGATGCTGGCCGGCCGCGGCGCCGAAATCGGCGTGCGCATCGAGGACGGTAACGCCGGCGGGGTCCTCGTCGAAGAGGTCCAGCCGGACAGCCCGGCCGAAAAGGCCGGCCTGAAGCGGTCCGACGTCATCGTCGAGTTCGACGGCGAACATGTGCGCAGCGCGCGCCAGTTCGGGCGGATCGTGCAGGAGACGCCGCCGGGACGCACGGTGAAGGCGACCATCCTGCGCGACGGGCAGAAGAAGGAGCTATCGATTACGCCGACCGAGGGACGCGGGGCGGGCATGCTGATCGACGGCGACCGCCTGCGCGAGCGGCTCGGCGACCTGGGCAACCTGCGCGATCGCCTGCCGTTCAACTTCAACTTCGATTTCGACGTGCCGGGGGGCATGGGATCCCTGTCCGGCCGCCGGCTCGGCGTCGGGGTCGGCGAGCTCACGACCGAGCTCGCGGAGTACTTCGGCGCGAAGGAGGGCGTGCTGGTGACGTCGGTCACCGACGGCTCGGCCGCGGCCCGCGCGGGGCTGAAAGCGGGAGACGTCATCACGTCGATCGACGGCCAGGTGGTCCGCTCCCGCGAGGATCTGGCGCGGGCGCTCCGCGACGGCAAGGAGGATGAGCTGACGATCGGGATCGTGCGGGACAAGAAGGAGAGCAGCGTGAAGGCGACGATTGAAGCGCCGCGACGAAGGCTTCGCGGCGCCCGACCCGCGTGAGGGCCAGCGTGTAACAGGCAGAAGATTAGTTCGCGGCGGCCTTCGGTTCCTTGTTTTCCGTCGGAGCCGAGACGAGGACGCCGGCCAGATGCGCGGCGAAGATGGCGGCGAGCGCTTGCACGCTCTCCGACGTTTCGGCGCCGCCGCGAATTTCCGCCGACAGCGCGCCGATGCAGCCCTCCGCCGACAGAATCGGCGCGACCACGGCGCCGCTCGCGCCGCCCGGGCGCGAGAGCACGATCTGCAGCGTGCCGGAGCGGTACGCGGCGGCCGCGGCGTTGTCGCCCGACTGCGGGACCGGCGGAATGCGCGCGATCATCTGCGCGCTGTAACCGTGCGCCAGCACCGGCCGCAGATCGGCGCCCGTCGCGCTCCCCATCCACACCATCACGCCGCTGGCGTCCATCATGTCCGCCGCACGACCGAGCAGCCGCGTCAAGTCGGAGAGGTCGCGCAGCCGGCCGAAATCGGTCGCCAGATCCGCGGCGGCCTTCAAGACTGTCGCAGGCGCGATGGGCGGGTTGGTGCGAGGTGTGACAGGTGCAAGCGGTTCGGCGGCTCCCGACAGCCCGAGCGATGCTGACGATCCGATCGAGGTCCCGACGCCGGCGGTAGCGCCCGACGCCCCCGTGCGCGGCACCGGGATCAGCACGAGCACGATGAACCCGGCGAGCCCCGCCGCGACGGCCATCGTCACCGCCTGCTGCTTGCGCAGCGCGGCTTCGGCGACGTCCAGCGCCTGGTGCTCGGCCAGTCGCGCCGTTTCCACCTGACGTGCCGCCGTGGCCGCGGCATCGCCGCCCTCCGTGAAGATGACGTCGGCGGCCATCAGCGACTCACCGGACGTCAGGTAGTCGCGCGCGCGCTTGTCGATGCTGTCGAACTCGCTCATCGTCGACGCGGCCTGGTCGAGCGCCGTCCGCGCGCCGGCGGTCGCCGACTGACGCAGGGCGTCGAGCGCGGCCCCGACCGACGCGGCCGTCGTCGCCACCTTGGGCATCCAGAACGCCACGCCCTGGCCCACGGCGACGTACGCCTGCTGCGACACGCGCAGGTCGGCCAGTGCATCGCTGGCTTCGCGCGCGTGCAGATCGAAGGTCCGCAACGCCGACGTCTGGCTGATGATCTGTTGTTCCGACTGGAAGAGCAGGAAGGCGGCGACGCCAAGCGCGATCCAGGCTGCCGCGCCGAGCGTCAGTCGAGCCGCTGAAGACCGCATTTGAGACGCCAGAGTATCATAAGCTGAGATTCTGAGACCCCGGGGTCGCCCCGGAACCACAGCGGATAGGCAACGGCATCCGGCGACAGTTCAGCCGCAGGCGTGGCTTGGCGTGTCGCGTGGAGCACGTCTTTGGGGGGATCATGTCGGCACCTCACTCCGCCCGCGCGATGCGTGCGAGCTTGCGGCTCGTCGTCGGCGGCATCTGCTCGGGCCTGCTCGCGTTGGTCTCGGCAGCGGTACCGGCCGCACTGGGTTTCTCCGCGCAGTTGCCCGCGCCGTCGCCGGCGGCGCCCGCGCCTTACGCATCGAAGCTCTCGCAGCCCAAGTACAAGTTGGTCGTCGACAAGGACGTGAAGATCCCGACGCGGGGCGGATCGTACGTGATGGCCGACGTGTTCCGTCCCGATGCCCCTGGCGAGAAGTTCCCGCCGCTGCTGTCCCTGAGCGTCTACCAGAAGGAGCTGCAGTATGTGCCCCACGCGGGCCCGTTCTCCCATCAGGAACGGCCCGAGCCCGAGTATTGGGTGCCGCGCGGCTACATTCTGATCTTCATCGACAGCCCCGGCACCGGCCGCTCGCCCGGCAACGCCGACGTCTGGAGCATGGCCGAAGCCCGGGACTACTACGACGCCATCGAGTGGGCCGCCGGGCAGCCCTGGAGTACCGGCAAGGTGGGCCTGGCCGGCGTGTCGTATTACGCCGTCACCCAGTGGAGCGTCGCCAGCCTGAAGCCGCCGCATCTCACCGCGTTCATCCCGTGGGAAGGATTCACGGACCAGTACCGGGACTGGGCGTATCCCGGCGGGCTGTTCGGGCAGGCGCGCGTCATGCGGTGGTGGACCGACGTCACCGGCAAGCAGTTGCTCGAGCACACGAGGATCGACAACGCCGCCGCCTACAACGAGAGCTACATCTACAACCTCATGGTGAACCACCTCGACGGCCCATGGTGGGATCAGGTGAAGGCGCGCGGCCAGTTCGACCAGATCACGGTGCCCTTCTTCAGCGTCGGCAACTGGACGAGCTTCCACTTCCGCGGCAACGTCGAAGGCTTCGAGCGCGCCGTGTCCAAAGACAAGTTGTTCCGGGTGCACATCGGCGGTCGCCTGACCGAGTTCTACTCGGACGAAGGCAAGACCGAGCAGCTCCGCTTCTACGACCATTGGCTCAAGGGCGTCGACACCGGCATGATGAAGGAACCACCGGTGCGGCTCTGCGTCCGCTCGAGCCCGCGGGAATGCAAGTGGCGCTTCGAGGACGCGTTCCCCCTGAAGCGCACCAAGTACACCAGGTACTACCTGACGGCAGAACCCTCCGGAGGACTGGTCCCGAAATCGACCAACGATGTGAAGCTGGCCGTCACGGCGCCGACCGCCGAACGTGGCCTGACTTACGACGCAGGGCCGTTGTCCGCCGCGCGCGGTGCCCGCGGCGAACCCGGCGCCTCCTTCGTCTCCGAGCCGCTGGCCGACGACACCGAGATAACGGGGCACGTCAACCTGGTGATGTGGATCGCCTCGACCACCGACGACGCGGACGTGATCGCGCGCCTGCAGAAGGTGAACCCCGACGGATCGATCGAGGCGGTGTCGGACGGCGTCCTCAAGGTCTCGCATCGCAAGCTCGACCCGAAGCGGTCGTGGCCCGACCGGCCGTACCACAGCCACGACGTCGAGCAGAAGCTCAAGCCGGGCGAAGCGGTGCCCATCGAGGTGGAAATCCGCACGACCAGCATGATCTTCCAGAAGGGAAGCCGAATCCGGGTCGACGTGCTGCCGCACGACAACGAGCAGTACTTCGCGGTGTACCACCTCGGGAACAACACGATCTACACGGGCGGCAACCGCGCGTCCTACATCCTGCTGCCGGTCGTGCCGCCCAGGGGCGGCGTGGAGCCGGACCTGGGCGGTCTCCGTAGCGGGGGATCAGGAGGCGGCTAGGTCCCAGCCGTTGTCACGCGTCACCGTCGGAGGCAGCCGACAGAGGCAGAGACGCCGAATGTGCAAGGGCGTCCCGCACGGTTTCCTTCTTCAGTTCGCCCTCCCATCGGCTGACGACAATCGTGGCCACGCCGTTGCCGATCACGTTGGTCAGGGCCCGGCACTCGCTCATGAACTTGTCGATGCCTAGCAGGAGCGCCAGCACCTGGATCGGGATGCTCGGGACGACCGACAGGATGCCGGCCAGCGTGACGAACCCCGTGCCCGAGACACCCGACGCCCCTTTCGACGCAATCATGGCGAAGAGCAGGACGCGCAGCTCTTCAGCCCACGTGAGGTGCGTATTGGTGGCCTGCGCGAGGAACAACACACAGAGCGTGAGATAGATGTTGGTGCCGTCGGTGTTGAAACTGTAGCCTGTCGGAAACACGAGACCGACGGTGGTGCGCGGGATGCCGAGGCGCTCCAGTTTCTGCATCATCGCCGGCAGCACCGTCTCCGACGAGCTCGTGCCAAGCACGATCAGCAGCTCGTCCTTGATGAACACAATGAACCGCAGGATGGAGAAGCCGGCCAGCCAGGCAACCAGGCCCAGGCCCAGGAGCACGAACAGGAGGGCGGTCAGATAGAAGGTGCCGATCAGGTAGGCCAGGTTCGACAGGGAGGCGATGCTGTACCTGCCCACCGTGAACCCGATGGCGCCGAACGCGCCCACCGGCGCGGCCTTGGTGATCATGCGGATGATGCCGAAGAACACCTTCCCGGCGGCACCCACGGCGCGTGTGATCCCCTCGCCCAACGCGCCGAGCTGGGAGACGGCGAAGCCGGTCAGGATCGCGAGCAGCAGGACCTGGAGCACGTCCCCGTGCACGAAGCCTCCGACGAACGTGTCGGGAATGATCGTGATCAGCCGGGTGACGAACCCGTATTCCCCCGTCTGGGGCACGTAGGTCGAGACGATCGTCGGGTCGAGCGTAGCCGGATCGATATTGAGTCCGACCCCGGGCCTGACCACATGCGCCACCAGCATGCCCACGACGAGCGCCAGCGTGGACATGATCTCGAAGTAGACGAGCGTCTTCAGTCCGACGCGGCCGACCTTCCTCATGTCCCTCACGGAGGCGATGCCCGAGACGACGATGCAGAAGATCACCGGCGCGATCATCATCTTGATGAGCGCGACAAAGCCGTCGCCAAGGGGCTTGAGCGCGATGCCGGTGTCCGGGAAGAAGTGCCCCACGAGGCTTCCCAGCGCGATCGCCACGAGCACCTGGATATAGAGGACGGAGTACCAGGATCGACGCCGTGCCATCATCATCCCCGGTCGAGCGTCCGGAGCTCGCCGACGCCCCCTTGAACGCGGGCCAGTTGCCGGAAGATCTCCGCCGCGTCCCTGGCGATCGCGTCCGCCACACCGTTGATCACGCGATGGCCGTTCTGCGCGGTCGCCCGCTGCGGACTGCCGTACCAGCCCGTCGGCGCGATGGATCGCACGTCGGTCAGCACCGGCTGGTACGCGCGCGTACGGCGGAGGGCATCCATGCTGCGTCCGTGCTGGTCGTCTGACGACCCGTCGATGCGGTCCAGGTGGACCAGACCCGGCCGATGCGCGAGCACGGCCAGTGTTTCGATTTCGCCGCCGTGGGTCAGACCGTTGAATTCCTTGCCGTACATTTCTTCGGCGACGTAGCACGCCTGCACCGTCAGGACCGTCATGCCCCATTCCCGGTGAATGGCGTCGGCCGCAATCGCGAGCGGCGGGATGTTGCCTTCGTGCCAGTTGAGGATGAGCAGGTGTTTCGCACCGTGCCTGGCGGTCGAGGCGCACGTCTCGGTCACGAGCCGGACATAGGTGTCCGGCGTCAGGGTGATCGTCCCCGCGTACCCCATGTGCAGCGGGGTGACGCCCAGCGGACCGCCCGGGAGCACCAGGCCGTCCATCCGTTCGGCCACCGCGTGCGCGATGACGTTGGCGGCGTAGATGTCGGTCCCCGTCGGCAGGTGCGGGCCGTGCTGCTCGACGCTGCCCGCCGGCAGGATCACCAGCGGGTTCGCCTTCAGTTGCGCGGCGATCTCCGGCTGGGTCAATTCGATGAAGTCGCGGCTAGGCAACACGGCCGCTCCCCTGCGCCACGCGCGCCCGCGCCTCGTCGAGCACCTCCGACACGCGGACGGCCTGTCCCTGCCGCTCGATAGAACGCAGCGCCGCGTAAACGATCGCGAGAGCGACGTTGCCGTTGTGCGCGTTGAGGCTGCTTGCCCTGCCGGTGCGGCACGCCTCGGCGAACATCTCGAGCTCCGCCTGGAACATGTCGCTCGGGCGGGGTTTCAGCTCCTCGCGGCTGGCGTAGCCCTTCTTGCCTCGCTGGATGTACAGGGTCGACGACTCGTGCAGCGCGTCGGGTGTGTCCCACGTGCCGAAGTCGATCTCGTAGTGCATCAACCCCTTGGACCCGAACACCCGCACGGCGAAGACACCTGGAGAGGTCCAGCACGAGCCCACGTAGCCGACCTTGCCGTCGGCGAACTTCAGGAGCGTCATCGATTGATCGTCGACTTCGGCTCCGACCGGGGAGAGCCTGGACGCCATCGAGCTCGCCTCGAGGACCTCCCCGCCCAGGTAGTGCAGGACGTCGAACTGGTGGATCGCCAGCTGTGACAGCGGCCCGCCGGGAGCCCGGTTCTTGTACCACCGCCAGGTCGTGGGCGTGAGCTCGAGCGCGCGCTCGTTGGAGAAGTTCGCCTCGAGGAACGCGACGCGGCCCAGTTCGCCGGATTCGACAGCCTCGTGGATCTGCTGGATCCCGGCCATGAGACGGGCGCTGTGCCCGACCGTCACGGTCACCCCGTGCTTCTGTTCGAGCGCGGCGATCTGCAGCCCATCGTCGAGCGTGCTGGCAATCGGTTTCTCGGTATACACGTGCTTGCCGGCCGCGGCGACCTGGGCGGCGACCGGCAGGTGCTGTTCGTTTGGAACCGTGAGGATGACGCCGCGGATCGACGGGTCGGCCAGCATCGCGTCCAGGCTGGGCACCGACGGGACGCCGGTCTCCCGCTCAAACGCGGTGCGTTTCTCCTCGGAGCGGCTGTAGCCGGCGACAATCGCCAGCGCCCCGGACTTGCCGGCGGCCCTGGTCAACACCCTGGCCCAGCGGCCGAGCCCGACGATGCCGACCTTCAGCGGTTGTGCGTCCATGTGCGCCTCAAGTGATGCCCCGGCAGAAGGGGTGCGTGCCGCTCATACCAGTTACGAACCACTCCGCGGCATGTACTTGCCGAAGAAATCCAACAGCTGCGGGATCACCTTCAGCTGGATGTCGTCGGGGTGGTAGACCCCTTTTTCATCCTTCTTCACGCGGACGATGTAGCCGTGGACCGGGTGATCGTAGGAGACGTGCTCCACGGTCTTACCCGCTTCCTTGACCCACGTGTACGCGGTCTCGAAGAGCCCCTGCAGTTCGTCCCGGTCGCGGTTGACGAAGAACATCGGGAAGCTGATGCCGCGAATCCGTTCCATCGCGGTCTTCTTGTCGAGATACGGTGCGGCCGATTCGATCGTGCGGAAGAGCGGCTCGTCAACGGCGAAATACTCCTCCTTCAACCCGAGGAGCTCGCTCGCGTCCGGCTCGGAGATGACCGCGGCCCTCACGTTCAGTCCCTGCGAGCCGGCGCGGAGGATCATGCCGCCGGCGTGGCTGTTCCCGCAGAGCCCGACCCGGTTCGGATCCACGTACGGGAGCCGCTTGACGTACTCGACGATGGCCGCCAGGTCATCGATTTCGAGCGGCGGGCGGTTCATCACCTGGTTGGCCTGCTGCTTGCCGACCTGCAACGGTGGCAGCTTGGCGTAGGCATACCATGCTTCGGCGCGGTACTGGAGCCACGCCACCGCGTAGCCCTGCGCGAGAAACCGCTCCATCGTGTAGGCGTAGTTGTTGATGTAGTCCCGCACCTGCGCGAGCCCGGCGCCACCGTTTCCGCTGAAAAACAGCACGACCGGGAAGGGCCCGTTCCCCTTCGGGTGCCGGATGCCGATCGGCGTAAACAATCCGTCGACCGTTTCGAGCAGTGTGATGTCGACGGGGATGTCGGAGTTGGGCACCGACTCGGTGAACACGACGCGCTCCCACGGCTCGGTCACTTTCGCGGGGCCGAACACTTTTTTCGCGGTCGGGGGCGCAGCGGGCGCCTGTGCGAGCGCGACATCGACCCCGCACAAGAGCGCCGCACAGATCAGGACGGTGGAACGTACCATGGACAGCTCCTTCCAAAGACAGCCTGCACTCCTTGTATTCCTCTTCCTCGCCCGGGCCTGCGTCGGTCCTGTCTACGCCAGTTCGCTCAGCGACCGGCCGAAGTACACGCTCGCCGCGGTCTGATCGTCCCAGCCGGCGTTGAGGTGCGGCTGGGTCCACTTCTGGATCTTCCGAGGCTCGAGCACCGGCTTGCCGAGCGTCGGCGTCGACAGACAGTAGCTCCCGGTATGCGTCGAAACCCAGAGCAGGTTGCGATCCCATTCCACGAAGAGGGTCTCCGCCCCGTCGCGGAAGTACTCCTCATAGTTGTCGAGGGAGGATTTTCGGGCTCCCACGAACCAGGCCACTTCCTTCGGCCGGGTCGGATCGGAGATGTCGTAGACGCGGTGGCCGGAGTTGAAGCACGCCATTGCCACGAACTCGGGGCGCGACGTGCCGGGCGCCACCCAGGGGAAAATGTTGTGGGTGCCGAAGCGGCCGCGAGCGAAACAGAAGTCCGTGTAGGGTGCGTCCTTCGGCGCCACCGGTCGCGGGAACAACCCGATGACGCGAGGGTTGCGCGGGTCCCGTACGTCGATGATCTGCGGGGGCTTGTAGGGCTCCCGGCAGTCGGGCAGGACCGTTTCGGGGACGCCGATGACGAGCCCCTGAAGGCGGGGGTTGTTGTCGGCAATCACGGGATAGCACGTGTGGTACGGGA
>Ga0082335_1007256_pt1 | contig 13567 bp, 15 predicted proteins | sample Subgrocontami58m_FD_72375 | JGI IMG/M metagenome (GOLD analysis project Ga0082335, IMG submission 72375) | Subsurface groundwater microbial communities from S. Glens Falls, New York, USA - GMW37 contaminated, 5.8 m (SPADES assembly) (version 2) ...
AACCTAACTTTTAGTTAGGTCCAACTATTACATCAAAGTGACGTAAAGAAGGCAAGGCTTCCAGAGGAGAATAGCCAATTTGAACGGAATACTCAGTCAGGCATTCACGCAGGATTTAAGTTGGAAAAGAAGTACGATGCTCAGTTCAAGGTGGTTTTTGACGCTATGTTTTTCTCCCGTCTTACTGATCCTCTTTTTTACTTTTGCCTTTTGAATTTTTACTTGAATGTTTGTCCCCGGCGGAGCCTAGGAAACGAAAGATCGGATTCCTCGTGAAAGAGAGAGCGGCAAAATACGGAAGGTCGGAAATCAGCCTGAGGCGTTAAGGGCCTCGATCAGCAACAGCCCAGGCAGGATTGTTTAGATTGTCGTGTCTGACGCCCCAACGGTCCTCCCATACCATACTTTTCAAAGCCGAGCCCTTGTTGCGTCCCACCCTATCGGCTAGAATCTTTGTGTGTGAGCAGAAGCGGCTCCGTTCCGCGGCCTTGGGAGTCCTAGGATAGAGGAATGTAATTGGCGGAGAGGTTGTACATTATCCCGTACAGCAGGGACGCAAGGAAGCGGCACTATCACAAGACAAACCGGGGCCGGGTAACGAATTTTGTGGTTCAACTGGAGGTGGAGGTTGGAGGTGAATGGAAACCAGCGGTTCGCTATGACTGCACTCACAGCTTTGTTCATCGAGATTGTTATAATCTTAGTGGCGAGCAGAGGAAAGAGGAGTTGGATTTAAGCTATGAAGAAGCACTGACGTTTGGGGACGAGGATATAGACGAAAACTGGGAGCGCTATCAGACGATATTTCTGCATGGAGGGTATCCATGAATGTCTATGAAAGAAAAAATACTGAGTTGATCAAAGAGTTCAACCGCTACGTCCGGGAGCATCCAGAGTTTGCTGACGATATCCCGAAGGAAGCTGTTGTAGTCATGCAGTTGGCGGGAGATGCAAAGTTCAATCAGTGGAGCCGCAAACTAGCTAAAGGTCATGCCAGAGAAGACCAGCCCATTGTTTATGTACACATCCGCAAACTGAAGCCATTACGGTCTCGTATTGAAAAGCTGGAATTGAAGAGGGTGGCCTGAGGGAATATTTTCGTCCTTCATCCTTTCTTTTTTCTCCTTTATCCTTTTGCCTTTTTAATTTTCTTTTCCCCCCTTATGCCTTATGCCTTCCGCCTCATGCCTGTTGCCTGTTTTGCCCCTTTTCCCTGTCGCCTCTCTTACTCTTGACCCCTGCTCGAAATTCCAAATTTGAGATCTGCAATTTGCCATTTGAGATCCCGAAGGACTTGCCTGCTGCCTTCTTAATGAATCTGCCTTATTTTACGCGAAAATAACTTCGGCTGGGTCTCCGATCCGGTCACATCTTTGGATTCTACATCATTGCTCGGACTGGTTCTCCCCGGCCGGGTTTCTTATTCGAACGGCTGGAAGCGTAGTTGTCTTGATCAAGTTAGGCAGGTCAGACACCAGGACGTCCGAGCGCTAAGCATCTTTTCCTTCTCCGTATCTCGCGATTGACGTTTAACGCGTCACGTTATACCCTGATATCGTTGATTAGATCCTTCAAGTCCAGGGAAAGCGAAAAGATCTTTAACCGACAGAGGTCGGATAGGTTACCCCAGGACATACAGCATGTTGCCCTGCGGAAATTACGCATGTTGAATCGGGCCGTGACGCTCCAAGACCTTCGGATTCCACCCGCGAATCGCTTGGAGAAACTAACCGGTGAGCGCGCGGGTCAGCATAGCATTCGCATCAACGACCAATGGCGTATTTGCTTTGAATGGCGGGAGGGGGATGCCTACAACGTGGAAATCGCCGACTATCATTGAGGAGGGAGAATGGTTATGTCTGTGAAAAAGCTTAAGCCTATCCATCCGGGCGAAGTCTTGATGGAAGAATTTCTGCAGCCGATGGAGCTGAGCCAAAATCGTTTGGCTTTAGCCATAGGAGTGCCGCCGCGGCGCATTAACGAGATTGTACTGGGGAAACGAAGCATTACGGCGGATACCGCGCTCAGGTTGGGGCGTTACTTCGGGATGTCAGCGCAATTCTGGCTGGGCTTACAAATGGATTATGACCTGGATGTCACTGCCGATAATCTGGAAAAGCGCCTGAAGAAGGAAGTGAAGCCCCACGCGGCAGCCGTTTAGCCTTCATTCTTTGTCCTTTTCGCTTCGGACTCTTGCCTGTTTTCCTAAGCACGCTCACGATACTCTCGCCCGTCGCCTCTTACCCTTGCCCAATTTTTTCCTTTTACCTTTTTACTTTTTCCTTGCTGCCTAGTGCCTGTTGCCTTGTTGGTGATTTTGCCCTATTTTACGTGGAACCAACTTCGACTGGGTCACCCGATCCGGCCTGCCTGCTGGCAGGCAGGCCGGATCTTCGATTCCGCATCATCGTCCGGACTGGCTCTATCAGCCGGACTTTTGTATTGATGGTTTTTATTGCCAAGTTGAGCCAAGAGCAGATTTGACCCCTTTTCTTTCTCATCATCGTCCGGACTGGCTCTCCCCAGCCGGGCGTTTTATGTTTTGTAGACTACTGATGGAATTTGCGAGGAAGTTTTTAGGGTGCCGGCATGGGTAGGGCAAAAGAGCAACGGCTGAAAAGGCAATTAGACCCTATTCTGACCCTATTCCTCTCTCTTAGTTTTCACGCAGACCTGGACATTTCCTTGGTCTTGGGGTAATGGCTTCTTAAGGGGCTGACTTGACTTTCATCCTATGTATCCCCGTATACTGCGGCAAATCAGAGCGCTGGTCAGGCGGGGAGAGTATGTCCTCTCGGTTCATGCTGAGAACGAAATGGCTGACGATGGCTTGACCGACCAGGATCTTGAGGCAGCGATCCTCAATGGGAGAATAGTACGGCGTGAAAGAGACCGCATCGGTCGGCCAAAGTATGTGGTTGAAGGAACAGCAATGGACGGACGAGGTCTGACGGCTGTGGCTCAGCCTTTTCAGACTCGTCAACTGATTTTGATTATCACGGCCTATGAAACGTAAAAAAGCGTCAGATATGACAGGTGAGCTCTGCGCGCTCTGCTGCGAGGGACACTTGGAAGCCAAGCGGGGACGTGAATACTTCAGGTACGGGGAAGCGCTGATTATCATTGAGGACGTTCCTGCTTGGGTATGCAACAAGTGCGGGGAACGGTACCATCACGCCCGGGTATTCAAGAGAATGCGTCAGATTGCCGCGCGCAGTGATCAGGTCACCGAGCACGTGCGCGTTCCGGTTACGCGCTACCAGCCCGGCGACGAAGCAGCTTGAGCGGAACTCCCGAAATGGAGCAGGCTAAGGGTTCCCCGCTGTTTTGCGGTCGTGTCTTGCATTCCTCATCCCTCATCCTTACTGGTATGCTTATGACCCCGCCGGAGCCGAGGAAGCGGAAGATCGGCTTTATCGTCAAAGAACGGGCCGCAAAATACGGCAGGTCAGAAATCAGCCGAGGCGTTAAGAACCTCGATTCCTTTCCTCTTTCTTCCTGTTGCCTCTCGCCTAACGCCTCTTGCCTGTTTTTTCCTTTTACCTTTTTATTTTTTCCTTGCTGCCTAGTGCCTCACGCCTGTTCGTATCGCCTGTTGCCTTCTTAGTGATTTTGCCTTATTTTACGGGGAACTAACTTCCGCTGGGTTCCCTGATCCGGTCACATCTTTGATCCCACATCATCGCCCGGACTGGCTCTCCTAGCCTGCTTCTTAAAGAATAGTTGAGGGATCTGTCGCTGGACAAATTTAGAGTTTAATACTAAATGCCCGATACTCATCCGCCATGGCTATCTATCCGATTGAGATTGATTTTGGACTAGCAGACGACCAGTTGATTGATCTTTTCATTTTTCAATGGCACACACCCTTACCTTGAAGAGACCACAATTGGGCGAAGATTGATCCCAGCGTCGCTCAGAATAAGGGCGAATTACTAAGGAATTTCCAGAATTGGCTCGTTGAGCATTTTGATAGCACTCATCCTGTTCGACCGCTGCTTATCCTGGCGCCTGAACTTTCCATGCCGATCTGCCACGACAGCATCATCAGCCAGATAGCGGAGCAGTTAAGGCGACCGGCTGTAATCATTGCCGGCATTGAGTATTTGCCCTGGGCGGATTACCGACAACTCATCGAAGATCTGCCCGATATGCCTGAAAAATCAACGTGGCTAGAGGGCGGGATCGACAGCCATGTAGTTAATGCAGCTGGTATTTGGATTCGAGAGACAAGCGGAAGCATCAAAAAATTTGTCCAACCAAAACGTAACCCTTACGCGGACGAACATCCCATTATCTTCCCTGGTCGAAACGTTCTGCTGTTTCGGTCCAAAAATCAGACGCCCGGCCTTCGTCTCAATTTCTGTGTCCAAGTCTGTAGCGATTTTAGCTCAGCGGAGTTTGTTCGGGTATTGCGGCAGGACTCTGCCGCCGCGTGTCCGGCGGTACCTCTGGACATCATGCTCCTTCTACAAAGCAACAAGGATCAGGAGAGGGAGCAATTCAAACAGGCAGCTCAGGCATACTTTGAACCGCCCATAAATAAAGTAGAAACGGACGGAGGGTGTCTAATTTTTGTTAACAACGCCAACCACGCGACGGGGAAAACGCGATGGTGGGGGCGATCCAAGTTTCATTTTCATTATCAGCGACGGTGGCAGTTGCTATAATTTCCTTACTCAACATACTCGCTATGGGATGAACGTGATCACGATCATCAGGCAGTGATACTGCGTGAATCGGGCCCGTGCCTCTACTGGTTGACATACAAGCCTGTCTATTTGGTCTCTAAGATAGGTGGTAGTGGCCAGCCAGGACCGTTTCCTACAGAAGCTCTTTGCGCGGTAATCAACAATAATGGATTCGAGCACCAGGATCGATCGAATTGTTTTCGCCCGATTTTGCCGGTCTGCCACTGGTTGACTGGCGAATGGGCAGAGGGAAAAACTGAGCTTAAAGTTAGCCTGGATGCTGACGAAATTGAACAGAATACTGCAAATTCCTTTCTCACCTCTTATGAACGAGCAACCAACAATTGGCTTGAGGCAATTGGACAGAGGGAGGGCATAGCTAGGCATGCTCTAAACATCTACTTTGAATGTTGGAAGAAAGAATACTGAAGTTCACGTGCATACCTCTCCCGAAGCGTTGCAGCAGGCCATTGAGATTCAGCTCAAAAGTGTTCCTGTGACTTTTCAGGAAGCCGCAAAACAGCTTCAGGAATTGTCTAATGACTTGGCACGTATCGCGGCAGATTTGACTGCGGTTGACCGGGATCTTAAACACGTCGACGCCGCTCTTGAGGCGGAGAGAATTGAACGCGATCAGGCCTTCTCGGTTGCCCGCGAAATCGAAGGTGACGCGAACCGACTTGGAGCTGAAATAAACGGGGAAAAGCTGAATGAGTTAATTTCCAACTGCAAGCTACTTTTGGCTGAAAGCCAAGATGCCCTTCAAGAGCGTGAACAGGCAGTTAAGGACAACCAAGAACGCTTGAACGGTGCTATCGCCTCAGCGAATTCTCTCGGTCGTACTTTGGATGATAAGAACAAACTCCGTGACGAAACTCAATCTAAGGTGGATGCCATTAGTTTGCGGCTCGGAGAATTAGGTCTTTCCGATATGATCCAGTCGACAGAAGATCGGATTTTGCATCTCATTGAAACGAGTCGTACAGGAGTCGTTAACCTTGAGAACGAGAGGACTAATCTAGAAGCTCAGAGAGGAAATGCTGAGGGTCAGTGGGAATCTAGTCGTGCTGAACGCGTCAAACTGGAGAAAAACTTGCAGGAATGGGAGCAGACGCTGGGTGACTTGACATCATATATTGAAGACTTTCGTTCCAAAAGTAAAGCACTTCAGTTAGCAGCTGATGTGTCAACGGATGTAATTGCCGGGTCCATTGCTCGCGTATCCGAGGAAAAGGACTGCTTGCATACTGCCCTTCAGTTAGCTGACCAGTACGCGGCGGCCCGTAAGCTTCTTGCCTTGCAGAGGGAGCGAGACGAACTTCTTCCCGAGATTGAAGCTGCGAAGAGATCTTTGAATGAAAGCAAAGAGGAAATTGGAAAACTGAAAGAGGCTTCGACTCAAACAGCGCGGTGGATTTCACGTTTGGCTGAAAGTGTTGACCGCGCGGTCAAGGAACGTATAGCCAAGCACCAGCCTGAAATAGGACGGCTGTTCAAAACAATGATTCCGAGCCCCTACCCTTTCGACCGGGTGATTATGAGAAGTGGTAAGAATGGCCTGGAACTCGGCATACGATATCGAGGAAAAGCAGAAGACGCAGGCGAGCCTCGCTTTTTTCTTAGCAGCGCACAAGCGAATGTACTGGCATTGTCTATATTTATCTCCCTTGCAGAAAATCAACGTTGGTCAAAGCTGCAGACCTTACTAGTTGATGACCCGGTACAACACCTCGATGATCTAGATGCTGTTGCTTTCCTTGACGAACTCCGCGCTACGGCATTGGGCAGGTTCCGTCCTAAGAGACAGATTATACTTTCGACCTGCGACCAGAATCTGTATCTGCTGATGATTCGAAAATTTGACTTACTTAAGTCAGCTGGTTTTCGGTTTATGGGAATTTCGCTGATTGATAACGGGCCTGGGGGTCCGGTGATACATTACGACATAGGAGGTCTGCCAAACTCGCGTCATGCTGTACGGATGACTTGACAGGGGAGTGTAACCACAGATGCCGGTTTTGCAGTTCAAAGGAAAGACCGCGATTGAATGCTATCACCACACGGTCCCGCACCACACCCTGGAGTTCGACGGCAAGCTGTCTGTCCTTGGGAAGGGTGAGAGCCAATTGGGGTCGCGTCTTGTGGCCTCTTTCGTCTCGCCGATCCTTTAATCTCGTCGTCGTCCCCCAAAGCGTGTTCTGCGGCAAAAAGAGGGAAGTGAGTTGACCCTGGCCGATACTCTAAAGTCGGAGTGAACAAATGTTCCATTATTCAACGCAGTCTTTGATGAATGCCACTAAGTTACTATAGTCCTCTTGGTCGGCGGCTTTCATTGCCGCTATATATCGGTTTCGAATTTTGTCGCCCTGAGACAAGAGTTGAATCTGGGGCCATTTGGGCAAGCGATGTTTGATGGAGTGTAGAAAAATATCGGTCATAAGTCTGGCGTGCCTCCCGTTTCCGTTATTGAAGGGGTGAATCCTGGTGAGACGGTTTTGTAAGCGAGCAGCGATCTCAAGCGGGGGCATAGAGCACTCAGGGGAGTTCCAGTAGCTGAAATCCCCGCAGAGTAGCTTTATCTGTTCGGGGATCAGATGAGGTTCCACACCGATGTTCATTCGAGAAGTGCGATATTTTCCTGCCCACTCCCAAATCTCGCCAAACATATCTAAGTGTACACGGCGAATAAATTCGTCGGTCAACCACTGCGTACCGGCTCTTTTCCGCTGAGCTTTAAAAATATGTTTGTCGTAAGCAAGTGAGATGGCATCTAGCTCGGCTGCATTACGGGCGCGACGATCTGTCAGTTGTTTTTGAATTAGACCGGAGGCGTCGTCCCCTGGCGTGGCGCCAGGTGTCTTCGTTTTGTCAGTCATCTGTTTGGCGCCAGAGTTTCTCGCGTCGATCGCTAAGGATTTCGTCAGTACGCTTCTCCAAGAGTTGCTTAAAAACCTCAGCGTCTGGCGCTTGTTCTTCGAGCGCCATAGTTCCCATTGACTGCTTCAGGCGTTTCAAGGCGATACTGCGTGCCCGCCCACGGAGCAGATCTTGAATAGGTTTAGTGGGTCGCGGTTGAATAACCAGATCGCATGACAGTGCTTGAAATATGCGTTTTAGGGTGTCTATTTGCGGATCGGTTTTACCACTTTCAATGCCGGCAAGATGGGGTTGACTTATGTGTGCCCGCCGCGCAAGTTCGTCCTGCGTCATTCGGAGAGTATTGCGAAGAATCCGTATCCAGTCTGCGTGTGACGGCTCGTATATCGGGCTATCCTCAGGGGGTGCGAGACGAGATAGAGCCATTTCATCCAAAATATTTAATCGCTTTTTAGGCATAGCTTTATATTAACAATAGTATTGTAAAAGTCAAGTTTTATTCTAAACAATATATGAATAAAGCCTAGTTTCATATGTTTAATAATATTAAAACTAATGAAAGTAGCTGAAATACAACGAAAATCATGATTTTCCATGTCTCTATAGAGACATGGAAATGGCAGGCTGTATCAGTTAGCGAAGAGCGAAAAATGAAAACCCGGGCCAGCTCACGTCTGAAATTTTGGCCTCTTCCGTCTCGGCCTATCCTTTAATCTCGTCGTGGTCCCCCAGCATGTGTTCCGCAGAATTTACGCGATTTGCCTGAGCCCGTTCACTCCTTACAAATTTCCCCAGCTCTTCACACGCACAGGCCGGATCTGGATCATCGGTCTGTCCTGGATCGCCATGTGTCGGTACTGGGGATATTTCCGCCGCAGAAGGAGTACGGCCCTGTGGTGTCTCTGTCCTTTGACCAGAACCTTTGCCCTCCCGGTAATCAGCACATAGGCAAGCCTTCTCCAGTCGTCGTCGTATCTGTCGACGACCACGGAAACATGCGGGTTTTCCCGGATGTTTTTGATTCTTTTCAAGAGCAGCGGGAGCCTCTTTTTGGGTTTTTCGTCGATCGGAGAATAAAGCTCCTCGCCATCGAAGGCAAAGCAGATGGGAATGACGTGGGGTTGGCCTGCTCTATCAGCGGTGGTCAGGTGAGCCACGCGCGCAGAGCGGATGAACGCTGCGATCTTTCTGGATGCGGGCATGTCGGGGTTCTGAGGATCGATGATCGAAGATCGAGGATGGCAAAAAGACGATGTCCAATGTTCAAGGTTCGAGAATCAATTCTCGTATTTGCGATCCTCTATCCTCCATCTTCCATCCTCTAGATTTTAAACTCGCCCGCGGTATTTGGCGCAAACAGCTCTTCCACCTTAACCGGGCGGTCGATGAGCCCCTGCTCGCCCATGTATCGAATCAAGGCTTCCAGGATGTGGCGGTTGGCCTCGATGCCGTAGGGCCACCAGTCCGAGCCGAAAAGCGATTTCAGCTCATCGACTTCGGCGAACAGCCACGGCAGCGTGGCGGCGTGCGTGTTCGTGATCTTGAGCATCGCGCCGATGGCGCGCTGCTTCGCCTCACAAAAGGCCTTATACAGGCTTCGGGCAACCCAAGGGTGTTGCTCGTAAAGTGCCCTGCGGATCACCAGCACATGCATGATCGGGAAAATTTTGGTTCGTTTGTAATAATCCATTTCCACTTCTTTGTAGTTGGGAAACAGCCGCCGGACCTTGGGCGACCCCTTGACGAAGCAGGAGGGGGCGCGGGCGGAAATCAGGGCGTGGATCTCGCCGCTTTCCAGCATCCCGTTGAGGGTCTTGTCGGGTCCGATGGCGCTTAGCCTGATCTCGCTGGGAAGCTTGAGCGCGACGCGCTCTTTCCTTCCGGTCTCTTCTTGTCCTCCCGAGAACCATTCCATCTCCTGGGCTCTGACACCGTAGTCGTCTTGCAGCATGCCGCGGATCCAGACAGCCGCGGTGATCGAATATTCAGGCGCGCCCACCTTTTTGCCTTTCAGGTCCTGGGGTTTTTGGATTCCCGAATCGGTATTGATGAAGACGCAGGAATGACGGAAGAAACGCGACGGAAAGACCGGGATGGCCACGAAGGGAGAGTTGCCCCGGCTAACCATCGTGATGTGGTTCGAGAGCGACATCTCGGAGGCGTCGAATTCGAGAAAATTGCTCATGCGCCAGAAGATCTCTTCCGCCTGCAGGGGAAGATAATTGAGGCGAATCCCTTCCGGCTGAACCGAGCCGTCTTGGAGCGCCTTGGTCCTGTCGTAATCACCGCACGCAACGGTCAGATGTAGCTTTTCCACAACGCCTCCTTACTCTGTTCGCCTTTGAGGATAGAAGATTGAAGATCGAGGATCGCGATTGCCATCTTCCATTCTCTATTCTCGATCCTCGGTTACTTCGCCTCCCAGCGGGAAAGCCGCTGGGCGAAGGCGATCAGTATGACGCAAATAATAGAGATGACTACTCCTAACGCTCCCACTCGTCCACGCATGCCATCGAGATAGAGAAAATAGAGCAGCGGTCCCAGGGGCTCCGAGCCGGGGCTGTAGAGAAAGATCGAGGCGCTGAACTCGCGCATGTAGATGGTTGCGAGAATGATCCACCCGGCCATAATCCCGGGCCGCATCAGGGGAATAAGAATACGGCGGAAGGTAGCAAGAAAGCCGGCGCCGCAGGCGGTCGAAGCTTCTTCCAGCTCTTTGTGAATCTGAATAATCGTGCTGGTCACCGCCCTGAGCCCGTAAGGCAGGAAACGGGTCACATAAGCGATCAGAATGATCCAGATCGTAGCGTAGATGGGGATGGGAAAATCCACGTATGCCCAGAGGAGACCGAGGGCCAGCGCCGTCCCGGGAAAGGCCCAGGGGATGAAGACAAGCCCTTCCAGGAGGCCGCGGCCGGCGATCTTGGTTCTTACTGTAAGGTACGAAGTCAGGGCGGCTAGGAACATGCAGATGGAAGCGCCGACAATGGCCAGAAAGAGGCTGTTTGCGAACGCCCTGTGGACCCTTGGGGTCTCGATAATGTAGAGGTAGTTGCTTAGAGTCAGATTCTTCCAGGTTTCCCAGGTGGGCACATGGTAGTAAGGCAAAAGCGAGACCAGGAGAAGAACCAGAAAGGGCAGCACCACCATCAAGATGAGGAGCACAAAAGCCACGCCCGAGGCGAGATATCTCCATTTGCCGAGATCGATCTGATGAGGGCGAAATGCCTTGCCGGTAACGGTGGAGAAGCTCTCCACCTTTGAGGTGAAGCGACGGTAGAGATAGACGAAGATCAGGGCGATAACAAGGATCCCCACGCCGTAGGATGCGGCGAGATTGTGGTTGGTCGGGAACGAGCCCAGGGCCTCGCGCCAGATCTTAGTCGTGAAGACTTCGATCCTGGCCGGGAGCGCAATGATTGCGGGGGTATCGAAGCTTTCGACCGCCCGGACAAAATTCAGCGTAGCCGCCGCCAAGATAGCCGGGCGCATCAGGGGAAATGTGATGCGCCCGGCGACGCCGAGCTCATTGGAGCCGAGCGTCTTGGCCGATTCTTCCAGCGCGGGATCCATGCCTTTCATGGCCGCTGCTATGATCAGAAAGGCAAGGGGAGTCAGGATCAACCCTTCAACAAAAATCAAACCTGGGAGGGAGTAGATATTAAAAAGCGCTTTCTCCAGGCCCAGAAGCCGCATCAGCGTAGCATTGATAAGGCCGTTACTGGGGTTGAGGAGGAGGACCCATGATATCGAAATGAGAAGCGGCGGCATGATATTGGGGATGATCGCGGTAAGCTCGAAGAGTCTTCTGAAAGGAGCGTCGGTCCTGATGGTAATCCAAGCCAGACTCAAGGCCAGGACCACGGACAATCCGGAGGCTCCGATGCCGAAAATAAAAGAGGTCAGGATCAGGCGGTAGGCCTCCGGGTCTGAATATGCCTGAATGTAGTTGTGCAGGGTAAAATGGCCCGGCACCCCCAGAGGGGAGTCCGTCAGGCTTCCATAAAGGAGAAAGAAACTCGGGTAGAGGCTTAGAAAGGCGAGGATCGCAGCTACACCGAGAAAGATCCAATTGATCGGCTGGCTGAGAAACGAGGCCGTGCGCCCCAAGTTCCAGAAAGAGGGAAGCGATCGCCCAGCAGCAACGGTCCTGTGATTCACGGAGCCTTAATTTCTACTGCAGGAAGATCTTGGTGTATTCCTTTTTCTTCTCCGCGAACCCTTTCTTGTCCAGATCCACCATCTCGACAAACTGGATCTTATCCGCGTCCGGCAGCGGCGGGTAGACTCCCTTCCGGTTTACGAACTCACCCATTTTGGCCATGATGGTCATGCATTCCTCGCCAAGGAAATAATCGATAAAGGCTTTCCCGGCGTTGGGGTGTGGGGCCTTGTTGCTGAGGGGCGCATAGTGGCCGTCTCCAAGCATTTTTCCGAGCCTGACATAGTCCATGGGCGCCCCCTTTTGGCCGAAGATGAAGGTGTATTTCACGTAGGTGATCGCTATCGGAGTCTCTCCCGTGGTGACGCGCTCGGCGGCGGGCAGCAAGGATTCGACCAGAATAGGTTTCATGGCAGCCAGGTCGTGAATATACTTGTCCGCTTTTTCCTTTCCCATGAGCTTGAAGAGACTGGCAACCCACTGCGTGGTAGTCGTGTGCTGCGTCGGGTCGGGCATGACCAGTTTTCCCTTGTATTGGGGCTTGAGGAGGTCTTCAAGTGATTTCGGCGCATCCGCAGGCTTGATCACGCTCTTATTGTAAACGACACCGACGATCACGTTCCGATATCTGGGACCTAGATTTGGGTCAATGGCATCCTTTGGAAAATCCTTGGCCGATGGCGAGTCATATTTGGCGAAGATTCCCTCCTTTTGCATAATCTGTAACGGATTGTCGTTGGTGAGGATGACATCGAAGAGAGGCCTTCCGGCCCGATACTCGGTCATGGCCCGATCCATGACCTTGGTTGCAGAGGCGCGCCAGTATTCCATTTCTATTCCCGTCTTCTTTTGAAAGGCTTTCCTGATGGCCTCCACGGTGTCGGACTCGAGCGAGCCATAAGCCACTATCTTGCCTTCTTTCTTTGCCGCCTCGATCAGTTTGGCATCCTGACCGAAAGCTGCCGGTGTGAGGAAAAGTAAAGTTACCATGAGAGTTAAAAACGGCCTGATTTGTTGCGCCATAATTCGTTTCCTCCTTTTTTTGGTCTGCCGGGTGAGTCCGCCGAAGATACTTTCAGATTTGCGGTTTGGAGTCAAGCTTTGCTCTCGGCGCCGTGCGCGACTATTGGCACAACCTGTTGACAGCGATTTTTGCCGGTCATATAAGGGTTTCCAAACTTTTCTGAACGGAGATTTTGAGCCATGGAAAAGATGGACTTGGTTGTCAAAGGGGGAAAGGTCTGGACGCCCGGAGGTCTTATCGAAGCGGATATCGCCGTACATCAAGGCAAAGTAGCAGCGCTCGCGAAGCCCACGGCCCTGCCGGATTCCTTCAGCGCCGTCATAGAGGCAAAGGGCAAGGTAGTGATTCCGGGACTGGTCGACACGCACACGCACCACAGAGAGCCGGGATTCACGCATAAGGAGGATATCACGACAGCGACCCAGGCCGCCGCCGCTGGAGGTGTCACGCTATCGATCGGCATGCCGAACGTCGATCCGCCGACAACGACCGTGGAGCGCTACCGCAATGTCATCGAGATCAGCAAAAAAAAGGCAATTGTCGATTTCAATCACAATCCCTCGGGGACGGTGCCGGAGGAGATCTCCAAGCTCGCCGAGGCCGGCTGCCTCGGCTTCAAGATCTTCATGGTCCGGGACACGGGAAGGGATTATCCCCACATGCCCGGCATCGGACTTCACAACCACGGCGCGCTTTTTCGCTGCTTCGAAGAGGTGGCGAAGACCGGCCTGCCGCTGATGATTCATCCGCACGACCAGGATCTGATGGACGTCATCGAACAGAAATACTGGCAGCGCGGCGACCCCAGCCCGC
>Ga0082335_1007257_pt1 | contig 13563 bp, 11 predicted proteins | sample Subgrocontami58m_FD_72375 | JGI IMG/M metagenome (GOLD analysis project Ga0082335, IMG submission 72375) | Subsurface groundwater microbial communities from S. Glens Falls, New York, USA - GMW37 contaminated, 5.8 m (SPADES assembly) (version 2) ...
GCACCAGGTCGAGCGCCTCGGACTTGTCGGCCTCGATCCGCTCCGCGAAGTCCCGGCACGACCCCTCGAGCCCCGCCAACTCCGCGGCCAGTTCCGCCATCGCGCGCTCGACGACCGCGATTTCCTCCACGGTCCGGGCCAGGCCGGCGCGGGCCTCTTCCACGCGCGCCTCGGCCTCCGCCCGGCGCCGCCGCGCCCCCTCGAGCTCCTCTTGCCGGCGCGCCCGCATCCGGCCCATCTCCTCCGCGTGCTTCGCGTCGGCAGTGATCCGCTCCGCGGTCTGCGCGATCAGGCCCTCCTTCCCGACCTGCTCCGCGCGCCCGGACTGCAGCCGACGGTCCATTTCCTGCTCCCGCCCGCGCAGCCCGGCAACCAGCGCGCGCAGCTCCCCGGCCTCCCGCGAGACCTGCGCGTGCGCCTCCCCGAGCTCGACCAGCCGCGCGGCCAGTTCCTTGCGCTGCGCCACCATCTCGCCGAAGCAGTGCAACGTCAGCATCCGCTTCTTGGCCCGCAGTTCCTCCTGCAGGACCCGGTACTTCTCCGCCCGCGAAGACTGGATCTTCAACGAGCGCACCCGCGACTGCAGCTCCTTGAGCACGTCGCCGATCCGCAGCAGGTCCTGCTGCACCCGCTCGAGCTTGCTCTCCGACTCCTTCTTCCGGGCCTTGAACTTGCTGATCCCCGCCGCTTCCTCGAATACCGTCCGGCGATCCTTCGGACCCGCTTGCAGCAACTGGTCGATCTTTCCCTGCTCGATGATCGAGTAGCTGTCCACCCCCACCCCGGTGTCCATGAACAGCTCGCGGATGTCGCGCAGCCGGCAGGGCGTCTTGTTCAGAAGGTACTCGCTCTCCCCCGACCGGTAAAGCCGGCGCGCGATCGTCACCTCCTGGTAATCCACCGGCAGCAGCCCGTCCTCGTTGGTGAAGGTGATCGATACCTCGGCCATCCCCAGGGCCACCCGCTTCTCGGTGCCGCTGAAGACCACGTCGAGCATTTCCGTCCCGCGCAGCGACTTCGCGCTCATCGTCCCGAGGCACCACTTGATCGCGTCCACGACGTTGCTCTTGCCGCAACCGTTGGGACCCACGATTCCGGTCAGCCCGGGATCGAAGAGGATCTCGGTCCGGTCGGCGAAGGACTTGAAGCCTTGCATCTCGAGTTTCTTCAGGTGCATTCGCTGATACTCCTTGGGGCGGAGAGAAAGCATCTCCCAGGAATTATCGGCCATTTCGCCTCGCCCCTGCAGGTGGACTCTGCCGGGCGGCGACACCCCACCGGTACCGTCGAGAAGTGAAATCTATACCCGGACCCGCGTGCCTCCGCAGGTCCGGCAGCGTCCCTCTGGATCGAGCCCGACCGGGTCGCTCTGCTCGCGGGCGCGCAGCACCAGGATCGACCCGCAGCCGGCACAATGGGTGTTGCGCGCGCCGGGCACGTAGTCGGCTCCCAGGTAGACATGGTCCAGCCGCCGGCGGAACGCCGCGCGGGCGCGCAGGAGCGTGTCGATCGGGGTCGGCGGAGCCGGGCTCTGATGCCGCGGGAAGTAGGCCAGGAGGTGGACCGGGGTGCTCCGGCCAAGCCGGGAGGCGATCCAGTCCGCCCCCGACTGCCATTCGGACTCGGAGTCGTTGAGCCCGGGGATCGTGAGCCAGGTGACCTCGAGGTGGGTCTTGCCCGCGCAGAGCTCGAGCGTGTCGAGGACGGGGTCGAGCCGCGCGCCGCAGACCTTGCCGTAGAATTCGGAGTCGAGCGCCTTGAGGTCGACGTTGAGCGCATCGACGCAGGCGAGGAGATCGGCGAGCGGCGCCGCCTCGACGTAGCCGTTGGTCTTGAGGACGACCGCGAGGCCGCGCTCGCGCGCGAGGCGGGCCGCGTCGATCACATATTCGATCCAGATCACCGGCTCGTTGTAGGTGAAGGCGATGGCCGGCGCCCCCGAGGCGAGCGCCCGTGCCACCAGTTCCGCCGGAGAGAGAATTTCGAAGGGGGCGTCCTCCTGCGACACGCGGAAATTCAGGCAATAGTTGCACGTCATGTTACAGCCGCCGGACCCGACCGAGAGGCAGGATCGGCCGGGGAGGAAGTGGAAGAGGCCACGCCGCTCGAGCGGGTCGACCGCCAGGTGAGTGACCTTGCCGTAATTGGCGAGGACCATGCGGCCGTCGCGATTGAAGCGCTCGCGGCAGTGGCCGGCCTCTCCCGGGGCGAGCTCGCAACGGTGCGGGCAGAGCTCGCAGGCGACGGCTCCGGAGCCGGTCGCGACGGCGTAGCGGGCAAACGCTGCGAGGGCGATCGGGGCGGGGACGGGGAAACCTCTCACGGTCCGGCGGCCCTCTTGCCGTCCTGGCCGAGCATGGGCTGGAGCTCGGCCATGAACTCCCCCACGTCCTGGAAGTCACGGTAGACGGAGGCGAAACGCACGTAGGCGACCTCGTCGAGCCCGCGCAGCTCGTGCATGGCGACCTCGCCGATGTGGCTGCTGGGCACTTCGCGCTCGAAATTCTCGTAGAGCGCGAGCTCGATCTTGTTGGCCACTTCATCGAGACGGGCGCGCGACACGGGGCGCTTTTCGCAGGCCTTGTAGAGTCCCTCGAGGATCTTCCCCCGGGCGAACGGTTCCCGCGCCCCGCTTTTCTTGACCACGTGGAGCGGGCTGGCTTCCACCCGCTCATAGGTGGTGTAGCGGCGACCGCAGCCGGTGCAGTGGCGGCGCCGGCGCACGGCGCTCGTATTGCGTAGGCTGCGCGACTCGATCACGTGATCGGCGTCTTGCTTGCAATAGGGGCAGCGCATGCGACCTCGCCGGAACCGGGACCTCCGCAGCCCCTTATACGGCCGCCCGGAGCCCGGGTGCAAGCAAAACCCACGCGATGGATGGAACCCGTTGAAGGGGAAAACGCGCACGATCGCTTGATCACCCGAAGCCGCAGTTGCTATAGTTCCCTCGTTCCTCCGGAGGATTGCCCGGGCATGCCCAGACTGATCGTGCGGGACGAGTTCGACGAGCGCATCGTCGATCTGGATCAGGAGGTCGTCACCGCCGGCCGATCGAAAAAGAACGCCATCCCGATCCGCGACGAGCACTCTTCGCGCGAGCACTGCGAGGTGCGCCGGACCCCGGACGGCTACATGCTGGTCGACCTCAACAGCCGCAACGGCACGTTGGTCAACGGCTGCCCGGTGAACCAGCACAAGCTGCGCCACGGCGACAAGATCGAGGTCGGCGACACGCTGATGATCTTCACCTCGGGGGAAAGCCGTCTGGAGTACATCCAGCGCGACACGCCCGCCCACCTCCAGGGGGTCGGCCGCAAGAACAGCACCGGCACGGGCAAGGACACACACTGCTCGCTCACCGTCACGGAGGGGGAGCGCAAGGGGGAGAAGGTCGTCCTGGAAAAGCTCCCCTTCAGCTTCGGCCGGAACAAGACCTGCTCGATCACGTTCAAGGACGACCGCGTGTCGGGCAAGCACGCGGAGATCGCGGTCGACGAGGAGGGGAAGTACGTCCTCAAGGACCTGGGCAGCACCAACGGCACCTTCATCAACAACCAGAAAATCACCAAGGCGGTGCTGAAGCCGGGAGCGATCTTCGAAGTCGGCCTCAACAAGATGGAGTTCAACGATCCGCGAGCCCCCGCCCGGGAGGATCGCAAGACACCGCCCAATCCCCTACCGGCCGCGGGAGGGCCGGGCGACCACCCTAAGTCGCCCGCGTCTCCGGAGGGCCGGGGGCGCGGGCTCGAGCGCGAACACCTGTTGATGGTCTTTGCCGGCGTGCTCTCGCTGGTGGTCGTCGGGGGCGCGTACTTCCTCCTCCCCGCCGTCCTGCGCCTCGTCCTCGGCGGCGCCGGCGAACCGGTCCTGGATCCCAGCAACCTGATCGCGCCCGATCCCGGCTTCGAGCGGCCCGACCGGACGAGGTTCAAGGACCTGTTCGAAGGCTGGCGCGTCTCGGGGACGCTGGGCGAGCAGTTCGCTGCCGACGCAGAGACCTTCGCCGCGGGCCGCTTCGCCCTCCGGCTCGACAGCCTCGACCAGGAGCCACGGGCCACGGAAATGGCCTGCGCCTACGAGAAGAACCTGCCGGTGGAAGCCGGGCAGGCCCTGGTGCTCTCCGGCCAGATGCGGGTGCGCAAGGCCCGGGGTCTGGTCGGGTATCGGGTGACCTGGCTGGACGCGGCGCAGCAGCCGGTCGGGGAGGACTGGAGCCCCGTCGCCGCGGGCGACACCGCGTGGCAGCGCGTCGAAGGCGTGTTCGCCGCGCCCGAGCCGGCGACCGCGGCGCGCGTGGCGTGCGTCGGGCTCGGCGCCTTCGGGCAGGCCTGGTTCGACGAAGTCCACCTCGCGCGCCGGGCGATCGATCCGGCGAAGGACCGGCTCGAGATGACGCACGGATCGCTCCGCCTCGGATTCACGCCGCGGGGAAGGTTTTCGATCAGCCGGGGCGGCACACCGCTGCTCTGGGGCGGGGGCATTCGCGTGTGGACCGACGACGGGCAGGGGCTGGCGCAGGAGCTTGCCACCGTCGACGCCGGGCAGCCGGTGTCCACGGAGGAGGACTTCTCGACGCAGGTGAGTATGGTCGATCCGTCGAGCGGCGGCTCGGTGAAGATCTCGCTCGCCACGCTGGTGATCGACCGACGGCTCTCACTGAACTACCGCGTCGAAGCCGACGAGGGTATGGCCGTCGACCAGGTGGAGTGGGGCTTCACGATGCGGCCGGAGCGACTGAAGGAGGGCTTCGTGGTCGCGACCGCGGACGGAGAGTGGGCCGAGCCGGGCGCGTTCGCGCGGACCCCGGGTGTGGTGCGGCTCGCTCTCGGCCCGGCGGAAGGCCGGCTGACGATCCGCTTCGGGACTCCCGCGGCGTGCATCGTGCGCCGGGCGGAGAACTACCCGCAACTCGGCTGCGTCCAGGTCGACTCGCCCGCGGCGGGGACGAAGGTATTCGAATTCTCGATCGAGCTGGATTGATGCGCGCGGGAGGCCGAAGGGCGCGTCCCGCCCCGGAGTCGCGCAATCCGGCTGAACCCAAGCCCCGATCGCGCGAGCGCCCCTCGGTTCTTCGCACGCCTGCAGGCGCGACCGGGCGCCGTGGAGCAGTTGCGCGAGTTGATTGCCCACCCGATCCCCTGGGTGCGCGAAGCGGCGAGGTGACCGGGACCCACTCACTTCCCCGCCTGCGCATTCACCCGGTAGATGTACGCGAGGACCTGGGCGACCGCTGGATAGAGGTTATCCGGGATCAGCGAGTTCAGATCCAACGTGACCAGCACCTGCGCGAGGTCGGCGTCGTGGTGCAGCGGGACGCCGTGCTCGCGCGCCACCTGGAGGATCGCTTCGGCGACCAGGCCGTGCCCCTTGGCCACCACGCGCGGCGCGGAATCGCGCGGTTCGTCGTAGCGCAGCGCGACGGCGAGCTGGCGGTCTCCCATTTCAAGCTCCTCTCGGATGCGCCATCGGCAGGCCGGCGGTACCGGCAGTCTCTCGCGGGGCTTCCCTCCGCGCGCACGTCACACCCTCACGTCCAACCCCGGCCGCTCACCCGCGGGCAGGTCGAACAGCCAATCGAGCCACTCCTCCTCGCCCTCGGCGCGCACATCGACGGCGACGCGCGCGGCCAAGCCGAGCCCGGTGAGCGCGCCGGTGAGCTCGGGGGAATTCTGCCGGAAGCGCTTGCGGACGGCGGCGTCGCGCACCCGGATCGACACGTCGACGCGGCGGTCGCGCACACCGATCGCGCAGGTGACGAGGCCGAGCTGGGACAGGTCGACGCGCACCAGGACCGAAGCCTGCGCGGTCCCGGATGCGGTCGCGCCGCCGCGGCCGTCGCGGCGGACTTTGACGGCCAGCGAAAAGGCCCGCCCGTCGCGCATCACGGGCAGCTCGAACAGGTACGTGGCATCGCCGCGGGCCTGCGAGAGCAGGTTGATCGTGCGAAAGACGCCGGCGCGGTCCCCCGCCTCCTTCACCGCACTGAGCGCGTCGCGCAGGGGAGCCAGTCCCGTCAGCCGGTCGATCGCCTCGCGCTCGCGCCGCACGAGGAACGCGGCCGCGGCTTCGCGCGCGGGCGGGTCGAGCCGCTCGAGCCGATCGCCCAGCCGCGTCAGGGCTTCCGCATCCGTGGGCCGCGCGAACGCGGCCTCGATCGCCGCGCGCAGTTCCGGCGACGCCTCCGGGGCGCCCGCGCCGGGCGCGGGAATCCGCGCCAGCAGGCGGTCGAGCGCAATCAGGAGCGGATCCGTGGCGAGCAGGCGCGCGACCCGTGCCTCGAGGGCGCTCGCAAGCCGGGCGAGCCCCTCGGTGCCGAGGACCGAGCCCCCGACGGCGAGCGGATGGGCCCCGCCGGTCGGAACGGCGCTCTCCCCGACGGCATCGAGGCGCACGAGCAGGTCGGCCACCGCGAGCGGCGCGGCGAGCGCGCGCGCCAACGGCTCCCCGACGGACTCGAGGTCCGTCACCCCGCGGGCCAGCAGGAAGGCGGCGGCATGGATCCGCGCCGGCTCCGACGCCGGCCCGGCGAACCGCTCGACCGCGGCGAGATTCTCGCGCGTCACCGGCGCGCCCTGCTCGATCAGCGCGCGCGCCGCAGCCTCGCGCGCCGGCGTGCCGGGAAGACCGAGCGCCTCGATCGCCGCGGCCGCGGCGGATGCAGGCGCGGTCGCGGCGGATGCATGTGCGGACGACGGGAGGGGGACGGAACCGGCGGAGAGCGCGGACGGCGGCGAAGCGGCCGCAGCCGCCGAAGAGCCCGACGTCGGAGGTGCGGCTGCCGCCGCCTCTGGTGCGCCGCCGAGGCGGAACACCAGCGTGTCCCCCTGCCCTTCCATCCGCAGCGACAGTTTCGCACCGACGACGAGCGGGACTTGGGATAGCACCTCGATGCGCCGGCCAAAGACGCGGAGCACGTACCCCGCGTCCGCCAGCGCCCGCTCGACGACGGCTTCCACGACCCCCGCGGCCGGCAGTGCCGAAAGCGCGGCCCGTGCGGCCGGAGAAGGCGTCAGCAGATCCATGCTTCACTCCGCGGCTCCCGGAACCTCTCCCATCGCCGGGCGGGCGACTCAGTCCGGACGGGACACCAGCCTGCGCATCCCGAGAATCAGCTCCACCTCTCCCTTCGGCAGCCCGGTCTCGGCTTCGATCTCGGGCAACGTGAGCCCCTTGTCGTGAAGCGCGTAGACGCGCCGGTGCAGGGGGTTGACCGGCAGCGGCTCGGGCGCGGGGGAAGCCTGCTCCGGGGGAACCGGCGGCACGACGACCCCGGGCGGTGCCGCCGCGGACGTCCCCGGACCCGCGGACGCGTCCGCGGAGAGTCCCGCCGGCATCCCCGCGGACATTCCCGCGGGCTTTCCCGCCGGTGTCCCCGGCGCAGGATCCTTGCGCTCCAGTTCCTCGAGCCGCTTGATCCGCGCATCCGCGTCGATCACCAACTGGTTGAGCAGGCGGACCTTGGTGTCGAGCTTGGCCATGGTCTCGCGGGAGAATTCCTCGAGCCGCACGAAGATCTCATCGATCTCGGCGCGGACTTCCCGCACCGGGGCGCGATACGTCTCCTCGTTGTCCGACGGGCGCAGCGACCGGCGGGGCCGGAAGACGAAGAGGTAGAGAATGAATACGGCGAGCCCGAGCAAGCCGAACTGCAGGCCGAAGCCTTCCATGGTCCCTCAATCCCCCTCTGGGTGGGTCTCCCCGGTCGCTTTGAGCCTCCCGGCCGCTTCCATCAGGTCCACCGCCCGACGCTCTGCCTGTCGCTCGGCCTCCAGATCCCCGCGTTCATGACAGATCCGGGCGAGCATGACCCACCCTGCGGGGTCCCCCGGCCGCACCACCGTGTACGATTCGAAGTATCGCTGCGCCTCGCCGAGCCGACCGAGACGGCCAGAGACGACCGCCAATCGCCAAACCAGCGTGGGCGAGGTTTCGCCCCGCTGGAACGCCGTCTCGTATTCCGCGAGCGCCGCGGACCAGTCCTGGCGTGCGCAGGCCCGGTCGCCGCGGAAGGCGTGATAGCGGGGGTTGCCGAAGGGATGGGCCGCGTAAACGGCCCCTGCCCCCAGCAGCAGGACGAAGACCACCGCGACGCCACGCACGCGCGCCTCGCGTTTCGACCGCCTCAGGAAGTCCGCCGCCCACCAGGCGCAAGCCACGGCGCCGGTGAGCCAGCCGCCGAAGTGGGCCCAATTGCACACGCCTCCCACGGTGAGCCCGTAGAAGAAATTCACGCCGGTCCAGAACGCCACCTGGCTGCCGATCGGGCTCCGCAGCACGGCCATCCAGTCGCGATAGAACTGGACGTAGAGGACCGTGAGCACGCCGCCGAGCAGGCCGAAGACCCCGCCGGAAGCGCCCGCGCCCCCGACATCATGGCCGAGCAGGCAGGCGACGGAGCCGCCGAACGCGGAGAGGAAATAGATTCCGAGGAACCGGTACGTCCCGGCCCAACGCTCGAGACTCGGTCCGATCTGGTACAGGCTCACGCAGTTGACCAGCAGGTGGACCGGTCCGATGTGGAGGAAGAGCGGGGTGAGGAAGCGCCAGTACTCCCCCGCCCAGACGTAATGGGGGGAGAGCGCCCCCATCCGGTAGAGGGTCTCCGCGTCCGTCGACCCGCCGCTGAAGGACTGCATCGCGAACACCGTCACGTTGAGGGCGAGAATCATGTAGACGGCGTACGGGCGGTCATCGCGCATGAGCGTTCAAACCGACGGAACTACGGATTACCCAGCGCAGCTTCCGCCGCAACCGACGGAACTACGGATTGGCCAATCCGGCCAATCCGCATGATCCGTAGTTCCGTCGGTTGCGTCGCGGGGCCGCGTTGATGCCACGAGTCTCTCACTCAGCCGCGAAGGCGCGCAAGCGTTTCCTGGAAAAGCGGAATCTCGGGGGCGATCCGGACCGCCTCCTCGGCCTCGGCGCGCGCCTCCTCCCGCTTGCCCGCCTTCTCGAGGAAATCCGCCAGCATCCGATGATACTCCGCGTTGCGGGGCGAGATCCGCACCGCCTCGCGAAAGAGCTGCTCTGCGGCCGCCGGGTCGCGCAGGGGGCTCTTCTCGGCATCGTGCAACCGGGCCAGCGTGAGCTTGGAAAACGCGTGGTTGGGGCTCTTCGCGATCACCGGGTCCAGCAGCTTCTTCGCGTCGTCGAACCGCCCCTGGTCGATGTGGGTGTTGGCGAGATAGCACACGGGCTCCGGATTGCCCCTGCCCAACTTCACCGCGTCCACGAGCGCGCGCTCGCTGTCGGCGAATCGCCCGGCCCGCCACTTGGCGCGGCCGAGCAGCATCAGCGCCGGCACGTTCTCGGAATCGATCTCGAGGACGCGCGCCGCCATCCCGATCGCGGCTTCGACATCGCCCAGCCGGTACTTGGCGATCCCCGCCTGGACGATCGAGTCGACGTCGTCCGGATCGATGTCGAGAGCCTCCTCGAACGCCGCCAGCGCCTCGCCGACCCGCCACTCCCAGGAGAACGCCATCCCCAGCCCGCGGTGCGCGCGCACGTCGTCGGGATAGATCTCCAGCACCTTGCGATAAACCTCCCGCGCCTCTCCGGGCCGCTCGAGGTTCAGGCACACCTTCGCCAAGAGGATCCAGGCGTTCCGGTCGTGGTCGTCGATCGCGACCGCCTTCTGCAGTTCCTCGTACGCCTCCGGGTTCCGGCGGAGACGGTAGTGGATCCCGGCAATCCCCGCATGCGCGGACGCGCAGCGCGGATCGAGGGCGACCGCATCCACGAATCGCGCGAGCGCCTCCTCCTCCTCGCCCCCGGCGTGGAGGATCGCGCGCCCCTCGTACACCTTCTTCGCCGCTTGAATCCGGGCGCGGTAGCGCAGGGGAGCTTCGCCTTCCCCCTCCCGCAGCGAGCGGATCAGCTCCCGCGCCCGCTCGAGGTCCTCCTCGTGGACCAGTACGTCGTTCGAGCGGTCCCCGACCGACTCGACCGCCACCGCCATGTCGGCGGCCTCGAGGAAATCCGCGGCCACCTCCGCCTCGAGCAGCGTGTCGGCCACCGTGACGATCGTCCAGCCCTCCTCGGACTCGGCGGGCGTCGCGGCGGGATCGGACCCTTCCCCATCGGTCATCGCGTCTCCTTACGCCGCCGGCGTTCACGCGCCGGACGGGGTTCGATTTCGTACCGCGCCCCAGCGCCCCGCGAGGCGCTCCGCCCGGCTCGGTCGGGAATTCCCGGGCAAAGTCTATTCCCCCGAGAACGCCGGCTTGCGCTTCTCCAGGAAGGCCTTCAGCCCTTCCTTCGTGTCCTGGGTCGAGGCCAGCGCGCCGAACAGCGAGGCTTCCAGGGCAAGTCCGTGCTCGAGCGACATCTCAGCCCCGCGATGCACCGCCTCGAGCGCGTAGCGGAGCGCCACCGGCCCGTTCGCGATCATCCGCCGCGCCAGCGAGTCGGCGGCCAAGAGCAGCTCTTCGGGCTTCGTCACCTGGTTGACCAAACCCACGCGCCAGGCTTCCTGGGCGTCGTACTTCCCCCCGGTGAGGATCCACTCGAGGGCGCGCCCACGACCGATGATCCGCGGCAGGCGCTGGGTGCCCCCGTACCCCGGAATGATCCCGAGCGTGGTCTCGGGCAGGCCGAACACCGCCTTCTCCGAGGCGAGCCGGACGGTACAGGCGAGCGCGACCTCGAGCCCGCCACCCAGCGCGTATCCATTGATCGCGGCGATCACCGGCTTGCCCAGCTGCTCGACCAGCAGAAGCAGCGCCTGGCCCCTTTCGGCGCACCGCTTCCCCTTCACGGCGTCGTTCAGGGCGAGCTCGGCGATGTCGGCCCCGGCGATGAAGGCCTTCTCGCCGCCGCCGGTGAGGATCACCGCCGCGACCTCCGAGCGGTCGCGCGCGGCCGCGAACGCCTGGGCCAACTCGCCGACCGTCTGGTCATTGAGCGCATTCAGCTTCGCCGGGCGATCGATCGTGATCGTGAGAACGCGGTCCTTCTCGGCCCACTCGAGGTTCGCGAACTCCACGCTACCCTCCTTTGCCCGGCTCGGCGCCCAGCTCGGCGCGCGTGCCGATCGTCACGCCCAGGATCTTCACGTCGTCGAGCGGCATGTCGCGGTGGTTCTTGCCGCACTTGCCGCCCATCGTGTGGTGGTCGGTTTTGACCTTTTCGATCACATCCATCGTGTCGAAGCCCCACAGCACTTTGCCGAACGCAGAGTAGCCGGTGTCGAGCCATGCGGCGTCGCCGAAGCAGACGTAGAACTGGGAGCCGCCGGTGTCGGGGTTGCCGCTGCGCGCCATCGAGAGGATCCCGCGCACGTGTTTGCGATCGCTGAATTCGCCCGCAAGCTTGTAGCCGGCGTCGGCTGTGCCGTTCCCGGCGGGGCAGCCGCCCTGCATCATGAAGCCGGCAATCACCCGGTGGAACGTCAGCTTGCTGTAGAAGCCACGCCGAGCCAGGTAGAGGAAGTTCTGCACCGTCACCGGAGCGACTTCGGGGAAGAACTCGGCGCAGACCTTGCCGTGGTTGGTCTCGATCACGGCCACGGTGTCCTTGAGGGCGGCAAGGGTTTCCGGCATCCACACCGCGCAGGTGCCGAGCTTGGCGACGATCCCGTCCGCGGACTTCCAGCCGAACTCGTACTCCCCCTCGCCGGAGAGCTTGGCGGAGACGTCGATCGCTTCGGAGACCAGCAGCTCGCCGACCGGGAGATCCTTCGCGCCGTTTCCGGCGACCGGCTGGCCCTGCACCAGCGGCTCGGGCTTCTTCCCCTCCGGCGAGAGCTTGAAGATGGAAAGGCCGGCCGGGACGTCGGTGGGCAAGGTGTAGGACTGCGGCTTCTGGCCCTCGATCTGGGTGTTGCCCGCCTCCCAGGGGGTGTTGCAGCCGCTGTGGGCGCTGGTGCAGGTCCAGCCCGACTCGGTCTTGACCACCGCGGCGCGGCGGCAGCGCGGGCAGACCCCGAGCGCACGGACGACGACCACGACACGCACGGGTTCGCCCGGGGCATAGACCTTTTTTTCCGCCCGGACTTCCACGGCGACTTCGCCTGCGGCGAGGGGGGCCAGGACCGCGAGGGACGCCGCGACCAGGAGCAGGCGACGCATCGGATCACCTCGGCAAGGTAAGCAACGACCCGGGCCGCAGCTTGATGCCGCGGTCCCGGGCCGGAATCCATTCGATCTACCGCCTGGGCCCGGAAGGTTCACCCATGCGGACCGGAGGCCGGGGCCCGTGTCCCGACGGGAGGGGACATTAATTCTCCTTCGCGTACAGGCGGCGGACCATGGCCTCGGCGACCTCCCTGGGGAAGCCTCCTTCGACCTCGACGAGTCCGTCCTCGTCGATGCGGTCGGTGCGGATGATCGCGACCATGCGATGATTGATCACGACGGCCATGCGGCGACCCGCATACTTCGCGGTCGCGCGCCGGTAGTCGCCGCTGCCGTCGGCCTTGAAGCCGATCACCACGGCAAAGGCGCCGTTCATCTCGCGCACCCCGGCGAAGTTGACGTCGCGGTGGTTGAGCACCCAGGGGATCTCGCAAAGGATCCCATTCTGACGGGTGCCGTCGGCGGCGCGATAGCGCACGTACCCCCGCGGCAGGTCGTCGCGCCGGTGGAAGCCCGTGAGGATCGCGGGCGCCGCTTCGACCTTGAACTCCAGTCGGTCGGTGGGCGTGCCGTTCTTGTGGAACGTGTACTCCCAGGCGGACCGCGCCGGCACCGCAAACAGCACTACCAGCGCGAGCGCGCCGACGAACGTGAGCGTCTTCTTCATTCGATCACCCTCTCCAAGATCGTTGGTTTCCCATGGCCGGGACGCGACCGTCCCGTTCCCTACTCCCTATTCCCGTACGAATCCCATCGCCATCCCCATCCCGCCCGAGATGCAAAGCGTCGCGAGGCCGGTCTTGGCCTTGCGCCGCTCGAGCTCGTGCAGCAGGGTGACGACGATGCGCGCCCCGGTGCAGCCGATCGGATGCCCCAAGGCGATCGACCCGCCATTCACGTTGAGGCGGGCCCGGTCCAGGCCCAGGTCGCGCACGCAGGCGATCACCTGGGCGGCAAAGGCTTCGTTCAGCTCGATCAGGTCCCAGTCGCCGGGCGTGCGGCCCAGGCGCTTCGCCAGCGCGCGCACCGCCGGGACCGGGCCGATCCCCATGACGCGCGGAGCCACCCCCGTCTGGGCGAATCCGTCGAAGCGGGCGAGCGGCTCGAGGCCCAACTCGCGCGCGGCATCCTCGCTCACCACCAGCAGTGCAGCGGCGCCGTCGGTGATCCCGCTCGAGTTCCCCGCGTGGACGGTACCGCCTTCCAGGAATACCGGCGGCAGCCTGGCCAACCCCTCGAGCGTGGCGTCGGGCCGCGGGTGCTCGTCCGCCTCGATGCGGGCCGGCTTGCCTTTTTCGTCGTGGCCGTCGACCGCGAGCAGCTCATCGCGGAAGCGGCCCGCCGCGATCGCCGCCCCGCAGCGCCGCTGGGTCTCGACGGCGTACTCGTCCTGCTCGGCCCGGTCGATCCGGTACTCGGCGGCGACGTTCTCCGCCGTCTTCCCCATCAACTCGTCGGCGAGCGGACAGTGGAAGCCGTCCTG
>Ga0082335_1007261_pt1 | contig 13539 bp, 13 predicted proteins | sample Subgrocontami58m_FD_72375 | JGI IMG/M metagenome (GOLD analysis project Ga0082335, IMG submission 72375) | Subsurface groundwater microbial communities from S. Glens Falls, New York, USA - GMW37 contaminated, 5.8 m (SPADES assembly) (version 2) ...
AATGATTTTGGCGGCGCAGACGAAACATTGATCGGTGAAGAATTCGATCGTCCGGTAATGATTCACCGTTATCCATCCGAAATAAAAGCATTTTACATGAAACGCGATCCGGAGAATCCAAAAGTAGCTCTTGCTGTTGATGTAATTGCACCGGAAGGATACGGAGAAATTATTGGCGGAAGTCAGCGCGAAGATAATTTAGATTTCCTGCTTGAAAGAATTAAAGAACATAATCTACCGCAATCTTTTTTTGAATGGTATTTGGATTTAAGACGGTTCGGTTCTGTCCCTCACGCCGGATTTGGTCTCGGACTCGAAAGAACAGTCAGTTGGATTTGCGGATTAGAACACTTACGCGAAGCAATTCCATTCCCAAGAATGATTTATAGGAATACACCTTAAGCATGAACATACAGTTAATTCTATTTATTGTTCTCGCATCAGTAGCCGCAACCTCATCTGTTGTGATGATCACCCGTAAGAATGCTGTAATCAGCGCTGTATTTTTAGTCCTTAATTTTTTTGCGCTCGCCGGTTTATACTTACTACTCAATGCTCAGTTCATTGCAGTTGTTCAAGTTATTGTATATGCCGGTGCAATTATGGTTTTATTCCTTTTTGTTCTGATGTTATTGAACACGGAAACAGAACACAAATTATTTGCAGATAAACGCGCTATTAAAGTTTTCGCAATTCTTATCAGTGCATTCGTTTTTGTTCAAGTCGCTTATTTAATTTTTCACGGAAGTCCTTCCCGTACATTAACACCGGATGAAGCAGCCAGTGTTAAAGCCGGAACAATTCAAGCAATTGGTCAACAGCTTTATACAAATTATATAATTCCTTTTGAGGTTGCAGGATTTTTACTTCTTGCGGCTACTATTGGAGCTTTGGTTTTAGCTAAAAAGAAATTTGAGTAAGTGAGATGTCATCAATACCAATGGAATATTATTTGATCTTAAGCGCATTCATGTTTTGTGTTGGCGTTGCAGGAGTGCTTATCAGAAGAAACGCTATCGTTGTGTTTATGTGCATTGAACTAATGCTGAACTCGGCAAATTTAACTCTTGTAACTTTTTCATCTTACCTTGGAAATTCCATCGGACAAGTTTTTGTATTCTTTGTAATGACTGTTGCAGCTGCAGAAGCGGCGGTAGGTCTGGCAATTATTATTGCAATCTTTAGAAATAAAAAGACAGTCAACATTGACGAGATAAACATTTTTAAATGGTAATGATAAATCTTATATACCTTACTACACTTTTGCCGTTGCTTGGTTTTCTTATTAACGGATTGTTCGGAAGAAAGATCAAGAATGAAAAAATTGTTGGGATAATAGGCAGTGCAACTATCGGACTTTCTTTTCTAGTTGTTCTCGGTGCTTTTATTCAAACGGTTGGACTTCCAATTGAAAGCAGATCTAATACAGTTGAATTATTCTCCTGGCTAAATGTCGGCGGACTTCAAATAAAATTTGCTTACCTGGTTGATCAGCTTTCTCTTACAATGTCTCTTATCGTAACCGGAGTTGGATTTTTAATCCACGTTTACTCGATCGGTTACATGCACGGAGATAAAGGTTTCTGGAGATTCTTCGCGTATCTAAATCTTTTCATCTTTGCGATGATGAATTTAGTATTGGGCGATAACTTTGTTGTTCTTTTTCTTGGATGGGAAGGAGTCGGTCTCTGTTCTTATTTGTTAATTGGTTTCTGGTATGATAGAAAATTTGAAAAGGGAACAACATCACAAGCCGCTAAGAAAGCTTTTGTTGTTAACAGAATCGGTGATTTCGGATTTCTGCTTGGAATGTTTTTGATCTACATGACTTTTGATTCACTCAACTTCAAAGAAGTATTTACAAGAGCCGCATCTTTCCCAATTGCAGAATCAACATTTGGATTGATAGCTCTCTTCTTGTTTATTGGAGCTACAGGTAAGTCAGCACAAATTCCATTATTCGTTTGGCTGCCGGACGCAATGGCTGGTCCCACTCCGGTTTCAGCGCTAATACATGCAGCTACAATGGTCACAGCCGGTGTGTATATGGTTTCTCGCGCATCAATAATTTTTGCTTCAGCTCCGGCAATAATGACTGTAGTTGCTGTGATCGGACTTCTTACTGCGTTAATGGCGGCATCAATTGGTTTAGTTCAGAATGATATTAAAAAAGTTTTAGCTTATTCGACAGTAAGTCAATTAGGATATATGTTCCTTGCTGCCGGTGTTGGTGCATTCAGTGCATCAATCTTTCATTTGATGACGCACGCATTTTTCAAAGCACTTTTATTTCTTGGTGCCGGATCTGTAATTCACGGAATGCATGATGAGCAGAATATTCAAAAGTACGGCGGCTTAAAAAAATATATGCCAAAAACCTATCTCACATTTTTCATTGCAACTCTTGCTATCTCAGGTGTTCCCGGTTTATCAGGATTTTTCAGCAAGGATGAAATTTTGTGGAGTGCTTATGCAAACGGCGGATTTGTATTTTGGCTGATTGGCGCTATTACTGCAATGCTAACCGCGTTTTATATGTTTAGATTAGTTTCACTTACATTTTACGGTAAAGAAAGATTCTCCGCCAGAGGCGGATCCGGCACAGACGGAGATCATCATCATGTTCATCCGCATGAATCACCTGCGTTGATGACTATACCTTTAATTATCCTTGCATTCTTATCTGTAGTTGGCGGATATGTCGGAATTCCAAAAATTTTTTCGGGCGAGCATGGAAATTTATTTGAAGGATGGCTTGAACCAATCTATGCACCCGCACTTGCAAAACTCGAATCATTTGGTTCGCATACACATTTTGAAGAAATTTTATTGATGGCACTTTCAGTTGCTGCCGCCTTAAGTGCAATATATTTTGCTCTGCATGTTTATAGAAAGAATCCGCAGATTGCCGAAAATGTCTCTAACAAGTTCAAAGGATTATACAACTTACTTCTAAATAAATATTTTGTTGATGAAGTTTACGAAGCAGCAGTAGTTCAACCGGTACAAAAGGGAAGTGAGAAATTTTTGTGGAAGATCTTTGATGTGAAGTTTATTGATGGAATGGTAAATGGTGTTGCTTCGCTGGTAGAAAAAAGTTCCGGTGTAGTTAGAAAAATTCAAACCGGTGTAGCGCAATCTTATGCCGTTGTTATGATGGCGGGAATTGCATTAGTCCTTTTATGGTTAATCTTGTCACTCTGATCCCGACTTGTCGGGAGAAGAGTCTCTAACTTAGAAGTTAAGAGATTCTTCGTCTCCGGCTAATGCCGGATCCTCAGAATGACAATAAAAAAAATATTATGGAACAAAACTTAATCTTAACATACTTACTTCTGACTCCGATAATCGGAAGTGTGCTTGTTCTTTTCTTCAAGCAAGAACAGATAAAACTAATCCGTTGGTTTGGTCTAAGTATTTCTCTTATTGCATTTGTAATATCTTTAGTAGTTTACTTTAGCTTCGATCAGACCAATTCTCAATTCCAATTCATTCATCAAGTTATTTGGATAAAAAGTTTGAACATCAGCTATCACGTTGGTGTTGACGGCATTTCACTTCTTCTTGTTCTTCTTACATCATTCTTAACACCGCTTACACTTCTTTCAACATGGAAAGCGATTGAAAAAAATGTAAAGATGTTCACATTCTCTATGCTCTTTCTTGAAGTCGGAATGCTCGGAGTTTTTATTTCGATTGATATTTTCTTGTTCTATATTTTCTGGGAAGCGATGCTCATCCCGATGTATTTCATCATCGGAATTTGGGGCGGTGAAAAAAGAATTTACGCAGCAGTTAAATTTTTTATCTTCACAATGTTCGGAAGCTTGCTGATGCTTGTTGCGATCATCTGGCTTGCTGTCTATGCTTCAAACACGCTTGGATATTTTACAACAAACTTATTAGATCTTTATAAAGTTGGACCAACAGTTCCTCACGAAATTCAGTCATGGATGTTCGGCGCATTCTTCTTAAGCTTTGCAATCAAGGTTCCGCTCTTTCCGCTCCATACATGGCTGCCCGATGCGCATGTTGAAGCACCTACTGCAGGTTCTGTTATACTTGCCGGGGTTTTGCTGAAGATGGGAACTTATGGTTTAGTTAGATTTTGTCTGCCTTTGTTTCCTCAATCGTCTGTTCAATTCGCACCGCTAATTTCCGTGCTTGCCATTGTTGGAATTATTTACGGTGCGCTTGTTTCGATGGTGCAGACCGATATGAAAAAGTTGGTTGCGTATTCTTCCGTTTCTCATCTTGGATTTGTTGTGCTCGGAATTTTTGCAATGACTGTGGAATCCGTTCAAGGTGCGGTTATTCAAATGATCAATCATGGTTTATCTACGGGCGCGTTATTCCTTTTAGTCGGTGTTCTTTACGAAAGAACGCATCACCGTGAGATTTCTTTTTATGGAGGAATTGCTAAACTCGTTCCGTTATATTCAACTGTGTTGATGATAGCAATGTTGTCCTCAATCGGTTTGCCGGGATTGAACGGATTTATCGGAGAGTTTTTGATTTTGATCGGTTCATTTAAATCACCTGTTTTGAACAGTTGGTGGTTTACAATTTTTGCTGCAAGCGGAGTAATCTTTACTGCAGTTTATATGTTATGGATGTATCAGCGTGTTGTATTTGGTGAAGTAAAAAATGAGGAATTGAAACACGAATTGACCGATATGAACTTGCGAGAGATGATTGTGATGGTACCGATTTTAGTTTTTATAGTTTGGATTGGTGTTTACCCGGGTACGTTCTTAAAACTTACTGAAGCATCAACGCAATCAATACTTCAGCAAGTTGGGAAGTTTAGTCTGAATCTTTTGAAATAAATTATAGATTATGCCGCAAAATAATTACGAATATTTTTTACTGATGCCTCAAATAATAATTGGGATTGGAATAGTTCTATCAGTTCTGATCGAGATCTATACAAAGAAGAGCGAGCAAATCCTTCCTTGGTTTTCTATCGCAATGTTTTTTGCAACTGCGTTTTATTCTGTGTTTAACATAAACCAAAACTTTGTTTTGTTCGGTGGAATGATTGAAGTCGGCGGCAAACCGGCAATCTTCAATTTCATTTTTAATATCGGTGCCGCGCTTGTTGTTCTCTCTTCAATAGATTATCTAAAAAAATACGGGACATATTTCGGTGAGTATTATATTCTAATTCAATCAGCAGTGCTTGGAATGATGGTGATGTCCGGTGCTAAAGATATAATAATGATCTTCATGGGTTTAGAGTTGATGTCTATCTGCTTTTATGTGCTTGCTGGAATTAATCGTAAAAAAATCTCTGCTAACGAAGCATCAATGAAATACTTTTTGCTTGGTGCATTTGCAACCGGATTTATTGTTTACGGTATTGCATTGATCTACGGAGCCACTGGAACAACTAGTATCCAAAACCTGGTTGAAAATTTTGTCGGCTATTCATCAAATATAATTTTTATCCTTGGAATGATTCTTTTCCTAATTGGTTTCAGTTTCAAAATTGCGGCTGTTCCTTTCCACATGTGGGTTCCGGATGTATATCAAGGTTCGGCTACGACAGTTACTTCTTTAATGTCCACAACCGGTAAGGCAGCTGCATTCAGTGTATTGATAATTGTTTTGTCTGCGGTCTTCAATTTTAATGCGCCGAATGTATTTCGTCCCTACTTTGCAACAATTTCTGCGCTCTCTATGTTATTCGGAAGTATTGTTGCGATCTCACAAACCAATTTGAAAAGAATGCTTGCTTACTCGTCAATCTCTCATGCGGGTTATATGGCAATCGGTCTTGCCGCCGGAAATGTATTCAGTGTTGCCGGAATAATTTTTTATCTCGCTGCTTATACATTTATGAACATTGGTGCATTTACTGTTATTTCGATTGTTGAAGGAGAGAATGATTCAAGAACAGATCTAAATTCTTTTGCCGGATTAAATGCAAAGAGTCCGGTACTTGCCGCAACAATGGCTTTATTCATGTTTGCGCTTGCCGGCATTCCACCGCTCGCCGGTTTCTTCGGAAAATATTATGTGTTCATTGCTGCGATACAAAGTAAGTTAACATGGCTTGCAATTTTAGGTGTGCTATCAAGTGTGATAAGTGTTTATTTCTATATTCGAGTTGTTGTATTTATGTATTTCAAAGATTCAACTGAAGATTTCAAGATAGAAGTCTCACCTTACAGTCTAACTGCAGTTATCATTACCGCATTGTTGATTCTTGTTTTCGGAATCTTACCGGATACTTTGATGAATGTGATAACTTCGGTACTTCACTAAAATTTTAATAGAACGCGGATAAAATCTAATCAAACGGATTGCCACTGATTGATTAGCGTAAATCCGTCAAACCTGCCCGTCCGAGTCTGTTGCAGAAGTCGGTAAGCAACCTTCGGGTTATAATACCACCAACGATGTGTCAACCTTGAAGGTTGTGTTTTACATAATATGATACCAATTTATACAACACAACAAGTACGCGAAGTATGCAAAGAGGAATCAATCGAAACTTTCTTCACTCAATAATCTCTTACTATGGAAGATTCTCAAAACAAAAATATTCTTTTCAGAAATTCTGTAAATAATTCGATAATTGCCAAAGCTGAGATGACGGTATGACGTGCCGAAGTATTCGTTTTCCGGAATTGTAGGATTTCTTTCGGGTAAGGGTTGTAGTGAGTAAATTTTTTTCTCAATTTCATTAATAAACTTTACCGCATTCTCAATACTATCTTGAGAAATGTAATTGTAGATATCTTCGATGTCGAGCCGGGCAGTTTTGGTTATAAGAATATCAAACTTTTTTCGCATTTCTAAAATCCTTAAAAAATGCACCGGCTTCTTTAACTTTACCTGTTACTACATCTTTTTCAGCAAGGAGTATTTCTTTCATCACTTCAATTGCTTTCTGAATTTTCTGATATTCTTTAGCTCCCATCAAAACCGCTTCAGCTCTGCCGTTTATTGTTAATATAACTGGTCTGCCAGAATTGTTTATTTTTCTCATAACTGAGTTCGTTTTTTGTTTTAGCTCTGTGATTGAAAGAATATCTTCGGTTATATCAATGTTCATATTAAATACCTAATTAAATTATTTTACAGACTGAATATAGTATAGAATTATATTACAACAAAATTATAATTAGTCGAATTAAGCTAACACAGATTAATCAGCGTAAACCTGCTTGCTGCAGGCAAGTCCGTTTACCCCGTGGAATAGCATTTGTGTTTTTGAAACAATTTGATTCTTAATTTATTCCACGGGGTGGATCCGCGTTCTATACCAACTCTTATTTTTCACCAAATTCTTTCTTATTTTACAATCAGAAAATCCGCACAGGATAAATTATGATACCACTTTATACATCTCAGCAAGTCCGCGAAGCTGACAGCTTTGCAATTAATACTCTCGGCATTCCTAGTATTGTTTTGATGGAGAATGCAGCGAGAAGTCTTTACCAGGATATTATTCTTAATCTTTCTGAAAAATTAGAGAATAAAAATGTTGGTATTGTTTGCGGTAAGGGAAATAACGGCGGTGATGGATTTGCTGTTGCCCGTCATTTTATAATAAATGAATATTTTGTAAAAATAATATCTCTTGGCGCTGAAGAAGAATTAAAAGGAGATGCTCTAACAAATTTCAGAATTATTAAAAATTTAATTAATGAATATCCTTCTTCTAAATTAATGGTCTATGAAAGTGTAAAAGATCTATCTCAATTTGATGATTGTTCTTTAATAATTGATGCTATGCTCGGTACAGGTAGCCGCGGTGAATTAACCGAACCTTATAAAGAAATTGTTGAGAAAATAAATCAGTCAAATGCTTTCAAAGCTGCAATAGATCTTCCAACGGGTTTAGACTTAGAAAATGCCTACGGTGAAGTTGTATTCAATACAGATCTTACAGTTACACTTTCTGAATATAAGACAGGATTGTTCTACGGAAAGGGTTATGTTAATTGCGGAAGTATATCAAGGGGAACGATTGGAATTGGAAATGAATTTTATGGTAAACTTATTATTTCAGATTATCTAATTGAGCCGGAAGATGCGTATTACGGATTGCCGGCTAAAAAATTAGACCAGCATAAATATTCTGCAGGAAAAGTTTTTGTTATTGCCGGAAGCGGAAAACTTCCTGGTGCTTCTTTCTTAACTGCAAATGCTGTCTTAAGAAGCGGTGCAGGTTCTTCGGTTCTTGCTTTCCCAAAATCAATTAAAATACTTGCTCAGCAGATGCTTGATAGTGCAATTGTTTATGCTTATGAAGATAACGGACAAGAAATTCTTAGTGATAAAAATCTCAAAGAACTTGATGATAAAATTAATTGGGCTAATATTGTTGCAATTGGTCCGGGATTGGGAAGAGATCAATCTACGATCGATGCAGTTATTGAAATATTAAAAAAGTATAAATCTAAAAAATTTGTAATAGATGCAGACGGAATATTTGCACTCAGAAATGAAGAATATAAAAAGCTAAATCTAAAAGGAAATGTGCTAACACCTCATCATAAAGAATTTTCGGATATGATAGGAATCAGCTTAGATGAACTTGAGAAAAATATTTTAAAATATGGGAAAATATTTTCTACTGAAAATGGCTGCTACTTAGTATTAAAAGGTGCGCCTACAATTATTTTTAATCCTAATGGGGAGACATTTATTAATAGTGCAGGCAATCCCGGATTAGCAAAATTTGGAAGCGGGGATGTTCTTACAGGAATGATTGCCGGTTTTCTTGCCCAGTCTAACGAAATTGAAGACGCACTTATTAGTGCGGTTTACATCCACAGCTTAGCCGCAGATCTTTTACTTGAAGAGAAAACCGAGTACGGCTATACATCAGAGGACTTAATTGATCAAATCCCGCATGCAATCAAATTCATTCTTAATTCGTTTGTATAAATATCTTGGCAGCCACACAATTACTTTGATCTATATTCCACTAATTGTGTATTGGATAACTCTTTTTATCATGACAACTATTCCTGCTGATAATGTTCCTCGATTATTTGAGAATCAAGATAAGTACGAACACTTTATTGCGTACTGCGGATTAGCAATTCTATTATCTCTGGCTTTATATTTTCAGAAGAGGTCTATACTAATATCATCCAAAGCTTTTTTATTTGCATTACTTTTAATACTTGCTTACGGAGCAGTGGATGAACTTCATCAAATTTTTATTCCCGGTAGATATTGTGATTTTTATGATTGGCTTGCAGATTCTTTAGGTGGAATTTTGGGTATCGGGATTGTTTTTTTATTTGTAAGAAAAATATCTAAGAATTATTCTATAGTTTAAAAATATTTTATGCTATCGGCTGATAAAAATTATATTTAAGAGATAACGATTGAAAAGAAACACGCGAAATAATCGTCTTATAATTATTATTACATTCTTTGCAATAATATATTTATTAGGATTGCTGATGCTAAAGTATGATCTTAATAATCTACCTTTAGCAGAATTTAGAATTGATTATATCGGTAACATTCTTAACATACTAATAATATTATTAATTGTTGTCGCGAGTATTGTTTTATCAAACGGCAAAAAGAATATTGACAGCAGAAAAGCCAATCTAATTTTAGCATTTCAAATTGTTTCTTTAATGTCATTAGTTTTTATTTTCTTTGTACAAAAATTAAATCTTATAAATAACAGCGGTTATTTATTTAGCTTTTCCGCAAAAAAAGTTTATGTAGGATTCTTATTCATATTCAGTGATTTGCTGCAAATATTCTCAATGATTTATTTATGGGGAATCATAATTGGCAGCGAAAATTACTTTGAACTGCGGACTTTAATTCGAACTATAGTTGCGGTTGTTATTCTACTTGTATTTTCTCTTCTCTTTGTGTGGAATGTTAAAGTTTATGATGAATCAAAACTAGTCAAAACAAAATATGATTATGGTTTAATACCTGGGGCAGCTGTTTATAGCAAAGGGAAACCCAGCCCAATCTTTGAAGCAAGAATAAGAAAAGCTCTTGAATTATATCGCGAAGGAATAATTAAAAATATTCTTCTAACCGGCGGAAAAGCACCCGGCGAAATAAGTGAATCTGAATCCGCATTTAATTATTTAACAAATTTGGGAGTCCCGAAGAAAGATATTATAGTAGAAAATCGGTCATCAACAACAACCGAACAAATAAAATATCTTAGAAACGAAATTCTCTCAGTAAAAAATAATAATACTGTTTTGATCATATCAGATGGATTTCATCTTTCACGGATTATCCAAATTGCAAAATTTTTTAAAATAAAAACAATTGGTGTTTCATCAGATTACTCAATGTCTTTCAGCAAAACTATTTTTTATCGTGCGCGCGAAAGCGTTGCTTTACTTTTATTCTGGTTTTTTGCTATTTAGTCATTGATAATAAATCAGATTAGTCAGGCGAACTAATCAATAAATAATTTTTAACACCTTAGGTTGAGAAATCACCCTTTTTGTTTTTTGAAATTAACCGATTAGATTTAGCGTTACGATTTTAAGTACTTAATAATAATAACATGAAAAAATCGAATAGAAGAGAATTACGGGAAAAGGCGCTGCAGGTTCTGTACGCTTATGAATTTAACGGTGAAGGATTAACTTCATTAACGGATGGGATACTTACGGATGTTAATTCACCTGCTGATAAACAGTTTGCTAAATCATTGATTGATAGAGTTGTTGCAAATCAAAAACAGCTAGAAGAAATGATAAAAGAGAAAGTTGAAAATTGGGAAATGGAGCGTATCGCAATTATTGATCGTATATTACTTAAAATTGGAATTGTTGAAATACTTTACTTCCCGGATATCCCGCCAAAAGTTTCTATTAATGAAGTAATAGAAATTGCGAAAGATTATTCTACATCAAACAGCGGAAAATTTATTAACGGTATTTTAGATGCGATCCTATCAGAAGCAAAAAAGGACGGCAGATTAAATAAAAGCGGCAGAGGACTTATTGAAGAATCCTTACCAAAAAAGTCCGATGAAGATTAAAGAGAACGAAAAATTTCGTGTATTCATCTGGACTCTCTTCGATTTTGCCAACACGTCATATTCAATAGTTGTAGTTACATTTCTTTATGCAGTTTATTTTAAGCAGACCGTTGTAGAAGGGAAGGCAGTCGGGGATTTCTATTGGAGTATCGGTACAAGCATTTCGATGCTGATCACAGCACTAATATCACCGGTTCTGGGCGCTATCGCAGATTATTCAGCCGGTAAAAAAAGATTTTTATTATTCTTCACACTTACTTGCATTATTTCTACTTGCTTACTTTATTTTGTGAATAGGGGAGATATATTTCTCGGATTGACTTTGTTTATCATTGCTAATGTTGGTTTTGAAGCGGGATTAGTTTTTTATGATGCATTCTTACCGGAAATTACTGCACCAAAAAATTACGGCAGAGTAAGCGGTTATGGTTTTGCCATGGGTTATCTGGGTTCATTAACTACATTAGCTTTAGTATTTCCTTTAATTAAATCACAGATGATAAAAGAAACATTTCCGGTTTCTGCGCTTTTCTTTTTCTTTTTTGCAATTCCGATCTTCCTATTTCTTAAGGACAATAGAAGCAATGTGGTTAGAGATAAATCATTTTTAAGGATAGGAGTAACAAGAGTATTCAATACAATTACTCATTTAAGAAAATACAAGAACCTTTCAATATTTTTACTCGCTTTCTTTTTTTATATCGAGGGCGTAAACACTGTAATTTATTTTTCGGGCAATTATGCAAGTACAACACTCCACTTTAGCATGGAAGAACTTATAGTATTTTTCCTTATAGTTCAAACGACAGCCATTTTGGGTTCTTTAATTTTTGGTTTTTTTGCAGACTCATACGGACAGAAGAAATCCTTAGTGATCTCGTTAGTGATCTGGATATTGACCATATTATTAGCTTTTGCTACTAGTGATAAAAATAATTTTGTAATACAAACGTTCAGCAAAATATTTAATTCGGATCCCGAAAAAATATCAAGATTAAGTTTTTATCTTGTAGGATTATTAGCAGGCAGTGTTATGGGGGCTACTCAAAGTACAAGTAGAAGTTTAATGTCTAAACTAACTCCATTTGAGAGGAAGACAGAATTTTTCGGCTTCTATTCTTTGTTTGGTAAAAGCTCTGCTATTTTAGGTCCGCTGGTTTTTGGATTTGTAAGTTTTATAACCGGTGAGCAGCGATTTGCGATACTAACAATTTGTATCTTTTTTATAATTGGATTAGGTGTGCTTAGTTTTGTAAAAGATGAGAAAGTAGAACAAGTGCAAATAGAGATCACTTAGTTTTTTTAATGTAACTTAATTTCATAACAAGAAATATTCCCGCCAAAGAAATAATCAGCCATAATAAACCAATCACAATTGTCGGCACATTAATAAGATCGGATAATATTGATGCGTCCGAAATTGCAGAATTGGCGGAAAGTATATCTTCTTTTATGTCAAATAAAACATAAATACAACTTAACATACCAAACAGTTTGAGAATATAAGAATCAATTCTAACCTGGAGAAAAAAAGCAGAAACGAATAATAAAACCGAATAAAGAACTGCTAATAATGTGAGAGAGAAATTCTGCATCAAACTCACTGAGGTTATTAATATTAGTATTGCGATAATGAATAATAACCACTTACCGATTTTTTTATTGTAAGTTGAATAAAAAATTATGAGACCAAATAACAGACTTCCCAAATAACCTGAAGCGGCAATCAAAATATTATTTCCGTTTTCGGTTTCGCATTTACCGCTAAGATCAAAACCGATATTAAACGTTATAACTTTACCGCCTGATAAAATTGCACTTATTGCGTGGCTGATTTCATGGATTAAAACGACGAATAATTTGATAGGATAAACAAGGTAAGTATCCCAGAATAAAAAACTAATTATCAAAATAAATGAAAGAAAAACCAGTTCGATAATATTTTGATTTTTGTTTTGAGTTCTAACCATAGTGTTCAATAATTATCTTATGAAAAAATAGTGAAAAAAATCTTGATTAAGATTCCATTAGCATTTAATTTTGTCTTAGTGCGGGCGTAACTCAGCCTGCCTACCGGCAGGCAGGTTGGTAGAGTGGTATCCCGACAAGTTGGGATGCAAGTAAAAGGGGGAAAATTATTTTATTTTTAGAAAATTAGTTTATTAAAAGCGGGCGTAACTCAGTTGGTAGAGTGGTAGCTTCCCAAGCTGCAAGTCGCGGGTTCAAGTCCCGTCGCCCGCTCAAATTATTTTACTGTTGTGTTGAAACTTTCTGCTAAATATTCTATAATTGGTGCGCAAATTTTAAAGCTCTTTTTAATTTTTTTATATGGGGGCTTAGCTCAGTTGCCTGTCCGGCTTTGCGGGAGTTCAGGAATTGAAAAAAGTTGTTCTTAATATTGTTGTAGTTATTAATTTGGGGGCTTAGCTCAGTTGCCTGTCCGGCTTTGCGGGAGTTCAGGAATTGAAAAAAGTTGTTCTTAATATTGTTGTAGTTATTAATTTGGGGGCTTAGCTCAGTTGCCTGTCCGGCTTTGC
>Ga0082335_1007262_pt1 | contig 13536 bp, 12 predicted proteins | sample Subgrocontami58m_FD_72375 | JGI IMG/M metagenome (GOLD analysis project Ga0082335, IMG submission 72375) | Subsurface groundwater microbial communities from S. Glens Falls, New York, USA - GMW37 contaminated, 5.8 m (SPADES assembly) (version 2) ...
AGCCCGAGCTGTGCGCGGAAAGCGGGCCCCCCGTCCCCGCGCGCGAGGTCGGGATCGTGAAGGCGGTGGCCGATGCCGACGGCACGCCCGCACAGAAACTACAGGCGGCCATCCGTGCCTTCGCCAGCCGCGCGTTGCGCGGCCGGCGCCTCGCCTACGCCCTGATCGCCGAGCCGGTCGATCCCGAAGTCGAGGCCGTGCGTCTCGACTATCGCGCGCAGCTCGCGCACTGCTTCGAACGCATCCTGCGCGAGGGCATCATGCGCGGCGTCTTCCCACGACTCGATCCCGCGGTTGCCGCGGCCTGCATCGTCGGCGCCTTCATGGAGGCGCTGATCGGCCCGCTGGCGCCAGCCAAGGGCACGGGCGCGCGCGCCGATCGACATCTCATCGAACAGATCACCCAGTTCTGCCTGCGCGCCAGCGTCGGCGCCCCGGAGGGAAAGCCATGAGCGCCCACGCAGCGGACGGCTACGCCACGCACGAGGTGATGAACCAGGCAACGCCGCTCACCGGCCACAATGCCTTCACCGGCGACAGGCTCCTGACCGAGATCGCGCGTCGCGAGAAGATCGGCTGGGCGGACGGACTGCTGGCCGAAACAGGCGCAACGGTTGCGAGCGCGCGCGTAGCCAAGCTGGCGCGCGACGCCAACCGCAACCTGCCCGAACTCAAGAGCCACGACCGCTTCGGCAACCGCATCGACCAGATCGAGTTCCATCCGGCATGGCACGAGCTGATGTCGCTGGCGATCGGTCACGGCACGCACGCATTGTCGTGGACCGCCAAGCAGCCCGGCGCGCATGTCGCCCGCGGCGTGCTGTCCTACCTCTGGAACCAGGGCGAGAACGGCATCTGCTGCCCGCTCGGCATGACCTATTCCGCGATCCCGGCGCTGCGCCTGCAGCCCGAGCTGGCCGCCGTCTGGGAGCCCTTCATCCTCTCGACCCGCTACGACGCCACGCCCGCGCCGATGCAACGCAAGACCGGCGGGACCGTGGGCATGACGCTGACGGAAAAGCAGGCGGGCTCCGACCTGCGGGCGACGCAGACCACCGCCCGTCCCGCCGCGGCACGGCGCGGACCGGGCGAGGCCTACCTGATCGACGGCCACAAGTGGTTCTTTTCGGTCCCCCATAGCGACCTCTTCGTCACCCTGGGCCAAACCGATCGCGGCCTCTGCTGCTTCCTGCTGCCGGGATGGCTGCCCGACGGCACGCGCAACCATCTGCAGATCCAGCGCCTCAAGGACAAGTGCGGCAACAAGTCGAACGCTTCCAGCGAGATCGAGTATCGCGGCGCGCTCGGCTGGCTGGTCGGCGAGGAAGGCCAGGGCATCAAGGCGGCGCTCGCCATGACCCACCTGACGCGGCTCGATTTCGCCATCGGCTCGGCCGGGCTGATGCGCCGCGCGCTCTCCGAGGCCATCCACCACACGACCGGGCGGCGCGCCTTCCAGCGCTCGCTGATCGACCAGCCGCTGATGCAGAACGTGATCGCCGACCTGGCGCTGGAAGTCGAAGCAGCCACCCTTCTCGCCTTCCGGCTGGCGCGCGCGGTCGACGACGAGCAGGCCGGCGACGCAAGTGCGGCGCTACTGGTGCGCATCGGCACGCCGGTTGGCAAATACTTCAACTGCAAGCGCGTCGTCGGCGTGGTGCACGAGGCGCTCGAATGCCATGGCGGCAACGGCTTCATCGAGGAAGGCCCGATGGCGCGGCTCTATCGCGAGGCGCCGCTCAACGGCATCTGGGAGGGCAGCGGCAACATCATCGCCCTCGACGTCCTGCGCGCCGCCGCCAAATCGCCCCAAAGCGTTCCCGCCTTCCTCGAAGAGGTGCGGCTGGCCAAGGGCTCCGACCGGCGCCTCGACCGGACGATCGACCGTCTTGAAACAGAGCTGCGTGCCCCGGACGAGCACGAGGCGCGGGCGCGCCGCATCGTCGAGAAGATGGCCACCGCCCTGCAGGCGAGCCTGATGATCCGCCATTCGCCCGCCGCGGTGGCCGACGCCTTCTGCGCGACACGCCTGGGAGAGGACAGCGGCGGCGGCACCTACGGCCGCCTCCCGGCCGGCCTCGACCAGCGCGCCATCGTCGAGCGCGCGCGCATGGCCCCCGCCCCCGGAGCGGCCGATGCAGGACTTTGAGGACAAGGTCGTCCTGGTCACCGGCGGCGCCACCGGGATCGGGCGTGCGACAGCGCTTGCCTTCGGGCGCCGCGGCGCGCGGGTCGTGATGGCGGGACGCCGACAGGCCGAGGGTGACAAGGCCGTGGCGGCGCTGGTCGAGGCCGGCGGCAGCGGCTGCTTCATCGTGGCCGATGTCACCAAGCCGGAGGACATCGAACGGCTGCACCGCACGATCCTCGATGAACATGGCCGGCTCGACGTCGCCTTCAACAACGCGGGCTACCAGGAGCCGCGCGCGCCGCTCGCGGATCAGGATTCCGCCCTCTACGACCGCGTGTTCGATACCAATGTCCGGTCGGTCTATCTGTCGCTGCAGCACCAGATCCGGATCATGAGCCGGCAAGGGGGCGGCGCCATCGTCGTCAACACCTCGGTGAGCGGCCTGCGCAATCCGAACCCCGGCCTCGCGCTCTACTCGGCCTCCAAAGCTGCCCTGATCTCACTCACCCGTTCGGCCGCGATGGAGTACGCTGAGAAAGGCGTGCGCATCAATGCCGTGGCACCGGGCCGCGTCGTCACCGACATGATGCTGGCCTCCAAGATCATGGACATGGGCGCGGTCGCAGCCGGCCTGCCGCTCCGGCGCATGGGCCGGCCCGAAGAGGTCGCCGAGGCCGTCGTCTGGCTCGCATCGGATGCTTCCTCGTTCGTCGTCGGGCACGTGCTGTGCACCGACGGCGGTTTCATGGCGCTGTGAACAAGAGGATCCACCATGTCGATCTACGCGCAACGCGCCCGCTACGTGCCGGTCGAGGAAGGCTTCAACATCAAACGGCCACCGCTGAAGCCGCAGGCTTTTACGGCGGAAATGGCCCGCACCTTCGCCGAGGATGCACCGACCGGCTTTGCGCCGCTCGACCTCGCGGGCGCGCGCGGCACCGACTATCCCGCGACGACGCCCTTCATGCTGGCGCGCTACGCCCGCGTGCGCAAAGGCGAACGGCTCGACTACGCCTTTGCCGCCAGCGGCGAGATGTGGGCGGTCCTGCGCGGCAGCGGAACGCTAATGCGGGGCGATGAGGCGATCGACTGGCGCGACAAGGACATGTTCGCGCTGCCCGGCGGCGTCGCCTCCTCCTGGCGGGCCGATGAAGATTCGATCCTCTGGGTCGTAACCGACGAGCCGACTCTCGCATTCGAAGGCGTGCGCCCGGAAGTGACGGCCCGCACGCCCATCGAGGCGACGCACTACCGGGCCGACGACATCGCCCGCGAGCTGCGCACGCTCTATGACCGGGCGATGGAACCCGACACGCCGGGCCGCGCACTGTTCATGGCGACCGAACGCACAGAGCGGCTCGGCACCTGCCTGCCGTCGATGACGCTGACCCTGAACGCGGTACGGCCCGGCGAGGCCCAGCGCCTGCATCGCCACAACGCGGCCGCGATCGTGCTCGCCCTTCATGAAGCCAAATGCGCCTCGACGATCGGCGGCAAGACGTTCCCCTGGACCCAGTACGTGACGCTGCTGACGCCGGCGGGCGCCGAGCACGACCATCGCAATGCAGAGGCGAGCGGCCCGGTCACGGACGACGACGTGGCCCTCGCCCTGATCGTCCAGGACGGCGGGCTGTACTACTACGGCCGCACCATGGGTTTCGCCTTCGCCTGACGGCACGGCGGAAAGGCGCCGCATTGCGCGCGCCCAGCCACGCCCGTACCGTTCGATGTCCATCATCGCGCCCTGGAGCCTCCACATGTCCAGTCCCAGCCTGGTGATCCGCAACGGCACCATCGTCGATGGGTCCGGCGGCGATCCCTATGAGGCCGACCTGGCCGCGGTCGACGGCAAGATCGCCGCGATCGGCGGCAGTATCCCCAAGGGTACCGAGGAGATCGACGCGCGCGGCAAGCTCGTCACGCCGGGCTTCGTCGACGTGCACACGCACTACGATGCGCAGGTGACCTGGAGCGACCGGTTGTCGCCGTCGTCATGGAACGGCGCCACGACCGTGCTGTTCGGCAACTGCGGCGTCGGCTTTGCGCCCTGCCACGAGGACCAGCACGACATGCTGATCAATCTGATGGAGGGCGTTGAGGACATTCCCGAAGTCGTGCTGAGCGAGGGACTGCCGTGGAACTGGCACAGCTTCCCGGATTTCCTCGATGCCATTGCCGCCCGCTCCTACGATGTCGATGTCGCGGCCCAGGTGCCGCATGCAGCGCTCCGGGTCTATGTGATGGGCGAGCGCGGGGCCGATCGCGAGCCCGCCACCGCGCAGGATCGCCGGCGCATGGCCGAGCTGACCGCCGAAGGCCTGCGCGCCGGCGCGCTGGGCTTTTCGACGTCGCGCACGCTCAACCATCGCGCCGCCGACGGCAGGCACATCCCCACCCTGCGCGCCGAGGAAGCGGAACTGACGGCGATCGCCCATGCCATGCGCGAGGCCGGCACCGGCTGGATGCAGATCGTGTCGGACTTCGAGGATCAGGACGACGAAATCGGCCTGTTCCGCCGACTCGCGCGCGAGTCAGGCCAACCCGTCACCATCACCCTGCTGCAGTCCGATGCCCGCCCCAACGGCTGGCGAGAGCTGATGTCGCAAATCGACGAGGCCAATGCCGAGGGACTGCGGATCACCGCCCAGGTGCGCTCGCGCCCCACCAGCATCCTGCTGGGGCTCGAACTCTCGCAGAACCCCTTCATGGGCCGGCCGAGCTACAAGCGCATCGCCCATCTGCCGTTCCCGGAGCGCCTGGCCGCGATGCGCCAGCCCGAGCTGCGCGCCCGCATCCTGGCCGAGCCATTCGAGGGCAGCCGGCGCGCCGGCCGGGTCGAGCGGTGGGACCGAATGTATCCGCTGGGCGACCCGCCGGACTACGAGCCGAAGGCCGAGAGCAGCATTGCCGCACGGGCGGCGCGGGAAGCCCGTTCGCCCGAAGAGGTGGCCTACGACCTGCTGCTCGAACGCGACGGCAAGGGAATCCTGTATCTGCCGGTCACGAATTTTGCCGCGGGCAACCTCGATGTCGTCCGGGAAATGATCGCCGCTCCCAACACGCTGATCGGCCTCGGCGACGGTGGCGCCCATGTCGGGATCATGTGCGACGCCACCGCCACCAGCTACACGCTGACGCATTGGACCCGCGACCGCGGGCGGGGTTCGCTGTTCCCGGTGTCGTGGGCCATCAAGCGGCTGGCCGCGGACAACGCCGCCGCGATCGGGCTGGGCGATCGCGGCCTGCTGAAGGTCGGCATGAAGGCGGATATCAACGTCCTGGACTACGACAACCTGCGCCTGCGCAGTCCTGAGATCGTCTACGACCTGCCGGCGGGCGGCAAGCGGTTGGTCCAGCGGACGGACGGCTTCGACGCGACCATCGTCTCCGGCGCCGTCGTCTACCGGCACGGAGAGGCAACCGGCCTATTGCCCGGTCGCCTGGTGCGCGGCCCGCGCGGCGCCTGAACGGCGCGCGGTCGCGCAACGCGGCGTTAGGCGCAGGATTTTACGAAGCTCATCAACTCGGCGTTGAAGCGCGGAGCGTCCTCGCAGAACGGCGAATGCCCGCAATCGTCGAACCACGACTGTCGCGCATGCGGCATGGCGGCGAGGCTCATTTCCGCGGCAAGGGGCAGTACGACGGTATCCGCGCGCCCGTGCGTGATCAGGACCGGGACCCGCACCTTTTCCAGGGCAGCGATCGTGGGCGCCGCCTCGGTAGACCAGCCGCCGATGGCCCGACGCACCGCGGCCGGCACCTTCATGTTGTAGGCGAGCGCGCGGCGGAACGCCGCTTCGTCTGGCTTCCTGCCGTAGCAGCCGTCGAGGAAGGCGATGGCCGCCTCGATCTCCTCGGCCAGCGTCGGGTTCTCCGGCGCGGGCTTCGGTGCCCCCGGCCCGCGGCAGCGCGGATCCTCGATCACCTGCGAGGCGACGAAGTTGATTCCGGCGAGGCGGCCGTCGCCATGGGTCATCAGATATTGCCGGATGATCCGTCCACCCATCGACCAACCGACCAAGACGGGCCGCTCGAGCCGCTTGGCCGCGAGGACGGACGCGATGTCGTCCGCCCAGACGCGGCTACCCTGGTAGGCCGAAGCGTCGGCCGGCTGCGCCGACGCGCCGTGACCGCGCATGTCGAAGGCCACGACACGGCAGTGCCGCGTCAGGTCGCTCCGAAGCTGCGGCTCGAAGCAGAGGTGGCTCTGCGCAAAGCCGTGCACCAGCACGACTTCGGGGCCCGAGGGATCGCCCCACTCGTAGACGGCAAGGCGGGTGCCGTCGGGGGCACGGACGTCGCTCCGCGCCCCGTCAGCTATCGGGTCGATCATCGCGTGGGGCGTCACTTCTTCTCGATATTCCACAGGACGGTGACCGGTGCCTTCAGCCAGCCGACCACGCTGCTGCGCGCGGCGCCCGGACCGTACCACATGCCGAGCCAGCCATATTGTGCCGTCTCGAGCGCGCGGTTCTGCACCGCCACCGCGAGCGCCTTGCTCTTGGCCGGGTCGGTCTCCTTGGCGTAGGCGTCGCGCAGCTTCTCCATCTGCGGGTCGGTCGGCCAGCCGAACCACGACTTGTCGCCGTCGGCGATCATCCAGTTGGCCGAGATCGGGTTCAGGATGTCGACGGCGATGGCGTAGGTGTGGAAGGCGCTCCAGCCGCCCTTGTCGGCGGGGTCCTTGCGGGCGCGGCGCGCCACCACGGTCTGCCAGTCCATCGACTGCATGTCGACCTTGAAGCCGCCCTGCTCGAGCAGCGACTTGGTGACGGGCGCCATGTTGGTCAGCACCGGCAGGGTGGTCGACTGCATCAGCACGACCGGCGTGCCGTCGTAGCCGGCTTCCTTGAGCAGCGCCTTCGACTTCTCGAAGTCGGGCTTCTTCAGGAGGTCGCCCTGGATCTCGACGCCGTTGGGCGTGCCGCAGACGAAGGCCGCGGAGCAGACCTTGTAGAACTGGGATTCGCCTACCGTCGCCTTGAGATAGTCCTCCTGGCGCATCGAAAGCAGCGCAGCCTGGCGGATCTTGGGATTGTCGAACGGCTTGGTGAGGTGATTGAAGCGGATGATGAACTGCTGGCCGAGCGGGTTCCAGTTCACGGTCTGCACGTTCTTGTCGCGCTTCAGCACCGGCAGCAGGTCGTGCGGCACGTTCTCGATCATGTCGATTTCGCCCGCGATCAGCGCGTTCACCTGCTGCGTCGGGTCGGGCATCTCGACGAACTCGACGCGGTCGACCTTGGCGACCTTGCCGCCGGCCAGGCCCGAGGCGGGCTCGGCGCGCGGCTTGTACTTGGGGTTCCTGATATAGACGTGCTTCTCGCCGGGCTTGGACTCGGCGTTCACGTAGATGAACGGGCCCGAGCCCACCTGGCTGTCGATCTGCTTGAACGGATCGGTGGCGGCGATCCGCTTGGGCATGATGAAGGGCACGTTGGACGACGGCTTGCCCAGCGAATCGAGCACTAGCCCGTACGGCTCCTTCAGCTTCAGGGTGAAGGTCTTGGCGTTCACCGGCGCCAGCTCGGCGATGAAGTCCGACAGCTTCTGGCCCATCGAATCGCGCGCCACCCAGCGCTTGATCGAGGCGACGCAATCCTCCGCCGTCACCGGCTGGCCGTCGTGCCACTCGAGCCCGTCGCGCAGCGTGAAGGTCCAGGTGAGCTTGTCGGGCGAGACCTCCCACTTGTCGACCATCTGCGGCTTCACGACGTTGTTCTCGTCGCTCGAGAACAGCGTGTCGTAGACCATGTAGCCGTGGTCGCGCGTAACATAGGCCGTCGTGAAGATCGGATCGAGGATGGTGAGGTTGCCGGCCTGCACGAAGCGCAGCGTCTTCTTTTCCTGCGCGGATGCGACGCCCGGAGCGAGCGCCATGGCGACAGCAAGGGCAGCACTTCCTGCCGCCAAAGTACGGCGATTGATCGTGAACATCATTTCCTCCCCACGGACTGACGATCAGGGGCCGATTACCGGCCACTTTTCTTGCAATCGTTTCCAGTAACCTTGCCAACCAGAGCGTCGGAGTCAATAGTCACAGACTAACTACAAGGAAATCGTTTCCAGAATGGCTATTGTCACCATTCGCGACGTCGCCCAGGCGGCCGGAGTCTCGCTGAGCTCGGTGTCGCGGGCGCTGAACGGCGGGAAGCACGTCAGCGCCCGCATCGCCCGCGACGTGGCAGCGGCGGCCGACAGGCTGGGCTACCAGCCGGACTTCACGGCCCGCAGCTTGCGCACGCGAACCAGCGGAATGGTGGGATGCCTAGTCTCCGACATCGCCAACCCGCTCAACGCCACCATCGTGTGCGCCGCGGAGGCGCGGCTGCGCGACGCGGGCTATCTGCTGGTGGTCGCCAGCACAGGCAACGATCCGGCGCGCGAGCGTATGGCCGCGGTTGAGTTCAGGGGCCGGCGGCTGGACGGCCTGCTGGTGGCGCCCGGCGGCAACGCCAACGCAAAGATCTGGCGCGATCTGGGCGCTGCCGGCACGGCGATCGTCATCCTCGATCGCGATCCCCTGGAAGAAGACGACGACAATCGCTGGCCGGCGGTGCTGGTCGATCACCGCGCCGGCGCGAAGGCGGCGACCCGCTATCTGACGGGACTGGGGCACCGGCGCATTGCGCTGCTGACGGCGGATGCCGAGATGCGGCCCAGTCGCGAGCGCATCGCGGGCTTCCGGCAAGTGTTCGCCGAGGCCGGCATCGATCCGGCCGGCGCGCAGCTCTGCCTCCAGTCATCGCCCATGGATTTTGCGCACAGCGATGCGATCGCCCTTCTTCAGGGCAGCGATCGGCCGACGGCGGTCATCGCGCTCGGCACACGGATCCTGGCGGGGGTGCTGCGCGCCGCACGCGATACAGGCCTTTCCGTGCCCGACGACCTCTCGGTGCTGTCGGTGGGTGACACCGATCTTGCCGCCGTGCACACGCCGGCGATCACCGCGTTGCGCTGGAGCCTAGAAGATGTCGGACGTGCCGCCGCCGAACTGCTGCTGCAGCGGCTGCGCGGCGATATCGGCCAGACGCAGTACCGCGCGCTGCTGCCCGTCGATCTCGTGCTGCGCGACTCCTGCACGCAGCCAAAGACGATCTGATAGCGGCGGCCTCCACCTGTCGGTCAGATCACGTCATAGCCGGGAGTGAGCATGTTGTTCGGATCATGCCGCTGTTTGGCACTTCGTAATAAGGCCCACCTTGGACCGAAATGATCTTTCCAGTCGTCGGGCGACATGGGAAAGGCGCTGACCGGATAGAGCATCCCGCCTGCGTCTCGGATCCGGTCGTACAGCGCCCGGTTCTTCGCCTCCGCCTGCTTCAGCCTCACCATATCGTCCGACGCCGGAATGCGGATGAGATTGAATGGGAAGGCGATGCGTTCCGCCGGGAGACGGACCAGTGGCGTATCGAACGCGGCCGTATGCACGGGGTAATAGGTCAGCCGCACGAAGGGGCCGATGTCGTCGCCGGTCAAACCGTCGAGAATCGGGCGAACCACCTGCTCCGCATTGCTGCCGCGCAGGAAGCTCAGGAACCAGGGCTTGGCATTGAACCACTGGCCATTCTGCCGTAGCACATTTTCGAGCCTGTCGAACGCCAGCGCATCGTCACGATAAGCAAGGTCGGTGACCACGGCCGCGGCACGGTTATCCGAGAGGCCTGCGAGCACCTTCCCATCGTCGGGCGCCGCATCGCGGTCATGGAATACGGCGCCCTCGAGATGGTATCGCCAGCCGCCGGCGCCATCGGGAAGAATCGCTCCCTGCAACTGGTCGAAGCGGCTTTCTGCCAGCACCGCTCGCAGCTCCGCGGTCAGCGACGAGAGGTCGGGATAGAAGAGCTGAAACCGGCGCACCCGGTCGGGTGCGCGCATCAGGCGCAAGGTCGCCCGCGTGACGATGGCACATTTCCCGAGCCCAGCGCGAACGGCGTCGAAGAGATCCGCATTCTCGGTCGGCGAGCACCTGAGTTCCCGGCCCTCGCCCGTGACGACGTCGAGTTCGAGCACCTGGTCCGTCTGCATGCCGTATCGAGACGACGAACCACCGATTCCACCGACGGCGATCGTGCCGCCAATGGAAAGGCCGAGATAGTTGGTCAGCACGGGCGGCGTGAGTCCGTGCACCAATGCAGCTTCAAACACGTCTTTCCATGTCGCCCCGGCGTCGACCACGATGCGGTCCGGCCGGATGTCGCCAATCGCCCGGAGCGTGCTCATGTCTACGACGATGCCGCCGGCAGCCTGGGCTCGGCCATAGGTCGAATGGCCCTGCCCGCGCGCCGCAACCTTCAGCCCTTGTTGCCCGGCCCAGTGCAGCAGGTCGGCAATGTCGGTGCTCGAAGCCGGTCGGTGAACAGCCCCGGGCAGTCTGTGAACGATCCGTCCAAAATCGATGGCCGCAGCATTCAGCACATCCGGATCGTGGATGAGCTGGCGGGCGATCGCCGGCGTCGCGCCGCCGATCGTCGGGGTCAAGCCTGCCGTGACACCAAGGCTTGCGCACAGCACTGCACGTCTGTTGGGGGTCATGTGGCGCTCCATGGCGCCAAAGTTGGGACGGCCCGGCTGGCGCCACAACCGCCTGCAACCGAGATGGACATTCCCGCAAATCGAAAGAACGAGCCGCCTAAAGCCGCTCGTGTTTCAGCCTCTCGACCAGGAGGTCGCCAAAGAGGCGTGTTTTCGCGGGCGGCATGCCGCTCGGAGAGAATATCGCGTGGATCGGAATGCGCGGAGGCTCGAAACCTTCGAGCACGATCTCCAGTGCCCCTCGATCAAGGAAGTCGCGTACTTGCCAGAACGGACCGTATCCGATGCCCAGTCCGTGGCGGACCGCGGCGTGGACGGCAGTGGGGCTGTCGGTCCTGAAGCAGCCGGTCACGCGCACCGTCTTGATCTTACCGCCGACCCGAAAGCGCCAGAGTTCCACATTTCACTCGCTGGTACTGCGCAGCACGCATTGGTGATGCATCAGGTCGTCGGGGCGGTTGGGCCGGCCATGACGGGCAAAGTAGTCAGGCGCCCCATAGACGACGGTGCGAAGCTCACCCAGGCGTCGCGCCTTCAGCGACGAATCGGATAGCTCCCTGATCCGCACGGCAAGGTCGAAGCCCTCGCCGACGACGTCCACAGGCCGGTCCGACGCCTTCATGTCGACCTCAATTCGACGATAACGTTGCATAAAGTCGGCGATGGCCGGCACGACATAGGCTGCAGCAAACTGGACAGGTGCCGCAATCCGAAGCAGCCCCGCGGGTTCGACGCGCCGATTGGTTGCTTCCAGCCGTGCCTCGCTGATCTCGGTGTAAGCAGGCTTCACGCGCCGATAGAAGGCGAGGTCCGCCTCGGTCGCGAACGACCGTCGCGTGGTTCGCCGCACCAGCTCCACGCCGACGCTCCGTTCGAGCGCCGTCAGCGAGCGATTGACCGCCGACAATGAGCGGCCGAGGCGATGTGCGGCCGCCGTCTGGCCGCCAGCCTCGACGACCGCGAGAAAAGCTTCGATATCTTCCATCGAGCCCTCCGAATTCCATCGCGATTCGCGAGAATGCTATTACGGCATCCTCGGATTGTCTCGAATTCGGTCAGGCCACGGAAAACGTCAGCGATGCCTGGCGCGGACAATAAGCCCCCCGTTAGGGCGGCCTATTTCGAATTGGTCGCGAGGGCAGGATCACGCTGATCGCTACGGAAGTTTCTGCGTCATCACTTTCAGATTCGCTTCGTCCAATCGAAGTCGTCGACATGACGGCGGCGCTGTTGGTCGCGGACGCTCTTCGCGGTGGCGAGTATGTCCTGCTGCCACTTCCGGAAGGCCGCGAGCGAGGGAGAACTCAGGTAGCGCTTGCCGTTGTTCGACAGATACGGAGCAGGATCGACGAACTTGCCATTGATGATCGTCGAGAAGTGCAAATGGGCTCCTGTCGATCGGCCGGTCATGCCGACATAGCCGATCAGATCTCCCTTGCTGACCTTGGCGCCGACAGCAATGCCCTTGGCAAAACGCGACATATGGGCATAGAGCGTCACTTGCTGGGCAGCGTGCCGGATTTTTGTGGTCAATCCGTACTCGAAGTATCCGCCTTGATGCTCGATGACGCCGTCGGCCGCCGCAAAGATCGGTTCTCCGATCTTTGATTCATAGTCGATGCCGTCGTGAAAACCACCTCCCGACAGGCGGCCGTAGTAGCGTCGAGGTCCGAACGGCGATGAAAGGCGCGAACCTGGCCTGGGCTGTGCAAAAGCGGCTTCCCCCAACCGCCGGCCCTCTTCATCGAACCAGCTCTCGGGTTCGTCGTTCGGCGTGAAACGCCAAAAAGTCTGCCTGAAAGCGCCGCTGCCGACCGAAACGTAAAGGGGGCAGGAGGTACCATCAGTCGACATGCCTTCAACGACCTGGACGATGTCCGATGTGGAGTTGAAGCCTTCGAAAAGGGAAAGCAACTCCCGATAAACCGCGCTGGCAGCGCGAACGCTGTCCAACCGTGCCTCGGACAACTGGATCGGCGGCGCGGCGGGCGCATTGCCTGCAAGGGAAAACCCGGCGAACAGGCGATTCTCGCCCGACGAGACACCGCAGCCGTGACTGCGTTTCGCCGAGCCCTGGCCGATTGCGCCTTCCTGATCCAAACGGATGGGCAAATCGGCGCCTTGCCTGACAGCCGTCTTTCCAAGCGTGGCCTGGTCATGCTCGGCGTCGCCCACATGCGCGAAGACCTCGACCGCCAGAAACTGCAGGACGCAAACAACTGTTGCCGCCGTCGGCAATCCCAGCAATCCATGGAAGCCGCCGGCGCGGCACAAAATCATCGCTATGGCTCTCACTCCCCTCTGGCGCTCGAAACGATACTCAAAAAATCGCGGTCGAGTCCGCAATGGCCTCGAGATCAGACAACAAAAAAGCCGCCCGGTCAGGGCGGCCTTTTTCGAATTGGTTGCGGGGGCCCGCAACCACCGAGACCGACACTTGTTGACTGTGCCCATCTAACGGTAGCTGCCTTCTCCATTAAGGCAAATTGGCTCCGCATCGGCATTTGTGCGGTGCCCTTTTGCCGTCAGACGCCCCTCACTCTTAAGGCCCTGAGACCAAGGGATTATAAGGCCCTGAGACCAAGGGATTATTCTGAAAGCCCCCAAACCTTGGGTGAACACCTCAAGAAACGGCGCAGAGAGCTCGGCCTCCTCCAGCGGGAGGCGGCCGAGCAGATGGGCATCCTGGCCGAGATCTACACCAACTGGGAAAAGGACAGGACTAAGCCCGTCGCAGCCCAATTCCAGCCCGTGGTGCAGTTCCTTGGTTACGACCCTACACCTCTGCCGCTCAGACCCTCGCCGAGCGCCTGCAAGCCAAGCGGCGGGCCCTGGGCGTGACGTTCTCTCAGGTCGCCCGGCATCTCGGC
>Ga0082335_1007263_pt1 | contig 13536 bp, 19 predicted proteins | sample Subgrocontami58m_FD_72375 | JGI IMG/M metagenome (GOLD analysis project Ga0082335, IMG submission 72375) | Subsurface groundwater microbial communities from S. Glens Falls, New York, USA - GMW37 contaminated, 5.8 m (SPADES assembly) (version 2) ...
GCATCGGAAACTTTTCCGGCGATGCGGGCTACCGTGGCACGGCGGTCAAGTACGCCGACGGGGAACTGGGTGTCACCCTGCACATCTCGGAAAAGATCAAGGACGGCTTCGCCGTCCTGCCCAAGCGCTGGGTGGTCGAACGCACCTTCGCCTGGCTAGGCGGATTCCGCCGTCTGGCCAAAGATTTCGAGGTGCTGGCCGCTTCCGCCGAAAATGTTGTCCGCATCGCCATGGTCAAAATAACACTTGCAAAATGTGTTTAAACTTTTACCAGACAGCTTCTTAACTTACCCATAGACGTTGTACAGCCTCTTTCAGAACAAGATGCGCCATTAATGCCATTACCTTTGCCTTCAGAGTGGTTGACGGCAGAAGCCCATTTATAGGCATCGGCAAATTCCAACCCCAGCACTTTCCAAACTGTTTCTATGCTTTTGTTGATGGCGATTTCTTTTTCGATAATCATAGTATTATTTCCTTTTATTGATGTTAGCGCGTAGTCGTTCGCTTATTTTCCGAAAACATGCTTTGTGTGGAGAAATTCATCTCTGCGGGTCTTGTCAAATGCGTTATTGATTAAAAAGCCAAACAGCTTCACCGGCCAACTGCGGGGAATGAGCCGGTTTTCCCAAGCGTAAAACTTATTGATAAAGCCGGGTATCACGATGGCCTTTTTGCCAAGCGAACGCAGTGCTACGCGCACGACTGCCTTGGGTGTTGAGGTTGTAATCGGCATTTTTTTCATGTTGATCGGCATTTGGGCGGGCATTGGGGTGTCGGTAAGCCCAGGTGCAAGCACAAGTACGTCAACACCATAAGGCTTCAGTTCTACATTCAAAGCCTCGCCTAGAGATAATACGTAGGCCTTGGATGCGGCGTAATTGGCAACGATTGGTACGCCCTGGTAGCCAAATAAACTGGAGACAAAAATCAACGCGCCACGCCTGCGCGTTACCATTGCCTCACCGAACAACCGCGCCATACGCATCGGTACGTCAATGTTGAGCCGTGCCAATTGGATATGGCGATCCACACTGACCTTTGTGAAATGACCCGTGGCTTCCATGCCAGCGCTCATGACTACGAGGCCGATCTCGATGCCGGAAAGCGCTTGAAAGAGCTTCTCGACAGCGTCTTCTTCCAACAGATCGCGGCTTATGGTTTTGACTTCTACCGTGAATTCGTGCGTTAGTTCTTGGGCGAGTGCTGCCAAGACATCGCCCCGCCGTGCAACGAGCACCAAATTCATACCATGAGATGCGAGTTGTCTGACGAATTCCAGGCCGATGCCGGAGCTGGCTCCAGTGACCAACGCCCAACTGCCATAACGTTTAAGATTGTTCATAATGTGATTACTGGCCTTCATTCAGGGCATAACTTGCAAAAGCTGAATCAATTGGCGTATTGAACAGATGGTTCGTGTAATTGCTAATAGTCTTCACCGCAATCGCCAGCACTATTTCAAGGATTTGTTCCTCTTTATATCCAGCTTGAAGAAATTCTTTTATTTCAGAATCAATCGGAAGGCCACGCGATTGCAAAAGCCTACGGGTAAAGATCGAAAGCGCCGCAAGTTTTGTGTCCTGGATGATCTCGCCATTACGAATGGCATTGACAGCCTGAGATGGAACGCCGGACATCTTTTCTGCAACCATTGAGTGGGCAGCCACACAATAACCACAGCCATTTTCTTTACTGATAGTTAAAAAAACGATTTCTTGCTCGGCTGGCGTAAATCCAGAATGCTCCCTGAATTGTCCGTAACCCAAAGCGTATGTCGAAAGCGCCCCCGGCGAGTTAGCCATGTTTCCGTAAAGGTTTGGGATAAAACCTAATTTAGATTGGGTAGTTTCAAGCACTTCTTTTGCGCCGCTGGCGGCATTTTGCAAAGTTTTTGGTTTTAATTTGATGATGGTTTTGTGGTTCATTTCTTTCCTCATTAAAATTGAGTTGTTGTAATGCTTTGCTACAATTTAGCGCACCATAGTTTATGGACAGGCTACATTGGGCTAGCAATAACAATGTTCATAGACTTGAATCCTGTCTCGCGTAGCGGAACAATTTCTGCATATTCGCCGCTGTTAAAGATGGTATCTACGGCACTTGCTGAGGGAAAATCCATAACGAGACAAGCGTGGTAACTTTGGTCACCGACCACGACTCGCTCGACTTTGACGCGGCGAATAATTTCGCCTCCGCCATGGATCAGCATGGGGACAGCTCTCTGCATATATTCCTGCGCCGCTAGCATTTGGTCAGGATTGAAAACGGCGGTTATGATTATTGTGGTTTTAGTAGTCATCGAATTAAGTCCTCTATTGTTTAAATAGGCGTGTATTTTGGGTTTTAGCGCTCTTCTTATAGGAGTGTTTCATTCAGTGCCGGATAATCGGTATAACCTGACTCAGCACCGCCGTAAAAAGTACTTTGATCGGAAATATTCAGCAGAGCATCGCTTGCAAAGCGTTCCACCAAGTCTGAATTTGCAATAAAAGGTGTTCCAAATGCCACGCAGTCTGCCCTATTTGAGGCAATGGCAGCATTGGCACTGGCTTTGCCATAACCGAAATTAGCCATGTAAGCCCCCGCAAAATGCTTGCGGAGTGCGATGAAATCAAACTTGGGTAAGTCAGCACCGCCCATAGCGCCTTCCACCACATGCAAATAGGCCAAACCGAAAGGGCTTAAAACCTTGGCGACATGGTTGAATAAGGCTTGTGGATCGGAATCGCTAATGTCATTGTAGGGATTGATCGGCGAAATTCGCACCCCGACACGATCTGCACCAACCACGTCCACCACCGCTTGTACGACGTCCAGCAACAGCCTTGCGCGATTAGTTTCATCGCCGCCGTAGCCGTCGATTCGGGTGTTTGTACTGTCACGCAAAAACTGGTCTAACAAATAACCGTTCGCGGCATGTAGCTCCACGCCATCAAAGCCTGCATCAATCGCGTTTTGGGCGGCGTGGGCGAATTCCGCTACCACACCAGGGATTTCTTCAATTGTCAGTGCGCGTGGCGTAACAAAATCCTGCATCCCTTGCGGGGTGAACACTTGACCAGCCGGTTTGATGGCAGCAGGCGCAAGGGGCAAGGCATTGTTAGGCAGTAATGATGGATGCGAAATGCGGCCTACGTGCCATAATTGCAGGACGATTTTGCCGCCTTTGGCATGGACGGCGCGGGTGACTTTTTGCCAGCCTGCAACCTGGGCAGCCGTGTGGATACCAGGAATGGCTGCATAACCATAAGCCATTTCGGAAATCGCGGTGGCTTCAGTGATAATCAGCCCTGCCGAGGCACGTTGTTGGTAATATTCCGCGTTCATATCCTGAGGCACATTGCCGTCACCCGCCCGTCCGCGCGTAAGCGGCGCCATGACGATGCGGTTATTTAGTTCAAACCTGCCGAGTTTGATGGGGGTGAATAAATCTGTGGTCATAAACGCTTCCTGAATAAAGTTATATTTTCAGGGTCAGCATATATGGATTGTTTATGAATTGGAATATTGATAAATGACAATTAGATATGCAAAAATGTTACACAACAGGGTTTGACTAGCACCATTATTGTCACTAGGCTGTGATGCCCTTCAACTAACCCTCTATTTTTTAATATCCATAATGGCCACCTTAGATTGGGATGATATTAAGCATTTTCTGGCGCTAAGCCGCCACGGATCGGTGCGTGCCGCTTCGAACAAGCTTGGTATTAGCCATTCGACGGTGGCACGGCGGATTGAAGCTTTTGAGAAACGGTTGGGCGTGAGGTTGTTTGAGCGTTCATCCGTTGGCTATGCCCTTACTGCGGCAGGTGAGGAAGTTTTAATCTCCGCTGAACAGATAGAAAGTGAAATATACAGCCTGGAACGGCGTATCGTGGGACGCGACCAGCAACTCAGCGGTAGTATCAAGATAACGATGTTTGATGTGTTGTGTACGCATTTACTGATGCCTCACCTGACCGAGTTCACCCAACTTTATCCTGAGATTTCCCTAGAAGTATCCATTTCTTACGAGCCGTTGGATTTGGGAAAAAGGGAGGCGGATATTGCCCTGCGCTGTACTAATAACCCGCCCGGACATTTAATTGGCAAACACTTGGTAGCACTGCACTTTGCGCCCTACGGAGCAGTTGATTATTTGCGGCAGCATGACCTCAACACCGATACCGCCGTGCGCTGGATTGGTTATGGCGGGCGTGAGGAATACCCCGCATGGGTCAAAGCCAGCGCTTACCCGCACATACCGGTAAAAGGCGTGTTTGAAAGCATACTGCTGCAATTTGAAGCGGCTAAATCAGGGATGGGCATTGCCATGCTCCCCTGTTTTATGGGCGATCCTGAGCCGATACTACAGCGCCTAACACCAGATACATCCAGCCCCGTTTCTAATCTTTGGTTGCTGACCCACACCGATATGCGGACTACGGCGCGATTGCGGGTATTTTCTGAATTTATCGCGGCGGCGGTGTTTAGTCACCGCAATCTTATTGAAGGCAGGGCGGTTTGAATGGGTATTGAGAGGGCGGATTCGTTGATGGAACACCCCCTCAGCTACCTGGCCCGTTCGACCTGCTTAAACCGCGCCAAACAGCATTGTCCCGACGGATTTTTGATGTCACAGGCGCAAGTGCCCGAGCGGGTTTGGGCAATGACAAACTGCTTGAGCTGTTCTGCCTTATCCGTTTGTAACGCTAATCGATAGTGCGCTTCAGAAATATCAAAACAATTGCAAAGCATAGCTTCCTGGATGTTTCCGGCAGTCCTTAACTGTTGTTTGGGAGTCATGCTTCCCTCAGTTGAAAAATAACCCACCGTACAGGCTTTAGCCGGACAAAAATAATAGTCGCCTGGCCGGATTGCCTGATTTTCCGGAAATCTCACTTGATGATAGAGGGTTTTTATACCGACGCGTCGGCACACTATACCGCACTGGGGACAATCCTGTGCGCTTAGTGTTGACGGACGGTTTGAGCAACAATCTGCCATGTTCTGAACCTGTGGTATTGATTATTGAAGGTGAACAGTCGGTCGCATCGGTTCCCTCGGCAACCGCTCCCTGCGTCGCCTACCAACAGTAGGCGCATTAGGCGAAGTGCCTACTGTTGGAGCTCTACCTCTGTCCATAGACCACCCTTTAGTGGTGGCATCCTTGCAGTCGTACCGATTGCGACACTTCTGACCGCCAAGGATGGAGGAAATGCCGACGACTGCCGGGAGCAGTCGTGGCCGCCATCCCTGGCGGTCGGTCGCACCGGTTCCCTACCGCTTTGCGACACTTCCGCCATCCGTGGCGGTTGCCGGATAACCGGCATTTGTGGTGGCTTTAATCAAAGCGGCTATAGTGGTTTTTTGTGGATCAAAGCTAACGGCAGCCGTTTTGCTGGCAAAATCAACCTTGGCCGCGTTGTGCCGCCAACGTTAGCGGATAGGCTCTAGCGCACTGCTGGAAAAACGCATGGACGGTATCGGGGGCGCAGTACAGCCGGACTTCACATAGCGGTTGCAAAAACGCACGTTCCAAGGTCAAGCACGCCAATTGCCGGTGCGCGGCGACGGCCTGTTCAGCGGTCAAGGTGGGTTGCAGACGCGTTTTAACTTGACCTGCAACCGGCGCTTTGCAAAAAATTAACAGTACGCTGTCGGGAAACAGGTAAGTCATGTACAAACCGCCATTAATGCCTCCGATAATAATAGGCCGCCAACTCATCGGGATCGGCGCCAAAAAAATACCGCAACCGTAGCCACCACATTAAAAAAATAGTTTTAAAAATGCCGTTTTGCAGCCAACGCCGCGCCGAGGTGATGACTTTCGCCCGTAAACAGCAGGGTTTGCCGAGTTTTTTCAGGCGTGCGCTGAGTGCGATGTCTTCCATCAACGCGATGTCAGGAAAGCCGCCAACGGCCTCAAAAGCCTGGCGGGTCATAAATAAGGCCTGATCGCCGGTGGCAATACCGGTCAGGCGGGAGCGGTGGTTCATCATAAAGGCGATGAGTTTAAAAATGGGCCGTGGATCGTCAAAACTGACATTAAACCGTCCCCAACAGAAACCCTCGCTAATCGCTTGGGCAATCAGTCCGGCGGCATTCTCCGGCAACAAAGTATCACTATGCAAAAACAGCAACACCTCGGCTTGTGCTTGCGCCGCGCCGCAATTCATCTGCCGCGCCCGTCCACGCGGGCTGTGCAACACGCTGTCAACCAGCGGTTCGGCGATAGCCGCACTGCTGTCGTCACTGCCGCCATCCACCAACAGTAGCTGGCAATGCGTTCGCAATGGCTGTAAGGTTTGCAGCTTGGCAGCCAGTTGTCCGGCCTCGTTTAACACCGGCATAATAATGCACAGTTGCGGTTTCATGATGGCTCCGTCGCCAATGCGCCGCCGCAACTGCTGCCCTGCCCTGCCGTGCAGCCATAACAATGTGCGGCGGTAGCGATAGGCGTGGCATTCAGTAAATCTGGCTTGAAATCACGGATATGTGGCCTTGGTTCTGTCATTGCGGCGAGCGGCAGGGACAACATCTGATTAAAATCGCAGTCATACAAATAGCCTTGCCAGTCGATACTCAGGGCATTTAAACACATCAACCGGGACAGGTTTTCTGTCCGAAAACTGTCGCGCAACAGTTGTAAATAGCCATCAAACCGCCCTTGACTGACCAACATACTGCCGAAACGCTGGATCGGCATATTGGTGATGGCATACAGGCGATTAAAAACGATTCCGTAATGGTTTAACAAATGTTGCTTATAGGCTTGCTCCAAATTGTGTTGGTCAGGTGGTAATACGGCATCTTGCGGATTAAATACCAGATTAAGCGACAACAGGCTATCTGGTTGTCCGTAACCCAAACGGTTCAGGCGCTGCAAGGCCGCCAAGCTGTCTTTAAACACGCCTTTGCCGCGTTGTTTATCGACGTTTTCTTCCAGATAACAGGGCAAGGAGGCGATGATTTCCACTTGGTTCTCAGCCAAAAATTCCGCCAACCCGACATAGCGGGGGTCTTCCAGTATCGTCAGATTGCAGCGGTCGATGACTTTGATGCCTTTGCTGCGGGCTGTGGCCACCAAATAGTTAAAATTCGGGTGCATTTCCGGTGCGCCACCCGTTAAATCCAGGGTATGGATATTAGCCGCTTCGGCAAGGGCTAATATCCGCTCAAGCGTTTCCCTACTCATCAGCTCGGTGCGCTTAGGGCCGGCATTGACATGGCAATGCACACAACTGAGGTTACACAAATAACCCAGGTTGATTTGCAGGATTTCCAAAGGCTTACGAAAAATGGCGGGGAAATCGCTAGTTGCCAATAGCGGTCGGGTGTCGTGCATGGTTAATCCTTGGAAAACCAGATGTCGCCGTAAAAGGCGGAGACGTGTTGTTTACTATTATCTGTGTCGGTCATCAATGCCACTGCATCAATCACAGGTAAGTCTGCGCCGAACAGTTTTTGCAGGTCGGCGCGGACATTGCGCTTTTCAGTTTGCCAGGCATTCAGCGGTGCTTCCGGGCCGCGCAAAGCCAGCATCATGGCATGGTCGCCCGCAAAGGCATTGGGCCAGACCGCGCCCTTTGCAGTATTGCTTGCCCAGACATAATTGATGGCTTTGGTTTGCCAAAAGGCCAGACCGCCTTTGACAACAACATAAACACGCGCGGCATAATCGTCGCCAGATTTGCTTTGTTCATCCAATCCTGTCAATCGGTTGGTTATGCGCCACGACCAGTTGAGGAACGGCGTTTTTTCCAAGTCAATGCGTTGTTCTTTAAACAACCCGGAACCTGCGGTTTGGCTGTCGGCTTTCAACACCAACACGCCACCCAGGGTTTGCAATTGATAGCGGGTTTCGCCCTTAAAACTTTTCTGCTCCCAGCCGTCGAGCCGATTATGGCTGAACTCGCCCAACATCAGTTTGGGTTCCGCCGCCAGATTCTGTGCGGCTAGTATGGAACCTAACAGGATAAGCAGACGGTGCTTTATGTTGCGTTTGTGCATGGTGCTTTTAGCGCTTGACGGTCGCCCATCGGGACTTAAGCCAGGCATCGACGCTTAAACTGCCGCTGCCACTGAGTGTCAGCGAAGCCAGCATCAGCAAATACATCAACGGGAGCTTGTAGTTGCCATAGCCTTCATCGGTGATGGCATAGCCTTTCCACAGCTCGGCAAGGCTGTGCCATTGCGCCGGCCAATGCACGGCGGCTATGGCGATCACCGTTAAAAACATTAACGCCACGCTGAAAAAACGGGTTGCAAAGCCTAAAATCAACAAGACAGGCGCAATAATTTCCAGTCCGGTCGCCATAGTCCAACTGAGGTCAACGGGCAGCAGGTTCACCGGAAACGGAAAGGTCAAGTCGGCAAACCAGTTGTCGCCGTTGAGTTTTTCCAGACCGGCTTCGCCAAATTCATAAGCCAACAATAGACGTAGCGATAATGGGGCAAAACCGGGCGCATGCTTGTCAAACCAGCGTGACAGCTTGCCGCTACAAGCGCGTAACAGGCCGATAGGCGACATTATCGTGCAATCTGCACAATCATGCTGAAGTGAAGTCGGTTCGTTCATGACGGGTAACTCATTGTTTAATAGTGGGTGGCTGACTGCCGATAATCGCGCCTTGGCGATGCAATTCAGTCAAAATTTGCTTGCCAAAGGCTAGCAGCTGCGCCGGTTCTGAAACGCTTAAGGACTCGGCAATCAGATGCAAGGCGGCGCGACCGGTAAAGCCGCCCTGCAATAATAGGATAAGGCGGACGGTTTCTGGATTCAGCGCAATAAACCGCACCTGCCCGTCGGTATCGCAAAAGCCCAGTATGTGCGTGGCTTGCGGCGGTGCTTCGTCGGGCTGGAATGCCCTGCTGATTTGTTGCACGGGCCAAAGGTAATACAGCAACCGCATGACCGGCGCAAACATCAGCACAGCATCCAGCAACTGTTCATCCTGCAGCATTTCAGCCTCGACCGGCCCGGCTTCGCTAATCGACAACACCAGCTCTATCCATTCAAAATGCGCCAGTTCCGCCAAAAACGGCGGGTCGTCTGGGGCTTGGCGTTCGGTTTGCAGGTAGCGCACAAACTCGTCGGGGATTTGCCGGTAATAAGGTGACAGGCAGCGGTGTTCGGCGATAAAGTCTAGCACCAATGCCCGCCAGCGCGCTGTCTCCAACAAGCGATGCAGCACCGGAAAGCAAGCGGTCAGGCTTTCGTCAAACTTGTTGTAAAGCAACCCGGCATACACGGCTAGCCGGTCTTCGGCAAAGCCTACGGGTTGATTGCCGGACAAAGGTTGGCGTAAATGCGCCAAAAACTGCCGTTGCATCTGTTGAAAAACTGGCGTGTTCATGCGCTGACCTCTACAGTTGGACTTAGCTTTGGGCGAAATCTGTAGTGCTGTTGCAATACGGCGATGTGTTCGACTTCGACCAATAATTCAGCCAGCGGCGGGATATTGCTGTCGCGCTCCAGCAGCGTCGGGAACACGCCAAAGCGTTGGTAGGCTTCCGCCAATAATGACCATACCGGGTCTATCGTGTCCTGTCCGTGGGTGTCGATAATCAAGCCCGATGGCTCCAGGTCATGTCCCGCGACATGGCCGTAAACGATACGCTCGCCAGGCAAGCCGCGTAAAAAGGCCACGGGGTCGTAGCCGTGATTGACGCTGTTGACATAGATATTATTGACATCCAGATGCAACAGGCAGTCGGCTTCGCTCAGCACCGCGTTGATAAAACTCAGCTCGTCCATTTCCGCCTGCGGCGGCTGGACATAAAAAGAGGCGTTTTCCAAGGCAATAGGCCGCTCCAGAATAGCCTGGGTTTGCCGGATACGTTCGGCGACATGCCGGACGGCTTCATAAGTAAACGGAATCGGGTATAAATCATAGAAATGGCTTTCGTCGCTACAAAAACTCAGATGCTCGGTATACAAGGCAAAATCGTGTTCATCCAAAAACTGTTTTAAGGCACGCAAAAAAACCGTGTCCAGCGGCGCGGGACCGCCTATGGACAGCGATAAACCATGTGCCACAAAGCGGTACCGTTCGGATAAGTGCCGGAACTGCTTGCCCAAATTGCCGCCGACGCCGATCCAGTTTTCCGGCGATACTTCAAAAAAATTGATGCAGTCCGGTACCCCGGCTTGCAGCGCGGGCAACAACGCCCGGCGCAAACCAAGACCCGCACCGGCGATGCCAAAAGCATTCGGCAAAGTCATCGCGGGAGTCTCCTTTACTTCGCTACTGAACCGCTGCACCCGCCTTCAGGCATTTTGCCGCTGCAACCGCCTTCCGGCATTTTCGCACTGCACCCGCCTTCTTTACCTTTCATGCCTTTCATTTTGTTGGCGCCGCATTTGCCTTCGCCGCATTTGCCTTCCTTCATTTTGCTGCCACTGCAACCGCCTTCAGGCATTTTTTGGTCGGCTTCAGCCAATTGTTGCGCAGTGTTGATGTTGGACATGGCAAACGGATTTTCACCCGCTTGGATAGCCGGTGCCGCAGTCAACAAAGTAGTTGCCAATGCGCTGCCTAATGATAAAGCCAAGGTTTTTTTGTTCATGGTAGAGACTCCAAAAGTGATTGATTAAGTGACAGGAGAGCGAAAATAACGCACGTTACCAAGCCTTCCTGCCCCATTAGTCGCAGCCGGTTTGCATTCCTTACAAAATTTTTTATATCCATCCCAAAAATACAAATTATCCATCTTCGCAGCCGAGGATAAGAAAATTGCGTGTATCGCTGTCCTATCCATTTGGCACTGAGCTAGGGATTTTCTAAACAGCAAACCCTTTTAAAGTGCTGGACTATGCGTTATTCCGGCATAGTCTTGACGAAGTATATTTGTATATGCAATATTATCAGCCAAGATAAATAAGACCCAACGAACCCATGAAACCAGACAAAAGTATCATTGACCAAGTAGCAAGCGAGTGCCTGCTGGGCCGCGCCCGCAAACTCAACCGAATGCTCACGCGCATCTACGATGATGAGCTGCGCCCGTTCGGCCTGAAAGCCAGCCAGCTCAATCTCTTGGTGGTCGTCGCAAAAATCGGCCCCATCCGGCGTATCGACATTGGCAAGCGGCTTCACCTTGACCCTTCAACGCTGACCCGAAACCTGAAGATAATGCTGGCTAACGGTTGGATAGAAGAGATGGCAAACGGCGAAGACGGTCGGGGCTTGCCGGTATTGGTTACGGCCAAGGGCCGTGATCTCCTGAATCAAATCGGCCCGTCCTGGCAAAAGGCTCAAAATCGCGTCCAACACCTGATTGGCGACGATGGTGCGGCACTCTTGCTAAGGCTGGGCGGCAAATAAATTCAAAACGCCTCCAGCGCAGGCGTTTTTTTTGATTATTTATTTGTATATACAGATAAATACTTTTTCATCATCTTTACTTATGAGAGCCACTATGAATTTTTCGAGCGTACCTTTTTTATTCGTTTTGCAGTGTGCATTCTGGATAGGGCTGACCCACACGGCTCATCGCCGGCAACAGTTAACAAACGGACAAGCGATAGCTATCCTTGTCTGGCTGGTTATGTTGACTTTATGGGGCTTTGCAACATCAGCGCTATCTATTTACGGTGTGTATTCATCGCCCGCGTTTTTGCGTTTATTGCCGGGTTTATGGCTGCCGTTAGTCCCGATAATCCTGTCCTTTAGCCTATATGCCCTATCGCCAACTTTTAGAAACGCGATACACGGCATTGTCACAGTGACTCCTGCACGAACCTTCATTTTTATCCAAGCGCTTCGGATCACCGCCGCTGGCGGGCTTTATAAAGCCACCCACGATTTGATGCCCCTTGTTTTTACCGCGAGTGTCGGCATCCCCGATTTTTTATATGGCGCCTCGGCGCTTGTGCTTGTCGGCATCACCCGCTATAGGCGGGTTAACCTGCAGCTATTGGGGGTTTGGCATATCGTCGGTATTGCCATTATTGTCATAACCGCCCCGCCTGTCCTGCAGATGAGCTTGCCAGGGCCTTGGTATATCTTCCAAAACTTACCGGATGGCCGTGCCCTTTTAGAATTCCCAATGGTGCTGGCGCCGACGCTGGTCGTGCCTATTTTCATCCTCACAAACGCTATCGCGGCCTGCCATTTATTGCGGAAATCCTTATGAAACGACTACGAACCCATTTTGCCGCTGTTATCCTAGCAATGATGGTGGTGGTTGGCTGCAACCACCAAGACCAACAAGCCCAACTGCTTGTCCGTCCCGTGCAGACGTTTCGGGTGGGCGACAATCCGGCCGCCAAGGCCACGCCTTTTGCAGGCGAGGTGCGGGCGCGGCTGGAAACCCTATTGGCATTCCGGGTGACGGGCAAAATTATCGACCGGCCTGTGGAAGTGGGCGACCATGTCCATAAAGGCCAGCTTCTGGCGAGGTTGGATGCAAGCGACTACCTGCTGGGGACCCAAGCGCTTAAGGCCCAGCTTAAATCCGCCCAGGCGGATCGGGATTTTGCCAAGAACGATTTGGCCCGATACCGCGAATTGCTCCAGCAGCATGTCATCAGCCCACCCGAATTTGACCGGCATGACACCGCCTACACCGCCGCACAACAGCGGGTGGAAGCATTGGCGGCGCAATGGGGGCAGGCGGCTAACCAATTGGCCTATACCGAGCTGCGGGCCGACCGGGACGGTGCGGTGACCGCGTTGGAAGCCGAAGCCGGGCAAGTGGTCAGCGCCGGGCAAACGGTCGTCAAACTGGCCCGGCTCGATGACAAGGAAGTCCTGTTTGACATCCCCGAACAGCGCGTTGGCGACCTTCAGCCACAGCAGCCTGTCAGCGTGAGTTTATGGGCGGCCGGCGAGCGGCGTTTTGATGCCCGTATCCGTGAGATCGCCGCAGCCGCCGACCCGGTTAGCCGCACTTATCGGGCCAAGGCGACACTGTTGGACGGGCTGGACAGTGCGCGGTTGGGGATGACGGCGACTGTCTGGTTGCCTGCAAGCGTATCGGCAACCCTGTCAATCCCGCTCTCGGCGGTGTTCACGCCGCAAAACTCGCCGCAAAACTCGCCGGAACAGCCGCGGGTCTGGTTGGTTGACGAAGCTAAGAATTCGGTCAAATCCATTCCTATCCAATTGGGGGCGGCGTTGGCCAATGAACGCATCGCCGTCACCGGACTTATCCCAGGGCGAGTGATTGTCAGTGCGGGGGTGCAGCGGCTTGTCGAGGAACAACCGGTACGTTTGCCGGATACTGGATTGAAAGCTAACGGGAGGGCGCAATAATGAAAGGCTTCAATATCACCGAATGGGCATTGGAACACCGCGCCTTCACTGGCTTTATGATGGTGTTGCTGTTGCTGGGCGGTATTTTCGCCTATTTCCAACTGCGCCAACGCGAAGACCCGGAATTCACGTTTCGGATCATGGTCGTCAAAACCCTCTATCCCGGGGCATAAGTATCTACACAAGTTCGCAAATAAAATGGCATGATGGGCGATGATTTTAAAAAACACTGGCGGGAGTCGACCCGCGCCTCATCAAGCGCCATCAGCAATTGGTGCTTGAACATATG
>Ga0082335_1007266_pt1 | contig 13529 bp, 15 predicted proteins | sample Subgrocontami58m_FD_72375 | JGI IMG/M metagenome (GOLD analysis project Ga0082335, IMG submission 72375) | Subsurface groundwater microbial communities from S. Glens Falls, New York, USA - GMW37 contaminated, 5.8 m (SPADES assembly) (version 2) ...
GTGCCGATCATTCTCGCCTACACCGGTTATTCGTACTGGGTGTTCCGCGGCAAGACCGGCCATGAAGGCTACCACTGAGGTGAAGCCGCCGGACGGGTTGATGCCGAAGGGGCGGCAATTGCTGTGGTTCGTTGGCCTGTGGGCCGCCGGCGTCGGCGTGACGGCGCTGGTGAGCTACGGCATCAGGTTCTGGCTGAAGTGACTGCTGGCACTGCCAGCACTCGCTCACGCAGATGTAATGTGCAGGTTCAGCAGGAATCTGCTATGAATTTCGGTAGGCTGACGCTTGGACTGCGCCGGCCTTTTCCATTTCCGGCACGACCTCCTGCGGCACGCCCGCGGGTCGCCCTTGAGGCTTGGTGCAGCCGCCACGGGTCCTGACCCGTGGACAGTCCCAAGAACAACCCCGTCTCAACCACACGCCGAATAACGACGTGGGAACAGACACTTGACGACGCCTGGGAAACAGGTGCACCGGGGTTCGTGTAAATGAAGAATCCGGGACTCGCTTAAAAGCCCACGGAACAAGGCTTTTCCCGGGTTTGTGGACTCCGTTCTGGACAACACGCGTTACATTCAGGTGTCCGCAACTAACGGGCGAAAAGCCCGCCGTTGTTGGCTTTCCGGCGTGCGGAGAGCCGAAATTGGTACTGAGGACTTGGAGGCGGACTTCGGCGCGGAGTTACGCCGCGCGGGTCGTGATGAAGGACAAGCCTGGTGCCACCCTGCTCTAAGCTCGTCTCCAATCAGGGAAGATCATGCTCTTCCAGCCCGCTCGGTCGAACTTCTTCCACTGGCCTTCGGGCTGGGCCAAGCGGTCGGCAACGGCGTAGACCGCCGCCGGATGGTGGCCGAGCCCGCAGTGACTGCCATAGACCTCGATGTTCTCGACCTTGTCACCCTCTTCGTTGAGGCAGGTCTGCCACGCGCAGATGCCGTCGGAGCGGCTGAAGATCGAAGTCGTCGGTACCGGTGGCGGATCGGACGGAGGGCCGGCGATGTGCTTGTCGCTGTCGTCGATGCGCTGGCCCGACGCGAACTCATAGACCCGCCAGGCGTTGGTCGCCTTGGGGCTGCCGGTGAAGGGGCTGCCCAGGCTGATCACCGAACGCACCTTGTCGGGCACGCGCTTGGCAAGCTGTCGGGCATAGATCCCGCCCAGGCTCCAGCCGACCAGGCTGATCTTGCGGCCGCCGTGGCGGTCGTAAAGCTCTTCAACACGCTCCAGCATGCTGCGCTCGACGCCGGACCGCAGGCCGAGGTTGCGGCCCTGGTTCCAGCCGTGCGCCGCGTAGCCGTGCGACTTCAGGAAACTGCGGAGAGGTTGCGTCGACAGGTCGCTCGCCAGAAGGCCCGGTAGCACCAGGACCGGATGCCCGTCGCCGCGCGGTGCGGCGGCCAGCCATGGCCGGAGCATCCAGAACGCGCCAAGTTCCTGCACGGCGCGGCCTTCGAGAAACAGGAGCGTTCGCGAGGGGGGGCGCAACGCTTCAACGGTAGCCGGCATATGGCCTCCTTGTTGTTCTGGCCAGCGTGTCACAGATGGCGACAACGCGGAAGAGCATCAAGGGGTTGCGACAGCCTTCGTCAGCTCAGTTGCCGCCTCGACCAGGTAGTCGCCCAGCCGATCGACGTCCGGCACGGCGCGACGGTCGGCGGTGAGGCCGAAGTTGAGCGCATCCATATAGCTCTGGACGGTGATGTTGAGCGCCGCACCATGGGCGGGGATGGAGACCGGATGCAGCGCCGTCACCTTGGCACCGGCGCAGTAGAGCGGCATTGGCGGGCCGGGCACGTTCGAGATGGTGACGTTGATCGGCATCGGGATCTTGTCGGCGAGGCCGCTGCGACCATAGACCAGCATCACGAGCTGCAGCAGGATCGGCGCGCCGACGAAGGCGAAGTCCTGCGGGACGGCGTCGCGGAAGCTGCCGGCGATCTGCTTGGCCTCCGACGAGGATTTGAGGATCGCTTGCAGGCGCGCCGCGGGATCGGCGATGTCGGTCGCGATCTGGCAAAGCATGCCCGAGACCTGGTTGTTCTGCCGCGTGTCACCCGGCTCACGCAGACTGATGGGGACGCCGGCGATCAGCGGCTTGTCCGGCAACTGGCCTTTTTCCTGGAGATAGCGGCGCAGCGCGCCACCGCAGATCGTGAGCACGACGTCATTCAGCTTGGCGCCGCTCGCCTTGGCAACGGCCTTGGCATCGACCAACGAGATAGTACGCGCAGCATAGCTGCGCTCGCGGGTGATGGTGGCGTTGAACGGCGTCCGCGGTGCATTCAAGGTCGGCAGTTGACCGATCAGGCTCTGCAGCGTGCCGAGGGCCGCGGGCATCTCGCCCGGCTTGGCGAGAAACGCGTTGGTCATCGAACTCAGGATCTGTGGTGCGGCTTCCCACATCTTGAGCTGCTGGCGCATCATGTTGCCCATGATGTCGGCAAGGCCCTTCGCCGGATCGACCGAGATCGGCGCGGTGGGTGCTGCCTTGGCCCTGGCTGCCTTGGGCGGTGGTGGCGCCACGTCGCGCGGCACCACGGTCACGTCATAAAGCGCCTTGTTGATCGCCATGCCGGCGCCGCCGTCGACCGCCGCATGGTGGACTTTGGAGTAGAGAACTCCCTGGCCGTTGGCGAGACCGGTGATGATGTAAAACTGCCAGAGCGGCCGGCTGCGATCGAGCGTGTTGGCATGCAGCCGGGAGATCACTTCCTCGAGCTGGGCCTCCGAGCCTGGCGCCGGCAGCGTCGTCTCGCGCAGGTGGTAGTCGAGGTCGAGTTCGTCCTCGTCGACCCAGCCGGGGTGGTCGAGGTCGTAGAGCGAGGGCGCCAGCCGCTTGGAGAAGATCGGGATAGTGTGCAGGCGGCCTTCGAAGAACTTGCGGAAGTGCCGGTAGAAGCTGCCCTCGAAGCCTTCCGGCAGTTCGAAATAGGTGAGCCCGGCCACGTGCATGGGCGTCTCAGGCGTTTCGAGATAGAGAAACGATGCGTCGATGCCCGACAGCTGCTGCTGCTCCATGGCGTTCTCCCGAACTCGGCCTTGTTTCTTTCGTTGGTCGATTTGTCCTCCGCCGGACATGTCCGAGGCAAGCGTCGCCGTCGTGCAAGAGTCGCTGCAGCGCGCCAACGACGTTCTAAGGTGTTGAAATAATTGGAGAATCAAAATTGTTTCCCGCAGCGCACAAATTTATGTTGCAATGCACAATAGCGATCTCATATATCGCCCAAGAGGCACGGGGAATTCCCCTGGCGCTCGATCAATTGGACTGCAACACAACCGCAGGAACGAACATGACCACGACCAACACCGCTGCGCTCGACAATGTGATCGAGCACGCCACGGAAACCACCAAGGCCGCGGGCGAGCGCGTCCGCGAATTCGCGCAGATCGGCGTCCGCAAGGCGACCGAGGGCTTCGAGCAGATCAGCAAGGCCGCCCAGAACGCCTCCGAAGAGCTGAACAGCCAGCTCACCCAGGCCCGCGAGGGCGCCACCAAGGCCAGCCTCAAGCTGATCGAGGTTGCCAAGGAAGACGCCGACGCCGGTTTCGCCGCGATGAGCGCCCTGCTCGCCGCCAAGTCGCCGCTCGAGGCGTTCGACGTCTCGGCCAAGTACTGGCGCGGCCGCCTGGAGACACGCATCGCCCAGGCGCAGGATCTCGGCGCGCTCGTGCGCAAGACGGCGGACGACGCCGTTCGCCCTGTCCAGGAGCGCCTCGAGAAGTTCACCAAGATCGCCGCCTAAACCGGCATTGCCCGGCATCAAAGCCCGTCCGAAAGGACGGGCTTTTTTGTTGACCGTTCGGCCCTTCCGGGTTCCTTACGGTTTCCGCTATGATGACCGCCGAAATTTGGGGAAAGCCGATGGCCGCGAGAAAACTGTTTGCCGCGACGCTGGGGGGACTGGCGCTCGTCGGTTGCGATCCATTGCCGAAGCCCCTGTATACCGAGGTGACCCCGCCGGCCGCCTTCCGGACCGAGCAGGGCGGTACACGCATCGACAACGAGGGCTATCAGCTCGATGCCCAGGGCTATCGCGTCAACAAGTCCGGCCAGCGGATCGGCACGGTCGATGTCCAGGCGAAGACGGCGGGAGACAAGTCAAATGCCGTCGCCGGCTACTGGATCAGCTCGGTGGGCGAGAACGCACCGGGCAGCGTGGCGAGCCCCAGCGAAGGCGCGGGCGGCGGTCCGGGCAGCATCATGAATTCGACCTTGCCGACGCCTGCCACCATGCCGCAGCAGACGCCGATTTCGCCCACGCCGGGCAACGTTGCGCCACCGCCCGGCTACCGCTGAGGAAGCGGGCTACTCGATCTTCACGCCCGCGGCGCGGATCACCGGCGCCCATTTGGCGATTTCGTCCTTGATGAACTTCGCCGTGCGTTCCGGCGAAGTGTCGGTCGTCGGCACCGCGGCGATGTTCTCCAGGAACTTGATGACGCTGGGATCGGCCATGAGCTTGCGCGAGGCCTGATCGATCGTGTCGACAATATCCTTGGGCACACCGGCAGGTCCGAGGATGAGGTTGAACGTATAGGCCTCGTAGCCCGGCACGCCGGCCTCGATCATGGTCGGGATCTCGGGCGCGATGGCTGCTCGCTTGGCGTGGGCGTAACCAAGGATGCGGAGCTTGCCGGCACGGTGCTGCTGCAGGCTCGTGCTGAATGTCTCGAACATCCAGGCGACGTTGCCCGCCAGCAGATCCTGCAGCGCTGGCCCCGAGCCGCGGTAGGGTACGTGGACAACATCGATGCCGCCGACGTCGCGCTTGAAGTACTCCGTAGCAAGATGAAGGATGCTGCCGTTGCCCGACGAGGCGTAAGAGTATTTGCCGGGGTTCTTCTTCATAAGATCCACCAGACCCTTTACCGAGTCCGGCATCGATGGATGGGTCACGAGGATCAGAGGATTGACGCAGATCGAGGAGATCGGCGTGAAATCCTTGACCGCGTCGTAGGCCGGATGAACGAACGCCGTCGGATTGATGGCGTGCGTGGACGACGTGGCGAACAGCAGCGTGTAGCCGTCCGGCTTGGCGTTCTTGACTTCGACAGCGCCGATTGAGCCGGCGGCGCCGGTCTTGTTGTCGACGACGACGGTCTGGCCGAGCACGGCCGTCAGCCTTTCGGCTGTCATTCGCCCGATGATGTCGGTCGGGCCGCCCGGCGGAAACGGAATGACAAGGCGTATCGTGCGCTCGGGATACTTGGCCTGGGCACGCACGATCGAAGGTGCAGCCAGCGCGCCGGCGCCGACGGCCAGAAGATTGCGACGTTTCATTGTTGTGGTCCTCCCTTGTTTCTTCAGCTCAGCGTTTCGTCGAACAGTTCGATCATGGCGTTCCATGAGCGCCGGTCGGCCGCCTCGTGGAAGAAGAAACCCTTCATGCCGCGGGCATCGGCTGCCGGGTTGGTGAAGCTGTGGCCCGCGCCGCCGTAGAGCTGCAGCCGCCAGTCTAGGTTGGCGGCCTTCATCTCCTTCTCGAAATCGGCGCGCTGCTCGGGTGGTATGATCGGATCGTCGGCACCGATGCAGACCAGAACCTTGCCCTTGATGTTGGCAGCGTCCTGCGGACGGGCGGTGGCGAGGCCGGAATGGAAACCCACGATTGCCTTGATGTCCGCGCCGCTGCGGCCGAGTTCCAGCGCCGTGGTGCCGCCGAAGCAGTAGCCGATGGCGGCGAGGCGCGTCGGGTCGACTTCCTTCCGGGTCTTGAGTACGTCAAGCGCAGCGGTTGCCCGGGTGCGGATGCCGGTCGGGTCGGCGCGCCACGGCGTCAGGCGGGCCATGGTGTCGGCGGGATTGGCGAGCGGCTTGCCATCGCCGTGATAGTCCATGGCGAAGGCGGCATACCCCAGGCCGGCCAACCGGGCCGCGATATTCTTGGTGTGTTCGGTGAGGCCCGGGCCCTCGTGGCACACCAGCACGCCGGCCCGACGACCGGGCTTGGTGTCGTCGACGACGTACTGGCCGATCATGCGGACACCGTCGGCCCGATATTCGATATCTTCGGTGAGCATCCCGTTCGTTTCCTTCATTGTTTTCCACACCCTAGCGGAGCCGTCTTGACCCGCCAACGGGCCGTCGCCACAAGTCGGGCCGCATGATCGCCCCAATCGTCCGTTTCGCGCCGAGCCCGACCGGATTGCTGCACGTCGGCAATATCCGCGCGGCGCTGTTCAACTGGCTATTCGCCAAGCGTCACGGCGGCACGTTCATCCTGCGCCTCGACGACACCGATCTCGTGCGCAGCAAGCCGGAATTCGAGACGGCGATCGAACGAGATCTCAAATGGCTCGGCCTCGACTGGGCACACAAGGAGAAGCAGTCGGATCGGCTGGCACACTACGATGCCGCCCGCGACCGGTTGATCGCATCGGGCCGTCTCTATCCCTGCTACGAGACGCCCGAGGAGTTGGAATTCAAGCGGAAGCGCCTACTCGCCCAGGGACGGCCGCCGGTCTACGACCGCGCCGACCTCAAACTGTCTGATGCCGACCGCCTCAGGCTGGAAGGCGAGGGGCGCCGTCCGCACTGGCGCTTCAAGCTGATGTCGGAGGAGGTGCGCTGGGACGACCTCGTGCGTGGTGCCCAGCACATCGACGAGGCGAGCCAGAGCGACCCGGTGCTGGTGCGCGCCGACGGCACCTACCTCTACAGCTTCACGTCGGTGGTCGACGACATCGCCTTCGGCATCACGCACGTGATCCGCGGCGAGGACCACGTCACCAATTCGGGCGCGCAGATCCAAATGTTCCAGGCCCTGGACGCCGCGGTGCCGGCGTTCGGGCATCTGCCGCTGCTGGTCGACGCGACCGGCGGCGGGCTAAGCAAGCGCACCGGGTCGCTGGCGGTTGCCGACCTCCGTGAGCGCGGCATCGAAGCGCTCGCTCTTTGTGCGCTGCTGGCGCGGCTCGGCACGGCCGATCCGGTGGAGCCGGTCGTCGCGCTCGAGGCTCTGGTGGCGACGGTCGATTTCGCACGCGTTGGACGCGCGGCGGCACGCTTCTCGGAGGAGGAACTGGGGCAGCTGAATGCGCGGACGCTGCATATCCTGCCTTACGAGGCGGTGCGGGCGCGTCTTCCCGAGGACCTGCCCGAGGATTTGGGCGAAGCCTTCTGGCTGGCGGTGCGCGGCAATCTCATGACGTTGGCCGATGCGGCGGGCTGGGCCGAGGTCGTGCGCGGGCCGATCGAGCCCAAGATCGAGGACGCCGACTTTCTCGGCCTTGCGGCGGCACAACTGCCGGTCGAGCCCTGGAGCGACACTACCTGGAAGGTCTGGACCTCGGGCCTTGCCGCCTCGGGCCGCAAGGGCCGGGCGCTCTTCCATCCGCTGCGGCTCGCCCTCACTGCGCGCGAGACCGGTCCGGAAATGGCGCGGCTGTTGCCATTGATCGGGCGCGCGAAGGCCGAGGCGCGCCTCAGGGGCCAGGCCGCCTGACGATCGTCAGAAAGGCGGAATATGCTTCCATGCCGCTCCGTTTGCATGGAAAGAACGCATCGGATAAACTGCTTTTATGCTGTTCTCTCTCCTCCCCGGCGCCTGCAACGCGCGATGTAAGTAAGGCCCGCGCCCGTCAAGGCGCGTCAGGCTTTCGTACAATCTTGATCGGGGAGTAGGGGACCATGTCCCTCGTCATTCACAATACGCTGTCGCGCGAAAAAGAGCCGTTCGTCCCGCTCGATCCTGGGCATGTGCGCCTCTATGTCTGCGGCCCGACCGTCTACGACTATGTGCACATCGGCAATGCGCGGCCCGTCGTGGTGTTCGACACGCTCTATCGGCTGCTGAAGCGGCACTATCCGCGCGTCACCTACGTGCGCAACATCACCGACATCGACGACCGCATCATCGTGCGCGCCGCCGACAACGGCGAGAGCATCGAGGCGCTGACCGACCGCACCGCCCATGCCTATCAGGGCGACATGCGCCGCCTGGGCGCGCTGGCACCCGACGTCGAGCCGCGCGCCACGCAATACGTCGCCGAGATGATCGGTATGATCCAGCGCCTGGTCGACAACGGCCACGCCTACGCCGCCGACGGCCATGTGCTGTTCAGCGTGCCGAGCATGGACGACTACGGCCGCCTGTCGCGGCGCTCGCGCGACGAGCTGATCGCGGGCGCGCGGGTCGAGGTGGCGCCCTACAAGAAGGACCCGGCCGACTTCGTGCTGTGGAAGCCGTCGACCGACGCGCAGCCGGGCTGGGCGAGCCCGTGGAGCCGCGGCCGGCCGGGCTGGCACATCGAATGCTCGGCGATGAGCGCCAAGCATCTTGGCGAGACCTTCGATATTCACGCCGGCGGCCTCGACCTCATCTTCCCGCACCACGAGAACGAGATCGCGCAGAGCCGCAGCGCATTCGGGCACCCCTTCATGGCGACCTACTGGATGCACAACGGCTTTCTCAACATCTCCGGCGAGAAGATGAGCAAGTCGCTGGGCAACTTCTTCACCGTGCACGAGTTGCTCGACCAGTATCCCGGCGAGGCGATCCGCCTGCTGCTGCTGTCGGCGCACTACCGCCAGCCGCTCGACTTCACGCACGAGGGTCTCACACAGGCCAAGGCGACGCTCGACCGCTGGTATGGCGCGCTGCGCGGCAAGGACGCCAAGGCCGGCGAATCTGTTCCGAAATCGGTCGAGGACGCTCTGAACGACGACCTCAACACGCCCATGGCAATCGGCGCCATCCACCAGCTCGCCGATCCGGCCGAGCTGCGCGCCGGGGCGAATGCGCTGGGCCTGTTGCAGCAGGATGCCGAGGCCTGGTTCCGCTGGACGCCGGCTGATTCATCGGGGCCGAGCGAAGCCGACATCGACGCCGCGATCGCTGCCCGTCAGGCCGCGCGCAAGGCCAAGGACTTCAAGGAGTCCGACCGCATACGCGACGATCTCAAGGCCAAGGGCGTGATCCTCGAGGATGGGCCGAAGGGCACGACCTGGAAGAGAGGCTAGGCGGCGTTCGGCATCTTCCGTTCCGGCCCGAGTTCGTAGCACTTCACCGTGACGCTCTTGGGCTGGAGATCGCGCAGGCCTTTCAGGAACGCGGCCATGTGCGGCGTGGCGAAATGATCTTTTAGCGCCTGTTCGTCCTCCCACCACTCGCGCACCCTCATCAGGTCGGGTTCGAGCAGGTCGAAGGCATAGTCGTAGCCGGCGCAGCCCGGCTCGGCGCGCGAGGCCAGGATCATCGGCCGCGCGATGGCGCGCACCTGCTCGGTCTGGGCCGAGTCGAATCGGGCTTCGGCAAGGACGATCAGCATTTTTGAACATCTCCGCAGCGAGAGGCAACTCTAGCAGATCGACTTGACCTGTAGCGGATCGGTACCACATCGTTCGGCGATGATTGCCCCTTACCCCGCCGACGACCGCACAACGACGCTGCGGATGGTCCGGCTCTTCAAGGCCTCGCGCGAGCGGTTGTTCGCCGCCTGGACGGACTCCCGGCAGATGGCGGTCTGGTTCGGGCCGCCGGACGTCTCGGTGCAGTCCTGCGAACTCGACGTGCGCGTGGGCGGGACGTGGCGGCTATCGGGCGGCAGGGCCGGTCAGCCATTGCTCGCGCTGTCGGGGAAATATCTCGAAGTGACGCCGCCGGAGCGGCTGGTCTTCACCTGGGCCTGGCACGAGGGTGGCGACTTCACGGCGCCGCGCGAGCACGAGACCGAGGTCAGGCTGGTCTTCAAATCGGTGGGGGATCGCACTGAAATGACCCTGACCCATGGTCCATTCCGCGACCGCACCGGCGTCGACAATCACAATCGCGGCTGGACGGGATCTTTCGGCAAGCTGGATGCGTTGCTGGCGTCAGAAGGAGGTTCGACATGAAAGCAATCTGGCGCGGCAAGACCATCGCGGAAAGCGACGGCACGCTCGAAGTCGGCGGCTACCGCTATTTCCCGCGCGACGCGGTTCGCATGGAGCTGCTCGAGATCGCGCCCAAGACGGCCAGCGATCTCGAATGTCCGCATGGCGTTCAATTCTACGATGTCGTCGAGGGCGGCACGCGCAGTGCCCGGGCAGCGTGGTCCTACGAGGCGCCGCAGCCCAAGATGAAGCCCGTCGACCACTGGATGGGCTTCTGGGAAGACGTCGAGATCAAGTAGCCGCGAAAAAACTGAGGGCGCGCCATTGGCATGGCGCGCCCTCAAGCCCTTGAATTCGGATTATTTGGGAAGTCGGACTACTTGGCCGGCACGATCGCCGTGATCATGAGCGGCGTCGTCATGCCGATCACCACGTCGCCGACCTTGATCTTCTTCAGCATGTCCTGCTTGGCGATCGAGTTCGCCGAATAGGTGCGCACGGCGCCGCCGGCGCCGCTGATCACCGAGACGGTGTTCTTGGCGAGGTCGACGGCGACGACGGTGAGCGTGAACCGGCCGGTCGTCACGTCGTTGGCATCGGGCTTGCCGCTCATCTGGTCGCGGCGTGCCTCCTGCGAGCCCGGGCCCTTCTGGCGCAGGTTCAGCATGGTCACGATTTCGGTGTAGGTGACGGTGGCCAGGGAGCCGTCGTCGATCGCGTCGAGGTTCGTCACGCTGTTCGAAACCGGCATCAGCACGGTCCGGCTGGTGGGCAGAGTGATGGCGACAGTGCGGGTATCGGTGTCGACAGTCTCGACCGTCACCTGGGCGGTCACGGTGTCGGTGAAGGAAACGCCTTCGCGCGGCACGGCCTTGACCTGGGCCGATGCCTGTCGCTCGGGCAGACTGATCCCCACTGCCAGCACTGCCGCAATCGTGGAGAAGCCCGCAGCCCACTTCATCGAACGGATCGTCATCGGCCTGTACCTCGTAAAACCCTAACGGGGCGGACAATAGCGATCCGAACCGGGCGCGCAACCACCAAGCCGCGCCGAGCCTAGCCGAAATGGCCGAGAACGGCGCGGGCCACGGTTTCGGGCTGGTCGAGATAGGCCAAATGACCGGCGCCCGCGATGATTTCGACCCGGCTCGTCCCGTTTATTTCTTTGGCAAATTTCTGCGCGTAGCTTGGAGGGAGCAGGGCATCCCGGTCGCCCCACACGATCAAGGTCGGGCTGGCGATCAGGCCCAGCCGCTTCTGCAGTCCGGTGTTGCCCAGCGGCCAAAAGGCCCGGGCGGCGGCCTCCGCGGCGCGGGTCATCTCGATCGGCCATTCGACGGAGTTCGCACCCTCCGGCGGCGCCACCAGGGCCGTCCATTTTTCGCCATCGGCGCACATGATGCCGGGCAGGACTTCCTTGCGCTGCGCCCAGGGATCGGCCGCGGGCTCCTTGTCGTCGAACAGACCGAAGGGCGCGATCAAAGCAAGGCGGCGAACATGGCCGGGAAAGATGGCCGCCATTTCGGCGGCGAACGCGCCGCCCACCGAAGCGCCCGCGAGATCGGCGCCGGCGAGGCCTGTCTTGTCGATCAATTGACGTACCGCCAGCACCCAATCGAGATGCGTGTCGAGTTCGGTGTGGCCGGTGGCGCCTGGATAGCCCGGCAGCGACGGCACGATCACTGTGCGCGTCTCGGCCAGCCTGTCGAGGAAGGGCAACCAGCGCGGCAAGCCGCCCAGGCCGGCGAGGAAGCCGAGCTTGGGGCCGCTCCCCTTGGTCCAGACGCGGCAGGGAAAGCCGTTCACATCGACGGTCGTGGTCTTCAGTTCCGGCACAGTTCTACTCCGCGGCGGTGAGCTGCGGGCGGAAGGCGGGGACGGCCGCGCGCTGGCCCTTGGCCATGGGCTTGGGCCACCATTTGTCCTCCCATTCGCCGAACAGGTCCTTCACCTTGGGCATCACCTTCTCGGCGAACAGGCGCGTGTTGTACTTGGTCGTGTCCTTGCTCATGTTGCCGTACTGCAGCAGCAGCATGAGATGGCCGACGTTCAGGCTCTTGGCGACGTGGCGGATTTGTTCCACCACCTCGTCGGGCGAGCCGATGAGGACGTAGCCGCCATCGACGATGTCCTTCATGTTGGTGGCCTTCAGCGCCGCCTTGGTCGCCGGATTGGCGACATTGGCGGCCCGGCTCACCATGCTCTCGATGCCGGCGCGCTGCGTGGCTTCCGTCGTATAGCCCGGCGGCGTCGCGAAGCGCGCATCGACGTGCAGGCAGCGGCCATAAAAATATTCGGCCGGCTCGGTGTAGAGGTCGAGCGCCTGCTGGCGGCTTTCGGCGACGCCCACGAACTGCAGGAAGCCGGCGCGGTACGGATTGCGATCCTTGCCGAGCTTCTCCATCTCGCTCCAGAAGCCCTGCATCGTCGCCAGGCCGGCCTTGTAGCCGTAGTAGGAGAGGTAGCAGTAGACGTAGTCCATCTCCGCGCACCACCGCCATGTCTCGATCGAGCCGCCGCCCGGAATCCAGATCGGCGGGTGCGGGTCGTTCTGGATCGGCCGCGGCCAGATATTGACGTAGCGCTGCTGGTTGTAGCGGCCGGAGAAGGCAAAGGTGTCCTTCTCGGTCCACGCCTTCTTCACCAGGTCATGGGCCTCGAGATAGCGCTCACGCAGCAGGCTCGGGTTCTGGCCGTAGGCGTAGCAAGTGTCCATCGGCGAGCCGACCGGGAAGCCCGCGATCAGCCGGCCGCCAGAGATGCAGTCGATCATCGCGAACTCTTCGGCGACGCGCGTCGGCGGATTGTAGAGCGCCAGCGAGTTGCCCATGACGCAGAGCGCGGTGTCCGTGGTCCGGCGTGCGAGCGAGCTTGCGATCAGGTTGGGCGAGGGCATGAGGCCGTAGCCGTTCGAGTGATGCTCGTTCACGCACACCGCGTCGTAGCCGAGTTCGGCGGCATACTCGAGCTCGTCCATGAAGTCGTTGTACATGTGATGGGCGCGCTTGGGGTCGAACAGCGACGAATGGATGTCGACCCACACGCTCGGGTGCTTCCGGTTGAAGTCCTCGGGAAGCTCCGTGTAGGGCATCAAGTGGAACCACATGAGTTTCATGGTCGTTCTCCCTAAACCCGGACCTTTTTGGGTAAACGATCGTTTACTTTAGAAGGGTGCCCCGGCTCAAACCTGTGTGCAATGTGGGATTTCCGCAGATTGCGGGTAATTTTATTGTTTTTCCCCTGCGTCATTCGTTCCGATTCGTATTTTGTGCATTGCGCTCTCGCAAATGCAGCAATAGTTTCGCTGCATCGCAGGAGGCTTTAGTCATGACCGTTGTCGCTTTCGCGGCCCGACCGCATCCGACGGCCAACCAGCCGAAGAAAGATCTCTACGAAGTCGGCGAGATTCCGCCCCTCGGCCATGTTCCGAAGAACATGTACGCCTGGGTGATCCGGCGCGAGCGTCACGGCCCGCCCGAACAGTCCATGCAGCTCGAGGTCGTGCCGACGCACACCATCGGCGAGGACGAAGTGCTCGTCCTCGTGATGGCCGCCGGCGTCAATTACAACGGCGTGTGGGCGGGCCTTGGCCTCCCGATCTCGCCGTTCGACGTCCACAAGCAGCCGTTCCACATCGCGGGCTCCGACGCCGCCGGCATCGTCTGGGCGATCGGCGCCAAGGTGAAGCGCTGGAAGGTCGGCCACGAGGTCGTG
>Ga0082335_1007267_pt1 | contig 13529 bp, 10 predicted proteins | sample Subgrocontami58m_FD_72375 | JGI IMG/M metagenome (GOLD analysis project Ga0082335, IMG submission 72375) | Subsurface groundwater microbial communities from S. Glens Falls, New York, USA - GMW37 contaminated, 5.8 m (SPADES assembly) (version 2) ...
CGCGATCATCGCGAGCTTGATGAGGTCGGCGGCGGTGCCCTGCATGGGCGCGTTGATCGCCGCGCGCTCGGCGCCGCTGCGCCGGCCGGGCGAGCCGCTGCGCACGTCCGGCAGCCACAACTGCCTGCCGAACACGGTCTCGACGTAGCCGCGCTCGCGCGCCAGGGCCCGCGTCTCCTCCATGTAGCGCTTCACGCCGGGGTAGCGCGCGAAGTAGCTCGCGATGTAGGCCTCGGCGGTGGCGCGCTCCAGGCCCAGCTGCTGCGCCAAGCCGAACGCCGACATGCCGTAGATGAGCCCGAAGTTGATGGTCTTCGCGTAGCGCCGCTCCTGGGGGGTCACCTCGTGCAGCCCGCGGCCGAACACGTCGGCCGCGGTGGCGCGGTGCACGTCCTCGCCGCGCTCGAACGCCGCGAGCAGGTTCGCGTCGCCGGAGATGTGCGCCATGATGCGCAGCTCGATCTGCGAGTAGTCGGCGGACACGAGCACGCGCCCGGCCGGCGCGATGAAGGCTTCCCGGATGCGCCGCCCCTCGGGGGTGCGCACCGGGATGTTCTGCAGGTTCGGGTCGTTCGAGGCGAGTCGCCCCGTGACCGCGGTCGCCTGGGCGTAGTTGGTGTGCACCCGGCCCGTGCGCGGATTCACCATGCGCGGCAGTTTGTCGGTGTAGGTCGACTTGAGCTTCGCGATCTCGCGGTAGTCGAGCAGTATCTTCGCGAGCGGATGGTCGAGCGCGAGCTTCTCCAGTACCTCCTCGTCGGTCGAAGGCGCCCCCGAAGGCGTCTTCTTCACCACGGGCATGCCCTTCCTCTCGAAGAAGATCTCGCTGATCTGCTTGGGCGAGTTGAGGTTGAAGGGCTGCCCCGCCTCGCGGTGCGCGGCGGCCTCGAGCTCGATCATCTTCGCCCCCAGCTCGCGGCTTTGCGCTTCCAGCAGCGGCGCGTCGATCAGCACGCCGTTGCGCTCCGTCCGGAACAGCACCTCGCGCACCGGAATCTCGATCTTCCCGTACACGTAGGCGAGCTTCTCGTCGGCGGCGATGCGCGGGTACAGCGCCCGGTGCAGCCTGAGGGTGATGTCGGCGTCCTCGGCGGCGTACTCGGTCGCGCGCGCGACTTCGACCTGATCGAACGAAATGCGCTGCGCTCCCTTGCCCGTGACCTCGTCGTAGGTGATCGTCTTCTCGCCGAGATGGCGCGCGGCGAGGCTGTCCATGTCGTGGCGCGCATGGCTCTCCAGCACGTAGGACTGGAGCAGCGTGTCGTGCGCGACGCCGGCGAGCGCAACGCCGTGGTTGGCGAGGACGTGCTGGTCGTACTTCGCGTTCTGCCCGAGCTTGGCCGCCCCCGGCGCCTCGAGCCACGCCCTGAGGATCGCGAGCGCCGCCTCGACGCCGATCTGCGCCGGCGCCCCGGCATAGGCGTGCGCGAGCGGCACGTAGGCCGCATGGCCCGCGGCTGCGCAGAACGACATTCCCACCAGCCGCGCCTGCATGGGATCGAGGCTGTCGGTCTCGGTGTCGAAGGCGACGAGCTCCGCGCCTTCGAGCTGCGCGAGCCACTGCCGCAGTCGCGCCTCGCTGAGGACCGTCTCGTAGTGGCGCTCGACGCGGGGCGCGGCGACGGCCGGCGTTTCCACTGCGCCTCCCGCGGCCGGGGGTTTCTCCTTGCTGGCCGGCTGCGCCGCCTTGAGCCAGCTCCTGAAGCCGAAGCGCGCGAACAGCTCGGCGACCCGCGCCTCGTCGCGCGGGCGCGGCGCGAGATCCTCGGGCGCGACCGGCAGCGTCACGTCGCACTTCACCGCGAGCAGCTCGCGGGCCTTCGGCAGCCAGTCGAGCGATTTGCGCAGGTTCTCCCCGGCGACGCCCTTGATCTCCCCGGCGCACGCGACGACCCCCTCGAGCGAGCCGTACTGCTGCAGCCATTTCACCGCCGTCTTCGGGCCGACCTTGTCCACGCCGGGAACGTTGTCCACCGCGTCCCCGACCAGCGTGAGATAGTCCAGAATGCGCTCGGGGCGAACGCCGAATTTCGCCTCGACGCCCGCCTCGTCGAGCGTCTCGTTGGTCATGGTGTTGACCAGCGTGACCTCCGGGTCGACGAGCTGCGCCAGGTCCTTGTCGCCGGTCGAGACCACGGTGCGCATGCCTGAGCGCTCCGCGCCGCGCGCGAGCGTCGCGATGACATCGTCCGCCTCGACGCCCTCCACCTGCAGCAGCGGCCAGCCGAGCGCCTCGATCGCCTCGGTGAGCGGCGCGATCTGCTGCCCGAGCTCGTCGGGCATCGGCGGGCGGTGCGCCTTGTACTCCGGATAGAGCGCGTCGCGGAAGGTCGGGCCCCTTGCGTCGAACACGCAGGCGACGTAGTCCGCCTTGTAGTCGGCGAGCAGCCGACGTAGCATGTTGAGCACGCCGTAGATCGCGCCCGTCGGCTCGCCCGCCGGGCTGCGCAGGTCCGGCAGCGCGTGGAACGCGCGATACAGGTAGGACGATCCGTCGACCAGTAACAGCGTTTTTTTCAAGGCAGGCTGCTTCCCATGAGCGACAAGATTCCGACGCCGATCGACAATTCCGCGCAGGGAACGATCGCGCGCGAGGCCTGGAATCGGTCCGGCATTATGTCAGAATTCGCCGAGCCGACCGAGCGCACGCGCGTCCGGCAGTCGGACTTCGGCCCCGGGCCTCAGTCCGACCTACGCGTCAATCTTCGATCTGCTAGACTTGCTGCAACATAGCGTCTCCCCGGTTCCATGCGCCGCCTAGCCATCCTGATCACGCTCGCACTGCTGCCGCTCGCGCTTCACGCCCAGCAGCCGCCCCGGCTCGATCCGCTGCCGCCTCCGCCGCCACCGCCGCCGGGTGCGGAGACCGACTCCACCGAGGCGCCGATCCGCATCACGCCCGGGGCGAACGAGCAGATCGAGGAGATCGTCATCGACGGCAAGCGCGTCGTGCGCGTGACCACGCCGGGCGGGGCCGTGTATTACCTGCGCGACGACCTCGGCGAATCGCCGGGCGGCAGGCGCGACAGCCTGGACCGGGGCATACGCGTCCCGCTCTGGGTCATCAAAGAATTCTAGGCATTGTGGCGTGCGGGTGCGCACGCGTGCCCCGTCGCGCGGCCTGACGATTTTTCATGTCCGTCTACACCAAAGTCAGTCCCGAGGAACTCTCCGCGTGGCTCGCGAACTATTCGATCGGCCGGCTGCTCGGGCTGCATGGCATCGCGGGCGGAATCGAGAACACCAACTACTTCGTCACCACGACGCAGGGGCGCTATGTCCTGACGCTGTTCGAGCGGCTGGGCTTCGAGGAGCTGCCCTTCTACCTGAACCTGATGGCGCACCTGGCGCGCCACGGCATCCCCTGCCCCGCGCCGATCGCGGACCGCAGCAACGCGCTGCTCGGGGCGCTCAAGGGCAAGCCCGCGACCCTGGTCACGCGCCTGTCCGGCGCGCCGGTGCTGCACCCGGAAGGCGCTCACTGCGCTCAGGTCGGCGCCATGCTCGCTGCCATGCACCTCGCCGGGACGAGCTACGCAGGCACGCTCGAGAACCCGCGCGGCGCCGCGTGGCGCCGCGCCACCGCGCCGCAGGTCATGCACTTCCTCGACGCGTCGCGGCAGGACCTGCTCGCATCGGAAATCGAGTTCGAGTCCCGCCAGCGGTTCGAGCCGCTGCCGCGCGGACCGACGCACGGCGACCTGTTCCGCGACAACGTGCTCTTCGAAGGCGAGCCACCCTCGCAACGCATCGGGGGCATCATCGACTTCTACTTCGCCGGGGTCGATTCGCTGCTGTTCGACGTGGCCGTGACGTTGAACGACTGGTGCGTCGACCCGGGCGGCCGCATCGATCCCGGCCGCGCGCAGGCCCTGCTCGCCGCCTACCAGGAAACGCGCGCCCTGACGCCGGAAGAGCGGCAGGCCTGGCCATCGATGCTGCGCGCCGCCGCCCTGCGCTTCTGGCTGTCGCGCCTGTACGACTTCTACCTGCCGCGCCCCGGCGAGTTGACCCACGCCCACGACCCGGAGCATTTCCGCCGCCTGCTCGAGCTGCGTCGCCGCGACGCCTGCCCCATTCCGCCCGCATAGGACGCGCATGACAATGTATTTGTGCGAGGCTACGACAAGGTCGGAAGCCTATGACAGAATTGGAGAGGATTTTGGGGTTGTCAATGTCTCGTCATTTTGGGAAGTTGCGAAGTTGCAACTTCCCAAAATGACGAGATGGATGGTAGACCAAGGCAAACTGTATGGTTTCGGCGGTGCCGGTCTAGGTACTCTACGATGAGGACTGTTCCCGCCAGAAACGGTTGGTTGTGGATCGTGCGGGGCTTCCACCTGTTCCGCAGGAGCCCGATGATGTGGATCCTGCTCGTGTTCGCGTACTGGATGCTGATCAAGTTCGTCAACGAGATCCCGCTCGTCGGCTCGCTCGTGGCAACGCTGTTCCTGCCGGCTTTCTCGGTGAGTTTCATGGCGATGTGCGAGGAGCTGGAACGCGGGCGCAGGATCCATCCGGCGCTGCTGTTCGCGGGCTTCCGCAGGGAACTGCCCACGCTCGTGACCATGGGCGGGGTGTACCTGGCGTCGATCCTGACCGTGATTGCCCTGTCCGCGCTCGCCGACGGCGGCGCGCTGTTCAACTGGGTCGTGCGCGCAACCCCGCCCCCCGAATCGACGCTGGGCGACGGCAGCCTGTCGCGCGCCCAGCTGCTCGCCGCGGCCCTGGGAACGCCGGTGGCCCTCGCGTTCTGGTTCGCGCCGGTGCTTGCCGCGTGGAATGGGATGGGCGCGGGGAAGGCGCTGTTCTTCAGCTTCTTCGCGGGACTGCGCAACTGGCGCGCGTTCCTGGTCTACGCCGCGGCGCTCGCCTGCGCGGGCGTGGTGCTCTCGCTGCTGCTTTCCGCGGTCATGCACGCGCGCGGCAATCTCGATGTGCTGAGGCTGGTGCTTTTCGTCGCGGCACTGCTCATGCTGCCGACGCTGTTCGGCAGCTTCTACGCCGCCTATCGGGACGTCTTCCCGCAGGACGCCGCTGCGGCCGAGGGGCCCTCGCCCGCCTGAATGCCATGCCCGCCCGCCTGCGCGAGATCCCCTACAACTACACGTCGTTCTCCGACCGCGAGATCGTCATGCGCCTGCTCGGAGAGCCGGCGTGGCAGGCGCTGCTCGAGCTGCGCGCGGAGCGGCGCACCGGGCGCTCGGCGCGCATGCTCTACGAAGTGCTGGGCGACATCTGGGTGGTGTCGCGCAATCCCTATCTCCAGGACGACCTGCTGGAGAACGCCAGGCGCCGCGCCGCGCTCATCGAGGCGCTGCGGCACCGGCTGACCGAGATCGAGAAGCGGCGCGCGGGCAGCGACGAGGAGACGCGCGACGACCCCGCTGCGCATGCGCAGGCGCGCTCGCGCAGCGAAAAGGTCGGCGTGCTGCTCGCGCACACCCGCGAGGCGGTGGATGGATTCTCGGCCCAGTTCGAGCGCGTGGCCGAGCTGCGCCGGCGCACGCTCAGGCAATTCGCCCGCAGCACGCGCCGCGACAACGTCCGCTTCGACGGCCTCGCGCGCGTCTCGCACGTGACCGACGCCACCGACTGGCGCGTCGAGTACCCGTTCGTGGTCGTTCACCCCGACACCGAGGAGGAAGTCGCGGCCGTGGTGCGCGACTGCATCCGGCTCGGACTCACCATCATTCCGCGCGGCGGCGGAACCGGCTACACGGGCGGCGCCGTGCCGCTGTCGCCGCTCTCGGCCGTGATCAATACCGAGAAGCTCGACTTTCTCTCCGGCGTGGAAATGCGCCGCCTGCCCGGCGTGGAGGGCGAGGTGCCCACCGTGCACTGCGGCGCGGGCGCCGTCACCAAGCGCGCGATGGAGGTCGCCGAAGCCGCGGGCTGCGTCTTCGCCACGGACCCGACTTCGGCCGACGCGTCGTGCATCGGCGGCAACATCGCGATGAACGCGGGTGGCAAGAAGGCCGTGCTCTGGGGCACCGCGCTCGACAACCTCGCCTCCTGGAGGATGGTCGACGCGAACGGGTGCTTCCTGGAGGTGACGCGCCTGGACCACAACCTCGGCAAGATCCACGACGCGGACGTGGCGCGCTTCTCCATCCAGCGCTTTCGCGAGGACGGAGAGACGGCGCCGGGCGCGCTGGAGATCCTCGAGATACCGGGCAGGCGCTTTCGCAAGGCGGGCCTCGGCAAGGACGTCACCGACAAGTTCCTCTCGGGCCTCCCCGGGATCCAGAAGGAGGGATGCGACGGCATCATCACCTCGGCGCGCTTCATCCTGCACCGGATGCCGCGCGCGACCCGCGCGGTGTGCCTGGAGTTCTTCGGCCAGGTGCACGACTCGGTCCCCGCGATCGTCGAGATCAAGCACTACCTCGACACGGGCGCCGGCAACGTCGTTCTGGCCGGGCTCGAGCACATGGACGAGCGCTACCTGAAGGCGGTCGGCTACGCGACCAAGGCCAGGCGCTCCGGAAGGCCCAAGATGGTCCTGCTCGCCGACGTCGCGGGCGAGAACGAGGACGAGGTTGCGCGCGCGGCCTCGCACGTCGTGCGCATCGCGAACGCGCGCGGCGGCGAGGGCTTCGTCGCCGTGAGCCCCGAGGCGCGCAGGACCTTCTGGCTCGACCGCGCGCGCACCGCCGCCATCGCCAAGCACACCAACGCGTTCAAGATCAACGAGGACGTGGTGATCCCCCTGGAGCGCCTGGGCGACTACTCCGACGGGGTCGAGCGGATCAACATCGAATTGTCGATCGGGAACAAGCTCGCCCTGCTCGACGCGTTGGATGAATACCTGGGCGGCGAGCTGCCGCTCTACCGCTACGACGACAAGGTGCTCCCCGACGAGCTGATCGGCGACCGGCGCGAGCAGGCGCTCGCGCTGACCGCCGCCGCGCGCGGGCGCTGGAAATACCTTCTCGATCACCTGGACACCCCCGTGCCCGCCGCGCGCAGTGACATCGTGCCGGCGCTGGCCGCCCTCACGCACCGCGACGGGACCCTGTTCAGCCTGCTGCAGGACCATACGTTGCGCGTGTCCTGGAAGGACGAAGTGCACTCGGAGCTCGGTGCGATCTTCGACGGCATCGCCTTCCGCCGCGTCGTCGAGGGGTTCGACGCCGTGCACCGGCGGGTGCTGCGCAGCCGCGTGTTCGTCGCGCTGCACATGCACGCGGGCGACGGCAACGTGCACACCAACATCCCGGTCAATTCCGACGACTACGGCATGTTGCACGAAGCCGGCCAGGCGGTGGCACGCATCATGCGACTGGCGAAGTCCCTGGGCGGGGTCATCTCGGGCGAGCACGGCATCGGCATCACCAAGCTCGAGTTCCTCGACGAGGCGGACGTCGAGGCGTTCCGCGCCTACAAGGAAAGGATCGACCCCGAGGGGCATTTCAACAAGGGGAAACTGCTGCCCGGCGGCGACCTGAGGAACGCCTACACGCCCTCGTTCAACCTGATCGGCGCCGAGAGCCTGATCCTGGAGCAGTCCGAGATCGGCCGCATTTCCGATTCGATCAAGGACTGCCTGCGCTGCGGCAAGTGCAAGCCCGTCTGCTCCACGCACGTGCCGCGCGCCAACCTGCTCTACTCGCCGCGCAACAAGATCCTCGCCGCCTCGCTGCTGACCGAGGCCTTCCTCTACGAGGAGCAGACCCGCCGGGGCGTGTCGCTGAGGCACTTCGACGAATATTCGGATGTCGCCGACCACTGCACCGTGTGCCACAAGTGCCTGAACCCCTGCCCGGTGGACATCGACTTCGGCGAGGTTTCGATCAGGATGCGCAACTTCCTGCGCCACCACGGCAAGAAGAAGTGGAATCCCGGCACGGCGGCGTCGATGGCCTTCCTTTCCGCCACCGACCCGACCAAGATCAAGCTCGTGCGCACGGTGATGATCGATTGGGGCTACCGCGCGCAGCGCCTCGGCCACCGGCTCGCGAAGCTGCTCGGGCTCGCGCAGCAGCAGACCGCGCGACCGCCGTCGACCACGGGCTCCCCGCCCCTGCGCGCGCAGGTCGTGCATTTTCTCAACAAGCCCATGCCCCGCGACCTGCCGCGGCGCACGGCGCGCGCGCTCCTGGACATCGAGGACAAGCGCTTCATTCCCGTGATCCGGCACCCGGCGAAGTCGAGCGACGAATCCGAAGCGGTGTTCTACTTCCCGGGCTGCGGCTCCGAGCGCCTGTTCTCGCAGGTGGGCCTCGCCACCCAGGCGATGCTGTACGACATCGGCTCGATCTGCGTGCTGCCGCCCGGCTACCTGTGCTGCGGCTACCCGCAGACCGCCGCGGGCGAGGAGGACCGCGGGCAGAAGATCATCACCGACAACCGCGTGCTGTTCCACCGCGTCGCGAACACGCTCAACTACCTCGACATCCGCACCGTGATCGTGTCCTGCGGGACCTGTCTCGACCAGCTCGAGAAGTACGAATTCGACAAGATCTTTCCCGGCTGCAGGCTGCTCGACATCCACGAATACCTGCTCGAGAAGGGCGTAACGCTCGGCGAAGCCGGCGGGAAACTGCGCGGGGTGCGCTACCTGTACCACGATCCCTGCCACACGCCGATCAAGACCCGGCAGCCCATGCAGGTCGTCAAAGGCCTGATGGGCGCCGGCGTGAAGCTGAGCGAGCGCTGCTGCGGCGAGGCGGGGACGCTCGCGGCCACGCGTCCGGACGTTTCCACCCAGGTGCGCTTCCGCAAGGAGGAGGAACTGAAGCGCGGCGTGGCCGCGTTCCAGGGCGAGGGGCACCGCGGGGAAGTGAAGATCCTGACCACCTGCCCCTCGTGCCTGCAGGGTCTGGCGCGCTACGGCGAGGACACGGGCGCGGCCGCGGACTACATCGTCGTCGAAATGGCGCGCCATCTCCTCGGGCCGAACTGGCTCCCCGAGTACGTCGCGAACGCGAACCGCGGCGGAATCGAGCGGGTGTTGCTGTAGTCCGATGGCCAGATACCGGCCATCGGCCCGTTCGCGCCGCTCAGCCGGATCGAGGGAAACCCCGTGACAAAATCAACGGCGCCGGAATGCGAGCTGTGCGACTGTTCCCCCGACGCCGTGTTGTGGCAGGATGCGTTCTGCCGCGTCGTCCTGGTCGACGATGCGGCCTATCCCGGCTTCTGCCGCGTGATCCTGGCGCGACACATACGCGAAATGACCGATCTCACCCCTGCCGAGCGCACCCGCCTGATGGACGCGGTATTCGCGACCGAAACCGCGTTGCGCGAAGTCCTTGCGCCGGACAAGATCAACCTGGCGAGCCTGGGCAACGCCGTCCCGCACCTGCACTGGCACGTGATTCCGCGCTTTCGCGACGACGCGCATTTCCCCCGGGCGATCTGGGCCGAACCCTGCCGCAGCGCGCGCGCGCGCGGCGTGCCGGACCGCGACGCGCTCTCCCGCGCGCTGAAGCTCAGCCTCGGATAGCCCGCAAGGAACCCCGTGCCGACCTTCGATCTGCCGAACCTCAGTCCGGACGCCAAGCCGGAGTTCACCGACGCACGATCGTGCGCGGCCTGGCTGCAGACCGTGCCGCTCGTCAATGCGGCGGTTTCCCACGGCCTGCTTCTCGCCCAGGTCGAGGCGCTGAACCGCTTCGGCCTCGCTCCGGCCGAGCGCCTGCGAACCCTGGAACTGCTGACGGAGCCCGCCGCGTTCGTGCAGGCAGAGCACGCGAAGAAGTTCGCCGGCAAGCCGGTGCCGCTCGCGCGGGCGGAGCAAGAGGCCTTCGGCAGCGTCATCGCGTTCTGGGACGCGCTCTCGCAGGGCTATCAGCGCTGCCTCAACGCGATCGCCGAGGGCGAGTCGGAGCTCTCGGGACAGGCAGCGCTCGCGTGCCAGCGCGCGCTGTGGTGCACCGGCCAGAGCATGGCCGTGCACTTCAAGGCCGCCCAGGAGATCGGCGGCGGGGATTGGCGCTTGCTCCACCGCCTGTATGCGATGGCCGAGAACCGCCGCGTTCACCAGGAGGAACTCGCCGACCCGGTCCAGCGGACGCGCCGGACGAGCTGCCTCCAGACCTATGCCGGCACGCTGCTGGTGCACCTTGCAAACGAGTCGAGCGAACAGAGCGCGAAACGGCTCGCCGTCGTCGCCAAGTGGCTGGAGCGCTGGGCATCGAAGGTGGGCATCGGCAACGAACCGCCTGCGAGCGAGCTGGGAATTCCCCGGCTCGTTGTGGACCTCGCCTCCGAGTGCGGACCCACGCACGCAACGCTGAGCGGCGAATCCGTGCGCTTTCTCGCGCTCGACGAGATTGCGAGGAGCATCCGGTCCCGAGTCGCGCTGCTGCGCAAGGGCGAGACCCCTGAGGCGCTAGGCCTCGGGGAGGACCTCTCGCCTCCATCGGCCGAGCAGCTGCTGCTCGTGGTGCACCGCCGCTGGTGCGAGGAGTTCAAGCCGCGGGCTTCGGGGCGCCGCACGTCGGTCGCGCCGGCGCAGGTCTGCACGGGCCTGCACGCCATGCACTACTTCATCTCCGGCAAGCCTTTCCGGCAGCCCGGCGAGGCGCGCGAGCTCTCCCAGGCGCAGCGCGAGGAGATCGCCACCTTCGGGCGCATCGCGACCCGCCAGGACGATGAGCACAGCCAACTGCAGGGATTCGTCCTGGAGGACTGGGCCGTGCGCGACGAAAGCCTAGGTGGCCTGCGAATGGAACGGCCCGCGGAGGGCGGACCGGGGCGGTTCGTACAACAGCAGCTGGTCGCCGTGCGACCCTCGGATGCGAAGAGCTTCATGCTCGGCGTGATGCGCTGGCTGTCCGTTTCGCAGGACCTCGAGCTGCGTGCCGGCGTCCAGGTCCTCCCCGGCGTCCCGCAACCGATCGCCATCCGCCCGACCGGCCTGAACGTCGTTTCGGAAAAATACGTCCAGGCGCTGATGCTCCCCGCGGTGGCGGTGCTGCAGTCGCCGATCACGCTCATCCTGCCCGCCGGCTGGTACCGGCCGAGGCGCGTGATCGAGGTATACAGCGACAAGGTCGAGCGGATCCTGCTGACCGGTCTCGTCGAACGCGGCACCGATTTCGAGCGCGTCAGCTTCGGCGCTCCGTGACCCTGTCCTGCGGGAACCCCTTTGACGGTATCATGGTCGACCCTGATACCAGGAACGCGAATGGGCGAAGACACTCATTTCGGATTCGAAACCGTTGCCGAGCACGAAAAGGCGAAGCGGGTTGCCTCAGTGTTCGACTCGGTGGCGCGCAAGTACGACATCATGAACGACCTCATGTCCGGCGGCCTGCACCGCCTGTGGAAGGCGTTCACGGTGGAGCGAAGCGGCGTGCGCGAGGGCGCGCGGGTGCTCGATATCGCCGGGGGCTCGGGCGACCTCGCCCGGGCGTTCGCGAGGCGCGCCGGCCCGTCGGGAGAAGTTTGGTTCACCGACATCAACCGCGCCATGCTCGAGGTCGGGCGCGACCGCTCGATCGACGCGGGGCTGCTGCTGCCCATCCTGCAGTGCGATGCCGAGCGGCTTCCGTTCCCTTGCGACTATTTTGACTGCGTGAGCGTCGCTTTCGGCCTGCGCAACATGACGCGCAAGGAAGCCGCGCTCGCAGAGATGCACCGGGTGCTGCGGCCCGGCGGGCGGGCGCTGGTCCTGGAATTCTCGCGCGTTTGGCCTCCCCTGTCGGGAATCTACGACTGGTACTCGTTCAACGTGCTACCCTGGCTGGGCGGCAGAATCGCCGATGACGAGGCGAGCTACCGCTACCTCGCCGAATCGATCCGCATGCATCCCGATCAGGAGGGTATAAAGATACTGATGGAACAAGCAGGGCTCGAGGATGTCGAATACTACAATCTGACCGCGGGCGTCGTAGCCCTGCACCGCGGCTTCAAGTACTGAGAGAGGAAATATCCATGAAGCGAATTCTGGTTGCGCTGTGCATGATCGCCTCGGGCGCAGTGCTTACGTTCGAAGCCGCCGAGGCGGCGAGGCTGGGCGGCGGCAGGAGCATGGGCGCGCAACGGGCGGCGCCCATGCAGCGTCAGGCGCAGCCCGCTGCCCCCGCGCAGCAGGCCGCGAAGCCCGCGGCGCCGGCCCAGGCGCCGCAGCCCGCGGCCCAGGGCAACCGCTGGTTCGGTCCGCTCGCAGGACTTGCCGCGGGCCTCGGCCTGGGATGGCTGATCGGCCAGGGCGGATTCGGCGGCATGCTCGGCAGCCTGATGATGATGATGCTGGTCGCGTTTGCGGTCGTGATGCTGTTGCGCCTGTTCCTGCGCCCTCGCGCCGCGACCGGACAGCCGATGCAATACGCGGGTCTGGGCGACGAAACGGTTGCGGCACCGCCTCCCTCGCAGATGCCCTCCGCCGACGCCGGCTCGCAGCCGGATTTCCGCAGCCAGTTCCAGCCGCAGATTCCGGCGGGATTCGACGTCGATGGATTCCTGAAGCAGGCCAAGCTCAATTTCGTCCGCCTCCAGCAGGCGAACGACCGCGGCGATCTCGAGACGTTGCGCGAGGTCGCGACCGAGGAGATGTTCGAATCGCTCAAGGGCGAAGTGCTCGCCCGCGCGGGCGGGGTCGCCCAGCAGACCGACGTCGTGACCCTCAACGCATCGCTGCTCGAAGTGGTCACCGAGGGCGCAATGCACTGGGCGAGCGTGCGCTTTGCGGGCAGCCTGCGCGATGCGCCGAATGCCGCACCGGCGGAATTCGAGGAAGTCTGGAACCTGCGCAAGGCCGTGAACGGCAGCACGGGCTGGCTGCTCGCCGGCATACAGCAGCTTTCCTGAACGCGCCGCGCACGAGGTAAAAGAGGGTAGGTTGGACTGAGCGAAGCGAAGTCCAACGCGGCGTCGGGCTTCGCTTCGCTCACCCCGACCTACGCGCTCAGGATGACAGTGCAGCCGTGATCGAACGCCCCGCCGCAGCCGCGCTGAACCATCTGCTCTCGGGGCAGACCTGGGCGCGCGAGCGGCTGCGCCCTTTCGCAGGCAAGCGCGTGTCGTTCCGCCTCGCCCCGCTTCCTGATCTGCGCCTGCTCATCCTGGATTCCGGCCTCGTGGATGCCTCGGTCCCGCAGGGCGAGGCCGCCGACGACCTCACGGTCACCGTGAAGCCCGGCGCGCTGCCGCTGCTACTCGCCCGCGACGAGGCCGCGTTGAGGGAGGTCGCTCTCGCCGGCCCGGCCGACCTCGCGAACACCGTGCAGGCGCTGTTCCGCGACCTCGAATGGGACGCCGAGGAGGATCTGTCGAAGCTGCTCGGCGACGTCCTCGCTCACCGCGTCGCGGACGCCGCGCGGGGCATGTTCACCTGGCAAAAGGAAGCGGCGCTGCGGCTGGGGCAGAACATCGGCGAATACCTGACCGAGGAACAGGCCCTGCTCGCGCAGGGCGCGGAGGCGGCTTCGCTCGCGCGCGAGGTCCAGACGGCCGCCGAGGACTGCGCGCGCCTGGAGCGCCGCATCGACCGGCTCGAGGCCCTGGCGAGGCGCAACCGGTCCTGAGCGCCCCTGCGGCCGCGCCGGCGGCGCGGTCGGCTTCGCGTCTGTAGAATC
>Ga0082335_1007271_pt1 | contig 13519 bp, 8 predicted proteins | sample Subgrocontami58m_FD_72375 | JGI IMG/M metagenome (GOLD analysis project Ga0082335, IMG submission 72375) | Subsurface groundwater microbial communities from S. Glens Falls, New York, USA - GMW37 contaminated, 5.8 m (SPADES assembly) (version 2) ...
TGGGCCGCCAGCCGGCAGTTTTGGTCACCGCCAGATGACGGCGACGCCAACGCTTCGGTAAGATGTTATAAATGAGGCAACGAATACCTTCGGTAAGATATTCTATTGACGCAATAGGGTGGCCTGCGGTTACCTGGACGAGGGATAGTACAGAAATGTGATCCATGCTATCATCTGTTTGCGCTTGAACCTTAGTTGAAAGGAGGCAGATCTGCTATGGAATATGCCATTATCGGTAAGCGGACGCCTAAGATAGACGGGGTGGTGAAGGCTATGGGGGCCGCCCGCTTTTCGGGCGATATGGTGCTTCCGCGGATGCTGTATGCGAAGGTCTTGCGAAGCCCCCACGCCCATGCCCGCATAATTCACATCGATACCGGCCGGGCGGAGAGGTTGCCCGGGGTGAAGGCAGTGATTACGGGCAAGGACACGGCGGGGGTAAGATACGGGGTCTTCCCCCAGACCCGGGACGAGCTGGCCCTGGCCCTGGACGTGGTCCGCTATATCGGGGATGAGGTGGCTGCCGTGGCCGCAGTGGACGAGGATACCGCACGGGAGGCGTTGGACCTCATCAAGGTGGACTATGACCCCATGCCGGCGGTCTTCGATCCCGTAGAGGCCATGAAGCCGGGGGCGCTCCGGCTCCATGAGCAGGCTCCCGGCAATATCGCAGTCCACGTCCGTATCCCGTTCGGGGATGCAGACGGGGCTTTCGCCGGGGTCGACCACATCCGGGAGGACCGTTTCCAGACCCAGTTCATCTCCCATTGCCAGATGGAGCCCTACGCAATCCTGGCCAGCTTCCAGCCCTCGGGAGAGCTGGAGGTGTGGGTGCCCAATGCCTCCCCCTTCACCCGCAAGCGGGCCCTCTCCAATCTGCTGCGGTTGCCGATGGACAACGTGCGCGTGCACCAGGTCTTCATCGGGGGACACTTCGGCGGGCGCTCGGAGCTCATGTCCGGTGACTATTGCGCTTCCCTCCTCTCCATGAAGGCGGGGAGACCGGTGAGGTTAACTTACACGCGGGAGGAGACCTTTTGCAACACCAGGCAGAAGCATGCCTTCGATATGGAAGTAAAGACCGGGGTGCGCCGCGATGGTACCCTGGTTGCCCAGGCCATACGGGTCGTGGCCGATGGCGGGGCTTATGTCAGCACGGGAGCGATCGCGGTCACGGTGCCGGCGGTCATGCTTCTAGCAGTCTACCGGGTGCCCCACTTCCTGTACGAGGCCTACCGCGTTTACACCAACAAGCCTCCCTGCGGGGCCATGAGGGGGCACGGGAGCCAGCAGATACGCTTCGCCGTCGAGCGGCAGATGGACATGATAGCCGGGGACCTGGACCTGGACCCGGTGGAGATGCGGCTGAAGAACGCCGTGGAAGCAGGCGACATACTGCCAAACCGCTCCAAGGTGACCAGTTGTGGCTTGCGGGAGAGCGTCCTGGAGACGGTAGAGGCCTCCTCCTGGAGGGAGAGGCGCGGCGCCCTAGCCGGTGCTCTGAAGAGCACGTCCAGCGTGGTCCAAGACGGCGTTAACCCCCAAGGTGGTGCTCTGAAGGGTGCCAGCGGCGGGGTCCAAGAAGGTGCCCTGAAGGGCACCCCGGGCGGCTCCGGGCGGGGGCTGGGACTAGGGTTGGCCTCGATGATCAGCGGCTTCAGCATGGGGGTGCGCACCCTCTCGGGAGCCTTCGTCAAGTTCAACGAGGATGGGCAGGTCACCTTACTCACGGGGATCGTCGACAACGGCCAGGGGAACGAGACCATGGCCGCTCAGATCGCGGCGGAGGAACTGGGGACGGGTGTGGAGGACATACGGGTGATAAATGGCGATACCGCTACTACGCCTCAGGACCCCGGCAGCTATAGCATGCAGTCCACTTTCACCGGGGGCAATGCGGTCAGAGCGGCGGCGGTCGACGCCAGGAGACAGATCCTGGAGATCGCCGCCGAGAAGCTGGAGGCTAACCCGGCGGACCTGGACCTGAAGGAGAAGCGGGTCTTCGTCAAGGGGAGCCCGGAGAGAGGGATGGGCCTGCGGGATACGATATGGGCCGGCCTGGCTGTCGGGCGGCCCGTCCTGGGGCGAGGCCACTACATGCCTCCCGTCGATCCCGCGGACTGGTTCCGGGGGCGCATCGATGGGCAGATGACCGGGGCCTACACCTTCGGCGCGACGGTGGCGGAGGTGGAAGTGGACCGGGAAACGGGGCAGGTGACTGTCCTGGAGGTGGCGGCCGCCCATGACTGCGGCCGGGCCATAAACCCGATGCTGGTGGAGGGCCAGATAGAGGGCTCCATCCCGCTGGGCCAGGGCCAGGCGCTGACCGAGGATGTGGTGCAGCGGGAAGGTCAGGTACTAAACCCGAATTTTGCCGGCTACGGTATGCCCACGGCGGCCGATGCGCCCCGGGTCAAGTCGATCATTGTCGAGGCGGAGGACCCCAACGGTCCCTTCGGAGCCAAAGAGGCGGCGGAAAGCATCAACATCGCCATTGTTCCGGCCCTGGCCAGCGCCGTAGAAGATGCGATCGGGGCGGACGTGCGAAGCCTGCCGATCACGGCGGAGAAGGTGCTCAACGCTTTGGATTCTCAACGGATAGGGAAGCGTTCACAACGGACGGGGTAGCGCTTGGGGTGCGCCGGATTCCCAACGGATGACAAAGGCAGATTTTCAACGGATAACGGATGCACAGGGTCCCTTGGGGGCCCAGCCGACGAGGGGGGCCAATTCTCAACTGATGGGCCTGGGCTTGGGGGGAGTAAGATTCCCAACGGATAACGGATCACGACGGATAACGGATGCACAGGGTCCCTTGGGGATGCAGCCGACGATGGGGGCCCAGATTCTCAACGGATGGGCCTGGGCTTGGGGGGAGCAAGATTCCCAACGGATAACGGAGGCAGATTCCCAACAGATAACGGATCACGGGGATAACGGATGTGCTGTGTCCTGGCTGGGCGTGTCAGGGGCATGGCTACTCTCCGCATCGGGCCCCAGGGCCCGATGGCCCGCCAGCGGCTGCCCAGGCGCTGGAGAGATTCAGCGAGCTGGCCCTCAGCCATCGCGAGGCTCGCCAAGCAGGGCGCTACCGGCGCCTTCCAGGACGCCCGTGACGCTTTCCAGGAGGTCGTCCTGCGACTTCTTGGTCAGGCGGTGGGTGGCTCCCAGGGCCTCTGCCAACACGGTCTCTCCCATCAGCATCCCGGGGGCTCGTTCACCGCGGAGGCGCAGAGAGCGCGGAGATTATTTAGAGCATTCTTGTTAGTGGAGTTGAACCCGCTGCTGATAAGTACGGGCACGGGCTGGCCCAGAAGGGTGATCGCTATAGAGTCCAATCTTCGCTTTGCTCCTGCGGTGCTTCTGTGGCCCGAAGATTAGAACACGTGTCCGGTCTAATAATAGCCTGGGAGCGCCGGCGCCTCGCCGGCCCCGCGTTCCCTCGGCCGCTCGGGCCTTGCTGGAGTGGCCGGTCTCAAAGGCAACGTTATTTCAAACGACTTGAAAGGATCGCCCCAGGGGCTGGAATTCCCCCCCTCACTACCCGCTGAACAGGTCCCCCTCCACCATCAGGTCAGCACAGCGTTCTTCGACGAAGGGTCGCTCCGATTCGGTACGCTCCTGGTCCGGGCGGTGGCCCGGCACTAGCTCGCAGGTCAGGCACGCCTCTCCGTCGGAGGTGAGGAGCTTGCAGGTGAAGCACACCGTGTCCGCAAGCATGTACTATCTCTCGACGAAGCGTACCTGTTGGAGACCAGAGATGCGCTCGTCGGTCCAACGACGGGACTTATAGTCGAAGCGGGGCAGGGTGCCGTAGGGGACCTCCTCCACGTCGAAATGGATGCCCGTCCGGTCATGGAGCTCCGCGGGCAAGGCGGCCAGGATGCGTTGCTTGAGGGAGGCGTCGGCCACTTTCTGGGAGAACTCGAAGCGGATGCTCACCTGCTCTCGGCCCTGATCATCTATGAAGACCCGGCCGCCGTACTCGTCTATCTCCGGGCGGCTGAATAACACGTCATCTATCGCCGCCGGCCAGACGTTGACACCCTTCATCTTGATCATGTCGTCGTAGCGGGCGATGGTCCCCGATTCCCAGCAGTTGGTCAGCCTTCCGCAGTCGCAGGCGTCGGGCGGCAGGAGTCTGACCCGGTCGCCCTGGCGGAAGCGGATGATGGGCGCTCCCCGGCGGCTGAAGGTGGTGATAACCGGCTCGCCCTCCTCACCGTACTTGACGGGCTCGCCGGTGATGGGGTCCAGGATCTCGACCAGCGCCACGTGGTCCAGCAGATGATACACCCCGCGATTGCCGTTGGGGACAACTCCCCCGTCACAGGTGTAGGCGTAGCAGATGCCAAACTGGCTGGAGCCGTAGATGTCGTAGAGGGGGCATCCCCAGAACTCCTGCATCCGCAGGGCCCAGTCAATGGGGAAAGGCTCAGTGGAGAGCAGGACAGCCTTGAGGCGAGTCAAATCCCGCTTGGGCACGATGCCCGCTTCTTCGCACAGCACGGTGAGGCGGGTCAGGTAGGCCGGGGTAGCCCAGAAGGAGTGGACATTGAAGCGCTTCATCAAGTTGAGCTTCATCTTGGAATCGAACATGTAGAGGAGCATCCCGTTGAACTGGTGGAAGCGCAGGGCCTCGGTAGCGATCAGGCCTCCCGCCATGGTGGCCACGGGCCAGAGCATGGCGGAGATGTCCCCCGGCTCGCATCCGGCCGGCGGAAACTGATAGCCGAAGGTCTCGGCCCCCATGCGCATATCCTCTGCGGTCAGGGCGTAGACCTCCTGGCCCCGGCCGGAGGTGCCGCTGGTAATGTGGACCTGCCGGATCTCGCTCTCCGGCACCGGCAGCCGTAGGCCGAAGGGTGGGTTCTGGTTCTGGTCCTCCACCAGGTCCTTCTTGCTCATGAAGGGGACGCGCTGAGCGAAATCCTCCAGGGAGCGGATATCCCCCGGCTTGACTCCGGCCCGATCCAGATGGGCCCGGTAGAAGGGGCTGTTATGGTAGACGCGCTCCAGGAGGTCCTGCACCCCCTTGGCCTGTATCGCCCTTATCTCCTTCTGGGAGAGGGTCTCTATTTCCCGGTTGTAGAATCTGGTGCCCAAGTCGTTCCTCCGGCTATTTGGTCCATCCGCCAACGCGGTATCACGTCTGTTGCCCATACCGCACAATTAATTGTGCGGTATGGGCAACCCCCACAGGGATTTAGCGCGCGCAACCGCCAAGGTATCCGGGATCTACTTCGCCCACTTACCCTTCATTTCGGCATAGATGGGCAGCTTCATATACTCGTCAGGGGTCCACTTCCAGAACTGGGATACCTGGGGGATGGTCTCCAGAATAGTATTGACGTAGGTAGTGCCCACTTTCTTAACTTCATTGATGTAGATGTCCCGGACTACGTTGTGGTACTGGTCAAACTTGACCTTGCTGCTGGGGGCTTCTGCTTCCACCTTGACCAAGGCTTTGAGGAAGCCATCCATGTCTTCGATATTGCCCTTAACCGCCTCCAGGGCTGCGTCCAAGACCATGGCGCCGGTGTAAGTCATTTCGGCCGATGGAGTAACAGGCTTGTTGAACCGCTTCTCGAAGGCTGAGATGAAGGACTTCATCTGCGGCCGGTCAATGGCGGCCGTGTAGGTGGCGGAAACGACTATTCCCAGGGCCGCATCTCCCTCTTTCTGGAGTATGTCCTCGTCCGTCATAGAGCGCCCGATTAGGGGTATCTTGCCTTTGAGGCCAAATTCGGTGTACTGAGTGACGAAGCGCAGCCCATCGGCCCCGGCGGAGAAGCTGTGGACCACGTCAGCGTCCCGTTTGATGGTCGTAATGTACGGTGCGAAATCGGGGCTGCCCAGAGGGGGATAGATTTCCTGGATGACCTGTCCGCCAGCCTGGGTAAAGGTGCGGGCGAACCCTCCTGCTAGTTGCCAGCCGGCCGGGTAGTCGGCCCCCATGATCACCGCCTTGCGGTATCCTTTCTTGTAGGCCCACTCCCCTAATGGGTGAGCGGTCTGGCTGCTGCTGTTGGCGATGCGCCAGACGTATGGGCTGGACTTCTGCTGGGTCAGGGGGTCGTCACTGGCGTTGGTAAGAATCAGGGGTATCTTTTGAGCGTTAATGTAATCAGCGATTCCGGCGGCAACGGCGCTGGAGACGACTCCCACGATCAGTTTGACGTTGTCCCGTTCCACCATTTTCCTGGCCTTGGTCAGACCCACGTCTGGCTTGACCTCGTCATCCTCTACGACGAGCTCTACCTTGCGGCCGGCCAGGGTGTTACTTTTTTGCTCTAAGTAGAGAATGAAGGCATCCCGTATATCGCTGCCCAGGGCGGCGTAAACCCCAGTGAGGGGCGTCAGGATACCAATCTTGATGGGCGCGGCAGCAGGCTTGGCGGCCTCGGTGGGCTTGGCGGCGGGCGCCGCCGTGGTGGGCGCCGGCGCCGGAGCCGCGGCGGTGGGACTTACTGCGGCCTTGGGTGGCGCAGCCGGCGTAGGTGTGGGGGTTGCGGCTGGGGCACAGGCTACCAGAAGGGCCACCAGCACCAGGACCGAGCTCAGAAAGCTGAGTCTACCTAACAACTTGCACCTCCAGATTCATAGTCCGCCTGGGAACAACAACCCTAATCCGCCTGGGGTAGGGGCCATAACTTCCCATGCCATTCAGGTGGCCACGAGGGGGATCACCCGAAACCGTGTTATGATTTTGAGTCTAGGGATCCTTTTCGCCTAGCAGCCGTTGCGCCCTGCCTCTTGCCACCCCGTTTGGCGCGGAAGGATGCCAACTCTGTTTGAGTTAGATAGTATGGTGTCCGGGTTGTCTTTGTCAAGTCGCGGACCGCTTTGAGAAACGGTTCTGCCCTGGTGGCAGGCTTGACATTCCAGGCTTGTGGCATGATACTACGGACATTAATGCCAACCCCCAGGCAAGAGCTTGGGAAAGCGATGATTTTGGAGCTCTGGTTCGTAAGGTATCTGTCATTCGAAATCGAATTACCTACTCAAGCTGTCTACTTCAATGTCTAGGCCCAGTATAGGTTTCTGGTGTTGCTGCTTTCGTACTTTCTCTGGTTTAACCCAGTAAGTTTGAAGTGAGGGAGGGTACAATGCACACAAGGAAGGGTTTGCTCCTAGTCCTGGTCCTATTTGTCGTGGCCCTGCTGGCCATGAGCGCCTGCGTCCCTGCTGCGGCACCGCTGGCGCCCACCCCGACGAAGGCACCGGCGCCCGCTGCCACGCCCGTGCCTCAGGCGGCGACTCCGACTGCGGCCGCCAAGCCCGCATCCGCTCCGGCTACGCAGACGCCGGCGCCTCCGCCAACAGTGAAGGTCAGGTTCGCCTCTCCCGGCTTCGTCTCCGATGCCGGCGTGTTTATCGCCTTGGAGAAGGGCTACTTCAAGCAAGAAGGGATAGACCTGGAGCTGGTTACCTTAAAGACGGCCGCCGATGCGCCTCCCCTTCTGGCCCGGGGGGACGTCGAGGTGGCAGGGGGTTCCACCAGCGCCGCCCTCTATAACGCTATTATCAGGGGCATCGATATGAAGATCGTGGCCGACAAAGGGGTACATCCCAAGGGTCTGGGCTGGCAGTTCATCGCGGTGCGCAAGGACCTGGCGGACCAGATCAAAAAGCCGGCCGACCTGAAGGGCAGAAATATCGCCTTGTCCTGCAGCAACTGCTCAGTGGACTACTTCCTGCTGGTCGTCCTCAAGCAGGCCGGTTTGACCCTCAAAGACGTGGAGACCGTGGACCTAGCCGTGCCCGACCAGCTGGCCGCCTTCGGGAACAAGTCCATAGACGCGGGCATACTGGTGGAGCCCAATGCTGCTACGGCGGCTGAGCGTGGTTTGGCCGTGAGTTGGATATCCATCGACCAGGTGGACCCGGGCAACCAGGCGGCGGTGATCATCATGTCCCCAACCTTTGTAAACAGTATCGACGCCGCCCGTCGCTTCGCGGTCGCCTACGTCAAGGGCCTGCGGGACTACAACGATGCCTTCGTGAAGAATAAGGGCAAGACGGAGATCATCTCCATCCTGACCAAGTACACGTCGGTCAAGGACCCAACCGTTTACGAGAAGGTGGTTCTGGCTGCCCTGAACCCGGATGGCGCGTTGAACATCGAAAGCCTGGTCCAGCAGCAGGAGTTTTTTGTCGAGCGCGGGGGGATGACTTCAAGGGTGGACCTGAAGAAGGCCATCGACACGCAATTCGTAGACTTCGCTGTACAAAAGCTGGGTAAGTACCAGTAGCCATACGACGGAGGAATCAGATATGCCAAAGGATATGAGGACTTTCGTCTCAGACCTGGCCGAGCGACTGCCTGAGGAGATGGTGCAGGTCAAAGAGGAGATAGACCCCTCGAACTTCGAGGCCACTGCCTTGCTCCAGCACCTGGAGAACATGGGCAGGTATCCCTGCGTGTTGTGGCAACGGCCCTTAAACATGAAGGGGAAGTACGAGGGCGTCCAGTTGATCGGCAACGTCTTTGCCAGCCGGAAGAGGCTGGCCTTGGCCCTTGGGCTGGACCCCGAGGACTGGCGGATGGGGGTCTCCCTGGAATACGCCCGCCGGGAGAAGAACCCCATGCAGCCGGTGGTGGTCGGCAAGACGGAGGCGCCGGCCAAGGAGATAATCAGGGTTGGGGAAGACGCCAGTATCCTGGACCTGCCGGTAGTTCGAGGGCACCGCCTGGACCCGGGGCCGTTCTTGAACATGCAGTGGGTGGTCAAGGACCCGGAGGGCGGCTTCTACAATAGCGCTCACTACCGGGCGCAGGTGCGGGGTCCCCGGCAGACCGGTCTGATGATGCAGCCGGAGGGGCACGGGCGCGCCATAGTCGAGAAGTATCACCGTCAGGGGAAGCCGTGCCCCGTAGTCGGCGTGCTAGGACATCACCCGGCCTATTTCCTCGGGGGCTTGACGCAGGTCCCCCTTGGCGTGGACGAGTACACGATCATAGGTGGCCTGCTGGACGAACCTCTGCGGCTGACGGAATCGGAGACCTGGGGGAAGGACTTTCTCGTCCCTGCCGACGCAGAGATCCTCATTGAAGGGGAGATACCCCCCGGAGTCTTGGAGCAGGAAGGCCCATACGGGGAATTCATGGGCTACTATGGCCATGAAAGCCCCCAAAGGGTCCTTAACGTTAAGGCAATAACCTACCGCCAGGGTCCGATTCTCCAATACGTCTTCGTCGGCCATCCCGACAACCAGTTGGAGGGGGGACTGGCGATGGAGGGAAGCCTCTTCAACGTGGCCAAGGGCCGTTTTCCCCGCGTCACCGCCGTGCACCTGCCCCTCTCCGGTTGCTGCCGTTTCCATATCTACATTCAGTTGGACAAGGCGATAGAGGGGGAGCAGGTATCGGTGGGCTGGCTTCTGCTCTCCTACTTTACCATGGGGAAGCACGTCATTGTAGTGGACACTGATATTGACGTATACAACGAACGGCAGGTGCTCTGGGCTGTCGCCAGCCGAGTGCAGGCGGACCGCCAGATCCACCTCGGCCGCGAGATGATGGCGGTGGGCAACATTGACCCGTCCTGCCTCTTCGATACCAGGGGCGCCAAGATGGTGATAGACGCGACGCGGCCCCTAGGTAGACCCTTCCACCAAGTGATAGATGTCCCGCGCGAGGCTTTGGACTCGTTCCCCTGGCACAAGTATCTCTCACGGGAGGATGTGGAGAGAGTCCCTGTCTTGAGTAAATGATCCGGCGGCGGTTCCAGCCATCAGCTTCAGATCCCTATTAACCGGAACAGATTCCCTAGGAGAGAACATAGAGTGTACAAGGTAGGCAATGATATAGGAGGCACCTTCACCGATACCATCTTCCTGGATGAGGCGACGGGGGAGCTGCTGGTGGGCAAGGTCCTCACCACACCTGGAGACCCCTCTGAAGGCGCCATAACGGGAGTTCGCGAACTGCTGGCGCAGGCCGGAGCAACAGATGCTCAGATTCGGAGTCTCATTCACGGCACGACGCTGGTTACCAACGCCATCATCGAGCGAAAGGGCGCCAAGACTGCCCTTATCACGACTCTGGGATTCCGGGACGTTCTGGAGGCCCGGACAGAGGGTAGATACGAGCTCTACGATGTGTTCTACGAGCTGCCGAAGCCCCTGGTGCCCCGCCGTTTGCGGCGGGAGGTTGCGGAGAGGCTGACCCGTGACGGAGACGTTCTGATCCCCCTGAACGAGCAGGAGGCCGAAGAGGTGGTCCGGCAACTGGCGGCCGAAGGGGTTGAGGCTATCGGTATCTGTTTTCTCCATTCTTTCCGTAACCCGGCCCAAGAGCGGGCCATGGCAGCCATTGTCCGGCGCATTGATCCCAGGATATTCGTGTCTCAGTCGGTAGAGGTCAACCCGGAGATCCGGGAGTATCCTCGAGCCTCTACCACGGTGGCTAATGCCTATACCCAACCCCTGATGGAGAGATACATGGGCCGCATGGAGGACGGATTCAAGGCCGGTGGCTTCAGAGGGGCGCTGCACGTGATGCTTTCCAGCGGGGGAATAACTACCAGCGACGTAGCCAAGCGATTCCCCGTCCGCGTCCTCGAGTCCGGACCGGCGGCCGGGGCCATCGCCGCCGCTTTTTACGGGGAGCTGCTGGGCGCCAACAAGATCATTTCCTTCGATATGGGAGGCACCACAGCCAAGATCTGCTTCATAGAGGATGGGAGGCCCACGACGGCCACGGACTACGAGGTGGCCAGGGTGCACCGGTTCAAGAGGGGGAGCGGTTTACCCATAAAGCTTCCCGTGATCGACATGATCGAGATCGGCGCGGGGGGCGGCAGCATGGCCTGGATAGACCGGATGGGACTCCTGAAGGTGGGCCCCCAGAGCGCGGGGGCTGATCCCGGCCCCGTATGTTACGGACGGGGAGGCCAGCAGCCGACGGTGACGGATGCCGACCTCACCCTCGGCTACCTGGATGCCGGGTACTTCCTGGGGGGCAAGATGGCCCTGGACGCCGAGGGCGCGCGCCGGGTTATCCAGGAGAGGACCGCAACCCCTTTGTCTACGGACCTGGCCAGAGCGGCCCTGGGGATCGTCGAGGTAGTCAATGAGAGCATGGTGAACGCGGCCCGCCAGTATACTGCCGAGCAGGGGAAGGACGTCAAGAAGTATACCATGGTCGCCTTCGGCGGCGCCGGCCCCGTTCACGCCTATTACGTTGCCAGGAGGCTAGGGATAGAGCGCCTGGTCGTACCTTTCAGGGCTGGAGTCACCTCGGCCCTGGGATTCCTGGCGGCCCCGGCCTCTTTCGACCTGGTGAGGACCTATATCGCGCCCCTCTCCGGGCTAGACTGGGACAAGCTTAACGAGATTCTCGCTGAGATGGGGACAGAGGGGGCGGCGCTGCTTAAAGCGGCGGGCATCAGGGACTCGGACATAGCGATCCACCGCTCCTGCGAAATGCGGTACATCGGGCAGGGCCATGAAATAGAGGTTCCTATCCCACCCGGCCGCCTCGGGCCGGAGAGTATTGACACCATTCAGGAGAACTACGATAGGGAGTACGAGAGGCTTTTCCAGCGGATAAACCCGGGATACGAAGTGGAGTGCCTCAACTGGAGGTTGGTGGCCAGGGGACCCAAGCCGAAGCTAACTCTCAAGCGGTTTCCCGCCGGCGGTAGGACCCTGGACCAGGCCATAAAGGGGTCACGGCGCGTCTACTGGCATGAGTTCGGCGAATACCGCCCCTGCGCCGTCTATGATCGCTATGCCCTCTTCCAGGGCGCCAGCTTTGACGGTCCGGCTATGGTCGAGGAGCGGGAATCCACGACGGTGATAGGCCCCGGCGGCCGTGTGACCACTGATGAGTACCTCAATCTGGTGATCGAGCTGAGGATCTGAGATGAAGACAGAGTTTGACCCCATTCAGTTGGAGATATATTGGAACAGGCTGGTCTCCATTGCCGAGGAACAGGCCAAGACTCTGGTCAGGGCTTCCTTCAGCACAGTAGTGGGAGAGATGGAGGACCTGGCCTGCGGCATCTATGACCTGCAGGGAAACCTCATTGCTCAGGCGGCCACGGGGACCCAGGGCATTCTGACCGGCATGTCTGTGGGGATGAAGCATATGCTCCGGGAGTACCCCATAGAGTCCCTGGCCCCGGGGGATGTCATCTGCTGCAATGACCCGTGGATGATCACGGGCCACAAGTACGACATTGCCGTGGCCACGCCCATATTTTCTGGTGACACTCCGGTGGCCGTAGCGTCCACCGTTCTCCACAGCTCGGACATCGGCGGGATCAGCACCGCTGCTGATTCTCGAAGCGTCTACGAAGAAGGCCTGGCCATACCCATCATGAAGCTCTTCAAGCAAGGAGAGCGCAACGAGGACCTGTTCAAGATCATCGAAGCCAACGTCAGGATTCCCGACCAGGTTATCGGGGACCTCCTGGCCCAGGTGGCCGCCAATGCGGTGAGCGGGCAGAAGGTCCTGGAGTTCATGGCCGAATACGGCTTATCCAGCCTTACACCCCTATCCCAGGCGATAATCAATACTACCGAACAGGCGGTGAAGAAGGCCATCGCTGAGCTTCCTGACGGCGTATATTCTCACGACAACTACGCCGACGGGATCGACGAGCCATTGAGGATATCGGCCACGGTGACCGTTCAGGGGGCTGATTTGACCGTGGACTTCGCCGGGTCCTCCCCGCAAACTCAGAGGGGAGGGATAAACAGCGTATGGAACTTCACTTTCGCCTATACCGCTCAGGCGGTCAAGTGCATTCTGGCCCCCGACGTCCCCAATAACGACGGTCTCTTCCGGTCTTTCCAGATGGTGGCGCCTGAAGGGTCCGTGGTCAATCCCAAGCGGCCTGCCCCCGTCATGGCCAGGTATATCATGGTGGGGGCCATATCCTCGGCCGTTTTCGGGGCATTGGCCAAGGCGGCCCCAGAGCGGGCCGTGGCGGAGAGCAGCCGTATCACCATGATCCCGTTCACCGGCATGGACGAGAAGGGGGACCCCTTCATACAGTGGCTGGCCGGCTCCGGGGGAGCCGGAGCCAGGCCCATCCTGGACGGCTACTCCGCTACCTGCTACCCCGCTAACATCAAGGCTGTACCGGCGGAGATCCTGGAGGCAGGGTCGCCTTTGTTCGTATTGAAGAAGGAGCTAATCAGGGATTCGGCAGGACCCGGCAAGTACCGGGGCGGATGCGACCAGAGGACGACGGTGACGTTGCGAGATGGGTCGGAGGCGCTGGTGCATTGCTTCTTCGAGGGGACGAAGTTCGCGCCTCTGGGTTATCATGGCGGCATGGACGGCAGCCGCGCTGAAATCAGGATCGACGGCGAGCCGGTCGTTCCCAAGGGGAAGTATGCGCTGGGGCCGGGGACCGAGTTCAGCTACTGTTTCGGCGGCGGGGGCGGTTACTACGATTCCGCCGAAAGAGATCCCGAGGCAGTGCTGGACGACGTGGTCAACGGGTACGTCTCGCCGGAGAGCGCCGCTCCGATCGATCGGTGGACGTTCCGGATCGGCAGC
>Ga0082335_1007272_pt1 | contig 13511 bp, 11 predicted proteins | sample Subgrocontami58m_FD_72375 | JGI IMG/M metagenome (GOLD analysis project Ga0082335, IMG submission 72375) | Subsurface groundwater microbial communities from S. Glens Falls, New York, USA - GMW37 contaminated, 5.8 m (SPADES assembly) (version 2) ...
CGCGGGGCGCGGCCGCCAGCAGGCGGACGGCCGCCCCCTGCGGCAACACCGCAACCGCCTTGAACTGGTCGCCGCTCAGGCCGAGTTCCGCCCCGACCGCCGCCGTCACCTCCAGCGAGCCCGAGACCAGCAGCCGGCCGTCGCCGTCGGCACTCGAGCCGGTGCGATCCCAGAGCCAGGCCGTACCGGCCCCGCCACTCTCGCCTCCTGGCACGCGGCAGGCGCCGTCCCCCGCGGGATCCCATCGCCGCCGTACCCGCAGCCGCCGGCCGCCCAGGGCGAAGTCGAACGTGACCTCGGTGGGTTCCCCGACCGCGGCGAAATGGCTGGCCACATCCGCCGCCGCGCGTCCACCGCTCGATTCTCCGTAGAGCGCCCAGCAGATCGCGTCGAGCAGCGTGGTCTTGCCCGCCCCGGTCGGGCCGGAGATCAGGAAGAGCCCCCGTTCCCGGAGCTTCGCGAAATCGACGCACTCCTCGCGGCCGTAACAGCCGTACGCGCGCAGGACGAGCCGGAGGGGTCTCACGAGACCTCCCGCGCCGCCGCGGCGCGCATCGCCTCGGCGGCTTCGGCCGACTCCTCGGGCGTCAGCGGCGCGCCCACGGCCCGCTCGAAGAAGGCCGCGAACAGCGCCTCGTCCGTGGCCGTTTCCGGGTCGGCGGACACTCCCCCACGACCCGCGGCGTCGGAAGGACCCCCGACTCGCGGGGCAACGCCTTCGGCCACCGCCTCCCCCGCCCGGCGCACGCGAATCACGTTCGGGAAAAGCTCACGCAGCCGTGCGACGGCGTCGCGCGCCGGATGAGAATCGAGGAGCGTCACGTCCAGCCAGTCGTCCGCCCCGGCTGCCTCCCGTCCTCCCCCCTCCGGGTCCGCCGGCTGCCCGGATGCCAGACCCCGCGCCTCCGGGTCCGCCGATTGCCCGGCCGCACGGCCCCGCGCCTCCGGGTCCGCCGATTGCCCGGCCGCACGGCCCCGCGCCTCCGGGTCCAAGGTCTGCGCTGCCGCCGGCGGTTCTCCCGACGTACTCCGCCCGGCCGGAGACGAACCCATAGGCTCGCGCGCGGCCAGCAACTCCGCCAGCGTCCCCGAAACGTGCCGCAGATTCCGCTTCCGGCCGAGTGCAACCGGCCGAACCGTCACCCCACCGTCCTCCGCGATATCGACCACGGAAACGGTCTTCGGGTCTGCCGCCTCTTCGAACGAAAGCGGGAAGGGTGACCCGGAAAACCGCGCGCGAGTGCCAGTCACGTCCTGGGCCCGATGCAGGTGTCCGAGCGCCGCATAGGCAAAGCCGGCGAAGCGCCCCGGCGCGATCCTTTCCGCCTCCCCGCCCGTCCAGGGCCGCTCGCCGCTCCCGGTCCCGCCCGCCACGTCGGCGTGGGCCACCACCACCGCGCGGCCCCGGATCCCGGCACGCACCCGGTCCAGCAACGCCCCGAGCGCCTCGTCGCGGGTGCGCACTTCGACCCCGAGGGCGGCGCGGACCGCGTCCGGTGTCGCGAAGGGGAGCGGCCAGACCTGCACCGTCCCGTGGGCATCGCGCAGGCGGACCGGCGCCGGCTTGCCGACCCGGCCGGACACGTGCAGCCGTCGTCCGGACAGCAGCCGCCGGGCGAAGCCCAGCCGTTCCGGATCGTCGTGGTCGCCGACGATCAGTACCACGGGCACTTCCTGGTCGAGCGTGAGCTCCTCCAGGATGTGGTCGAGCAGCGCGACCGCCTCCGCGGGCGGCACGGCGCGATCGTAGACGTCGCCGGCGACGAGCACGGCGTCGGGCTGCTCGTCGCGCACGAGCGCAAGAAAGCGCTCGAGCACCCAGGCCTGGTCCTCGAGCAGCGAGACGTGGTGGAGCGATCGTCCCAGGTGCCAGTCAGCGGTGTGGATCAGCTTCACCGCTTGAATTTCCTCGGCCCGCGGGGGAACCGCGTGAGCTTGCGGTTGAACGGCCGGCCGAGCTTGCCGCCCAGACCGGGCCGCGCTGCGCGATTCTCCTTGGACGGCGGGTCTTCCGGAAGCAGCTCGAGCGGCTCCTCGGCCTTTGCCTCCGACTTCGGCTTCGAGGTCGGCTTCGAGGTTGGCCTTGACGTCGGCTTCCTCTTGGGAGCGTCATCCTCCTCCTCGCTGGGTTCCTCCCCGGCTGCCGCGGACTCTCCGTCGCTCTCTTCCCCCTGCTCCTCTGCCCCCTCCTCCGCCTGCGCCGGGTCCTCGTCGCCCTCCTCACCCGCGGATTCTTCCTCCGCGGACTCGTCGGCGCCGGTTTCCTCGCCCTGGTCCCCGCCGGCTTCCGCCTCGACGTTCTCGGAGTCCCCGGCCTCCCCCTCGCTTCCCTCCTCGTCTTCCGTGACGGTCGATTGCCCGGCGATCTCGGGCGTGCGGGCGTCTCCCGTCTCCTCCCCGTCGGCCGGTCCCGCCTCGTCCCCCGCCGGGTCGGCGACGGTGGACTGGCCGGCGATCGCGGCGGTTGCTTCGGCGTCACCCTCCTCCTCGGGCTTCTCGGCATTCTCGATGGGAGACGGGCGGAAGGCGCGCAGCTTCCGCCGGAGCGGGGTGCGCCCGATGCGCCAGCGCGGGCGCTTGCCCGGGAGCTTGGCCGCAGGCCGCGCGGCAGGCTTCTCGGACCCGGATTCGGCGGCGGGCTCGACGGGCGACGGAGCCGGAGCCGCCTTGCGCGGGCCGGGGGCGAGGTCCGGGTCGAGCAGCTCGGGGAAGTAGGCGGCGATTTCGCGCTTGAGGCGGCCTTTGGGCTCGTGCGGCTCGAGGAAGGCCACCGCCTCCTGGACCAGCATCTTGAGCGGCTGGTGGACGATCTGCATCCGCTTCATGAGCGGGCCGAGCTGAGGGAACCAGCGCAGCGGATCTTCGGAGATCATTCGACCGATGATCGCGCGCTGGACCAGGGGGCAGTTCTTGTGCTGGATGTCGGCCGTGCGCAGGCCCTCGAGGACGTAAGAGACCCCCTTGGCGACCTTCCACACACTGGCGTCGGTGGTGACGAGGTGGAACAGGAGGCAGCCCCAGCCGCGCAGCTCGGCGCTCGCCGCCTCGCGGGCGGGCAGGCGCGCGGGGACCTTGACCCGCAGCTCGTCGGCGCGGGTGAGATCGATGGGCTGGGCGTGTTGGAGCCCGGACACCTTGATGCGCCCGTCGTGGAACAGGAGCACGTTCTCCGGGTGGAGGAGGGTGTGCGCCAGTCCCTTGTCGTGCAGGTAGGCGAGCGCGCAGCCGACCTGGAGGGCGACGCGGATCTGGCGCGGCAGGTCGAAGATGACGCGGTGCTCGAGCAACTTGGCGATGGGCATCCCGTCGACGTGCTCGGTGACCTGGAAGTGGAAGCCCTTGGATTCGCCGCCCGCGATCCCCTTGAGCAGGTTGGGGTGGGAGAACTCCCGCTCGAGGTCCGACTGGCGGCGGAATTCCGCGACGCGCGCCGGATGCTCGCGGGCGACCGCGGGATTCAGGAGGCGCACCCAGGTGCGCTCTTCGCAGGAAATCGAGGTGGCTGAGTAGGTCGTGACCTCCGGGGTCGAGAAGAGGATCTCCTCGAGATGGAAGTCTTCGATGATCTGCGGGGTGGCGGTGGCCGGGTCCCAGAGCCGCGCCTTCTCGCCGGCCGCCGGGGCGGGCTCGGCGGCGGGGGGCGGGGCCTGGTCGGCCTTGGCATCGGCCGCAGCCTGCGTCTCGTGGACCTCGGGCGGGACGGTCTCGAGCACTTCCGCCAGGCGCTTGCGGGTGATGTAGCCGCGGCGCAGGACGACGTCCTGGAGCAGCATCGGCTTGCCTTCGCGCTCGCTCTCGAGCTGCGCGTTCAGGCAATCGGCGATCTGCTCCTGGCTCAGGATGTAGAGCCGGTACAGTTCCGCCGCGAGCCAGCGGTCGATCTCGCTGATCATGTCGGCCGCCGCCTCCCGCAACGGTGGGACTCCACGACGGCGCCCGCAGCCCAGGATCCGCGATCACCGCGCGGCGGTCGCGGCCCTGGCCTTCGCCGCCGCTGCGGCGCCGATCTTCTTGGACAAACGAATGCGCCGCCCCTTCTCGAAGTACTCGACGCGGTCGGCGCACTCCATCATGAGCTTGATGCCCAGCCCGCCGATCTTGCCCTCCTCGCGCGCGAGACGGGTGCGGGCCACGGCGTCGAGGTCGGTGGCGAGCTTGAGGTACTTTTCGTAATCGAACCCCTTGCCCTCGTCCTCGACGGTGATCTGGATCTCGTCCGGCGCGACCAGGAGGGTGATGTCGACGCGTTTGCGCTGGTCGTAGCGGTTGCCGTGCCGCAGGGCGTTGTCCACCGACTCCTGGAAGGCGGCGTAGAGCGGGACCGCCTTGTCCTCGGTGAGCTGGCCGCTGAAGATCGCACTCTTGCCGATGCCGAGCGCGCGATTGAGGTTGTCCTCGCTGTACGCAAAGGTGAAGTGCACCTGCTGGACCAGCGCGCGGCGGTCGCCCGGGACGCGCATCAGCTCGGCCGCGGCGAGCGCGAACAGCTCCTTGAGTTCGAACGGCTCCTGCAGGTAATCGTTTTCCCAGATCTTGAAGGCGACCTTGGTGCGCGGATCGACCGCCTTGTTGTAGACTTTGATCACCGAGACGTGGCACTTCTCGCGGTCGGTCTTGACCTTCCCCAGGAACTCGTCCGAGCCCGGCAGGGCGTCCTCGAGGATCACCAGGTCCGGGCCGATCTGGGCAAAGCGGTTCCACGCCTCGTGGCAGTCGGTGAGGACGTGGAAGTGCCCGGCGCTCTTGCCGAAGCGCAGCCGGATGAGGTCGGTGAAGTGGTTGGCCGCGGGCGAGAGCACGATCACCGGGCTGATCGGGCCCCTGCCGTCGGTCCGGGCGGCAATCGCGTGGGCGGCGCTCGCGACCCGCACCGGGGCCTTGGGCCTGGCCACCGCCGCCGCGCCGGAGAAGTACCGGACCATCGCCTCCCGATCCGGCAGGAAGGGGACGACCTGGGGGACTCCCAGCATCTTCATGGTCTGGGCGACGTTCCCCGGCACGTTCAGGAGGCAGATCCGACCGCCGATCGGGGCCAGGGCATCGTGCACGGCCATGAGCATGCCCATGCCGGAGCTGTTGATGTACTCCACGCCGCCGAAGTCGATGGCGAGGTTGGTGACCTTCTTGTCGAGCAGGGCCTTGATGTGCTTCTCGAACTCGATGAAGGTGGCGGCGTTGATGAAGCCGAATAGCTCCATCAGGAGGACTTCGCCGCCCTTGCCGAACTTCAGTTTCTTCAACCGGGTGCCTAGCTGGCGCATCTCTCCCTCGTCGGAAAAGTCTGTCCCGCAAGGATTCGCATCGTTTCGTCGCGAAAACGCGAAGCGCGATCATGCCACAGGAAGTGGGACGGTGTCAATGCGGAAGTCTTGACGCGTCTTCCGCCCTGGTGCTACAGTTCCCCGACCTTAGTACCGGCCCCCGCAGATAACCGGCCCATCTGCTCGGCGATTTTGGCCGTCGGCTTCGTTACTTCTCCTCCGCGATGCCTCTTGGCATCGCGTCGTCGTCGCGCCTCGCCGACGGCCAAAATCGCCTTCGGATATGGGCCACCTATCTACGGGGACCGGTACCTAGCTTTGGATGAGCCGCGATGACCGCTCCCGCCGGAACCCCGGGATACCATCCCGGGGAGCACCTGTTCATCCTCACGACGCTCATGGCGCTGCCAGGCCCGGAAACCGGGGGCTCGGTGATGATCCCGCGGGTGGACGAGCAGGTGTTCCCGTGGCTCCGGCTCCCTCCGGCCCAGCAACTGCTCGAACGGCTGCGCGAGGGGCAGGAACTCTACTTCTGGATCTACGTCAAGAAGCGCCCGAAGGTGCCCGTTGCCTTCATGCGCATCATCTGCGAGGACAAGGACCACCGCAAAGCCCAGCTGTCGTTCAACTTCCTCGGCAAGGGCTGGAAAAAGGACGACGAGGTGGCGGTCCTGGAGTTGGAGGCCTGGACGGGCACGGTGCGGATCCTGCTGCGGCACATGGGCTTCGAGACGCTGGTCACGGGCGTGCTCGACCCGGACGATCCGGTGGCCGCAAACCTGAAGACGATCGGATTCCAGCGCAACCAGGAGGACAACTTCCTCGAGGTCGCGCAGGACGTGCTCGATCAGTCGGTTCTCGCCCAGCCGGCGGTGGCCGCCCGGTTGGTGGAGCGAGACGGACGGCGCTTCTTGCGGATCGCGGTGTTCGAGCTCACCTTGGCGCAGTTCGAAGCCGTCCCGGCCAACCACGGGACCGGAACGACTCCTGCCGCGTGACCTGATCGGTCGCGCCTCACACCGCCGCGGTCATGATGCTGACGTAGATCAGCAAGCCGAGCCCGGTGATGGTGAGGAAGCCCCCGCCGATCTTGAGGTAGGGCGATTTCGTCTTGTGGAAGGCCGCCAGGCCGATGGTGAGTAGGACCAGCGTGCTGAAGAAGCTGGCGATCTGGCCCATGAAGAGGACGCCCGCGGTGGGCTGGGGCGAGGTGGAGGCGGCGATTGCGTGCAGCCCGCTGAAGATGGCAAAGGGAATGGCCAGTCCCACGAGGAGCTTGCCGAAAAACGGATTGAGCGTGGTCTCGGAAGCGTCGGCGACGGACTTGGGCGCAGCTTGTTCGTTCACGGAACCCCCTCCTTCGGAAGACAACCCGGCGGGAGGCGCGAAGTGCGCCCGGTTACGAACGATACCGCCGGCGGCATTCTAGGGGGCGAAGGAGTGGGAGTCAACGCTTCCCGTCGTCGCCTTACCTGGAGCGCGCCGCCGAATTCGGATACCGTGGCGACCTCGAGCCGCTCGACGAAGTCGAGGCGCTCGCGCCGCTCCGCGGCGATCCACGGTTCGCCCGCATCTTCGAACGGGTGACGTGAGGTGCATGCATGACCGTCCCCCCCGCCGACCCCTCCCCGCCCCCCGCCGGCCAGGCGCCCACCGTGTTCGACCCGAGCCGCACCTCCTTCCCCGCGGTCGCCCCCGAGGCTTCCTCCACCGCTTCCCCCTCCCCTTCGCCCGCGATCACCCGCTTCGGCAAGTACGAGATCCTCGCCGAACTCGGCTCCGGCGGGATGGGCGTCGTCTACCGCGCGCGGGATGTCGAGCTCGGCCGCGAGGTCGCGCTCAAGACGCTGCGCCTCCCCGGCCTCGCCGATTCGGAGCGCGTCGAGCGGTTACGCCGCGAGGCGCGCACGGCCGCGTCCCTGAGTCATCCCGGCATCGTCCCCGTCCACGACGTGGGCGCGGTGGACGGCGTCCCCTACTTCGCGATGGCGTACGTCCGCGGGCGCACGCTCGACGACCTCGCGCGCGCCGGCGGACTCGGCGACTTCCGCGCCCGCGCCGCCCTGATGCTCGCCGTCGCCCGCGCCGTCGGCCACGCCCACGAGCGCGGGATCGTACACCGCGACCTCAAGCCGGCCAACGTCCTCATCGACGAAGCCGGCGGCACCCACGTCACGGACTTCGGCCTCGCCTTCCGCCCCGAAGAGGCGATGAAACTCACCGCCACCGGCGCCATGCTCGGCACTCCCGAGTGGATGCCGCCCGAGCAGATCGAGGGGGACCGCGACCGGGTCGGCCCCGCCAGCGACGTCTACTCGCTCGGCGCCATGCTCTGGTTCCTGCTCGCCGGCCGGTCGCCGTTCGCCGGCGCCAACACCACCGAGATCCTCGGCAAGGCGCTGACCCGCGACCCCGAACCGCTGCGCCACATCGACCCGCGCATCCCGGCCGATCTCGACACCGTGTGCCGCAAGGCCCTCGACAAGGACCCGCGCCGGCGCTATCCGACGGCCCGCGAGCTGGCCGACGACCTGGAGCGCTTCGGCCGTGGCGAAGCCGTCGATGCGCGCCCGAGCACCCCCTTCACCCGCCTCGGCCGCGCCGTGGGGCGACGGAAGGGCCTGCTCGCGGCGGCCGCGCTCGCCCTCCTGGCGGGCGCGTGCGCGCTGTGGGCCGCCGGGGAAAAGGACCGGCTGCGCGCGCGCGTCCTCGCCGACCTGCGCGCCAAGGCGGGCACCGTCCTCGAAGCCGCCCTGGCCCTGCGCCGCGCCGGCCTGCCCGCTGGGAAGGCCGAGTCGGAGTACCTGCCGCGCCTGCGGGCGGTGCTCGAGCAGGCCGAGCGCGCCGGAGTCGCCGGCGCAGAGGGGCAATACCACCTCGGGCGTCTGTACCGGGCGCTGCTCCGCTTCGACGAGGCGGAACAGGCGCAAGCGGTCGCCCTCGCGCGCGACCCCGACTACGCGCCCAGCCGGTACGAGCGCGCGCTGCTGCTCGCGCGCAAGGTGGACGACCGGGTCGCCGAGCTGCGCGACGACTGGGTGCGTGCGGAAGGCCGGCGGCTGTCGTCGGAGGGGCTGTTCCAAACGGCGGGCGCGGCGGCGGCCCTGAAGCCTCGGACGCGACCGCCCGATGTCGAGCTGACCGCGGGGGACGCCGAGGCGCAGCGGCTGCATGCGGAGCTCGCCGCCGAGCTGCGCCGGTTGGACGGCGGTGCCGGCGCTCCCCTGCCCCCGGCGCAGGCCGACTGCATCCGCGGCCTGCTGCGCCTGCGGACCGCCGACGGCGCGGCGGACCGCCAGGCGGCGTGCGCGCTGCTCCGGCGCGCGCTGGCGGACGATCCGCTCCTGGAGGAGGCGTACGAGGGGCTGGCGCGCGCGGCGCTCGACTCGAACGCGTTCGACGACGCGGTCGCCGCGTACACGGCGGGGATCGAGCACGACCGCGGCTACGCCCCCTTCTGGCTCGGCCGCGGCAAGACGCGCGCCGACCGCGCCTTCTCGCTGCACGCGTCGGGGCAGGACCCGGAGCCGCTCTTTCGGCTCGCGGAGGAGGACTTCACGGCGGCGATCGCGCTGGTTTCGCGCGACCCCGGCCCGCTCCTTCAGCGCGGTGCGCTGCGGTCCGAATGGGGCCGGCGGCTGATTCAGACCGGCCGCGACGCGGAGCCGAAGTACGCCGAGGCGGTGGCCGACTTCGACGCGGCAATCGCGCTCGCGCCGAAGTCCGCCCGCCTCTACGTCGGCCGCGCCCACGCCCAGAACCACCGGGCCGTGGTCCGCCTCGAGCGCGGCGAGGACCCCGACCCCTGGTACGAGCGCGCGGTCGCCGACGCCGACCGCGCGGTGGAATTGGCGCCCGGGCAGCCGGCGGTGTGGACGATGCGCGCGCGCCTGCGCGCCAACTGGGGCACCTGTTGCGCGCGCCGCGGCCGGGAACCGTGGGACGCGTACCGCGGCGCGGAGGAGGACTACCGGCGCGCGCTCGAACTCGACCCGGTCTCCGCCGACCCGTGGATCGGCCGCGCGCTGGTGCGCTACAGTTGGGGCGACGAAGAGATGGGACGCGGCAAGGACCCGCGGGCGCGCTGGAACGACGCGGAGGCGGACTTTCGCGCCGGGCTGGACCGGGAGCCGGACGCGGCGCACGCGTGGATGTGCCTGGGCGCCCTGCAGACCGCCCGGGCGCGCTTCGACGAAACCAGCGGAGCGCGCGAGACGCCCTGGCACGCGGAGGCGGAGAAGGCGATCGGTCGCGCGCTGGAGATCGATCCGACGCTCGCCGACGCATGGACGCGCCGCGCCACGCTGCGGCTGAACTGGGCGCTGTTCGGCTACTTCCGCGGCGAGGACCCGGCGCCGCGCCTCGCCGGGGCGCTGGAGGACATCGACAAGGCGATCGAGATCAACCCGCGCGACGCCGACGGCTGGAGCAAGCGCGGGATGCTGCACGGAAACTGGGGCCTGTTTCTCATGAACAACCGGCGCGACCCGGGCGAGCACTTCACGGCCGCGCTGGCCGACCTGGAGCACGCGCTTGGGCTCAATCCGGCTCAGCCCGAGGTCTGGCGCGGCCGCGGCGGCTTGCGCGTCAACTGGGGGATCTGGAAGCAGACCCGCGGCGAGGATCCGCAGGAGCTCTTTGCGACGGCGGTGACCGACCACGACCGCGCCCTGGCGCTCAACGCGAAGGACGCCACGCTATGGGTGGGCCGCGGTCTGGCTCGGGATACGTGGGCGGCCTGGCGCGCGCAACGCGGGCAGGACGCCACCGACCTGTGGGAAGCCGCGCGGGAGGACTTCACCGTGGCGCTGGCCATCCACCCCACGCACGCGGAGGCGCGGTGGCGCCGCGGCCTGGTGCTGCACGCGCTCGGGCGCTGGGCGGAGGCGGTCGCCGACTTCGACGAGGCGCGCCGGCTTGACCCGCGCTCGCAGCCCAAGTTCGAACGGGAGGAGGCGGATGCGCGCCGGCGGCTCGGCCAGGAGCCCCCGCCGGCGGCGCAACCGCCGTGGGTGGTCGCGGCGCAGAAGGGGGACGCCGCGGTGACGGCGGGCGACTACGCCGCCGCGCGCGCCGCATACCGTGACGCCCTGGAGCAGTTCGCCTTCGCCGTGCGCCTGCTGTCGGACGCCGAGCGACAGGGGCTGATCCAGCAGATGCCGGACATCCGGCGGCAACTGCTCAACGTCCGCTACAACGCGGCCTGCATCGAATCGCTGGCGAGCGTGGGCAAGGCGTCGCCGACCGCGGCCGCGACCGTGATCGCGCCGGAAGAAGCCGCGGCCTGCCGCGACGCGGCCTTCGCGCACCTGGACGCGGCGATCGAATTGGGGTGGAACGACCGGCGGCACCTCGAAGCCGACCCGGACCTCGGGCCGCTGCACGGCGACTCGCGCTGGCAGGGGCTGTTGGAGCGGGTGGGGAAGTGAGGAAGCGGTTGTGACGCGGCTCGCGCGCGGCGCTGACTGAGGTGGAGGTAGAGTACGGGACGCAGGGGCGTGTCGGCTCGACTGGGGTGCCGCGGTACCTCTGCGCCGACGGCATGACGCCGCGCAAGAGCGATGGCCTGATCTACGAGCGGGGAGATCCGGCCGACGTCGTTCACCTGGAGCGCGCCGCCGAATTCGGATACCGTGACGACCTCGCGCCGCTCGACGAAGTCGAGGCGCTCACGCCGCTCCGCGGCGATCCACGTTTCGCCCGCATCCTCGAACGGGTGAGGTGAGGTGCATGCATGACCGTTCCCCCCGCCGGCTTAGGTCTACTTCGGACGCCCCTCGTGTAGCACCACGCCAAGGCTGCTGGACACGGTCTACGCGGGGTCGGATTCCGCTCCGCGCCAGCTCCGCACCCGTAGGAGACCTAAATCGAGCCCCCCGTCGCGCGCGACGGTCGCCGCACCGAGCGAGCGATGCGACGCCCAGACCTGGCCGTGGCGCTATACCTTCTCGAGCCACTCCACGACGGCCTTGGACAACGGCGCCCTGGCCGGGCGCGAGTCGCCCAACAGACGCTCCAGGTCCAGCGCTCCGAAGCGCTCCAGCGCGTTGCGCTTCGCCTCCAGGTCGAGGTCCAAGTAGCGAGAGGTCGTCTCCACGTCCGCATGACCGAGCCAGGCCTTGATGGCATTGATCTCGACCCCGGACTGAAGCAGATGCACCGCCGTGGTGTGCCGCAGGCTGTGCGGCGTGAGGCGTTTGCCCCGCAAGCTCGGTAGCGCCCGCGCCGCCCGGTCGAGATACGAGCGGATGAGCTTCCACAGCCCCTTGCGGGTGAATCGCATCCCGCGCCGGGTGAGGAAGACGTAGGAGATGCGCGCTTCCGCGTAATCCGGTTCGATCCCGAACGTGCCACGGAGGTCGATGGCGGTGTTCTGCCCCCCCCGGACGGCCCGCCCCTCGCGCCGCCCGAGGTGGCGCTCGGCCTCGTGCTCGTCGACGGATCCTGGCGCTACGCCGCGCGGATGGTGCGCCGGTTGACGGGGAGCTTCGTGCCGCGCAGCCTTCCGCCCGGGCTGGTCTCGGTCTACCCGCGCCGCGCGCGGGAAGGGACGGATCCCGCGCGCGGGCTGGCCTCGCTCGAAGCCCTCTACGCGGCGCTGTGGCTGGCGGGTGAGGCGTCCGCCGACCTCCTCGCGGCGTACCGGTGGCGGGAGGAGTTCCTCGCGCGCAACGCGTCCTGGTTCGCTCTGCATCGCGGCTGAGGCGGGCGCCCATGCTCTTCCCTCGGCGCCTCGCGCATGCTACGCTGTGCGGAGCGTCGTCGCCTCCCCGGAGCCGCGCCGCAGCCGGAGACCGGAGCCATGAGCGAGTCCGATACCCCGCAGACCACGCGCAAGACGCCGCCGCCCGGCTACAAGACGCAGTCGGAAGATACCTCGTACGACGCGGAGCAATTCCTGTTCGCGGCCTACCGGCACATGCCCCCCTGGGAGAAAATCCGCCATATCGTCGAGGACGCCCGGTATAGCGACGAACTCGCACGGTTAAGCCTCCTCCGCAAATTTCCCGACGCCGATGAGCAGGAGCTGCGCCTCCGATCGGGGGAGCGGCGTTTCGATCGGCAGACGATGATCCGCGTGTTCGGCTGGGATCCTGCGGTCGGGGAGCGACCGCGTGGTTAGCGAACCGATTCAGGCTCTCCTCGACGTCCTGGACGTGTTGGACCGGCTCGGCGTTCGGTACGCGGTGGGCGGTTCGATCGCCAGCAGTGTCTTCGGGGAGCCCCGGTCCACCGAAGATGCGGACCTGATCGCGGATCTTCGCTCGGAGCACGTCCGTCCGTTCGTTGAGGCGCTCCGAGTCGAGTTCTACGTCGATGAGGAATCCGTGCGCGAGGCTCTCCGGCGTCATTCCTCATTCAACCTCATCCACTTCAAGTTGGTCCGCAAGGTGGACGTGTTCATCCCGGGCAACCGGCCGCTCGACCGCGCGCAATTGGAGCGGCGACGCCTGATGATCCTGGTGAGCGATCCGCAACGGTCCGCCTACGTCACGTCCCCCGAGGACATCGTCTTGCTCAAGCTCGACTGGTTTCGTCAGGGCGGAGGCGTGTCCGACCGCCAGTGGCGGGATGTGCTTGGAGTCTTGAAGGAGCGCGGCGCGGAACTCGACATCCCATACACCCAAAGCATGGCGGCCCCCCTCGGCATCTCCGACCTCCTCGCGCGCGCCCTGCGCGAGTCCGGACGGGTGCCGGAATGAAGCTCCCATTGACTTCGCCTTCGCTCTATTCTACCCTCGATCTGGGCCGCGCCGGGGGCAGTGCGCCATGGCCGGATTCCGCGCGCAACCTTCTACCGGAACGCGACTTCCGTCACATGCTCGCGCACGCGGCAGCGGCTGGCGACAGACGTCCTCCGGGCGGTGGGGGATCTCGAGGCCGTGGAGGTCGCCCTCTGCCCGCCGTTTGTCCATCTCGCCGACGTCGCGGACATTCTTCGGGACAGCCGGGTGGCGCTCGGCGCCCAGAATCTCCACGGCAAGGACGCCGGGGCCACACCCGGGTACGGAGCCCGACCGGTCACGATCTCGTAGTCGTGGACGGCGTCTGGCGCGGCTACTTTCCGCTCTCGGGCGACGTGCTGTGGAACCCGGACGATGTGGCGGCGCCATACGCGCTGATCTTCGACACCGCTCGATGGGCGCCCACCGTGTTCGACCCGAGCCGCACCTCCTTCCCCCCGGCCGCCCCCCCGGCCTCCCCCCCCCCTTCCCCCCCCCCCCCCGCCCCCCCCCCCCCCCCCCGGCC
>Ga0082335_1007274_pt1 | contig 13507 bp, 9 predicted proteins | sample Subgrocontami58m_FD_72375 | JGI IMG/M metagenome (GOLD analysis project Ga0082335, IMG submission 72375) | Subsurface groundwater microbial communities from S. Glens Falls, New York, USA - GMW37 contaminated, 5.8 m (SPADES assembly) (version 2) ...
GGCTACGACATTCGCACGGTGCAAGAATTGTTGGGGCATCAAAGCGTCGAGACGACCCAGATTTATACGCACGTGATGGCGCGGCCGGGGCTGGGAGTCAAAAGCCCGATCGATTTTGGATCTTAGATTGAAGAAGGAACCACGAAACACACGAACCACACGAAAGGAATTTTAACCGCGAATTCACGCCAAAGGACGCTCAGGAATGGCGGCGATGCGTTTTTGTGATCTTTGTGCTCTTTGCGGCCAATAGCGAAGTTTGTCAGCCACAGAGAACGCAAAGAACACAAACCAAACGCACTTTCTATTCGCGTGGATTCCGAAAGAAGAGGCGGTGGAAATTTTGGATTTTAGATTTCGGATTTTGGATTGGCGAAGGCGGTCCCCACGAAACACACGAACCACTCCAACGGCACGCCGGATTTTAGATTTTGATTGTTAATTTGTGGTCGGTTTGAATTCGCGGGGACCACCGACGAGCAGCTCAGCCAAACACTTACTGGGACTTTCGATCTGCGGCTGAGATCGACGGCCATTCCAGCACGGCAGAATAGACACCCACAAATTCAAACCGACCGCGAATTGAGGACGGAGTCGATCGGCTGCAGACTTTCGAAAATTTGCGCAGCATGAGAGAACTTCGAAGGATTCTGGATCTGGAGCTGGCTGTTAATCCGAAACCACCGGGAATGAGCTCTGTTCCAATTCGCGTTCATCGGCGTGAATTCGCGGTTCCGAGAATATCTTTCAGCCAGGTGTTGGATCAACCTGGCGTTACTCTCGGGTGGCGGTTTTCAATTCTCGTTTCACGGACAACCCTTTATCCTTCGGCGCAGCGTGACCCAGCCGTACGAAGAAATTGTCGAGGGCGAAATGCTGAAGCGGGCGGCCCCGGGCGCGCGGCACGAGGAAATCGGGCGCCGGCTTCATCAACGCATGGCCCTGGCGATTGCCAATCTGACGAGCACACGATTGCTCCACGAACGGTCAGTCGTCGAGGTCACCACGGGCACGCTGCTGCGGCCGGATCTAGCGCTAGTGACGACGGCGACGGGAAAGCTCTGGCTCGCGGCCGAGATTGTCAGCGCCCAGGACCACCGGATCGACACGGTCATTAAAAAGCGCGTTTACGAGGAAACGAATCTGCCGCGGCTGTGGATGATTGACCCGCGCTATGACAACGTGGAAGTGTATCACGGCTCGACCTACGGATTGATGCTGAAAACCATTTTAGCCGGACGCGAAACGTTGACGGAAAAGCTCCTGCCCGGTTTTGAAATCAGCATCGCGGAATTATTTCGCGAGGAGACGGCCACGAATGGCGAAGGTTAACCGTTGCAAAAGTTCAGGCACGCTTCTCCTCCCCTCTCCTCGATCCTCTCCCCGCTCCACGGTCGCGGGGCGAGGAAGAAGAAGGAGCCGCTAATTCAATGGCAGTGCACCCTAACCCTCTCCCCGCGCGATTGGAGAAGTGGAATGGAACACGCGGGGAGAGGGGAATGTTCAGCGGTTCAATGTGCAAAGAGTTGCTTCGGAGCATTCTCTCCTCGCGCTGCTGCGAGGCGCGTCTCAGACCAGGCGAGTTGAGCTTCAAGGAATCTAATCCGCGGCGCACTCCTGAATCAGCTTTTCGTACGTCTCCCGCGCGTGCTGATAATCGTTTTTGGCCTGTTCCATCTCGTCCGCCTTGATGAAGCGCTGCTTTTGGCTCCAACATTGGTTCACACCTTTCAAGCACCATTCCGCGCTGCGCCGTGACGCGCGAATTGGTTTGTCATCCACCACCACGAAAATTGGATTGGTGTGCGAGGAGGGCAAAATTCGAATCGCAACCCAGCTGCTCCGTTCGATCGGCGCGTCGAATTCAAGCTCGCGGATTTCCCCATCTGCTTCGACCAATTTGTTGGCCACAGGATAACCATTCACGATCAGTTCGACGGGAACTTGCCGTGAATCGCCCACGCGCGCCCGCTCGATATCCCAATACGGTTTCTGGCTGTACGGCCGGCGCCGCAGTTCGACATTGGGCGTTTCATTGAGGCGCGCGGCGACGCGGACCTTCGCGTGAATCGTTCCTGGTTTCTCCAGCTTGAGTTCGCTTCCGTTGTCCCCCATGGCGAGGTCATTTACGGTGAACCCGATCAAATGGCTTTTGCCGTCGCTGACATAATTGCGGCCGCGCCGAATTCCTTCGCACCAATCATCGTAATTGAGCGGTCCGTCGAGATGAACGTACGAGCGGCCCAAACCGACCCGTTCGCCGTAAATGCACGGGAAATCCGTCTCGCCACTGATCCGCGTCCGGAACCCGACGTTGAGCGTCTGATACCACATGTTCAGTTCCCAAACGTAGGGCGTATCCACCGTCGACATGAAATCCACGGCCGGCGTCAGCTTCCCTCCCGGTCCGCGCACTTGATGCGTCACGTCCACGATGTACTCGTTCGCGCCGATCCCGCTAAACGGCGGCACGACGTAATTTGGCAAGTTAGTGGTCGTGACTTCGAGGCCCCATCCCGAATGGGCCGGCCCGCAGACCGCGCCTTGGGCTTTGGCCCAGCGCAGCGTGTTTAAACAAAGCGTTGGCCAATGCAGATCCGAATCGCCTCCGGGATAAATCTCCTGTTTCAACCGCAGCAAACAGAGATGGCCCGATTGATGGGAACCAAAGCCGGAAACTTCCACGTCGTAACGTAGCAGGTACGGGTACCGGGAAACCTTATCGATCGCGCCGGTAAAGAATTGCTTTTGAAAATCGAAGCACGGTCCCCAGGTTAAATTCGCGCCGACCTTCAAATCTTCGCCCAGGCATTGGCGGATCATGTCTTTGGCCAGAACGCCCTCGGATGGTTTGGTGTAATGGGCGCAGCCCGCCGCATGAATGTGATGATCGCCGGACCACCAGCCCAATTTCGAGGGGTCAATCCAGCGCTCCAGTTTGACATTCACCTCGGCTGGTTTCTTTCCGACCGTCAGCGTGATCTTTTTTGTGAGGTATTCCGGCCCGCGGCCAGATTCGATCTGATAGGCCCCGGCAGGGAGCCGCTCGGTTTCGTCGTCCGCGCGGTACACTTGTGGATGAAAGGCGAAATCGGGCGCCAACCGCTTGGCTTGTGACGGGTAAATGCGGCCTTGCTGATCGCGAATCAAAAACATTCCTGTGGCCGGTTGATCATTCTCGTCGCGCACGTGAAACCGCACTTCCTGCGCGGGGGCCGCGGCGAAGAGCAGATCGATTTCATTGCGAAAACCCAGATCTTGCGTTCCTTGCCCAACATCAAACGCCAGCTTTGCTTCGCGGCGTCCCGCGTCGCGGCTGTACAATTGCACGATCCGATACTCGAGCTTCAGCCCGGATAGATTCTTCTGCAGCGGCTGGCGGTCGAACGATTCGATTTCGAGCCAGAGATCAGCAGGCTTCTGCTGGGGCGCGCCACGCTTTTTATAGACCTTGTCCGACGGAGTGGCTGCCCAACCGCTCGAGAAAACGGATTGCGCGTTTGGGCTGACCACTCGAAGTTCGGCTGTGACGCCAGCTTCATTCACGACCTTGACGAGGAACTGCCGCCAGCCTTGTTCGACCAACTCAGGTTTGGCCGGCCCGCGCGCGACTTTGACGCGCGACTCGGGATTGATCTGAACCGCCACCAGGCAGTGCGCGTCCAGAATTTTTTGGACCGCTTCAACCGCGTCTGCCTCGGATTTCTTTTCCGCCGCCGCGAGAGCGTTGCGGTCTTCCGCGCTAAAGGGCGACCCGAGCATGTCAGACGCCTCGAGCAAGCGCGAAATCTGCGCCCGCAACGGTTGCCACTCGACTTCGCTCACGAGCGGCCAGGTGGTGTCAGCAGCTCGCGCCGCCAGCGCAAAGGCGGCAAAAAGGATCGGGATTAGCCCGCGAAAACAAAAGGATGGATGATAAGGTTTCGGCGTGGTCATGAGCGGGACGTTAGCAAGCAGTGTTGGGCAACCCAAGACGAAAAAGGCGGTCAAACTCGGACTCGCCAAAATGGCTGAAAACGGGCACGGTTCTCCGCATGAACCGGCGCTACTTTCTTACCTCGGCCACCCGTGTCGGCGTGCTGGCGGGTTTAGGCGATTTTGCATTTCTGGCAAACCTTCCCAATGTTTCCGCGGCGGAAGCCAAACTCCCCGCCCGCTTGGTTCAACTCCAACCCGAGATTGAGCCGCTCGTCCGTTTATTGGAAGAGACGCCCCGCGAGCGGGTGCTCGAGGAATTCGCAGCCAAAATCAAACGAGGCACGAGCTACCGTGAAGTCCTCGCCGCGTTGCTGCTGGCCGGCGTGCGGAACATCCAGCCGCGCCCGGTCGGTTTTAAATTTCATGCCGTGCTCGTCGTCAATTCCGCGCACCTGGCTAGTTTGTCATCGCCCGATTCGGATCGCTGGCTCCCGATCTTCTGGGCGCTGGATCAATTTAAATCTTCTCAAGCCGCGGATGTGCGCGAGGGGGATTGGGCCATGGGCGCGGTCGATGAAGGAGCGGTGCCCGGCAGCGAGAAAGCGAAAGCCGCTTTTATCGAGGCGATGGATAAGTGGGATGAAGCTGCGGCCGATGCCGCCATGGTCGGCCTCGCCCGCACTGCTGGGGCGCACGAGATTTTTGAAATCCTTTGCCGCTATGGCATGCGCGATTTCCGCGAGATCGGCCACAAACAAATTTACCTGGCCAACAGTTTCCGAACCTTGGAAGCAATTGGTTGGCAGCACGCCGAACCGGTCCTGCGCTCGCTCGCTTATGCCATGCTCGATCGCGATGGAGCAAAGACGAACCCGGCGCAAGCTGATCTGCCCGCTGACCGTCCGTTCCGTCGCAGTCAGGAAATCATGAAGCAGATTCGCCCCGGCTGGCTCGACGGCAAGATCGATCCGGAAGCGACGCGGGAAATGTTACGGGCCATCCGGCAAGGTTCATCCGCGGACACAAGCGCGAAAGCGGTCGAATTGCTCAATCGCGGCGCCGCTCCCGAATCGCTCTTCGACGCATATTTTGACGGCGCGGGCGAATTATTGATGCGCTCGCCCGGAATTCTTTCGTTGCACGCGACGACATTCACGAACGCGAATCATTACGCATTCCAACATTGCCGCGACGAACAGACGCGCAAGCTGATCGTCTTGCAGAACGCTGCGTTCTTGCCGCTCTTCCGCGGGAACAGCCCTGACAAAGGAATCCATCTCGATTCCCTCGAAGCGGCGCCGCTCCAAAGCGACGCCCCGCAAGCGATCGAAGAAATCTTTGCCGAGGTCAGCCGCGATCGATTGGCCGCTTCCCGAAAGATTTTGGCTTACCTCAAAACCCATCCGGATCCAAAACCGCTCGTGGATGCAGCCCGGCGTTTAATTTTTCTCAAAGGCCGTGATTCGCACGATTACAAGTTCAGTTCGGCCGTGCTCGAAGATTACCAATTCATGCGAGCCCCGTGGCGCGACCGCTACCTGGCCGCGAGCGTGTTCAACCTCAAAGGCTCGGGCGAGAAAGATAACGGGCTGGTCCAGCGCACCCGCGCCGCGCTCGGATAATCCCTCTTGAAAATTCGAAGCACTAAATCCGAAATCCGACCTGTCCTCCGAAGCTTCAGCGAAGGAGGAAATAATTCCCAAACCTTCAAATCCAAAACCCAAAACAAAGCCATCCCTCTCCCTGCGCTGTTCAAGGCAATCGATGCACCAGCGCAGGGAGAGAATGCTCCGAAGCAACCGTTCGCACATTGAACCGCTGAACATTCCCCTCTCCCTTCCCTCTCCCCGCGTGTTCCATTCCACTTCTCAAATCACGCGGGGAGAGGGTTAGGGTGAGGGGCTCTGGTTCATGGGGAGGGCAGGGAGAGGGGACTTTTGCAACGCTCAATACTATACTCAAAATGAACTCATCCCGCCAAAGAGCCTTTAGCCGCCGCACGTGGCTGCAATCAACCGCGCTGGCCGCCGCCGGCGCCATTCTGGAACCATGGATGATCGCCGCGCCAGCAGCGGAACGCCCCCAAAATCCCAAACCGCTTCTCCCGCTCAACCGATTTCCGCGAATGGTCCAGGAATATTTCGTCGAGCAGCTCCGCGAATTCGCGCGCAAGAATCACGAGACAAAAGCCCGCTTGAAAACGAAGCCTGACGCCGAAGCGTACGTCCGCTCGGTCCGCGAAAAGATTCTTTCCTGTTTCGGGCCCTTTTCCGAGAAGACGCCGCTGAACGCGCGAATCACCGGCGAACTGCAACGCGATAGTTACAGCATCCAAAAGATTATCTTCGAGAGCCGGCCGGGGTTTTTCGTCACGGGGAACTTGTATCTGCCCAAGAACCGTTCTGTCCCGCTTCCGGCGGTGCTGGGAACGTGCGGCCATTCCAATGGCGGAAAATCCGAGCCGGCGTATCAATCCTTTTCGCAAGGGCTGGCCCGGCTCGGCTATATCGTGTTCATTATCGATCCACTTGGGCAGGGCGAGCGGTTGCAGTACCCGGATGGGCAGGGCAAATCGAAGATCGGCGTTGGCGTCATGGAACATCTCTATGCTGGCAACCCGCAGTTTTTGATTGGCGAATTTCTCGGCGCGTGGCGCGCGTGGGACGCCATTCGAGCCTTGGATTATCTCTTGAGCCGAACGGAAGTCGATCCCCGGCACGTCGGCGTGACGGGCAATTCCGGCGGAGGCACCATGACGACGTGGTTGTGCGGCGTGGAACCGCGTTTCACGATGGCTGCGCCAGGCTGCTTTGTGACCAGCTTTCAGCGGAATCTTGAAAATGAACTGCCCGCCGATACCGAACAATGCCCGCCTCGCGTGTTGAGCCTCGGATTGGATCACGAGGATTTCATCGCCGCCCTCGCGCCCAAACCGGTGATTTTGCTCGCCAAACAAAAAGATTACTTCGACATCCGCGGCACCGAAGCAGCGTACCGGCGGCTCAAGCAGCTTTATGCCTTGCTGGGAGCCGCTGAAAATATCGCGATGTTTGCCGGCCCAACCAGCCATGGGTACACCCAGGAAAATCGCGAAGCGATGTATCGATGGTTCAATCGCGTGACCGGCGTTTCTTCGCAAAGCACAGAACCACCGCTGACCCTCGAGAAGGAAGAAACCCTGTCGTGCACCACGCACGGACAAGTCTCCGAACTGAACTCGCGCACGATTTATTCCTTCACCGCGGCCCGATCGAAAGAATTGGCCGCAGCTCGCCAGACGCTCACGCGCGATCAACTCATCCAAAAAGTTTCGGCTCTGCTCAAACTGCCACGCCGAACAGAGACGCCAGACTATAGAATCTTGCGGAGCCGCGGGCGTAACTATCCATTGCCACGGGCGACGTGCTACGCGGTGGAAACTGAGCCGGGCCTTCACGCTTTGGTATATCGCCTGGGCACCGAACCTCTCGAGGCGCGTCCGCCGCTCGGGCCAGCCCGAGCTGTGCTTTATGTCTCTCATCAATCGGCTGACGCGGAATTGCGGGACGAACCGCTCGTTCGGGAGTTGATCTCAACCGAGGGCAAAGCTGTTTTTTACGCCTGCGATCTTCGCGGGATTGGCGAATCGCGACCCGACACCTGCGGCGAGAACAGCTACTTGGACCCGTATGGCAGCGATTATTTCTACGCGATTCATTCGATCATGCTCGACAAGCCGTATGTGGGCCAGCGGACGCATGATTTGGCTTGCGTCATACAATGGCTCGCGAACGCGGGTCATCGGGAAATTCATCTCGCCGCGAAAGGGTGGGGGACGCTGCCTGCCGTGTTCGCCGCTTTGCTGAGCGATGCGGTCGTGCAGGTCACGCTAAAAGATTCGCTTGATTCGTACGCGCTCATTGCCGAATCCGAAAAATATTCGTGGCCTCTCTCTTCATTTGTTCCGGGCGTGCTCAAGGAATTCGATTTGCCCGATTGCTATCGGCAGCTCGAAGAGAAAAAGCTTCGGCGCATCGTTTAACTCTCCGCGTCGGCTTGCCACCGGGGACTGCGAGATCATTGCAGGAACGATTTGGGTGAGCTCGATCGGCGCCGCCTTGGATGGAATAACTCAGCACGCCATGGTCCGAGCGTAGCAGCTTTGGAATTGAAGTAGCTGCGCAGGCGGCGCATATGTAAACACAGGGCAATGAGCGGCTGGGTGGACACCCAGCGGCAAATGACGCCTGGCGCTCGGCAAGCCGGGCGATGTCAATGCGGTTGACGATCCCGCCATCCCAGCGAACGGGCCGTTTAATGTCTGGCACATGCCACCAACCATCACGCTGCCGGCGGGCACGTCGCTTCGGCCCGGTCAGCAAGTGAGGATTGATTACTACGCGGTCAACCCGATCGATATGAAACAGGTCAGCGCTTGCCTGACCGCGCCAAACATCCTGAGCTATCTCGACAGTAATATTGTCGCCGTCACAGGTAAATTTCCCCCGGGCGCTGGGTTCCTGCTTAATATTGACGAAGTCCGCCACGTGAATACTTGCGCGACCTGCCTGGAACGTGGCGAAACCGCTGGTGGGCTGCTCTCGTGGCGCCTGGGCCGTTGCGTCAACGTGATCCGCGGCGTTCACGATCAGCGCTCTCGCACCAACGCCGCTGACTTATCAATGGCAACGTGGCGGAATCGATATCCCCGGCGCGACGAACGCAACCTATGTTTTCGCCGCAGGGCTCGCTGATGATGGCGCGCGCTTCGCCTGCCTTGTGAGGGATCTTGCCGGTTGGACCTTGAGCGACGCCGCAACGCTGACCGTCAACATCCCGGCAGCGCCTCGCCTGTCCAACGTGCTTCGTGACGCAAACGGCGCGTGCGGCATCGGCTTCACCGGCGCCTCGGGTTTCGCTTACTCGATCGCAGCATCCACGAATCTCTCGGATTGGTTCACGATTCGGGCCGGCTTGGTTGGAACCAATGGCCTCTTTTGGTTCGAGGACACCGCGTCGCAGAGCTTGCCTGCCTGCTTTTATCGCGTTGTGTGGCCGTGACTCACCAGTTCCGAGCGCGATCTAATTCCGCTGGGCGGTGAGCTCCCGCCCAGCTTGGAGCGCGGCTTCCACAGAAATCCCCAGGCGCAGCGCCGGCGAGCCTGGCTCGAAATGAAGATCGCGTTTGCCCAAATCGCGAAAGAGCGGGTCAGCCAAAATCGCGTTGGGCGGCGGCTGATTCAATTCGCCCGAGCGGCTGTATGCCTTCAGCGCGATTTGTTCGACCCGATTCGCTCCGCTGTAGAAAATGTTTTCGGTCCAGCGGCTCACCGCCGCCGGGTTTTCGATGGAAATTTTTCCCCCTGCATAAAAGACATTTTTCTCCAAGGCAAACCCCACACAGCGCGGGAAAGTCAAGGTGAGGTCGTGCTCGGCAATGAAGATGTTTTCACGGATGACGTTGTTAGTGGCCATGTGATTGTGGCTTGGCCGCGCCACACCGAGCGACAGATTCTTTTCCACGATGCAATTCGTGCTGCGCTCGTCGAGGTAATAGGCCGAGGCGCCATACCCACCGGTGTCCACAATGTCCCGCGCAAAATTCCCGCGCAGGACGACGCCGTTCCCCGCGAAAATGTAAATCGCCGCGCCATCGTGCAGCGTCTGCATGCAGCGATAAATCAGGTTCGCCGCGATCAGATTCGAGGTTCCGCCGTAAGTGATCGCTGAATAGGGCGTGTCATGGATTTCATTGTGGACAATCTCGTTGTTCTGTCCGCCCCGGTAAAACCCCACCGCGCTCGGAAAACTCCGGCCGATGCGGTAAATCAGATTGTTCGCGAATCGATTGTTTTTGCCCCCGACGTAAATACCGCCCGCCCCGCAGTCGTGAATGTCGCAACCTTCGATCCGCAGGCCGGCATCACCGCGTTCATGACTGTTGACCGCCTGGCCCGCAACCCGTGCGATTGTCAATTGGCTCAGCGAACAGTTTTCTGTGTTTTGCAAGGAAACCGCTCCGTCAAAATTTGCGGCGGCGAATCCGCCTGCTTTCAATGGCACCGTCGTGACTGCCAAGGTCAAACCCGCGATCGTGACATCGCGAACTTTTTCTGCGCTCTTCCCGCGCAATTTCAAAATCACGTCTCGAGTGGGGGCGATGATTTCGATTTTCGAGAGATCCTGACCGGGCTGCGGCCAGTAGACGATTTTGTTCCGGGTGCGGTCGTGATACCACTGGCCCGGACGTGTCATGCCTTGGCGCGTGTTCCAAAGCACGTAAGTTTTCACGCCGAAAGCGCCGGCGGGATGCCCGGCAGGCGAACTGAATTTTAAAACATGATTCGTCCGATCGATCGCCGCCAGCCCGACGCGGGATTCATCCCACATGTGAAACACGGTGACTTCCGCATTCGCGACGTCGAATTGCTCGCGGATGTCGCCGGCTTGGTAGCGCAGTTCGGTGAGTTCTTGCCGTGTCGGCGCGCGTTTCCATCCGCCGCCGGTCGTGCTCATCCATGGAACATCGAACGAGCTCAGGTGCGTTAAGGTTCCCTCCGCAGGGTAACGAGCGGGTTCAGCGAATTGTCCGTCCACCTGCAACATGCGGACTTGCCACGTTTGAGCCGCTTCGGTTGCGGCAGCGGTTGGCCTGGGAAATGGAGGCAAATCCGCGGCGAGGAATTCTCCGCTGTCTGGTTTCCAATTCAGAATTCTTTGACCGCCATAAAGAATCGGTTTTTCGCCGCGAGCAGCTTCCATGGTCAAACCCGAGTCCACCGGTTCGAGCACGAGTGAGACATTGAAGTAGCTCCCTCCGCGAACAACGATGCGGGTTCGCGCCGGTCCAGCCATGCGCGCGGCATCGCGAGCTCGTTCGAGCGTGGCGAACGGCCGATCGCTCGTGCCGGGCCATGAATCCTGGCCGGTGGGCGAAACGTAAAATGATGTGTCGCGTCGGACGTTCTGCGGGGGATTGGCGGCATGAGTGATCTCAAATCTCGCGAAACACGCAGCGATCGCCAGGCACTCGAGGAGGAGGAAACGAGTCATGGAGTTTTAGAAGGAAAAGGTTGCTGGCCTATTCGAAACGCTTTGCAATTCGTTTCGAAGCGCATTGGGACCATCCACCTCGTGCCAAATCTGGATGCACGTGCGCCTGGATTTGGCAGCGCCCCCGTGCTCAAATTCATCGAAAGCTTGCAAGCCGAAATCGTCGCTTTGTCGAATTCGTCGCTTGCATCGAGCGATTCGCTGTTGTCCTTTGATGGCCATCAATGTGACGAAGCTCCCGAGCGGCTTTAACCGTTACGCGCTTCCTTGAATTTTCCGAAGGGAAAAACCGTCAGCCACTAAAGCTTTCTTCCATGCCAAACAAAATCGTCGCGCTCTCCTTTTGTTTTTTGGCCGCGCTTTGCCTCCAATCCGCCGCGGTGGAAATTCCCAGCACGAACGCGATCTTAACCTCGCTTTCAAAGGGCCATCCGCGGCTCCTCGCCCACGCGTCGGATTTTGAGAAGCTCAAAGCTGGCCTGGCAACGAACGAAAGTTTGCGCGGCTGGCAGGCTGCCATCGAGCGGGAAGGCGAGAAAGTTCTGACGGCAGAGCCCTCGCGTTATGAAATTCCGGATGGCCTCCGGTTGTTGAGCACCAGCCGGCGCGTTCTCTACCGGGTTTACACGCTCGGTCTGCTTTATCAGCTGCACCACGACAAAAAATTTTCCGACCGCGCCTGGCGCGAACTCGCAGCGGCGGCCAATTTCCCCGATTGGAATCCGCGCCACTTTCTCGATACGGCGGAGATGACGCATGCGTTTGCCATCGGATACGATTGGCTCGACGACGCCTGGACGCCGGAACAGAAGAAAGTGCTCAGAGACGCGATCGTATCGAAAGGACTGCGCGTCGGTTTGGCCGGTTATCGCGGCGAGAACAAATTTGGCGGCTGGGCCAAGGCGCGGCACAACTGGAATCAGGTGTGCAACGGCGGTCTGGGCGTCGGGGCGCTCGCCATCGCTGACGAAGAACCGGAGCTGGCGTCCCAGATCCTGAAGTTTGCTTGCGAATCGTTGCAGATTCCAATGCGCGAATTTGCCCCGGACGGCGCGTGGGCGGAAGGGCCGGGTTACTGGAGTTATGCGACTTCGTACAATGTGATGTTTTTGGCGGCGCTCAATTCGGCCTTGGGAACGGACTTTGGGCTTTCGCAAATTCCCGGGTTGGATCAGACGGGAACATTTCCGATTTACCTCACCGGACCTTTGGGCCGCACGTTTAATTATGCGGATGGGGGCGACGGACGATTGCACGCGCCGCAACTGTTTTGGCTCGCCAAGAAATTCCATCAGCCCGCCTTCGGCCGGTACGAGGCCAACAGTTCCTCGCCGCATCCGCTGGACTTGCTTTGGGCCTCGCAGTTGGATGTTTCACCGGCGGCGCCTTTGCCGCTCGATAAATATTTCCGCAATGCGGAGGTGGTGACGTTTCGCAGCGCGTGGGACGATGCGAATGCGTTGTTCGTCGGATTCAAAGCGGGCGACAACAAGGCCAATCACAGTCATCTGGACCTCGGCACGTTCGTGCTCGATGCGCTGGGAAAGCGATGGGCGATTGATCTCGGCGCCGATGATTACAATCTCCCCAATTATTTTGGAAAAAGCCGCTGGGAGTACTACCGCCTCCGCGCGGAAGGGCATAACGTGCCGGTCCTCGATCCAGGCCGAGAGCCAGATCAGAGCCCGGCCGCGGCTGCGAAGATCATCGCATTCAAATCAGAACCGGCGCGCGTCTTTGCCATTGCCGATTTAACGGCGGCTTACGAGCAGCGCATGCGCCGCGCCCAACGTGGCCTGGCCATGCTCGACCGCAAAATGGTTTTGATTCAGGACGAATTCGAGCCGACTGGCCCGGCGGATCTCTGGTGGTTTTTCCACACCACGAGCGAAGTGCAAATCTCGGCGGATCGATCCACTGCGATCTTGCGCCAAGGCGAAGCGCGCCTCTCGCTGAAAATTCTTTCCCCGGCGCAGGCGGTGTTCGAGCAACTGCCCGCCGCGCCCATGGCGGAATCGCCGCATCCGTCGCGGCAAGCAGAAAACAACAACATCCGCAAGGTGGCGATTCACTTGCCGATCAAAGACAAAACGAGCCTCGCTGTGCTGGCCGTGCCGGTGGGGCAGGGCGGTCCGCCCACGTTGCTCAAGGTGCGGCCTTTATCAGAATGGTGAACTATGAATAGTTTCCTGCATGATCTTAGAGCGTGTTTGAAGAATCGTAGCCGCGGAGATAGAGCGTGTCCCAAAACCCCGGATTTCGCGGCCTTCGTCGACAACTTTGTCGAAAACTTGATCGAAACGGCCCGATCCTCGACAAAAGTGGTTCGACAAAGTTTGCGACAAAGGATGAAAACCAGGTTGCTGGGACAGGCCCTAGATAAGGAGGCGGATTTCCACCTTAGACCAGGTGCAACGCATCGTCCGCCTCGTCACCTCCACCCTTATAGTTCTTCCAGTGAACGGAAGCCAGGTCGCGTGCAATTGCGAGTTAAAACGAGCAGGGGGGCGAGCTTTTGAGCCCCAGCTCGCGCCCCCCTGCGGTCCCAGTGGTGAGG
>Ga0082335_1007276_pt1 | contig 13498 bp, 11 predicted proteins | sample Subgrocontami58m_FD_72375 | JGI IMG/M metagenome (GOLD analysis project Ga0082335, IMG submission 72375) | Subsurface groundwater microbial communities from S. Glens Falls, New York, USA - GMW37 contaminated, 5.8 m (SPADES assembly) (version 2) ...
TGTCCCCCGGTCGTGCCGAAATAGATGCCGCACGGATCGAGCGAGTCGACCGACATCGCGTCCCGCAGGACGTTGACGTAGCAGTGGCTCTGCGGGAGTCCGTTCGTGAGCGCTTCCCATTCGTTGCCGCCGGTGCGGCTGCGGTAGACGCGCAGCCTGCCGTCGGGCGGGTAGTGCTCCGAGTCGCTCTTGATCGGCACGACGTAGACAGTTTCCGGCTCGTGGGCGTGCACTTCGATGGGAAACCCGAAGTCGGTCGGCAAGTCACCGCTCACCTCTTGCCAGGACTCGCCGGCGTCGTCGCTGCGCATGACGTCCCAATGCTTCTGCATGAACAGCACGTGCGGACGCGACGGGTGCATTGCGATGCGGTGCACGCAATGGCCGACCTCGGCGTTCGGGTCGGGAAGCTCGTACTCGGACTTCAGGCCGCGGTTCATCGGCCGCCACGTCGTGCCGGCATCGTCGGTCCGGAACACGCCGGCGGCCGAGATGGCGATGAAGATCCGCCTGGGATCGCTCGGATCGATAAGGATCGTGTGCAGGCCCATCCCACCGGCGCCGGGCTGCCAGAGGGACCCTGAGCCGATGCGGCGTAGTCCTTGAAGCTCCTGCCACGTCTGCCCGCCATCGATCGAGCGGAACAGGGCAGCATCCTCGACCCCGGCGTACACGGTGTCCGGATCGGTCAGGGATGGTTCGAGATGCCAGACTCGCTTGAACTCCCAGGGGCGCGGCGTGCCGTCGTACCACAGGTGAGTGCCGACAACGCCCTCGTACACGAACTTGTTATCGACCGGCTCCCATGTCTGGCCGCCGTCGTTGGAGCGCTGGATCATCTGCCCGAACCAGCCGGAGCACTGCGACGCATACAGCCGGTTCGGGTCAGCCGGAGATCCTTTGAGGTGGTAGATTTCCCAGCCCGTGAAGTGGGGACCATGGATGTCCCAACGTTCTCGCTTGGCGTTCGACGTCAGGACAAACGCGCCCTTGCGCGTTCCAACCAGCAGTCGTACTCCGCTCATCCCTTACTCCTTCATGGTGATGGGACACTGATGGGCATTTCATATAAGGCCAATAATACATCATGATAGTACCGCCGGGGCTCTCGGGTCGAGCTGCGACGATGGAGGTGTTGTTGGCGACTGGGGACGGGGGGCGGGGGCCGCGGGCATTTGCCGGGGCTTCGAGGCAGCCCCTAGAATGCCCTGATGGCCTGCCCAAGCGGCGGCTGGGAAGGTAGCCCGATGAACGGTGCTGTGGTCGATCTGGATCGGCTGCTCTGGCGAGTCAGCAAACCGGCCCGCTACGTGGGCGGCGAGTGGAATAGCGTGCGCAAAGAGTGGGAGGCCACCGAGGTACGGGTGGCGCTGGCCTACCCCGAGGTATACGAGATCGCTATGTCCAGCCTGGGGCTGGGAGTCCTCTATGCCGCGGTCAACGGGCTCCCGTACGCCCTAGCGGAGCGGGTGTGCGCTCCGTGGCCCGACATGGAGGCGGAGCTGCGTCGGTCAGGGCTGCCGCTCTTCTCACTGGAGAGCCGCCGGCCGCTGCGGGACTTCGACCTGGTGGGCTTCTCCCTGGGCTTCGAGCTGAAGTACACGAACGTCCTCGCCTGCCTCGATCTCGGCGGTGTGCCCATTCTGTCGTCGCGGCGCAGCGATGGGGACCCCATCGTCATCGCCGGAGGTCACTGCGCTTTCAACCCCGAGCCGATGGCCGAGTTCATCGACCTGTTCGTGGTCGGCGACGGCGAGGACGCGTTGGTGGAGCTGGTGGAGCTGATGCGGTCGTGGAAGGGCCCTCACCCTAACCCTCTCCCAGAGCGGGAGAGGGGATTGGTCCGCCGGAGCCGCGAGGAGTTCCTGAGGGCGGCGGTGAAGATCCGGGGGGTGTACGTGCCGCGGTTCTACCAGGCACGGTACCGCGCTGATGGAACGGTGGCGGAGACGGTGCCGACCATCCCTGAGGCGCCGGCCGTGGTGGAGCGGGCGGCCCTGCGCGGTCTGCCGCCGGTGCCGACGCGCCCCATCGTGCCGTTCCTGGAGATCGTGCACGAGCGGGCGGCCATCGAGATCCAACGGGGGTGCACGCGAGGGTGTCGCTTTTGCCAGGCGGGCATGATCACCCGGCCCATGCGACGCCGGTCACCGGAGGAGATCGTGGAGGCGGCCCAGGCGCTGCTGCGGAATACGGGGCTCGACGAGCTGGCGTTGCTCTCCTTGAGCAGCTCCGATTATCCGGCGATCGACGCCGTCGTGCGGGCGCTGACCGCACGCTACGACGGCGAGACCGTCGCGTTCTCTCTCCCGAGCACCCGGGTGGACCAGTTCAACGTGGCTCTGGCGGAGGCCATCGAGGCGGGGCCGAGACGGACCGGTCTGACCTTCGCGCCCGAGGCCGGCACGGCCCGCCTGCGCAACGCCATCAGCAAAGGCGTGAGCGAAGAGGACCTGATGGAGACGGTGGAGACCGCCTTCGGCCGGGGGTGGACGCGGCTGAAGCTCTACTTCATGGTGGGCCTGCCGACGGAAGAGCTGGCCGACGTGGAGGGGATCGTCGACCTGGCTCACAAGGTGCTGGCCATCGGCCGCCGGCACGCCAGGCAGCGGGCCAACATCTCGGTGGGTGTGTCCACTTTCGTGCCCAAGCCCCACACCCCGTACCAGTGGTCGCGCCAGGACGCGGAGGAGGACCTGGGACCCAAGCACAGCGTCCTGATCCGGGGGCTGAGGCGCCCGGGCATCCGTTTCGCCTGGAACGACCCACGGTCGACTCTGCTGGAGGGGGTGCTCTCGCGCGGCGACCGCCGGGTGGGGGCCGCGATCCAGCGAGCCTTCGAGCTGGGGTGCCGCTTCGACGCCTGGGAGGAGCGCTACCGGCATGACCTGTGGCTCGATGCCTTCGCGGCGACGGGCGTGGATCCTGCGTTCTACAACTACCGGGAGCGGCCCCTGAGTGAGATCATGCCCTGGGAGCACCTCGCGGCCGGGGTCGGGCGCCACTACCTGCTGCGGGACTACCGCCGGACGCTTGCCAGCAAGGAGAGCCCCGACTGCATGTACAATGAATGTTACGCCTGTGGCATTCATGATGAGGTGGGGCTGTGCGACAAGGCCATCGTGCCGAAGCGCCTGCTGCCCATGGCTGCGGCGTGAGGGCAGCCGGAAGAAGAAAGAGGCCGACAGGTCTGAAGACTTGTCTCTACAGGGCTCAGAGGCTTAGTAGATGGTGACCACTCCACGACGTCGAAACAGGCGCCGCCCGGCGGGCGCGGCGCCCGAGTTCATCGAGCTGCCGCTGGTGCCCCGGCGGCGGGCCGTGGTCTACCCCCGCTTGATCGCCCCCTTCCTGGTGGGACGTATCCGTTCGGCGCGTACCATCGAAGAGGCGATGATGGGTGACAACCGGGTCGCCGTCTTCTTGCAGCGCGACCCGGAGAGCCCGGAAGTAAGCGTCGAGAGCCTGCACAGCATCGGCACCGAGGCGATTATCGGGCGGGTGCTGAAGATGCCCGATGGATCGACCCAGGTCTGGTCGCAAGGCCAGCGGCGGCTGCGGCTGGTGGAAGTGATCCAGACGGAGCCCTACTACCTGGGCCGGTTCCAGCCCATCGAGGAGAGCGCCGAGAAGGACGTACCCACGGAAGCCCTCATGCGGGCGGTGTTGGTGGAATTCGAACGGTGCGTCAAGCTCTCGCGGACGCTGCCCGACGACGGCTATGTGGCGGCGATGAACGCCTCGGAGCCGGGCTGGCTGGCCGACACAATCGGATCGGCGCTGGAGCTGGACGTGGCGGTGCGGCAGGAGCTGCTGGAGATCCTGGATCCAGCGGAGCGTCTGGAGCGGGTGCGCCAGCTCCTGGTGAAAGAGTTGAACGTCCTGGAGATCCAGACCAAGATCCACACCCAGGTACAGGAAGAGGTGGAGAAGTCGCAGCGGGAGTTCCTGCTGCGCGAGCAGATCAAGGCGATCCAGCGCGAGCTGGGCGATACCGACCTCTTGATGCGGGAGATCAACGAGCTGAAGGAGAAGGTGGCGGCGGCCGGCATGCCGGAGGTGGTGGCCAAGAAGGCAGAGGGGGAGATCGAGCGACTGCAGGCCATGCCGCAGATGTCGCCCGAGGTGTCAGTGATTCGCACCTACCTGGACTGGCTGATCACCCTGCCCTGGTCGGTGCGTACGGAGGATGACCTGGACATCGCCCGGGCCGCCAAGGTTCTCGACGCCAACCACTACGGCCTGGAGCGGGTCAAGGAGCGGATCCTGGAGTACATGGCGGTGCGGCGCCTGGCGGCGGACAAGCTACGTAGCCCCATTCTTTGCTTCGTCGGGGCTCCCGGTGTGGGCAAGACGAGTCTGGGGCGCTCCATCGCCCAGGCCCTCGGCCGCAAGTTCGTGCGGGTGAGTCTGGGGGGCATCCGGGACGAGGCGGAGATTCGGGGCCACCGGCGCACCTATGTGGGGGCGCTGCCGGGCCGTGTCCTGCAGACCATGCGCGCGGCGGGTACGGTGAACCCGGTGTTCATGCTGGACGAGATCGACAAGGTGGGCATGGATTTCCGCGGTGATCCCTCCTCGGCCCTCCTGGAGGTGCTGGACCCGGAGCAGAACAATGGTTTCAGCGATCACTACCTGGACGTCCCCTACGACCTTTCGCAGGTGATGTTCATCACCACGGCCAACTACATGGACCCGGTCATCCCGGCGCTGCGAGACCGGCTGGAAGTCGTGGAGCTGCCGGGCTACATCGAGGAGGAGAAGCTGCAGATCGCGCGGCGCTTCCTGGTGCCGAAGCAGCTCGAGGAGCACGGCCTGGCGGAGCGGGGACTGCGTTTTTCGACAGGGGCCCTGCGGGAGATTGCCCGCTCCTACACGCGGGAGGCGGGGGTGCGCAACCTCGAGCGAGAGATCGGCGCCATCTGTCGCAAGGTGGCCCGCCAGGTGGCGGAGGGGAAGCCGTCTCCGGGGCACGTGACCACCCAGTCCCTGACGCACTACCTGGGCCAGCACAAGTTCTTCTGGGGAGCGGCCGAGGAGCAGGACGAGGTAGGCGTGGCCATGGGTGTGGCGCGGACGGAGGCGGGGGGTGACGTGCTGCCCGTGGAGGTGACGCTCATGGAGGGCAAGGGAGTCCTGATCCTGACAGGGCAACTCGGTGATGTGATGCGGGAATCGGCTCAGGCCGGGGTGAGCTATGCGCGGTCCCGGGCCTCCGACCTGGGCCTGGGCCTGCGCGGCAAGTTCTTCGAGGAGACCGACATCCACATCCACGTGCCGGCCGGCGCGGTGCCCAAGGACGGGCCGTCGGCGGGCATCACGATGGCGACGGCGCTCATCTCGGCCCTGTCGCGCCGTCCTGTGCGGCGGGACGTGGCCATGACCGGCGAGATCACATTGCGGGGCCGGGTGTTACCCGTGGGCGGGCTGAAGGAGAAGATCCTGGCGGCCCACCGGGCGGGCATCACGGAGTTCGTGCTGCCGAAGAAGAACGAGAAGGACCTGGAGGAGTTGCCGGCCAATGTGCGGCGAGCGATGCACTTCGCGGCCGTTGGGGAGATGGGGGAAGTGCTGGAGTTGGCCCTGGTGTCTCAGGCCACTGCGAGCCTGGTAGCCGTGTGAGTTCGGGGTTCTGGGTTCCGCGTTCCGGGTTCCGCGGAGACCACTGACAACCAAAGGGCTGGTGACTGACAACTGGCAACTGGCGGCTCGAAGCTCGCGTGAACTGGGTCGACCTCGTCCTCATGGCCATTCTGGGCTGGTTCCTGTGGACGGGGCTGAAGGCGGGGCTGATCCGCGAGCTCCTGAATCTGGCGGGCTTCGGGGCCGGGCTGTTCCTGGCGGGCCGCTACCACGCGCAGGCGGGGGAGCTGCTCAAGGGGGTGACGGAGCCAGGCTTGGCGCCGCTGGTGGGGTTCGGAGGGGTCCTGGTGGCCACCCTCGTGGCCACGCACGTGGCGAGCTCATTGCTGCGCCAGGTGGCCTCGCTGCTGATGCTGGGATGGCTGGACCACCTGGGTGGCGCGCTCTTCGGGCTGGTGAAGGGGCTGGCGCTGGCGGGCGTTCTGCTGTTCATCGTGCAGCGGATCCCCTTTGCTGGGCCGAGGGAGGCGCTGGAGGTCTCCCTGTTGGGGCCGCCTCTGGCGGCGGTGCTGCCCGGGCTGATGGGCTGGATGCTGCCCGATTTGGCTGCCCTGGCCACCGCGCCATCTCTGCCCATTCCCGCGCTTCCCGCGCTTCCTGCGCTGCCCCTGCCGTAGGGGCGTCCCAGGCGTCCGCCGACACGGGGAAACAGGTCTGAAGACCTGTTTCTACGCCCCAGCCCCAGGAGATCGAATCCTCGGACGCTCCCGGAGGTCACGGCTTCGGGAGTTCGGGGGTCGCGTTGACTGGCGTACTGGGCCTTGCTACGATCAAGGCGCAACGGGGAGGGCGGTTAGCTCAGCTGGTTAGAGCGCTGCGTTGACATCGCAGAGGTCACTGGTTCGAGTCCAGTATCGCCCACCATTCCTGTAGGCAGACGGCAGAAGGCAGTAACGGGAGCCGAGGCCCCCGGGGCCCTCGAACAGGGCCGGCCGGGGGCCTTTGTGTGACAGGAGGGCATGGGGTAGGTGAGCCACGCTGAAGAACGGGGGCCGGCGCAGGGCGACATCCTGGAGCGGATGCGCCATTCGGCGGCGCACGTCATGGCTGAGGCTGTCCTCACACTTTTCCCCGAGGGCAAGCTGGGCATCGGTCCGGTCATTCAGGATGGCTTCTACTACGATTTTGACCTGCCCCGTGCCCTGACGAGCGAGGATCTGCCGCGCATCGAGGAGATGATGCAGCGGATCGTCAGCGAAGACCACCCCTTTCAGCACGAGGAGTGGGAGAAGGGGCCGGCGCGCGAGTTCTTTGGCGCTCAGCCCTTCAAGCTGGAGCTGATCGAGGGGATCGAGGACCCGACCGTCAGCATCTACTCGCAGCGGGGCTTCACCGACCTGTGCCGGGGGCCCCACGTCGCCTCGACGGGCCAGGTGAAGGTCTTCAAGCTGCTCCACGTGGCCGGCGCCTACTGGCGCGGCGACGAGAAGCGGCCCATGCTGCAGCGCATCTACGGCACGGCGTGGGAGAGCCAGGAGGAGCTGGACGGCTATCTCAAGCGGCTGGAGGAGGCGGGGCTGAGGGACCACCGCCGCCTGGGGCGGGAGCTGGGCCTCTACAGCATCGAGGACGAGGTGGGGGCAGGGCTGGTGCTGTGGCATCCGAAGGGAGGGCGCCTGCGCACGATCATCGAGGACCATTGGCGGCGTGAGCACCTGCGGGGGGGCTACGAGATCGTCTACACGCCGCACATCGGGCGGGCCCAGTTGTGGGAGACGAGCGGCCATCTCGATTTCTATCGCGACAGCATGTATGCGCCGATGGAGATCGACAAGCTCGCCTACTACGCCAAGCCCATGAACTGTCCCTTCCACATCCTCATCTTCGGCTCGTCCGTCCGTAGCTACCGGAACCTCCCCTTGCGCCTGGCTGAGCTGGGTACCGTCTACCGCTACGAGCGGCCCGGGGTCCTGCACGGACTCATGCGGGTGCGGGGCTTCACGCAGGACGACGCCCACATCTTCTGCCGACCCGACCAGGTGGAGGGGGAGATCGAGGCCGTTTTGCGGTTCACCTTTGCCATGCTGCGCACTTTCGGCTTCCAGGAGTTCGAGCTTTACCTGGCCACCCGGCCGGAGAAGTTCGTAGGGGAGCCGGCGCATTGGGAGCAGGCCACCGAGTCGCTGCGGCGCGCCGCGGACGCCTGCGGGACCCCGTATCACCTGGATGAAGGCGGCGGAGCCTTCTATGGCCCCAAGCTGGACGTGAAGATCAAGGATGCCCTGGGTCGGGAGTGGCAGTGCGCCACGGTGCAGTTCGACTTCAATGAGCCCGAGCGGTTCGACCTGAGCTTCGTGGGCGCCGACGGCAAGGAGCACCGGCCTTTCATGGTGCACCGGGCGCTGCTGGGCTCGCTGGAGCGGTTCCTGGGGGTGCTGATCGAGCACTATGGTGGTGCCTTCCCGGCGTGGCTGGCGCCGGTGCAGGCGGTGGTGATCCCCATTGCCGACCGCCATGCGCCCTACGCGAGGCAGGTGTGCGAGCGGTTGCGGGCAGCCGATTGCCGGGCCGAATTGGACGACCGCTCGGAGCGGATGAACGCTCGCATCCGTGATGCCCAGCTCCAGAAGGTGCCCTACATGCTGGTGGTGGGGGACCGGGAGGAGGCGGCGGGCCGGGTGGCGGTGCGCTCGCGGGAGGAGGGCGATCTGGGGTCGTGGGAGGTGGAGCGATTCCTGGAGACGCTGCAACAGCGCGTGGGGGAGAGGACGTAGGGATGAGGGTGGAGGGTGGAGGGTGGAGGGAACGTACGAGGTGGAGGACGAGGGTGAAGGGGAGGACGGGACGGAGCCGCGACCGTTAGGAAGCGGTGCGATGCCGGCATATCACAGGGCAGCAGGGGGTCACACAGGCCCGCCGCTACGCGAAGGAGGAGCAGCATGACACAGACGGGTCACGGGGCTGAGACGTTGCAGTCCGGGGTGCCGACGGGATACTGGGAACGGGTATTTGCTTACGACCGCTGGATGCAATCGGTGGGCATCCCCATCCACAAGGGCTATTACATCGAGGACCTGCGGACCTTGCCGTTGGGCTGGTGGGCCGACCGTGGCTACAGTGCGGGCTTCATCCAGCTTTCGGGACAGGAGGGGGTCAGCGAAGCCCACGTCTGCGAGATCCCGGCGGGCGAGAGTCTGCCGCCCCTCAAGTTCGCGCTGGATGAGGTGGTGTACGTGGTGGAGGGACGGGGACTGACGACGGTGTGGTCTGGCGACGGGCCGCGCCGCACCTTCGAATGGCAGAAGCAGAGCTTGTTCCTTCTCCCCCACAATCAGCATCATCAGATCAGCAACATGCAGGGCGACCGGCCTGTGCGCTTGCTGCGCTACAGCTACTTGCCGGTGGCGATGTCCACGATCGAGGAGCCCAGCTTCTTCCTCAACAACGCTCATGACGGCCGGGTCGTCCCGGAGGTGCGGGGCGACTTCTACTCCGAGGCGCGGGCCATCCAGGCATCGGTCACGGGCATGCCAGGGATACGGGTCTTCTGGTATGGCAGCTTCTTCCCCGACATGGGCGCCTGGGACAAGCTGGACCCCAACCGGTCGCGGGGGGCCGGGGGCCACAGCGTCTTTATTCAGTTCCCGGCGTCGGAGATGTCCTGCCACATGTCGGTCTTCCCGGCGCGGACCTACAAGAAGGCCCACCGCCACGGTCCGGGGCGCGTGATCGTGATCCCGGCCGGGGAGGGCTATTCCATCCTGTGGGAAGAGGGGCGGGAGAAGATCGTCGTGCCATGGCACGAGGCGAGCGTTTTCGTGCCCCCCAATCGCTGGTTCCACCAGCACTTCAACGTCGGCGGCGCACCGGCGCGCTATCTGGCCCTGCACCCGTTGAAGCAGTTCAGCGGCCACAGCGAGCGGGTGGAGGATCGGGCCAGGGACCAGATCGAGTACGCGGACGAGGAGCCCTGGATCCGCGAGAAGTTCGAGTCGGAGCTGGCGAAACGGGGTCTCACCTCCATCATCCCGGCCGAGGCCTACCAGCAGAAGGACTACGAGTGGAGCTACGTGGAGAAGCAATGACTTCTCACCCCATGCACGTTCACGATGACGATTTCGCCGGCGAGGAGGTCTTCCGGTTCGCCGAGGGGGAGACCTCGGTGGAGATCGAGGGCGTGGAGATGCTCAAGCTGCGGAGCGTGGGCATCGACATCGGCTCCTCGACGACCCACCTGGTCTTCTCGCGGCTGACCCTGCGCCGGGCGGGGGCGGGGCTCTCGGCTCAGTTCCAGATCGCCGGCCGGGAGGTGCTCTATCGCTCGCCCATCTTGCTGACGCCCTACCTGTCGGCCACCCTGATCGACACCAACCGGGTGATCGACTTCATCCATGGCGCCTACCGCGAGGCGGGGCTGACGCCGGGCCAGATCGACACCGGGGCCGTGGTGATCACGGGCGAGGCTCTGAAGAAGGAGAATGCTCAGCCCATCGCCGAGTTCTTCTCGAAGGACTCGGGCAAGTTCATCTGCGCCTCGGCGGGCCCCAACCACGAGGCGCTGCTGGCGGCCCACGGCTGCGGCGCGGTGGCGCTCTCGAAGGCCGAGCGGGCGACGGTGCTGAACATCGACATGGGCGGGGGAACCACGAAGCTGGCGGTGATCCGTGATGGGGCCGTGCAGGAGACGGCGGCGGTGAACGTGGGAGCGCGGCTGATCGCCTTCGACGAGACGGGCACGATCACGCGCCTGGAGGAGCCGGCCAAGGTGATCATGGGGTCGCTCGGGCACGAGGTGGCCCTCGGGGGCCGGGTGGGCGAGGCCCAGCGGGACGCCTTCGCTCGTGCTATGGCCTCGGTGGTGCTCGACGTGGCCGGAGGCAGCCCGTCTTCCGACCTCGCCAAGGAGCTAATGATCACGTCCCCCCTGCGGAATGGGGCGATCGCAGATGCCCGCTGGGTGGTCTTTTCAGGCGGTGTGTCGGAGTACGTGTACCAGCACGAGGCCCGCTCCTACGGCGATGTTGGTCCCCTGTTCGGTGCCCACGTGCGAGGGGAGCTGGCGCGGCTGGGGATTTGGGACCGCGTGCGGGAGCCCTCTGAGGGGATTCGGGCCACGGTCATCGGGGCGGGCGAATACACGCTGCAGGCCAGCGGCAACACAAGCTACCTGTCGGACCTGGGGGCGTTGCCCGCCTGGGGTCTGAAGGTGGTGCGGCTGGACGTGGCGGAGGGGGAGGCGGTCCAGGCGACGCTGGCGCGGTCGTTGGGGCGGCTGGACCTGGAGGGGTACGGTCCGGGGCTGGCCATCGCCCTGTCGCTGCCGGGGGTGCCGACCTACCGGTCGCTAAGACGGGTGGCCGAGGGGATCTCGGCGGTCGTGCAGCAGGGCGATGGGGCCTCAGGACCCCTCTACCTGACGATGGCCATGGACGTGGCCAAGTCGTTGGGAGGGATGCTGAAGGAGGAGCTGAGGCTGGAGCAGGAGGTGGTGGCGGTGGACGGTATCCAGGTGGGGGAGCTGGACTACATGGACATTGGCCTGCCGGTGGGCATCTCGGAGGTCGTGCCCGTGACGGTGAAGTCCCTGGTCTTCTCGTCGCACCGGTAACGGTACAACAACGGCGCCAACTGGGCTGGCCTAACCGCCTACCAAGCGCCGGCGCCATGTCGTGGCGCGCCGAACCGCCCAACGGGCCGTGAACACCGCCAGGACGAGCATCGTTGCGACGGCGACCAAGGCCAGGATCGGCGCCACGAAGGAGAGAGCCGTCAGGATCAGGGACGCGACATCCTCGGCCCCTGACACCAGGGCGTTGCCCAGCCCGGCGGTGGAGCCCGTGACGAGCGGGCGGATGGCGGATCGCAGCCCGTGGACCGCGCCGGCCGTCAGTAATCCTAGGAGGATAGCCAGGCCCGGGTCGATCCAGGTGAGCGTCGAGGTGTGGCTGGCGAAGAGGATGGCCCCGGCTGCCGCGGCCACGGGCCACTGGACGGCGTGCACCAGGGAGTCCAGCGCAGGCACCTTATCGCCGACGATCTCGATGGCGGCCAACAGGGCCAGGCCGGCCAAGGCAAGGTCGGAGGAGAGGGCGTCGTAGGGCGGGGCCAGACCGAGCAACCCGAACCGGGCCAGCAGCCCCACTACGAGCAGCGGGAGCGTGGTGTTGAGGCCGGCCGACGCCGCCAGCCCGAAGGCGCCCGAAAGGCCAAGGAGCGCGGCGTCCGTGGCGCTACCCCCGAGCCCCGCAACCTGACTCGGGCGAGACGGCGACGTCCTCAGTCACCTGCCAGACCCGCATGGCGCGAGCATGCTGTTGGTGTCGGGAGTCACCCTGGCACCAGCCACGACGGGAATCGTCGCGACGCCCTCCTTGGCCAACAGGTCCGCGCGGCGGACCGCCCGTTCCTGCCGCTCGACGAACCGGACCAGATCGTGGAAGTCGCTCACCGTGAAGGGCAAGGCAAGCTCCAAGCACCGGTAGTATAGCCGCAGAGGGAGGCAAGGCCATCGCGCCATGGGGCCATGGCAGCACCGCGTTTCGGAGGAGGCTCAGCAGCGCCTACTGAGTGGAGAGGTGCTCAGCCTGTTGCTGTCCGAGTAATGGTTGACATTCGCGGCGGGTTATGTTATCGTCTCGATCCTGGGTCTAGAAGATTTGGCTAGAGCGAGAAGAGGGCGCCGGCGATAGCAACCAACAAGGAACTTCGGATCAACGAGAAGATCCGGGCGCGGGAAGTCCGGCTCATCACCGAAGACGGGCAACAGTTGGGGGTTATGCCGCTGCAGAAGGCCCTGGAGATCGCGCGCGAGCACGGCGCCGACCTGGTGGAAGTGGCACCCAACGTGGAGCCCGTTGTTTGTCGTTTGCTCGACTACGGCAAGTTCATGTACGAGCAGACGAAGAAGGAGCGGGAATCACGCAAGCACCAGAAGGCGAACCTCCTGAAGGAGGTCCGGTTCCGGCCCAAGATCGACGATCACGACGTCGACTTCAAGATGAAACAGGTCGAGAAGTTCCTGAAGGAAGGCGACAAGGTCAAGGTTACGGTGCTCTTCCGCGGGCGCGAGATCACCCATATCGAACTGGGGGCCGCGCTGCTGAAGCGGCTGCACGAGACCCTCGGTGAGACGGCCACGATCGCCAATCCGGCTGCGCTGGAAGGCCGGCGCATGAGCATGATTCTGGCACCCCACGCGCAGAAGGCAGTGCGACCGCACCGCGACGGCGAGAAAGAGGAACCGCATCGTGCCCAAGCTTAAGACGCACAAGGGAGCGCAACGGCGCTTCCGCATTACGGGGACCGGCAAGGTCCTGCGCACCAAGGGCGGTAAGAGCCACCTCCGCCGCAAGAAGCCAGGGCGGGTGAAGCGGCTCTACGACGCCATGGTACCCCTGGCTCCCTGCGAGCACCGGCGGGCCCGGCGGCTGCTGCCCTACGGAGTGCCCTGAGCCATGCCGCGAGCCAGGGGCCGCGTCCCGGCCCACCACCGCCACAGCAGGCTGCTGGCCCTCACAGAGGGGCATCGCGCGTCGCGGCATAAGCTCTACCGCCGAGCGAAGGAGTCGATGCTCCATGCCCTCTCCTACGCCTATCGGCACCGGCGCGAGCGCAAGGGCGACTTCCGCCGCCTCTGGATCGCCCGCATTAACGCCGCGGCGCGCCTGGCGGGGATGAGCTACAGTACCTTCATGGTCGGCCTGAAGCAGGCCGGCGTGGAGCTGAATCGCAAGATGCTGGCCGACCTGGCCGTGCGAGATGAGGCGGCCTTCCGGCAACTGGTCGAAGCGGCAAAGGGCGCCGCGGCCCGCTAGTCTCGCGCCGTTCCCCGTCTTCTGGGAGGGCGCGAGCGTACACCTGGGGGGGACCTTCACTGCGCATGCTGTTCTGCGTGCCGTGGCGAGAAGGCGTCAGC
>Ga0082335_1007277_pt1 | contig 13497 bp, 15 predicted proteins | sample Subgrocontami58m_FD_72375 | JGI IMG/M metagenome (GOLD analysis project Ga0082335, IMG submission 72375) | Subsurface groundwater microbial communities from S. Glens Falls, New York, USA - GMW37 contaminated, 5.8 m (SPADES assembly) (version 2) ...
CACCAGCTCGAGCAGGGTAAACCCACGCTCCTTAACGTTATCAAGTTGATTGCCATTCATTTGGGTTCTTTCTCATGGAAATGTCCACGCAGAGCTCTCGGCACGCCCCCGCGTGGTGAGCACGGACGAGACACCCCTTTCTTCCTAGCCTTTGTCACCACGTGCCGTTTCGATTGTCTGCCTAGCTCCTGATGGGCCGCCCAGCTCACGAATCTCGTCAGCGCGTCTGGATCTAGTTGCCACCAGCCCCGCCCGTTCTTCTCTGCGCAGCGGCCATGAAAGCGAGTGACTCGGCCATTGGGACCGTTGCCTCCGCCACGCCGCAGCCTTCCAAGGCCCTCCATGCTCGCTGCACCACGAGTGTAAAGATGCCGCGCGACTCTGCTCGGGCGGCGAGTTGCCAATACTGCTCGTCGTCCCGGCTGCGAAGGAAGAGAAGAAAGTGTTCTATCAGTCGCAGGAACCCGATGGTGTTCGTGACTTGCTTGCCCGCCCTGGCGGGCTCGTTTTCGCAGACGAAAGGCAGCACGTGGCCGTAGGCATTGATCTCGTCGACCAAGTTCCCCAGATGGTTCTTCGGGGTCTTCAGCATATAGAGCCGATAGACATTATCCTGTTGTGCCATCGGAACAGTCGGTGCCACCTCGTCATTGGTGAGTCGCGGCCAGGCGTCCGCTTGAAGATACGGCTCGTAATAGATGCCATCGACAAAGAACCCCTGGTGCGTGTACGAAGCGATGTGGATGAGTTCGTGCGCCTCGGTAGCGGTCTTCTCGAACGGGAACCGAAAGCCTTGCATCACCGCGTATCGCTCAAGACCCGGGTGGTACTGCTCGTAGTCCTGGTACAGGCGGTAGAGGGCTGGATACCGAGTCTGCAGCACGTCGGTGGGCACAATAGACTCAGCGCGCGCGCCTGGCCCTGCCAGGCAACCGCACAACAACAGCAGGATCGCTTTCGTCAGCTCCTTCACTCCTCCTCCGCGGTGATACACACTCCTGACATCCGGCAGCGAGCCGAGTGTCATTGCATCTTTACGCACACCATCGGCCGTGCCGAACCGCAACCCTGTCCACCGATGTAAGTCCAGATGAACGAACCGTTTTGTCCATTGGTGTTCAGGGCTAACCTAAGTGTTAGGCGCCCGGCGTGCGCTTGGTCACTTCCGCACTACACACGCAATCGCAATCATGGAAGCTTGACGCAGGTGATACCTCGGTTGCCGCTGCAGGCGACCTGCGTAGCGCCAACGGTCCCGGACGCAGTGAGCAAGGTGCCGCCGTAATCGTCGGAATTAGTCGAGTTCCAGCTTCCGCAGTTGCTGGTACCAGCCCCCTGGCCGTGGACCCAAGGACCACTGGACTGGAGGTTGGGCAACACGTTGAGGCAGCCTGCCACCTCGACCAACGTTCCCATGCGCCAACCGGTTCCGAACTCAGCGACACATTTCGCATCAGCTCCGCTCAGTCCGCCAAGATTCCCGCCATACGAAGTCCGCGTAATACCCACGCAAGACCCAGCGCTACCCCCAGTAGCCTGAATAACCACCGTGGGCGGCTGCGTCACTGCGCTCTGGTTGGTTCTTGCGACGGCCCCCGTGGGGTTCTGCGTACCCGAATAGGTCGACCCGCCGCTGACCGACTTGACCGTGATCGACCCGTTGTTGGTTTGTTTCCCTGCCTCCCAAGTCCACTGTGCAGGACCTGCCGCGACAGCGGATTGGGTGACGCCGAGCAATAACATCGCCATCAAAAATGCGCGCTTCATACTTACTCCCGTAGTGTCAAGTGGGCTCACCGATCACGTCTCGCGCGGCCGGCGTGCGTTTTGTCACTTCCGCACTACACACACAATCGCAATCATTGAAGCTTCACGCACGCCAGGGAGCGGTTGGTACCGCAACTTCCCTCGGAGCGGTCCAACACAGGGATACCCCCACCGGTGCTGCCCAAGCCCCCTATCGTCTTGGACAAGCTCCCACCCGTGTTACCGTTGTCATTCCAGTTCCCGCAATTGTTCTGTCCGGGCTGGTGGAACCACGGCCCGTTTCCTCCGAATTCTGGGACGACCCCTCCCATGCAGCCGGCGATATCGAGCTGGGACGCAAAGCGCCACCCGGTACCGAATTCGGCTACGCATTTGGCGTCCGCACCACTCAACCCGCCGAGGCTTCCACCGTTGTAGGTGGTACGGGTCTGCCCGAGGCAACCGCCGGACGAGCCAGTCGCCTGGAGAATCACGGTAGGTGGTTGTGTAAAGGCGTTCTGGTTCGTTCTTGCGACGGCCCCCGTAGGGTTCTGCGTGCCCAAATAGGTCGCCCCGCCGCTGACCGACTTGACCGTGATCGACCCGTTGTTGGTCTGTTTCCCTGCCTCCCAGGTCCATTGGGGAGTCCCAGCCGCGATGGCGCCCGGCGCAAGCAAGATGGACATGGCAACTGTCAAAAGGTGTTTCAATCGTTCTCCAGTCTATTGGCAATCCTGATCACTGCATCTTCACGCAAACGATCGGCCGTGCCGAACCACAACCAATTCCACCGCCCGTACTCCAATTGCCCTGTGCATTCGTGCCCAGGATTGATCCGTTAATGGTGCCTACTGAGCTTGTATACGCTTGACAGTTGTTGTTGTTCGAGTCTCCAAGATATTGGTCAACCCATGGTGCAGGCTGGGCCACATCACCCGCGCGGGCGCAGCTGCCCACTTCAATGATGGTCGGAAACCGCCACCCCGCGCCAAACTCTGCGGCGCATTTGGCGTTCGCCCCTGCACGTCCACCGAGATTGCCGTTATAGATGGTCCGAGTCACTGCGGCACAGGCGCCGCCCCCCCGCCGGTCGCCTGGATGATCACGGTTGGCGGCTGCGTCACTGCGCTCTGGTTGGTTTTCGCGACGGCCCCAGTGGGATTCTGCGTCCCAGAGTATGTTGTTTCACCGCTAACCGACTTGATCGTGATCGAACCGTCATTCGTTTGCTTCCCCGCCTCCCAAGTCCACTGCGCGGGACCCGACGCAGCCGCGGATTGCGCGACGCTGAGCAACATCGCTATGAAGGGTCCGCGCTTCATATTCACTCTCCTGGTATCACGATCAAGGAACCCTGACGCAAAGAATCTGTTTAGTGTTGTTGCATGCAGTGTTGTTCGACGCCTCCACTTGACCAAATCCGTTATTACTCGTGAAGCCCATCGTGGACCCAGTGCTGTTGGAGGCAGAGCTAGTCCAACTTCCGCAATTGTTCCCACTTGACGCCTGGACCCATGGACCTGACGAAGCGCTATAGTAGGTTGAGGTAAGCCCCCCGAGAGCGCCCAGGACTTCAAACACCGACGCGAAACGCCACCCGGTACCATAGGCAGCTACACACTTCGCGTCAGCTCCAGTGAAGCCACCAAGATCCCCCTGCCAGGAGCCGCGCGTAATACCCAGACTGATGCCTCCAGAATTGCCGGTAGCCTGAATGATGACCGTCGGCGGCTGGGTCACCGCGCTTTGGTTGGTTTTTGCGACGGCCCCAGTGGGATTCTGCGTTCCGGAGTACGTTGCGCCCCCACTGACTGACTTGACCGTGATCGAACCGTTATTGGTTTGCTTGCCCGCCTCCCAAGTCCACTGCGTCTGACCCGCCGCAGGTGCGGATTGTGCGGAGACGAGCAACATCGCCGGTAAGAGTATGCGCTTCATACTTACTTACTCCTGTGTGTGTCGGTGTGGAGAGTCTGTTACTGAGTCTTCACACAAAGGATCTGCCTCGTGTTATTGCATGAAGTGTTGAGGGAGGTATCAAGTGCCCCGATACCGTTATTGACGCTGAACCCAATGCTGGCCCCGGTGCTGCCGGAACTTGATGTCGTCCAGGGCCCAGGAGAGTCACGGCAAGCGTAGTTATTTGAAGCGTGGACCCACGGACCTTGCGTAGGAGCATAGTAGTTTGAGTGGAGTCCGCCCATAGCGCCCAGCACGTCAAAGAACGACGCGAAGCGCCACCCAGTACCGAACTCCGCCACACACTTCGCGTCAGCTCCAGCGAAGCCGCCAAGATTCCCCTGCCACTCACCGCGCGTAATCCCTAAGGTGATGGTTCCAGAACCACCTGTCGCCTGAATAACGACCGTGGGTGGCTGTGTCACCGCATTCTGGTTTGTCTTAGCGACAGCACCCGTCGGATTCTGAGTCCCGGAATACGTGCTCCCACCGGACACGGACTTGACCGTGATCGAGCCGTCATTGGTCTGCTTGCCCGCCTCCCACGTCCACTGTATCGGGCCGGCCGCAATCGTTTCCCAAGCGAGTAGCAGACACAGTGCCCCAAGTAATATCGATTTCATCTCCATTTGTTCTCCAAGCCCCGACTGTGGGCACGCAAGCCGATCAGTATGATTGCGTAACCGAATACACGGGAATGGATACGACGTGCACGTTTCGGCTTGCGTTTTGAAACCCGGCATAGTCTCTGGCACACGATGCGCTGGTTCCGCAGGACCACGTGCCGTTGCTCCCGCAACTCGCCCCGTAGATCGTGGGATCGCAAAAGAGCATGCCGCCGAAGGTGCCCGAGGTAGGGTTGTATCTACCCGTCCCAACAATCCATTCACCAGACCCGCCAATCTTGAAGCGGAAACCACCGAACAGCCCACCTCCCGTTTGCTGGGCCCAGACACCAGATTGGCAGGTGAGGAGCGTCGTCCGATTTGCCGTGATAGCAGTACCCTTGTCTGCACTTTGGTTCGGCGCCGTTCCGCTGGTCGACGCGGTGCACGCGTCGCCTGGGGCCTTGACTTGGAGCGTGGCGGTCGCCTGAATGATGACAGTCGGCGGTTGTGTCACGGCGGTTTGATTGCTCCGCGCAACCGCGCCACTCGGGTTCTGGGTGCCCGAATAGGTTGTGCCTCTACTGACGGACTCTACGCTGATGGATCCGTTGCTGATCTGCTTGCCCGCCTCCCAGGTCCATTTGGCTGGGCCCGCCGCGATAGCCATCTGGCCAGGCGATACCGCACTCAGCAGCACAACAAATGGCGGCGCGACTGTGCTCGGAGACCACCTCTGCACATGGACAGCTACTCGTGGCCGCTTGGGGTTCCTGGCGCAGGCTCCGGACGCGACTGTGTCCGTAGCCAGCACCCGCGGACGATGTCGATAGACAGACATCTGTTATTGCCTAGTGAGACACCAGTAATAGGCGGCGAACGCGGCGGCTACAATGTTCGTCGGTGGGTGCGGGTCTGGCTTGGCAACGCCTGCCTCGATAAGCTTGACGTTGAAAGGAACACCATGCATCCAGACGACGGCCTGGTCGCCCCGGTAGATGTCGAAGCGCGCGTCCTCGTTTCTGAGAGGGCGCACAAGCTTGGCAACCCCATACACGTCCACCACGGTCGCGTCCGCAACATGCAGGTAGTGCCGCACCCATAGACGTCCCGTAGGTACGGTCGCGATGAGTTTGCCACTCGGATCCACGCCCTCGAGATTCCCGAACAATATCGTCGGCGACTCTGTCGATGGCCGATTCATCATCGCCCGCGCGGACCAGTAGACGGCGTTCGCCAATGCCGCGGCGCGCTTCTGGATGGATGTAACGCCGATGGCGTTCAGAAGGGGTGATTCCGGCACGCTCGTGATGAGAATGCCCGCTGCCAGGAGTGCGCTGCCCGCCCCGAGGAAACGAAGCGACCACGGATATTCTCCCCGGAGATTCTCCACAAATTCGCGGATTCGCTCCACCCTATTCACCTCGTCTGAACATGAACACCAGCCTGTGATTGCTGATGCGGAATGTAACGCGGTCATTGGATACCGAGTCCACCTGCGGGATGATGCGATTGCCTCGTGGGGTCACCATGGCCAATTCGTCAATTGCCGCGCCGGCCTTGTAGAAGCTGCTGTTCAAGAACACCCCGTCATCTGCGACCCCGTCGATGCGGGCAGATCTCTTGAACATTTCTTCGTAGTTGGGCTCTGGGGGTTCAGGCGCAGCGATTACGAGCTTGGGTTCTTCTGGCCGCCGAAAGAGGGCATCGAGCTCTTTCTCCTCGGCCGGTGGGGGTGTCGCGACGGCCTGTTTCACCCAAACCGGATAGAAGTTCTTTTCCGTGATGGCTTCCGCGCTGGTCGCAGCTTTGGGCGCCTCGAGCACGACAGTCGCAGCCAATCGCCGATTGATCGCCTCACCGGCTCTCCAAGCGCCGGCGAGCAGAGCCAGGATGATCACGTATCCGTAGAGGCGAATGTTGCGGGAGTTGATAATTCCGGCCATGTATGCGGACCTCAGTTCTTGCTCAGTTGCACACAGAATTCACCGAGATACCCCAATGGGGTCGGTTTGTCCCCGCGAATTCCGATGGTGCCGATGTGGATGTCGGGCCGCTGTGCAAGGCGCTTGATGCCGGCGAACAACGCCTGGTAGTTCGCAGCCTCAACCTGAAGAGCACCGGCCTCTCCCGCTCTGGTCGAGGTGAGACAAATTCTGGTCAAGCCGATCGGGCGGCCGCCCTGAATGACTGGCTCGATCTTATTGAGTATGACCGTGTCAGCGTTGGTGAAAAGTCCGTAGTCCGCGAGATTGACCACCGCAAACAGCGACATCAGGTCTTGGACGGAGTCCTCTCGCCGATAGTCGTGCACCCAGCGTTGCACACTTGTCCCGAGCGCCAGGTAGTTCTCCTTCCATTTGTGCACGCTGTCGGTGACTGCCTGCTGCGCCAAGGTCTTCTCGCCCAGAATCCGATAGGCTTTCACGCCGTGCACGCAAAGCACGGCGGCAAAGGCGATGGCCATGAGTAGCAGCGCCTTGTTAGACCGGCTAATCATGGATGAAGCCCTCCAACTGGAACACTCGCGCAGCCTGGTCGTCACGCCACCCCTGGTGCGCCAAACGCACGGACATGCCCGTATTACCCGCGATCTTGGTCATCACCTCCTTCGCCTGATTCATCGCATTGTCGCCACTGTTCGGGACGCTGATCGAGAGCCACACATCCGGGGCGCGGTCCGGGGCGATACGCTGACGTTGTTTTTGCGCATCTGGCGTTACTGCAACCCCGACTTGAGCCTGCGCACCAATGCTCGGTGCAGGCAATTTGATCTCGACGATACGGACACCTTGCACTGCCCCGACACCACGCACGATGGTCGCGGCCTTTTCGGCGAGAATCGTCTGGCGGCGCGGCTCGTCCATGTACATCCGGCGGGCGTTCATCAGGTTGAGGAAATTGGTATCCACCCCGCCCTGCTTTTGAATAGCTGGGTCGGACACCGCCTCTTTGTACTGCGTAACGGCGGTTGTGAAGTCGTCCCAGCTCTTCGTAAGAGCCCCGACGTAGAAGAGCAACCCCGCGCCTACAATTGCCGCTGGAAGGAGATAGTCCGACCGTGAGCTCACATCCCTCACTAGGGGCCGGTAGCTCAGGCGGCGAAACGGGGTTTCGCCGATGTATTCAATCTGAGGTTCGCCCCAGTCCGAAAGTGGGCCCGCCTGAACAAGGCGCGCATTCGGGTACCGCACCCGGATTTCTTCAATCGTGGATGTCAGCGTGTCCCGAAAAACGTGTGACTGAGGAGGGGGAAGCATCTTTTCCTGCAACTCGACCAACCGCCGATTCACAAACACCATGATTTCCACGTTGGTGCCATCGGCAGACTCGGCCCCACCGAACAGGACAGTCCCCTCTTTGTCGCGGCTCTTTAGCCCCCAGTCAAGATAACTGTCGATCGCAAGCGCGACCCGCAATTTCGGCGCGTCGAACAGGCGCTCATCTACCGAGACGAGGACCTTCGGTGATTCCTTCTGCAAGGACGCGAATAGCCCCCCGGCCGCCTCGCGCTGGCGCTGTGGAACGAAGCCCTGGTGAGTCGGCTCCTCCAGTGAGCTGAAGACCGCTGTCCCCGCCAGGAGGACCCTGCGCACGTTGCGCTCCCGGAGGTCTTCCAGGTCACCCGCGGAACTCAACACTTCAATTCTCGATGCCATCGGCGTCTTGGTCTCACCGACCCGCTTGGCGGATCGCAAAAAAGATTTCCGTGTAGTACGCGCCCAGGGGTGCAGTAATCAGGGCGGCCGAAAGGGCCAATGCGACAACGTTGGCCGCGAAAACAATCTGTCCGAATCGACGAACGCCCTCTTCAATCAGGGACGGCGCGACGCGCAGCAATTCGCGATCAACATCTCCCGTATTCTCGGCGACGATAAAGGCGTTGGCGATGTAGAAAGGCCACCACAGCACGCGCAGATCGTCGCGCGGGAGCTTGGCCGGATCTGCGGAGTTGGACATCGACTTGTTCCGAACCGCCAGGTCCTTTGCAAAAGCATGGACGCTCGCGCCCATCTCGCCCGGCAGTACGGACGCGGTGAGCCGCGCCCCATCGATCGTAGGGATGCCCGCCGCAGCCATCAACGCCATGTAGTGCGCCCACAGCCCGAAGTACATGTCACGTAGCGAGTCCTTCACGACTGGAACGCTGAGAAACAGTTCCAGCAGCCACGCCCGCGCCTCGGGTGTCTGGAGCCACGCGACAAGAGCCGATATTCCCAAGAGCGTGCCAACCGCGATCGCAAACCAGTTGTCGGCGAATTCCGCCGACATCCAAGCCGACAGCTGAAAGAAGAAGCTGTTGGACCCCTTTCCCCCAAGCGATTTCGTGAGGAGCGGCAGCACGTACACCATGAAAGCGATGAATATCGCGACGCCCGCGAGCCCCATGCCTGCGGGATAGGCAAGCTTCATCAGATTTCCACGGAGCTGCATCTGCAGGGCGACGGTTTGCTCGATTCGCGCGAGTACCGCCTCGAGCTTCCCGGACTGCTCACCGGCCCGAACCACAGACACCAGAGCCGTTGGCCAGATTTCCTCAAGTCGGTGCGACAATGGATGCCCGGCCTGCGTGGCTTGCACCGCCCGCCTCCAGAAGTGCGCATGAGAGGGTTGTAGCTGCCCCATTCGAGAGAGCGCCTGGACAAGTGGAATCCCGGCCGAAACCTGGCTCGCCAGCGCGCCGGCTGCCGCCTTGATATCCCTGAGGGGCATCACCATTCGATCACACTAGGAGGTCGTTGATATCGACCCTGTGGGCCGCGATTAGCGCCAGACTGCTGTCCAGCAATGTCAGGCGCCGGGCCGCCGCGAGCACGTTGCGACGATTGCCGCCGTGCAACATCTCCAGTGCGGCATCCTTCACCTTCCGAGTAAATGGCAGCACTTCGTTGATCGGGAGTTCTCCAACATAGCCTTCGCCGCCGCACGCATCACATCCCGCCGGATTCGCCCGGGCGATCTCTGCGGGAAGCGTGGCCTCGTCACCCAGCACATCAAGATAGCGCGTGAACACGTTCTGGTCCGCGTTGGTCTTCGCCGCGATCGTTCGGCAGCTGGGGCAGAGTTCCTTTACCAAGCGCTGAGACACAATGAGCGAGAGGGATTCGACGAATTGGAAGCGTTTGTTTGCGTCGACCGTTTTCGCCAGGACATCGAAGCCCATCACCGCGTCCTTGGCGTGCAGGGTCGAGAGGACCAGATGACCTGTGCTCCCGGCTGCCAAGCACAGGTCCGCTGTCATCCGGTCGCGCACTTCGCCCACCCAGATCAAATCCGGGTCATGCCGCTTGATTGCCCTCAGCACCACTGCAAAGCGCTCGTCTTCGTCCTTTAGCAACGCTCCCTGCGGCACATTGATTTGTACGAGGCCCGAAAAAAACCGTTCGACGGGGTCCTCCACGGAGACGCGCTTGTGCGTGTCGCCAAACAAGGCCACATGCTCGTTGATCGCGCCGGCGATAGTGGTGGACTTGCCTGAGTTTGTCGGGCCCACGACAAGCACGAGGCCTTGGGACAGTTGCATGGCAAACCGGAACTCATCGATCACGTTCTCAGCCAGATTGAGGCCACTGAGGGACACCCTTGATTCAGAGCGAGGCAGCAATCTGATGGAGATGGAGTTCAGATTGCGGATTTCCCCTAAGTGATTGAGGGGAATGAACGACAGACGAAGGAAGGCGTCCCCTACCGCAGAGCGATACGTGATCTGCCCGTCACTTGGGAGGCGCTGAACCGTGTTGGTTGGGTTTGCCCCGGAACGGGACTGCAGGAAATGTAATACCTCAAGAGCGACTTCGGCGCTCATGCGCGACTCGACATGCTTCGGCGCGATCAGGCGGCCGAATTTGCGCATGTGCACGGCCAATCTGCCGTCGCGTGTTGGGCTCAAGGCGATATCGGTCGCACCCTGTGCCAAAGCGTGGTCGATGAGGCGTGAAATGCTCCGGACCGTTGGATCGGTTCTGTTCTCGGCGGCCTCCGCGTCCCAGACGGACGATGAATCAAACGAGTCGAAGGTGTCGTCGGTCGCGTGCACGCTCTTGAGTACGGCCGAAATCTCGTCGCGCGCAGCTGCCGCCAAGGCAGGCTGCGTGTCCAGTGCCTGAAGGATCGGGTCACGACGTCTCTCGGCGCGACCGAGCGATGCGAACTTTAGGAGCGTCGCGAAGGTTGAGAATACAAGGACGGGTTTAGACCCCTCGATCATCATCACGGCCGCATCGATTTCCTCGGCCCGCTTCATCACCGCGTCGATCTGCATACAGGGATGGACGGACAGCACGGATAGCGGCTCGTAGTACGCGTAACCGTTTTTCAACGCCAGCACGCGGTCCATGGCTCGGGGTACGGCCGCTTCCTGCTGCGTAATCCATGCAATGGTCTGGACATGTGGTGGCTTGGTGGCAAGACACCTTGTCCTCTGCTCCTGGGAAATGGCCCCGAGATCCACCAGGAGCTGTGCGCTCTTGGTAGTGCGCGCGCGCCTCGCGTCCTGTGCCAAGCGCAGTATCGTCTTGGTCGGATGTTGCCATCCCCACTCGCGCGCGATGGCCACGAGCTCGTCGTCCACCACAGGTGGCGAAGCTGCGTCCGCCTCACATTCATTGGCGGCGGACTCTGGCCGCGCGGCGCGGTGGTCGTTCGCGGCAAGATTGGCACCCGCGGATCGTGGGTCATTGGCGGCAGTCCCTTGAGGCCCGGGCCGTTCGGCGAGTTCCGTGCTCATCGTGGCATGCCCTATAGGAGCGAGTTGTCGAAATCGGCACCAACCGCTACTCGATTTCCACTACTGTTGAAGATCGGAGATTCGGAGACGAGCACGATGTGCTTGTTGCTGATGAACTGGTAACCAACCGGGCCGCCCCACAGATCGAACATGTCGCCGCAGTCCACGGGTACCCCCATGTAGGTGAATGTGCCGGTGCACGTGTTGGCCGTCCCGCCGTAGCCAGCAAGAGTGCGGAGCGCGTTGATGCTTCCAGTGGCCAGCGGGTTGTTGCTCGCATCCTTGTCGGGAAACTTCGCATTGGTGTTGTAGAAGTCCGCCAGCTTCTGCAGCACGCGGGACATCCTGGCACGCTGGGTCATGATGTCCATGTTGTAGCGCTCTCTTGTTTCCTTGCGGTACCAGCGGCTGGTGGACGCGCCACACCAGCCAAGCGCCGTGTCGTAGCCGCCCGTTCCGCAGGCATTTGTGGCGAGATACGTTGCGCCATCGACACCTTTGCTCGGGTCGTTGGAGAAGAGCACGGCGCGCTGGAACTGCCAGACTCCGTCGTTCAACACTGGGCTGACGGCATACCCCTGCCAGTTGTCTACAACCGAACGCGTTTGCTCGAAACCCTGTGCGGCGCTCAAGGTGGCAATCGATGCTGGGAGCGTCCCCGTTTCGAGCGAGTAGCTCTCGACGTTTTCTGCCAGCACCGTCATTTGCATGTACTTGGCCCGGCTCTGATACACCCGCGCCAAATCCCAGTGCCGGCCGGCGACCTCCGTTGCGATGGTCGCCAGCAGGACCGAGATTACGACCACGATGACCGGGTACATACGCCGCGAAGACAACCGACCTAGTTGATCGCCTTGAGAACGGTCACCGTCCGCGTGCCCGTCGTGGCGGTGCTGTACTGCAGAACCGCCGATGTGTTGTCGCTCGCAGCGAGCGTCGCCAGGGTCGGGTTGTACTTCTGCGCCATCAAGAGGGCCAGCGAATCCGGGACGGTTGCGTAGGCGATGCTCAAGGCAGAAGTGCCGCCTCCGGTGAGGGTCACGGTGTAGCCGCCGACGTTGTAGATGCCAGCGGAACCGCTCGGCTGAGCGACTTCGGTGAGGGGGAGAACCTTGGACTGCGCGTAGCAATTGGTGTAGGCAGCCGCCACGTTGGCGCTCCCGCCGAACAGGATGTCGCTCACGGTCTTGCCGGTGTTCGTGAGCGGACTACCGGACACCGCGCTCGACGTACCGCAGGCCTGGTTGATCAGCATCCAGTTCTGCGCCATCTGGCTCGGTACCCTGAGCAGCAGCTGCGCATTCGCCCCCTCTTTGGAACTGACGAGATTGGGCGCGAAGATGGAAATGAGCACCCCGACGACGGCGACCACGACCACCAGCTCGAGCAAAGTGAATCCTCGTTGCACGTATGACTTGAAGTTGCGGGTTTTCATAAAGGTATCCCATGAAGACAGTGAAGGTTGTACTCGGTCGATCCGCTGTTGATCAGGTCTGTGTGCTCATAGGCGCTCCTTCATTCGGTCAGTGGTCAGAACGTGAGGACAACGTTATTGCCGGGAACGCCGCCATCCGGAGCAACTCCTGAGCTGACGCTGGAGTGGATGCGAATCGCGGCGTAATGCGGCGCTGCGTTTGGGGTCTTGGCTGCCGTGGGATCGTAGTCGCGGCAATACTGGATGCTGCCGCCCCAGGCGGTGGTTCCGAATTCCTGCGCTGAGAGGCCTACTGTCGGAAGGACCAGTACCGATCCGCTCGAGAGGTCATACCAGCCGTCTCGACAACCCTGGTTGGTACCCGGCGTGCCTCCGCTCAGGCTGCCCGCGGCAGCCGCGCCGGCCTGATTGGGATACCAGTTGGTCGAATCCCCGCCGGCAGCGGTCACCTGCTGTGCACGAAGGTATGAGAGGAGACTGTCGCGAACCTTTTCCAGCCGCTGAACCGATGTGGCAAGCATCTGCTTCTGGATTGGGAGCGATGACACGAGGTAGGCTGGGCCATCGGTGCCTGTCGCGGCCCAGGTCGAATAGTTCACAGCGGTCAGCGCAGCGCTTGTGCCGGGGACCCCAGTCGCGGCAGTCGGGTTGCATGTGCTGTCGCTTTTCGGACAGGCCGTCAGGTACAGCGCGCCAAAGTCGTACGCTAGCGTCACCAGGGGACCGCTCTGGAAATACAGCGGGACCTGCTGAGTCAGGCTGCTCACGCGCTGGTAGATCCGGACGTTTTGAGTGGTGGTCCCGTCGTCGTTGATCTCCGCGGGGCTGATGCCGGACTGGGTGAGCGCCTGGGTGAGCACGAGGCCCGGTGCACTTCCGTCGGCAGGGTTGTAGATCGTGTTCGTGTACCCAGCCCCGGTGTACGGCACCGGCAGGCGGCCGTATTGGGTCGAATTGGCGGCGAAGTTCATCATGGCCGCCGCAATCAGCTGGTTGTTCGCCCTATGCTTTTCGACATAAGCCGA
>Ga0082335_1007278_pt1 | contig 13496 bp, 13 predicted proteins | sample Subgrocontami58m_FD_72375 | JGI IMG/M metagenome (GOLD analysis project Ga0082335, IMG submission 72375) | Subsurface groundwater microbial communities from S. Glens Falls, New York, USA - GMW37 contaminated, 5.8 m (SPADES assembly) (version 2) ...
CGGCCTGATCGCCCATCTCTTTTCGCTGCTGGTGCCGGCGCTGGGCGAGCAGGCTGCGGGAATTCTGATGGGCCTGGCGACGGCGAGTGCGATTGCCGGCCGCACGCTGGTCGGCTGGCTGATGCCGCCGGGCAGCGACCGCCGGCTGATCGCCTGTACGAGTCACGTCGTGCAGATCGCGGGGTCGGTGGCGCTGATCCTGGCCGCCGGTTCCGACGTCGTGCTGCTGGTCGCGGGCGTGCTGCTGTTCGGCTTCGGCATCGGCAACACCACGTCGCTGCCGCCGCTGATCGCCCAGGTCGAATTCGCCAAGGTCGACGTCCAGCGCGTCGTGCCGCTGATCGTGGCGATCGGGCAGGGAACCTACGCCTTTGCCCCGGCGGCGTTCGGGGCGCTGCGCGCCCTCTCGCCGGCGGAGGCGACACTGGTGTTCGCAGCCGCCGCAGTCGTCCAGGCCCTCGCGATCGCGGCATTCCTCGCGGGACGCCGCAGCGATCGGGTGGCTAGTAGTACCAGCCCGGATACGGGTAGCCGCCCCACGGACCCCAGTCCCAGTCGTTCATCGAGTTGATGTTGGCGGTCATCTGCTGCTCGTCCGCCATGTTCTTCTGGAAGACGTTCGCCTGATATTTGCCGTAGGCGGCCTGGTTGCCGACATAGAGGCAGACGCAGACCGTCGGATCCGGATAGACGTAGAAAACCTGGCCGTTCTTGATCTCGCGGGAGAACTTGTGCGGCGGCAAGTTCTTGAACGAAGCCTGGCGCGCCGGCGTATTGGCGGGAACGAACTTGAAGCCCGCCGCGGCCATCATGTCTTCCTTGCCACCGATGACCTGTTGCGGGTTCTGGCAGGCGGCGACGGCAGCGCACAGGCCCAGAATTGCAAGAGTTGATCCAACCTTAACCATCGCTTCCTCCTCGTTGAGCAGTCCTACGCGCCGGTCCACTTCGGCGCCCGCTTCTCCAGGAACGCCGCCATGCCCTCGCGAAAATCGGCGCTACCGTAAGCCAACCGGATCAGGTCGTCGATGCTCTCGTCGGCGATCCGCGCCTGGAGACGGCGCAACGCCTCCTTGGTCACCTGCAGGGTGAGCGGGGCATGGCCGGCGACGGTGCGCGCCAGCTCCTCGGCGCGGGCATGAAGGGCGGCCGTATCTGGCACGACCTCGCTCACCAGACCGGCGGCCAGCGCCGCCGGCGCATCCATCAGCTTGGCGAGGAAGATCATTTCCTTCACCCGCTGCGGGCCGATCAGGGCGGCCAGGCGGGCATAGTTCGACATGGAGAGGCAGTTGCCCAGCGTGCGCGAGATGGGGAAGCCGAACTGGGCATTGGCCGAGGCGATCCTGAGGTCGCAGACGGCGGCAATGGCGGCCCCGCCGCCGGTGCAGAAGCCGGCGATGGCCGCGACCGTCGGCACGGTACAGCGCTCGATGGCGTCCAGGATGCGGTCCATCTTGCGCTCGTAGGCGATGCCGTCCTCGCCGCTTTCGAAGGCCTTGAACTGGGCGATGTCGGTGCCGGCGGCGAAGGCCTTGTCGCCGGCGCCGGTGACGACCAGCGCCTTGATGCCGCTTTTGGCAGCACCGGCGCAGATCTCGGCCAATCCTTCATACATCGCGAAAGTCAGCGCGTTGCGGGCCTGGGGGCGGTTGAAGGTGACCCAGCCGACGGTGCCGCGAGTCTCGTAGAGGAGTTCACCGGTCATATTCACACAAACAGACTGAATTGAAGGAGCCGTCATCATCGTCTATGTCGCGCCACGCCGCAAACTCGCGTAGGCAAGACAGCATGGCATTGGAACGGCTCCTCAAAGGTTTCTCGGACTTCCATCTGGGCTATTACCGCGAGCATCTCGATCTGTTCGATCGTCTGGCGGCGGAAGGCCAGTCGCCGAAGATCCTGATCGTGGCCTGCGCCGATGCCCGCGTCGATCCCGGGATCCTGACGCAGACCCAGCCCGGTGAACTCTTCACCGTGCGCAATGTGGCGGCGATGGTGCCGCCGGCGCAGTATCCGCCCGACGCGCGCCACCACGGCACGTCGGCGGCCATCGAGTTCGCCGTGCGCGGCCTCGGCGTGGAGCACGTGGTCGTGCTGGGACATGCGCTGTGCGGCGGCATCGGCGCACTCGTCGATGGCCGGGGCAGCATCTATGCCGACTACGACTACCTCTCGACCTGGACCAGCATCGCCCAGGACACGCGCGACCTCGTCGTGAAGGAGATGGCGGGCCGGCCGCGGGAAGAAATCGCCCGCGCGGTCGAGCAGGCCGCGGTGCTGAACAGTGTCACCAACCTGATGAGCTTCCGCTGGATCGCCGACAAGGTCGCCGCCGGCACGCTGGTGCTGCATGCCTGGTGGTTCAACATGACCAAGGGCCAGCTCTATGCCTTCAATCCCGCGACGGCCGTTTTCGATCCGGTCCTGGGTTTCAGCGTCGAGCCGACCGTGGGATGCGGCACGGCGCTATCGACAATCGCGCCGGAACGCTTCGTGGCCGCGGTCGCGGGCAAGAAGCCCGCGTTCTGAAGACTTAGCTCGCGAGCGAGGCGATCGCGGCGTCGACGCCGCCCGGGGCGAAGGGCACGCCGGCCGTCTTCATCGCCAGTTCGGTGGTGGCGAGGCAGCCGAGCAGCATCGGCTCGTTGAGGTCACCCATGTGGCCGATGCGGAAGACCTTGCCCATCAACGGTCCCAGTCCGCCGCCCAGCGACAGGTTGTAGCGGTCGATGGCGATCTTGCGGAAGCCGTCGGAACTCACGCCTTCCGGCATCATCACCGCCGTCACCGAATTGGAGAGACGGTCCTGGGCCTGGCCGTAGAGCTGCGGGCCCTTGCCGTCGGCGCCCCAGGCGCGCACGGCGGCGCGGGTCGCGTCGGCCAGGCGCGCATGGCGCTGGAACACCGCATCGAGGCCTTCTTCCTCGAGCATCTTCAGCGACTCCTGAAGACCGAAGAACATGTGTACCGGCGCGGTGCCGATGAACTTCTGCGGCGCGCGGCCGTTCATCAGCTCCCAATTCCAGTAATGGCGCGGCGCCTTGTTTTTGCGCGAGACCTCGATCGCCTTGTTGCTGACTCCGGTCAGCGACATGCCGGTCGGCAGCATCAGGCCCTTCTGGCTGCCGCCCACGGTCACGTCGATGCCCCAAGCGTCCATCTTGTATTCCATCGAGGCGAGCGAGGAGATCGTGTCGCTGAGCAGCAGGGCGGGATGCTTGGCCTCGTCCATGGCGCGGCGGATGTCGGCCACCGGCAGCACCATGCCGGTCGCGGTCTCGTTGTGGACGGTGAGCACCGCCTTGATCTCGTGCGCCTTGTCCTTGGCCAGCCGCTCGGCCAGCTTGGCGACGTCGGCGCCGGTGCGCCAGTCGGCGGCATAGGTCTCGACCTTGATGCCGAGGTTTTCCGCCATCTCCGCCCAGCTGAGCGAAAAGTAGCCGGTCTCGACGATCAGGACGGTGTCGCCGGCGGAGAAGAGATTGGCGAGGGCTGCTTCCCAGGCGCCGTGGCCGCTGGCGGTGTACATATAGAGCGTCTGATCGGTCTTCAGGACCCGCTTCACACCCGCATGGCAGGCATGCTGGATGGCCAGGAACTCGTCCGACATGAAGTCGAGGACCGGCCGGTCCATGGCGCGCAAGACGCGATCGGGGATGTTGGTCGGGCCGGGATTGTTGAAGAACTGGCGTCCGCGCGGTTTGGCGTTCACGTCGATACTCCGGTCTGCGAAAGGTGCGGACATTAGGCTCGCGGCACTTGGCGAAGCAAGCGAGGCTTGCGATGCTCTGCCATTAGTAAAGTGAGGGCTCATGATCGTTGTCGCGCCGACCAATTCCGCCATCGTTACCGACTACAAGGCCCGCACGCCGGGCTCCGGCGCCCTGTTCGAGCGGGCCCACAAGGTCCTGCCCAGCGGCATCACGCACGATGCGCGCTATCTCGATCCCTATTCCATCCATGTCGCCAAGGCCAAGGGTGCTCGCAAGTGGGACGTCGACGGCAACGAATATGTCGACTATTTCGGCGGCCACGGCGCCATGCTGCTGGGCCATTCCCATCCCGCCGTCGTCGAGGCGGTGAAGCGGCAGATGGAACTCGGCACGCATTACGGTTCGAGCCACGAACTCGAGGTGCGCTGGGCCGAACTCGTCTGCGAGCTGACGCCGTGCGCGGAGAAGGTCCGCTTCACCGCGTCGGGCACCGAGGCATCGCACATGGCGATTCGCCTGGCGCGCGCCTACACCGGCAAGGACAAGATCGTGCGCTTCATCGGCCACTTCCATGGCTGGCACGACAACGTGACGGCCGGCGCCGGTGCCACCTATGACGGCGGCACCACACCGGGCGTGCCGCAGGACGTGAGCGCGCTTTCGATCGTAATGCCGAGCGACGATGTCGCCGCAGTCGTGAAGCTGATCGAGGAGCGCGACGACATTGCCGCCGTCATGTTCGAGCCCTCGGGCGCGTCGTGGGGTCAAGCGCCGTTGCCGCCGGGTTTCATCCAGGCGGTGCGCGACGCCACCAGGAAGAAGGGCGTCGTCATGCTGATGGATGAGGTCATCACTGGCTATCGCTGGTCCTCGGGTGGCGCGCAGAAGGCGTTCGGCATCACGCCGGATCTCTGCATACAGGCCAAGATCGTGGCCGGCGGCCTGCCGGGCGGCGCGGTCGCGGGCAAGCGCGACATCCTCGACCGCATCGATCACGACGCGACCGCCGCCAAGAAGATCGAGCGGATCCTGCATCCCGGCACCTATAACGCGAACCCGCTGTCGGCTGCCGCAGCAGTGACGGCGCTCACGCTGCTGCGCGACGAGGATCTCGCCGAGAAAGCGAACAAGACGGCGGCCGAGCTGCGCAAGGCACTCACCGAGGTGCTGGTGCAGGAAGGCGTGCCGTGGGGAATCTACGGCCAGAGCTCGACCTTCCTGATCTATCCCAACCCGTTCAACGATCCGATCGATCCGGCGACCTTCGATCCGCTCAAGGTGCCATTCGCCAAGCTCAAGGGTGCGCGCGGCGCGGGTACACTGACCGGCAAGATCCGCATGGGCCTGATGACCCATGGCGTCGATGTCATGGGCGCGCCCGGCGGCTTCGTGTCGGCGACCCACGGCGGCGCGGAGATCGAGAAGACCGTTCATGCGCTGCGCCAGACCGTGCGGGCGCTCAAGGCCGAACGCGAAGTGAAAGCGGCTTGAGTCCTCTAGACTTGCGGTTCCGATAAACCTCATCCTGAGGAGCGCCGCAGGCGCGTCTCGAAGGATGGGCAGCAGACAAGGTTTGTAGCCCATGCTTCGAGACGGCTGCTGCGCAGCCTCCTCAGCATGAGGTTGTTGTTGATGAGGGACCTCATGAAAAGAGCATCGGCACAATGTACGGAATGACAAAGCCGGTTCCGGCCACCGAGTTCACGCGCCTGCCGGAAAAATTCCGCAAGCCGCGTCGCACCTCGTGGGGCGACGCCAATGCGGCCGGGATGGAACTCGACTCGTTCCTCGAGGGGCCGAGCTTCGATCGCGCCGGCAATCTCTACGTGACCGACATCCCGTTCGGCCGCGTGTTCCGCATCAGCCCGGCGGGCGAGTGGACCCTCGTCACTGAATACGACGGCTGGCCGAACGGGCTGAAAATTCACAAGGACGGCCGTATTTTCATCACCGACTACAAGCGCGGCGTCGTCCTGCTCGATCCCGCGAGCGGCAAGGTGGCGCCGGTGATCGACCATCGCGGGTCGGAGAGCTTCAAGGGCGTCAACGATCTCTTCTTCGCCGCCAATGGCGATCTCTACTTCACCGACCAGGGCCAGACCGGGCTGCACGATCCGACCGGCCGGGTCTATCGCTACGACACGGCGGGCAAGCTCACGATGCTGGTCAACACCGTGCCCAGCCCAAACGGCCTGGTCATGAACAAGGCCGAGACCGTGCTCTATGTCGGCGTGACGCGCGGCAATGCCGTGTGGCGGCTGCCGTTGATGGCCGACGGCATGGCGAGCAAGGTCGGCCTCTTCATCCAGATGAGCGGAGGCCATGCCGGCCCCGACGGCATGGCACTCGATTCGGAGGGCGGCCTGATCGTGGCGCATCCCAGCACCACGGCGTGGCGGTTCGATCACCTCGGCCGGCCGACGCATCACATCGACTGCGGCGACGACATCTTCTGCACGAACGTCGCCTTCTCGGGCAACGATCTCTACGTCGTGGTCTCGCGCCGCAGCGAAAAGATCGCGGCCGGCACCATCCTCAAGGCGGCGATGCCCGTCGCCGGAAAGAAGATGTTCTCACACGCCTGAAGCTCCGAGCAGTCCTAGCGCTTGCCCTTGCCGATGTGGGCGATGGCTTCGATCTCGACCAGGATCTCCGGTGCGGCGAGCGCGCTCACTTCGACCAGCGTCGAGGCCGGGAAATCACCGGTGAAGAACTCGCGGCGCGCCGCCCAGACTTTTACGTTGTTCTTGATGTCGGTGACGTAGACCGTGATCTTGACGACGTCGGCCATCGCGCCGCCGGCCGCCTCGACCATGCCCTTGATCTTGCCGAAGATCACCTTCGCCTGCTCGTACTCGTCCATGGCGGCCAGCTTCTTGTCGTCGACGCCGCGGCAGGTCATGCCGGAGACGTAAGCGATGCCGTCGGACACGAGGCAGTTGGACCAGCGTTCGGGCGGCGGCTCGGGCACGGCGGACGAGAACACGCGTTTGATGCTCATGTCGTCTTCTCCTTATTCAGGCTTGGCGCCGGAAGCTTTGACCACGGGCGTCCATTTGTCGATTTCGGCCTGGATGAAGCGCGTGACCTCGGCGGGCGTCATGGTACTGCCCTCGGCGCCGATTTCTTCCCAGCGCTTGATGACGGCGGGTTCCTTCAGCACGGCCTGTATCTCTGTCGCCAGCCGGTCCACGATCGGCGCCGGTGTCTTGGCCGGCACGGAGATGCCGAACCAGGAGTAGGAGATGAGGTCGGGATAGCCCTGCTCCTTCATGGTCGGCACGTCGGGAAAGGCGGGGCTGCGTTCCTCGCTGCTGACGGCCAGCGCGCGGACCTTGCCGGACTTGATGTGAGGGGCGGCCGAGGGCAGGGAGTCGAACATCGACGGAACGTTGCCGGCGATGGTGTCGATCATGGCGGGGCCGGCGCCTCGATAGGGCACATGGACCATTTCCGCGCCGATCACCTGCTGCAGCCGCGCTCCCAGCAGATGATTGCTCGAGCCCGCCCCCGAGGTGGCGTAGGTGAGCTTGCCGGGGTTGGCCTTGGCGTAGGCGACATACTCGCCGAAGGTCTTGGCCGTAAAGGTCGGGTTCACCACCAGCACGCTCGGATTGCGCGAGGCGATCGAGACGTGGATGAAATCGCCCATCGGGTCGAAGTCGCCACCGCCGTAGAGCGTCGGCGAGATCGAGAGGCCCGAAATCACCGACATCAGCAGCGTGTAGCCGTCGGGCGGCGCCTTGGCGACGAGCGCCGTGCCGACCATGGCGCCCTTGCCGGGCTTGTTGTCGACGATGATGTTCTGGCCGAGCCGTTGGCCGAGATATTCCGCCACCATACGGGCGACGACGTCGGTCGTCCCGCCCGGCGCGTAGGGCACGACGAGCTTGATCGGCTTGTTGGGCCAGGGTGGTGTCTGGGCATGGGCCGGCAGAGTGAGCGCGGCGAGGGTCGAGGCAACGAAAGTGCGGCGAGGGATCATGGCGTGAGTATACTCGCCACATGAGCGATCCCAAGAAGCTGTTCGCAGCCCTGTTCGAGCCCAAACGCATTGCCCTGATCGGCGCCTCGGCCGATCCGACCAAGACGACCTCGCGACCGCAGCGCTTCCTGCGCAAGCATGGCTTTACCGGCGAGATCCTGCCGGTGAATCCCTCGCGTAGCGAAATCCTGGGCGAGAAAGCTTACAAGGATCTCGAGGCGATCGCGGGCGACATCGACCACGCCTATATCCTGCTGAACGGCCGCGGCGCCGTCGAGGCGCTGGCGGCCTGCGGCAAGCGTGGCGTCAAGGTGGCCTCCATCCTGGCCGGCGGCTTCGCCGATGCGGGCGCGGCGGGCGCGTCATTGCAGGACGATCTTGCGCGCATCGTGGCCGAGACCGGCATCCGGCTGGTCGGGCCCAATAGCATCGGCACGGTGAGCACCGATCCGCCCATGGTGCTGACGGCCAACGCCGCCTTCGCCATCGACAAGCTGCGGAGAGGGCGCTGGGCCGTGGTGAGCCAGAGCGGCAGCCTGATCGGCGCGTTGCTCTCGCGGGCCGACGCGCGCGGCATCGGCTTCTCGCGGCTGATCTCGGTCGGCAACGAGGTCGATCTCGCGGTCGGCGAAATCGCCGACCTGATGGTGGACGATCCCGGAACCGACGCGATCCTGCTGTTCATGGAGACTTTACGCGACGGCGATCGATTGGCGCGAGCGGCGCGGCGCGCCCATGCCGCCGGCAAGCCGGTGATCGCCTACAAGCTCGGCCGCTCGTTGATCGGCCAGGAGCTGGCGAAGTCGCATACCGGCGCTATTGCAGGCTCCGATGCGACGTTCGACGCCTTCTGTCGCCGCCACGGCATCGCCCGCGTGTCGATGTTCGAATCGCTGGTCGATGTGCCGGCGTTGCTGGTCGATCGTCCGCCGGCGAATGGCAAGCGCGTCGCGGTGGCGACCACGACCGGCGGCGGTGCCGCCATGGTGGTCGACAATATGGCGATGGCCGGCCTCGACATCGCCGATCCGCCGCAGGCGCTGGTCGACTGGCTGAAACCGCTCGGCATCGCGGCCGGCGAGGGCAAGCTGATCGACCTCACGCTTGCAGGCGCCAAGCCCGAGATCGTGGCCGGCACCATCGAGCGGCTGCTGGCCGACGAGGGCAACGATGCCGTGATCTTCGTCGTCGGCTCCTCGGCCCAGTTCAATCCCGAGCTCGCGGTCGAGCCGCTGCTGCGCTTTGCGGGCACCGCCAAGCCCTTCGCCGTGTCATTGACGCCGGCGGCCGAGAAGTCGCTGGCGCTGCTGACGGCGGCGGGCGTGCCGGCGTTCCGTCATCCCGAGTCGTGCAGCGAGGCGATGGCCGTCTGCCTGCTGCGCAGGGCCCCGCAGCCGCTGCCCGTGCCGGCCGAGCCGTCGCGCGGGGCGCTCGATGCGCTGGAGGCAGGGCGGGTCAACGGCTTCGACGAGCGACGGGCGGCCGATCTCTTCGCGGCGCTGGGCGTGCCGATGGCCAAGTCGCTGGCGATCCCGGATGCCAAGCGCGTCGCGGCGGCAGTAGCCGAGGTCGGCGCGCCGGTGGTGCTGAAGATTCTGTCCGCCGACATCGCGCACAAGACCGAAGCGGGCGGCGTGGCGCTCGGCCTGATGGATGGCCAGGCAGCCGCCGTTGCGGCGCGCGAGATAGAGAAGCGCGTGAAAGCACATTCGCCCGGCGCGAAGCTCGACGGCTTCCTGATCCAGAAGATGGAGCGCGGCCTGGCCGAGGTGATCCTGGGCTTTCGCCGCGATCCGCTGGTCGGCCCCACGATCACCGTGGGCCTCGGCGGCGTGCTGGCCGAGATTTACAAGGATGCGTCGACGCGGATCGCGCCGGTCGGCGAGGCCGAGGCACGCGAGATGATCGAGGAGGTGAAAGGCCTCGCCACCATCCGCGGCTACCGCAACCTGCCGAAGGGCGACGTGGCGGCGCTCGCGAAAACCATCGCGGCCTTCTCGGCGCTGGCGCACAAGGCGTTCGCCGATGTCTCGGAGGCGGAGATCAATCCGCTGCTGGTCAAGCCGGAGGGCGACGGCGTCGTCGCCGTCGATGGATTGGTGCTGCTGGGCTAGTGGGCGGCCGGCCGGTCCAGGAGCTGGCGGAAATCGTCGAGGACGAAATAGGCCGGCTGGAGCCTGTCGATTTCGTAGGGCCGTTGCATCGCCGTCGTCGCATCGAACGGCAGGCGCTCGACGCCGTCGCCTTCGATGGCGTGCTTCACCTCGGCGGCCGAGGACAGGATGCCGGCGCCGAAGGCCTTCAGTCCCCGGGGCGTGCGGATCAGGCCGAATTCGACGGTGAACCAGTAGAGCCGCGCCAGCAGGTGTACGTTCGGGCCGGCCTCGACGCCGCGGCGACCGTAGTCCTGCATGTAGTCGGCAAACACCGGGTTCGACAGCAGCGGCACATGGCCGAAGAAATCGTGGAACAGGTCGGGCTCGACCAGATAGTCGAGTTCGGTGCGGGTGCGGATCCACACCGTCACCGGAAAGCGCCGGTGGGCGAGGTGATCGTAGAAGGCCGCATCGGGGATCAGGCCCGGCACGCCGACGAGACTCCAGCCGGTGAGCGGCGTCAGCCGGGCGTTGATCGCATCGAAATCCGGGATGGTGTCGCCGATGCCGAGCGAGTCGAGGCCGCGCAGGAATTCGTCGCAGGCATAGCAGCGCGCGAGCGCGGTCTGGCGCTCGACCAGGAGCCGCCATACGGCCTGGTCCTCGGCCGAATAGAGGTCGGCGTCCTGCGGCACGGTCCAATCCGAGCCCATGCCGACGTAGTCGCCGCGCAGGTTTTCCAAGGGTGCGATGTTCATGCCTTAAATATGAGGGGTGAGCGGCGGTGAATCCTCGCGAAGTTGGCCTGTATGGCGGCTCGATTTGGCGCTATTCTTCATGAAATGGTCTATATGAAGTGAATATCACCATGATTGAGCTGGACGACATCGACAGGCGCATCGTGGCGACGCTTCAGGCCGAGGGGCGGCTGCCGATGGTCGATCTGGCCGACCGAGTCGGGCTCTCGCCCACGCCCTGCCAGCGGCGGGTGAAGCGCCTGGAAGAAGAGGGCGTCATCGGCCGGTATGCAGCCCTCGTCTCGCCGCAGGCGATGGGCCTCGGCCTGCAGGCCTTGGTGCAGATCACGCTGGAAGATCATTCTGAAAAGACCGTCGCGGCCTTCGAGGCGGCGATCCGCGCCCGGCCCGAGGTCGTGGCCTGCTATGCCGTGACCGGCGACATGGATTTCCAGGTCCATGTCTTCGCGCCGGACCTGGCGAGCTTCAGCGAATTCGCCATGAAGGCGTTGCTGCGCATGCCGGGCGTAAAGGGTACGCGCTCGTCGTTCATCATGCAGGCTGTGAAGAGCGATCTCGCGTGGGTACCGCAGAGGGCGGCGCCACAGGCGCCCGCCCCTCAGTCGCCAGCGAGAGTCCGCAAATAGAGCGGCCGGTCGATGTTGCCGCCGCTCAGGATCAGGCCGACGCGCTTGCCCGCCAGGAGCTGGCGCTCCTGAATCAGTGCCGCCAGCGCGGCGGCGCCAGCGCCCTCCGTGAGCTGGTGCGTGTCCTCATAGTAGGCGCGCATGGCGATGGCGATCTCGGCGTCGCTCACTTTGACGATCCGGTCCGCGCCTTTCAGGATCACATTTAGCGCCTCGGCATCCGGTCCGCGCACGGCCATGCCGTCGGCCATGGTGTCGGCACTGTTGGTCGCCACGATCTTGCCCGCAGTGAAGGACAGCGCATAGGCCGGCGCCTCGGTCGAGACCACGCCCACCACCTTGGTCGAGAGCCCGAGCGCATCGCGCACGGCGATGGTGCCGCAGATGCCCGAGCCCAGGCCGATCGGGACATAGACCGTGTCGAGCGGAGGGGCCGCCCGGAACAGTTCGAGGGCGTAGGTCGCCACGCCGCACACCAGGTCGCGGTGGAAGGACGGGACCATGGAGAGGCCACGTTCGCCGGCCAATCGGATCGCCACCTCGCGCGCCGCATCGAAATCGTGGCCTTGCTCGATCAGTTCGGCGCCGAAAGCCCGCATGGCGGCATTCTTCTCCACTGAATTGCCCTTGGGCACGACGATGGTGGCGGCGATGCCCGCGCGAGCGGCGGCGAGCGCGATGCTCTGGCCGTGATTTCCGCGGGTGGCGCTGATCACGCCTGCGACGCCGGGCTGCCCGCGCTTCAGCCTATCCATGTAAACCAGGCCGCCACGCACCTTGAAGGCGCCCGTCGGCGTGTGGTTCTCGTGCTTCACCCACACCTCGCAGCCGGTGCGTCTGGCGAGCAGGGGCCAGGCATATTGCGCGGTGGGCGGCATGGCGGCGTAGACGATGGCCGCGGCGTCTTCGACATCCTGGAGGGACAACATGGTGCTACTCTGGGCTAAGATGCCCAAGGTTCCAACCGGAGTGCTTTGATGCCTGTCCTTCCCCGCTCGCTCGAGATCCAGGGCGAGATTTCCGCTATTCGCCGCGACATCCATGCTCATCCCGAACTCGCCTACGAGGAGAACCGGACGTCCGACATCGTCGCGGCCAAGCTCACGGAATGGGGCCTCGAAGTGACGCGCGGCCTGGGCAAGACTGGCCTGGTGGGAACCTTGCGCCAGGGTAATTCGTTGAAATCCATTGGGCTGCGCGCCGATATGGATTGCCTGCCGATGGATGAGAGCAACGATTTCGAACACGCCTCCAGGAATCCGGGTCGCATGCATGCCTGTGGCCACGACGGCCACACAGCCATGCTGCTGGGCGCGGCGAAGGTGCTGAGCGAAAAGCGCGACTTCGAGGGCGCCGTGCATTTCATCTTCCAGCCCGCCGAAGAAGGCGGCGGCGGCGGCAAGGCGATGATCGACGACGGCCTGTTCGAGAAATTTCCCTGCGATGCGGTGTTTGCCATCCACAACAAGCCCGGCCTGCCGCTCGGCATGATCGCCAGCAAGCCCGGCCCACTGCTGGCGGCGGCCGACCGCTGGGACCTGCGCATCTCGGGCAAGGGCGGTCACGCCGCACATCCGCATCTCAGCAAGGATCCGCTGATCGTGGCCGCCAACCTCGTGCTGGCGTTGCAGACCATCGTCAGCCGCAACATGGATCCGTTCGCCTCGTCCGTCGTCACCGTGGGCTTCGTCAAGGGCGGCTCGGCCTACAACGTCATCCCGAGCGACGTCCATGTCGGCGGCACCACGCGCACGACGACGCCGGAGGCGCGCAAGCTGATCGAGGCGCGCATCCGCGAGATCTGCGACGGCGCTGCCAAGATGTATGACGTGAAGATCGACGTCGAATACCGCTATGGCTATCCGCCCACCATCAACAACGCCCAGCGCGCTGCCTTCGCCATCGACGTGGCGGCGGGCGTCTGCGGCCCGCACGGCGTGCGCGACAACGTGCAGGCCAGCATGGGCGCCGAGGACTTCTCCTACATGCTGGAGAAGGTACCCGGCGCCATGGTGTGGCTGGGCAATGGCGGCGAAGACGGCAACGGCGCGGGCCTGCACAACTCGCGCTACGACTTCAACGACATGGCGATCCCGTTCGGGGTGAGCTTCTTCGTGAACACCGTCGAGCGCTTCCTCGGCGAATAGCAGAGGCAGCATGGCACCGGGCGAGCGCTGATGGAGTTCTTCCGCGTCTATGGTCGGGTGATCGGGCTGCTGCGGGCCGAGAAGTGGCTCCCCCCCCCCCCCGCCCCCCCCCACGCGGGGGGGGGGGGCCCGCCGGTCTTCCGGGCGGGGGGGCGCGGTCGGCGGCGC
>Ga0082335_1007280_pt1 | contig 13495 bp, 15 predicted proteins | sample Subgrocontami58m_FD_72375 | JGI IMG/M metagenome (GOLD analysis project Ga0082335, IMG submission 72375) | Subsurface groundwater microbial communities from S. Glens Falls, New York, USA - GMW37 contaminated, 5.8 m (SPADES assembly) (version 2) ...
GCGGGAGGGGCCGGGCTTCACCGATCCGTCCTTCCCGGTGCGTGGCTGGCTGGCGCTCGCCGCACCGGCCGCGACACCGAAGGACGTCGTGAAGAAGATGTCCGATCTCTGGGTCGCGGCGGCGGATTCCGAGCCCGGCAAGAAGATGATGGACGGCTTCGGCCTCACCGAGAAGCCGCTCAGTCACGAAGAGGTCATGAAGGACTACGAGTACCTCAAGACCATCCTCATTCCCCGCATTGTGGCGCTGGGCCTCAAGCCGGAGTAGCGACCGGCTTCACGGTCTGGCTGAGCCAGCGCGCGAGGCCGGTCATCCGCGCATCCTCGCGCTGCTGGCCCATGAGCTGGATGCCCACGGGCATGCCGCCGACGCTCATCAACGGCACGGTGACGACAGGCGCGAACAGCATCGAACTCGGCGCATTGAAGACGAAGTCGCCGGTCGGCCGCGGCGCCAGCGGTTGGCCGGACACGTCGCCGGACCAGATCGGCGCGGGGCCGGGGCAGGCCAGCGTGATCGCGGCATCGCCGAGCTGCGCCATAGCGCCATGGATCCGTTGCGCGTTCTCGCGCGCCATGAGCCACATGCGGTAGTCGTCCGGCGTCATCGCCTCGGCCTTGGCAAGCGTGGCTTTTGCACGCTGGCTGACGCCGGCCGGATCGTTGTCAACAATGCCGCGCTGGTACCAGCGATTCTCCCAGCTCGTGACGCCGTTGCAGACGGCGCGGCCATTGGCGATCGACTGCTCCAGCGCTTCGACCATCGGATGATCCTTACGGCCGATCAGGGTGACACCGGCATCGCGAAGCTGCTTCAGCAAGGCTTCGAAGCCGGCCTTCGTCGCATCATCGGCGAGCGGCCATCCTTCCGTCTCCAGGACGATCAGCCGATTGGGCTTCACTGCAGCGGGCAGGGTCGACGGGCCGACCAGGCCGATGGCGCCGCGGTCGCCGCCGGCGCGGTTCGCGATTTCGATCGCCACCTGCCACATGTCTTCGAGGCAGCCGGCGTGCGGGCCGTGCGTGCTCATGCTGGTCGCCAGCCGCTCGCCGCGATTGATGCCCCCCTGAGTGGGTTTCAGCGCGAAATTCCCGCAGTAGGCGGCGGGCCGGATGATCGATCCACCGACCTGGGTGCCGATCGCAGCCGGTACCATGCAGGCACCGACCGCGGCGGCCGAGCCAGAGGAGGAACCGCCCGGCGTGCGCGCCGGATCGAACGGGTTCGTCGTGGCGCCGGGGTGCGCGCCGCCCAGTTCGGCTGTAACAGTCTTGGCCAGGATGAGGGCGCCCGCCTGGCGCAGCGCCCACACGGCGGCATTGTCGCGCTTGGGGAAATTTCCCTTGAAGGCCGCGCAGCCCATTTCCGTGGGCATGTCCTTGGTTTCGAGCAGATCCTTTATGGCGACCGGCATGCCGTCGATGGGCGAGAGCGGCTGGCCCGCCTTCCAGCGCGCCGTGCTGGCGTCAGCCGCTGCGCGCGCGCCCGCCTCGTTGATCGCCGTGAAAGCCTTCACCACCGGCTCGCGTTTGGCGATCGTCTCCAGGCATCGCTCGAGATAGGCGCGCGGCGTGTCGGCGCCGCCGCGGAACCGCGGCACGGCATCGTGGAAGGTGAGCGGCTTGTAATCCTGGTACGCGGTCATCGGTCGCTTCTTTCTCGTGAGGGCAGGGCGGCGCCGACCCTAGCACGGCTCAGCGCACCCGATGGCGATCGACCGCATCGGGATCGAAGGTGAAGCCGAGACCGGGGCGGTCGGGCACGGCGACATGACCGTCCTCGATAACGATGGCCTCGCGATAGAGCGTCGCCGTCCATGGCATGAACTCCAGCCAAGTGGCGTTGGCGAACGCGCCCAGCAGGCCGATGCTCTGCTGGGTGAAGAGGTGGTTGGAAATCTCGATGTCGTGCGCCGCTGCCAGGTGCGCCACCTTGATGAACTCGCTGACGCCACCGACGCGGCCCAGGTCGGCCATCCAGATGTCGGCGGCGCCGGCCGCCAGCATCTCGCGAAATCCATAGCGCGTGGCCTCGGTCTCGCCGCTGGCGATCGGCGTGTCGAGTGCCGCGGCGACCCGGGCCGATCCGCGATGGTCGTAGGGTGCCACCGGCTCCTCGAACCAGGCGAGGTCGAAGTCTTCCAGCTTGCGGCCGAGCCGGATCGCATGGTCGGCCGTGAAACCGCGGCTCGCATCGCACATCAGCGAGACCCTGGGCCCGATCGCCTTGCGGACGGCGGCGACGCGCTCGACGTCTTCCTCAACGTGCTTCTTGCCGACGCGCATCTTCACGCCGCGGAAGCCCTGGGCCGCGTAGCCGGCCGCTTCGGCCGCCAGTTCGTCGGGTGTCGCCGACAGCCAGAGGCCGGCGCTGCAATAGACGGGGACGCGGTCGCGCGCGGCGCCCAGCAGGTGCGTCACCGATTGACCCAACGCTTTGCCCTTGGCGTCCCACAGCGCGGTGTCGATGGCGGCGACGCCGAAGATCGTCACGCCCTTGTGGCCGAGGAAGTAGAGCTCGCGCCACAGCCGGTCCCAGACGCGCTCGGCGTAGCGTTGCGGGTCGGCCGCTCCGGCGGCAGTTCGACGATCATGGTCCTGAGATCAGTGACGCGCATCGTGCTCTCCCTCGTGCGTGAGGCCGGCCATCACGATATCGAGGCCGGCGCGAAATTCCCTGTCAGCCCCCACTTTTGCGGCAGCACCCGCGATCTCGATCAAGCGCGGAAAGCGTTCGGCGGCGAGCGCCTGGGCGCGCTTCACATCCGGGTTGGTGCCGTCCTCCTGTGGTGAAACGGGATCGGCGAGCTGCGCCTGCGCCAGGCCCATGACGAAGCCCGAGACGGTGCGAAAGGCCACCAGCAGGTCGACGCCGGTGCGGCCGCTCCGCGCCAGCGCGCGCAGCAGCGCCTCGGCCCATTCGAGGGTCGTCTCGTGCAGAGTGCGGCGGGTCAGCGCCAGCGGGATGACGTTGGGATGGCGGCGGACGGTGCGCCAGGTCGCCTCGACGATGGCCCGCACGTCGGCCTGCCATGCGCCGCTCTCGCGCGGCAGCCGCACCTTGGACATCACCGCCTCGACCACCAGCGCGTCGAGATCGCTGCGGTCGCGTACGTAGTTGTAGAGCGTCATCGGTCCCGTCCCCAGCGCAGTCGCCAGGCTGCGCATGGAGAGGGCCTGCAGGCCCTGCCCATCGACGATGGAAAGGGCTGCGTCCTGCAGCTTGGCGCGGTCGAACTTGGCCTTGGGGGGCATGGGGTTCCCTTGACAACGTACAGTGTACGCAATACTTCATGGTTTATCACGTACACTGTACCTTAGGGAGGCGGCCATGACCATCCGCACGACATTCCGCTCCGGGGCCGATGACTGCGCCGCCTGGCTCACTCTGCCGGCCGGCTCTGGGCCGCATCCCGTGGTGCTGCTGATCCACGGTGGCGGTGCCACCCATTCGATGATGCTCGATCAGTACGAGCGCTGGTTCTCTGCGGCGGGCCTCGCCGTGGTGGCATTCGACTTCCGCCACTTGGGCGAATCGGGCGGCACGCCGCGCCAGCTCATGAGCATCCGGCGCTACTTCGAGGACATCGATGCAGCCCTCGCCTTCATTCGCTTGAGGCCTGAGCTCGATGCGTCGCGCGTGGCGCTGTGGGGCACCTCGTTTGGCGCCAGCCACGTCGTGGCGACGGCGGCGCGGCGGCACGACATCGCCGCCGCGGTGGTGCAATGCCCGATCCTGCAGGGACGGGCGCCGGCGCTACGTTCCGGGTTGGGGCATCTCATGCGCTTCACCGTGCCGATTTTCTCCGATCTGATCCGCGGCGCCCTGGGGCTCGGCCGGCACTATGTCCAGATCGTCGGGCGGCCGGGCGACCTCGCCTTCGTCAACAGGCCGGGCGCTTACGACGGCTGGATGTCGGTGGTGCCCAAGGGCGTCGTGTTCGACGGCCGCATCGCGGCGGGCGCGGGGCTCTCGATGCTGCTCTACGATGCTGCCGCCCAGGCTCGGCGCGTGCGCTGTCCGCTGCTGGTCTGCGTCAGCGACCGCGAGGATCTCATGGATCCCGCCATTGCCGTCCGGGTCGCGCGTGCAGCGCCGCGCGGCGAGGCGATCCACTATCCGACGGATCACTTCGAGGTCTATCACCCGCCCTTCGTCGACCGCATCGTGGCCGACCAGACGGCGTTTCTGGTGAAGCACCTCCATCCATAAGGGGCGACGGCCGGACGGGAGCGCGTTAGGCTGGCGGGACCAGGGAGGAGCGCCATGAACTTCGCCGGCTTGAATATCCTCGCCATCGTGATCGCCACGGTGGCGGGCTTCGCCTTCGGCGCGGCCTATTACATGTCGCTGTCCAAGCAATGGCTCGCCGCCGCCGGCAAGACCAAGGAAGATCTTGCAGGCAAGCGTTCCGTCACGCCGTTCATCGTCTCGATCGTGGCGTTGGTGGTGATGGCCTGGGTGTTGGCCGGCACCGTCGGTCATCTGGGTGCGGGGCAGGTGACGCTGAAAAACGGCATCATTTCCGCCCTGTTCCTCTGGCTCGGCTTTGTCGCCACCACGGTGGCGGTGAACAACGCTTTCGGCGACCGCAAGCCGATGTTGAGCATCATCGACGGCATCCATTGGCTGGGCGTGCTCGTTATACAAGGCGCCATCATCGGCGCGATGGGCGTCTGAAAGGCAGCGGCATGGCAATAAAGCGTCCCCGGATCGAAGGTTTCGCCATCGTCTCGCGCGAGGGGATGATCGCAGGCTCGGACAGTTCGTTTCCCGAGGCCCTGAAAATTCCTGCCGACCAGGAATTCTACCAGGCATCGCTCGACCGGGCCTCGGCGGTCGCCAACGGCCGCCATTCGGCCGAGGGCGGGCCCAAGGAAGCGGCGCGGCGGCGCATCGTGCTGACGCGGCGTGTGCAACGGCTCATGGCCGATCCGAATAATCCGCTGGCCGTGCTGTGGAATCCGGCGACGGCGCCGTTCGAGGAGGCCTGGCAGCGGCTCGGCGTCGATGACGGCATGCTGGCGGTGGTGGGTGGAACCGACGTGTTCGGCCTGTTCCTCAATATCGGCTACGACGCCTTCTTCCTCAGCCGGACCGAGGCGAGCGTGCCACGCGGTCGGCCGGTGTTTCCCGGCGTTGGCCGTGACAAGACTCCCGAGGATATTCTGAAGATGCACGGCCTCGTGCTGCGCAACACCCGGCCGCTCGATCCGGCGACGAATACCGTGCTCGAGGAGTGGGGGCCGAAATGAGCGCGGATGCGCCCAAGCAGCCGACCATTGCCCGGATCTGGCGCGGTCGCGTGCGCCGCAAACGGGCCGACGAGTACGAAACCTACAACTACGAGGTCGGGATCAGGCCGCTGATCGAGAAGGCGCAGGGCGTCCAGACCTTTCGTGAGGACCGCGAGACCGAGTCGGAATTCATGACCATCTCGTACTGGGAAGATATCCCGGCGATGTCGCGCTTCACCGGCAGCGACCCGACCCGCATCCACCATCTGGATCGCGACGAGGAATTCCTGATCGAGATGCCCAAGTCGGTGCAGATCCTGCGGCTGCTCAAGAGCCACGGCAACAAGGGCGCGCCCTAGAATTCCACCACTAAGCCGTCGTGGGCCGCCTCGCAGGCGATCTCGCTCTGGCGGCCTAAAAGCTCGGCGCTCATGTGGGTGACGATGGTGCGCTTGGCGCCGATGTCGGGCAGGCGCTTCACGAGCGTGCTGTAGTCGACGTGGTACTTCATCACCTTGTCGAAGAAATAGGCCTCGCAGATGAAGAGGTCGGCGTCGCGGCCGGCCGGGATCAGCTCGTCGACCCACTCGGTGTCGCCGGAATAGGTAAGCACCTTGCCCTCGGTCTCTATGCGCAGCGCATAGGACGGCGCACCGCTGAAATGCTTCATCAGGTAGGGCGTGACGGCGAGCGCGTTCAGCTCGATGCGCTGATGCAGTTCGAGTTCGCGGATTTTCAGCTCGAATTTGCGCGGGGACTTGGTCGAGCCCGCGAACATCGCCTCCATGACGATCATCAGCCGTTCCTCGAAGCCGGGCGGGCCGGCCAGCAGCAGCGGCGCGGTGCGGCGGCTCACGAGCTGGGCGTCGAGCAGGAAGAAGGGGAGACCGGCGAAGTGATCGCCGTGCAGGTGGCTCACCAGCACGGTCGAGACGGCGTTGGGATCGACTTCCCATTTGCGGATCGCCACCATCGAGGAGGCGCCGCAATCGATCAGCACATGGCCGTGTTCCTGGCGCTCGAGATGGAAGCAGGTGTTGAAGCGGCCGCCGCTGCCGAAGGCATCGCCGGAGCCGAGGAACTGGAGTTTCATCAGGTCGTTAAGGCGCCTGTTCCAGGCTCGACACTTCGTTGGTGAGCGTCGTGCGGCGCATGTCGCGCACTTCCGTGGGATCGTAGCGGCGGGCGCGGTGCATGGTGACGCGGTTGTCCCACATCACGAGGTCCCACGGCTTCCAGACATGGGCATAGACGAACTGGCGCTGCGTGGCGTGCTCGGTGAGGTCGCGCAGGAAGGCGCGCGCCTCGGGCACGGGCCAGCCTTCGATGCCGCCGGCGTGAGACGCGAGATAAAGAGAGAGTCGCCCGGTGTTGGGATGACGCCGCACCAGGCGCTGGCGCACCGGTGCCCATTTCTGCCGCTCGGCCTCGGTGAAGTCGTCGAAGCCCAGGATGCCGCGCGAAAAGACCTGGCTGTGGGCGCAGATCAGATCGTGGACTTCGCGCTTGGTCGCCTCGTCGAGCGCATCGTAGGCCGCGCGCATGTCGGCGAACTCGGTGTTGCCGCCGGTCGGCGGGATCTTGCGCGCCGACAGCAGCGAATATTTGGCCGGCACGTCCTTGAACGAGCTGTCGGAGTGCCAGAGCTGGTTGCCGAGGCCGAACAGGCGGCGGCGGTCGTCGCGCGGCAGCACCTCGCCGTGCTTGTCGAGGTTGGAGATGTCATTCAGGTCCATGCTCATCCGACGATCCGCAGGGGCCGCGATATCTCCGGTCGCCTGCTCGAGTGGCCCAAGCTGGCGGCTGAAGGCAAGCTGCTGGTCGTCGGTCAGCTGCTGATCGTGGAACACCAGCACGCCGAAACGGTCCATGCCGGCATGAACGGCGGCCACCTCTGCATCCGAGAGGCGGCGCGTGAGGTCGATGCCGGAGACTTCGCCCGCGAAGAAGGCGCGAGAAACCGGATCGATGGGTTTGATGTCGATGGTCATGGCGCCAGTCTACCCTGCCGGGCGCTCCTTGGGCAGCGCCGACCATTCGCGGAACAGCCGGCCATTGTCCTGGTCGAAATGCTCATCCAGTACCTTGGACGACTGGATGCGCTCGACACGGAAATTCCGGTAGTCGGCTCGGAGCTCGCACCAGGCCCCGACCAGGGTGACGTCGACATAGTAGGCCATGGCAATCGGCCAGATCGTGCGGTTGCTGCGCCGGCCAGTCACGTCGGCATAGGCGATATAGAGCTTCCGGCTGTCGCGGATGGCGGCGCGCATCTCGGCGAGGTCGGCGCCCTGTGCCTCCGCTGTGATTCCAGGTGAGACATAAATCGGCGTGGCCGACAGGTGGCTGCGCATCCGGTCGGGCAGTACCACCGTTACCTTGGCCAGCACCGCGTCGGCGGCCTCCTGCAGTTTCGGATCGCGCAGGCGGCGGACGAGGCGGGCGCCCACGGCGATCGCCTCGACTTCGTCGATGGTGAACATCAGCGGCGGCAGGTCGAAGCCCTTGCGCAGCACGTAGCCGATGCCGGCCGCGCCCTCGATCGGCACGCGGCGCGCCTGCAGGGTGGCGATATCGCGATAGACCGTGCGCGGGGTCACCTCGAGGCCGGCCGCCAACTCTGCCGCCGTCACCGGACCAGAGGCCGTGCGCAGGCGCTGGATGATGTCGAACAGGCGGTCGGAGCGACGCATGAGGCCTATTTCATAGGCTTTTTTCACTACTGACACAACGCTGTCAGTAGACAGTCCATAGGATGCCGGCGGCCCCAATTTTAAGGAGAGTTTATGTCCAGCCTCGAGATGACCATGCCGCACGTGCCGGCGCTGGCGAAATTCGCCGAGCGCAACAACGTGCCGACCTCGCCGGTCGTTCGAGCCGGCGACTGGGTCTACGTCTCCGGCATGCCGCCGGTGAATCCCGAGACCGGCGCTTACGACATCCTGCCGATCGACGCCCAGGCGCGGCGCGTGCTCGACCATCTGAAGGCCTGCCTGGAGGCGGCGGGTTCCGGCCTCGACCGCGTCGTGAAGTGCACGGTCTACTGCTCGAACCCGGCCTACTTCGCGACCGTCAATGCGATCTACGCCGAGTACTTCGGCGCGCATAAACCGGCGCGCACGTTCCTGTGCACGGCAGGCTGGTTCGGCCCGTTCGACCTCGAGATCGACTGCGTTGCGCTCGCAAAGTAGGGCCGCCTGGCTCGGGACTGCATTGCTCGTCGCGTCGGCCACTGCCTATTCCAGCGGCGGCTTCTACACGCGTCTGATCGATGTCGACGCCTGGACGATGCTGTTTTGGCGCGGCCTGTTCGGCGGGCTGTTCCTGTTCGTCATGGTGGCGTGGAGGGAAAACGGACGTATCGTCCAGGCGGTCCGCGACATCGGCCGCGACGGCTTGCTGATCGCGCTCTGCTCGGCGGTGGCGACCGTCTGCTTCCTGAATGCCCTGAAGCTTTCCAGCGTGGCGGATGTGCTGGTGATCGACGCCACGATCCCCTTCGTGACGGCGGGCATGGCCTGGCTGGTGCTGGAAGAGCGCGAAGACAGGATCACGCTGATGGCCACGCTCGCGGCACTGCTGGGTGTCGCGGTCATGACCGGCTTCGCCGGCGCGGCCGAACATCTCGCGGGCAACCTGCTGGCTTTTGCCATGGCCGTCCTGATGGCAGCGGTCCTGGTGCTGATCAGGCGCAATCCCGGGATCAGCATGCTCCCGGCCGTCGGCCTGTCGGCTTTTCTGTGCGCGGTGATCGTGCTGCCGTTCGCCCACCCCTTGTCGGTCAGCGGCCAGGAGTTGTTCCTGCTGGGCCTGTTCGGCACCAGCCAGTTCGGCCTCGGCCTGCTCCTGCTGGCGCTGGGCACGGCGTTGGTGTCGGCGACGCGCGGCGCGCTGATCGGCGTGCTGCAGACGCCGCTCGGCACATTTTGGGTGTGGCTGGCGTTTGGCGAGACGCCGGCCGCCGCCACGCTGGCGGGCGGCTCGATCGTCCTGGCGGCGGTGGTCGTCGATGTCGTGTCCCGACGCCCAGTCGTCCCGGATCAGGCCGGCAGCTTGTAGCTCTCGAACTGCTTGCGCAGCGCGGTCTTCAGGATCTTGCCGGTGGCGCCGTGCGGGATGGCGTCGATGAACTGCACGTCGTCGGGCATCCACCACTTGGCGATCTTGCCTTCGAGGAACTTCAGGACGTCGGCCTTGTTCACCTCGGCCTCGGGCCGGCGTACCACGATCAGCAGCGGCCGTTCGTCCCACTTCGGATGCGCCACGCCGATCACCGCCGCCTCGGCGACGCCGGGGCAGCCCATGGCGGCGTTCTCGAGATCGATCGAGCTGATCCATTCGCCGCCCGACTTGATCACGTCCTTGGAGCGGTCGGTGATGACGACCGAGCCATCGGATTCGATCTTGCAGACGTCGCCGGTCTGGAACCAGTCGTCGGTGCCGAACTGGCTTTTGCCCTCGCCCTTCATGTAGCCCGAGACGATCCACGGCCCGCGCACCACCATGTTCCCCGAGACGCTGCCGTCCTGCGGCAGATCGTTGCCGGCGTCGTCGACGATCTTCATCTCGCAGCCGAACACCGGCCGGCCCTGCTTGGCGGTGATGGCGAAGCGCTCCGCGTCCGGTAGCTGGCGCTCGCCGCGATTGAAGCGCGTCGTCGTGCCGAGCGGGCTCATCTCGGTCATGCCCCAGCCCTGGATGACCTCGACGCCATGCTCGTTCCAGAACCGCGAGATCATCGAGATCGGCACCGCCGAGCCGCCGATCAGCGTGCGCTTGACCGACGACATTTTGAACTTGTTCTGGGCGCAATAGTCGAGCAGGGCGAGCCAGACCGTGGGCACGCCGGCGCTCAGCGTCACCTGTTCCTTGTCGAGCAGTTCGTAGACGCTGGCGCCGTCCAGCTTGGCGCCGGGAAACACCAGTTTGGCGCCGCAGATCGGCGCGGCATAGATGAGACCCCAGGCATTGGCGTGGAACATCGGCACCACCGGCAGGAGTGTCGTGTCGGGATCCATCGGGATCACCGAGCCGTTGGAGGCCATCATCGTATGGATGAGCGTCGAGCGGTGCGAATAGAGCACGCCCTTCGGATTGCCGGTCGTGCCCGAGGTGTAGCAGAGCGAGGAGGCCGTGCGTTCGTCGAAGTCGGGCCATTTGAGCGTGCCCGGTTTGTCGGCGATCAGCTCTTCGTAGCACAGTAGCTTGGGGATCTTCGACGAGGCCGGCATGTGGGCGCGGTCGGTCATGACCACGACATGCTTCACGGTCTTGAGGTGCGGCCACACGCCTTCGACGATCGGCAGCAGGTTGAGGTCGACGAAGATGATCTGGTCCTCGGCATGGTTGGCGATATAGGCCACATGATCGGGCGCCAGCCGAGGATTGAGCGTGTGCAGCACGGCACCGATGCCGGAAATGCCGAAATAGAGTTCGAAATGGCGGTAGGTGTTCCAGGCGATGGTGCCGACGCGGTCGCCGAGCTTGATGCCCAGCCCCTGCAGGGCCTCGGCGAGTTTCTTGGCGCGCTTCTGCGCGTCGCGGTAGCCGTAGCGGTGGATCGGCCCCTCGACCGTGCGCGAGACGATCTCGACATCGGAATGGTAGGCAGCGGCGAAGTCGATGATCTGCGAGATCAGCAGCGGACGGTCTTGCATCAGGCCGAGCATGTCGTTTCCTCTTCGTTTCTTAGACGTGCCGCTCCAGATGGAGTGTCCGAAACGGCGCAAGCGATTTGATGTCTGGTTCTAGACCGAGTCCTTGGCCTCCGGGAAGGGATACGGCGCCGTCGCGCACGGTCAAAAGGTCGCCCAGCAGGCCTTCGCGCAGCGGATTGGCATTGGCGTCGACTTCCAGCAGGCCGGGGCCGCGGACGGCCGCCAGCAGATGGAGCGAATGCAGGAGGCCGAGCGCGCCGCCCAGGAAATGCGGGCAGTAGGTCCGGCCGGCGGCCAGCGCCGCGCGCGCCACGGCCGCGCAGCCGGAGTGGCCACCCCATTTGGCGGCATCGGGCTGGACGGTGCCGAACAGGCCCGAATCGATCATCTCCTGGAAAGGGCCGGCGCCGCGCAGGTTCTCGCCGGCGGCGATCTGCGTCGGCGCCGCGGCGGCGACCTGCACCCACTCGGCCATCGGCCGGTCGGCCGCGAGCGGCTCCTCGATCCAGTGCAGGCCGAACTCGGCGAGCTTGGGCACCATGGTGCAGGCGGTGCGGAGATCCCAGCCCTGATTGACGTCGACCATCAGGCGTTCGCCGTCGCTCAGCGCCCGGGCGACCGGCCGCAGCGTGCCCAGATCGGTCGTGGCGCCAAACCCGATCTTTATCTTGAAGGCGCGGTAGCCCGCGGCTCGCAGGCGTTCGACCGTGTCGAACGCGCCCGGGCCGGGATTGAGGCCCGAGCCGTAGACCGGCACCGGCCGGTCGTCGCTCCCACCCCCCACCATTCCGCTGAGCGCCCGCCACAGCGGCAAGCCGCGCTTGCGCGCGCGGAGATCGTGGATCGCAAGGTCGAGGCCCGCGGCGGCGGCCGACAGCGCGCCGGCATCGCCGCTCTGCACGCGCAGGACATGTAGCGCGCGGTCGATCTCGCCCCACAGCGCCACGGGATCGTCGAGCGACCGGCCGAGCGCCCTCGGCGCCACGATATCGGCGAAGATCAGCGCGCGGTGCTCGGCGCTGGCGGTCGGGAAATTGCACCAGACTTCGCCCCAGCCGCGCGCGCCGTCGGAATCCTCCACGCGCACGAACACGGCGACGCGCTCGGTCATGGTGCCGAACGACGTGCGGACCGGTTCCTTGATCGGGGTGCGGAAGACATGGGCTTCGACGCGGGCGAGGGTGGCAGTCGTCATGCTCCTTCCTTGGCAGGCGATGATGCCAACGACAAGACGCAGCGCCGCTCCACCTCACCCTGATCGTCGCCCGGCGAAAAAGCTGCTGCGGTGCGCGGTCGGGCGTCGCTGCAATGATAGACGGCGATGCCGGAGCCGGGACCGCCGCCAGTGTGGCCGACGACCGTCCTGTCTCCCACGACGCCACCAATCATCAGGCCCAAACCGTAAGCTGGTGTAAGCCACGGCCGGCCGGCGATCGAACCGCCGACGGAATGAGCCTCGAGCATCGCGGACAACAGCTCGGGCGGCAGCAGCCCGCCCGTCATCAGGCGGTCGAGCAGGAGTGCCGCGCTCTGCAGGGGGCCGACAAGCAGGCCGTGATAGACCCAGCGCGGGTCGTAGTCGTGGGTCTCGCCCATCGCGACGGTCGCGAGATCCTCCCGCCGTTCGGCGAGACGAGCGCCGGCTACGCCGAGCGGCTGCAGCACGAGACGTGCGAGGGCGGACCCCAGATCCTCAGCCGTCGTCTCCTCGATCAGCCGACGGACCAGCAGGTAGCCGACGTTGGAGTAGGCCCAGCCTTCGCCCGGTCGATAGGTGAGCCGATCGGCGTCGGTGCGGGCAAGAAGTTCGCTCGCCGGCCATGCGTCCGCGCGGCATGCAACCGCGTCATGGTAGGTGGCGAGCCTGCCGTAGTCGGCGAGGCCGGCGCGATGCTGCAGGAGCTGGCGAAGCGTGTAGGGTTCTCTGGCAAGCGGCGCCTCGAGTGCCAGAAATCCGTCACGCACGAGCGCCAGGGCGGCGGCCGCGATGACGGTCTTGGTGAAGCTCCACCACGGCACGTCGATTGCCGCGTCGGCTTCAGCACCGCGGACCAGGACGATGCGCCCTTCTCGGACGACGACGTCGGCCGGCTGATTCAATCCGCGGCCTGCGCGTCGTCATTCAACAGGTCGTAGGTCCGCTTCTGATAGAGCGTCATGTAGTCGGTATAGTAGGTCGTCGGGTATTTCGGCGGCCTGTCGGGCCCGACCGTGGTCGGCACCGCGGCAATCGGCCAGTCGATGGTGCTGTCGCAGAAGAAGGCCAGCGCATAACGCTCGCCACCGCTCCTGTTGACGGCGCGGTGCGGCGTGGCCAGGCAGACATCGTTGGTCCAGCGCTGCAGCAACTGCCCGCCGTTCACGAAATAGGCGCTGGGCAGGGCCGGCGCGTCGATCCATTGGCCGCCTTGCGTGCGGATCGCCAGGCCGGGCACGTCGTTGGGCGCGAGCAGCGTGAGGAAGCTGGTGTCGGTGTGCGGGGCGATGCCGAACTCGTCGTCTGCGGGTGCCGCCTGAGGTGGATAGTGCGTCATGCGCAGCTTGTATTGCGGCTCGCAGAATGGGCCGTCGAAATAGGCCAGCGGCAGGTCGAGGGCGCG
>Ga0082335_1007285_pt1 | contig 13482 bp, 9 predicted proteins | sample Subgrocontami58m_FD_72375 | JGI IMG/M metagenome (GOLD analysis project Ga0082335, IMG submission 72375) | Subsurface groundwater microbial communities from S. Glens Falls, New York, USA - GMW37 contaminated, 5.8 m (SPADES assembly) (version 2) ...
CCGACGCGATCTGCGCCTCCGACCGCGAGACCTGCCGCCGGATCGGCGTGCACGGCGCCAGGCTCCTGCGCGACGGAGCCGCCGTTCTCACCCACTGCAACGCCGGCGCCCTCGCCACCGCGGGCATCGGCACCGCCCTCGCCGCCGTCTATGTCGCCACCGACCAGGGAAAATCCGTCCGCGTCTTCGCCGACGAGACCCGCCCGGTCCTCCAGGGCGCCCGCCTGACCGCCTGGGAGCTCGCCCGCGCCGGCATCGACGTCACCCTCCTCCCCGACGTCGCCGCCGCCACCTTGCTCGCGCAACGCAAGGTCGACTGCGTGATCGTCGGCGCCGACCGCGTCGCCGCCAACGGCGACTTCGCCAACAAGATCGGTACCCTCGGCGTCGCCACCCTGGCGCGCGTCCACGGCGTCCCCTTCTACGTGGCCGCCCCCCTGTCCTCGTTCGACCCCGACACCCCCGACGGCCGCCGCATCCCCATCGAAGAGCGCGACGGCCGCGAGGTCACCGAAATTCGCGGCGTCAGAATCGCCCCGCGCGGCGTCAAGACGTTCAACCCGGCCTTCGACGTCACCCCCGCCGCCTGCGTCACCGCCTTCGTCACCGAGGCCGGCGTGCTCCGACCCCCGTTCGCCCGCGCCATCCGCGCGGCGCGCGCCCGGGCCCGCGCCCAGGCCCTCCGCCCTGCCGTGTCCGCCTCCCGTTAGGACTCATGACCCATGCTCTCCCGGCCGGAGCAGGATGCCCGCGAAGACGACGCCCTCGCCCCCTGGGCGATGCGCAGCAGCAGCACCCGCGGTCGCCGCCACCCGGAACCCGACCACCCGTACCGCACCCACTACCAGCGCGACCGCGCCCGCATCGTCCACTCCACCGCCTACCGCCGCCTCGAATACAAAACCCAGGTCTTCGTCAACCACGAGGGAGACTACTACCGCACCCGCCTCACCCACACCCAGGAAGTCGCTCAGATCGCCCGCACCGTCGCCCGCGCGCTGCGCCTCAACGAGGACCTCTGCGAGGCCCTCGCCCTCGCCCACGACCTCGGCCATCCCCCCTTCGGCCACTCCGGCGAGGACGCTCTTGCCGACCTCATGGCCGCCCACGGCGGCTTCGAGCACAACGCCCAGGCCATGCGCGTGGTCGAGCTCCTCGAACTTCGCTACCCGGCCTTCCCCGGCCTCAACCTCACCTGGGAAGTGCGCGAGTCCCTCGTCAAGCACGAGACCCATTCGAAAAACCCCTACCTCGCCGATTACGAGCCGACCGCGGCCCCCCTCCTCGAGGCCCAGACCGTCGATCTCTCCGACGGCATCGCCTACGACAACCACGACCTCGACGACGGGTTGAAGGCGGGCCTGCTCGCGGAGCCCGACCTGGCCCACACCGCGCTCTGGAAGCTCGCGACCGAGCAGGTACGCGTCCGCTACGGCGAGTTGGACGGAGATCTCGCGCGGCTGCAGAACGTGCGCTTCCTGATCGACCTGCAGGTGACCGACCTGCTCGAGGAGACCGAGCGCCGCCTCGCCCGGCTCGGGATCGCTTCGGTGGCGGACGTGCGCCACGCGCGCGAGCCGCTGGTCGGCTTCTCCGCGGGGATGGAGACCATGCGCCGCGAGCTGCGCGACTACCTGTTCCGCAATTTCTATCGCCACTTCCGCGTGGTGCGGATGTCGGAGAAGGCGAAGCGCTTCGTACGCGACCTGTTCCACGAGTTCACCGCGCGGCCGGAGCAGCTGCCGCCGCACTTCCAGCGCTGGGCCAAGGAGGCGGGACTGCACCGCAGCGTTTCCGACTACGTCGCGGGCATGACCGACCGCTTCGCGCAGGACGAGTTCCGCAAGCTGTTCAACCCATTCGAGCGGGTGTAGCCATGATCTGGGGATTGCGCTCCGTCTTCGTCCTCTTTGCCGGGCTGATCGGGCTCCAGCTCGCCGACCTGCTGTTTACCGGAAGCCCGATCCACGGCTTCTTCGGCGGGGTCTTCACGGCACTCTTCTTCGTCGCGGTCGAAATCGGCTTCACCCGCCGGTACATCTCGATCATCTCGATCGTGATGTTCGGGCTGATGTGCGGCTTCATCGTGTCCGCGATCTTCATCAACGGCCTGTTCCTGGTCCCCTGGATGAAGGCCCAGAGCGAAGAAATCCGCAATTGGATCCAGTTCGGCATCACCTTTCTCATCTGCTACCTGTCCACGGTGATCATCATCCAGACCAAGGACGACCTCAAATTCGTCGTGCCTTTCATCGAATTCCAGCGCGAGGGTCGCGGCGGCATCCCGTTCGTCCTCGACCTCAGCTCGATCGTGGATGGCCGGATCGCCGACATCGCGGCCACGCCGCTCCTCAACAGTCCGCTCGTGGTGCCGCGCTTCCTGCTCGACGAGATCCAGGACATGGCCGACGGCCCCGACCCGGAGAAGCGCGTGCGGGGACGGCGCGCGCTCGACGTCCTCGGCCGTCTGCGCAAAGCGAAAAACGTCGACGTCCGGATCGACGACTCCCAGGTGCCGGGCGTGACCGAGCCCGAAGCCAAGCTCGTGCGGCTGGCCAAAGTGATCAACGGTCGCCTGCTCACGGTCGACGCCGCGGTGAACCGCGCGGCCCAGATCGAGGACGTTCCGGTGGTCAACATGAACGAGGTGGCCGCGGCGTTCCGGCCGGTCCACCTTCCCGGCGAGTCCCTCACCATCCGGGTGGTGCGCCCGGGACAGGAGCCGGAGCAGGGGGTCGGCTTCCTCGAGGACGGCACCATGGTCGTGATCGACGGGGCGGCGAAGCGGGTGGGGCAGTCGGTGGCCTGCACCATCACCAACCTGCTCCAGACCGCCGCGGGGCGGATCATCTTCGCCGCGCTCCGGCGGACTCCGGACGAGGCGGGGAGCGCGAAGGGCGCCGCGGGGGGGTAGGCACGGTCTGAGGGCCTGCGAAACAATGACCTGGACGATGGATTCTTCGTCCTTGCCCTTGTACCAGGAATCGTCTTGCAGGCCCTGAGAACTCCGCAGCGAGCAGACCGGGTACTGAGGGAGGATCCGTGGTACACGATGCGGGCCTGGTCGCCCTCTGGCTCGGGGTCCTGTTCGGCGGGCTGGGCTTCTGCGTCTGGTCCAACGCCCGCGGGCTTTCGGCGCACGCGGTGCGGGACCTCCTGCACGCCTGCACGAGCGTCTGGGTGCTCGGCTGGCCCTTCTGGCACGGGACGGCGGCCCCGACCGCGATCGTGGTCGGCGCGCTCGCGTGCGCGCTCGCGGTGCCGGCCCTCGCCGCGCGCTCGCGCGCCGCTTCCGCGTTCATGCGGAGCGTGACCGCGGAGGACGAAGCATGGGCGGGCATCGTCCTCTACGTGACCGCCTACGCCGTGCTCACCCCGCTCGGGCTGTCCGGCGGGAGCGCCCCCGCCGCCGGCGCCGCCCTCTTCGCGCTCGCCCTCGGCGACGGCCTGGGGGGGTTCGTCGGCCGCCGCTTCGGCCGGCTCTCCTATCCCGTGATCGGGGGAAAGCGCAAGACCCTGGAAGGCTCCGCCGCGGTCGCTGCGTTCTCCGCCTTCGGCGTGTGGGCCGCGACCCGGTGGCTGGGAGCCCCGACGACCTGGGACCAGGCGGCTGCCGCCGGGCTCGTCGCCGCCGTGGTCGAGGGGATCGCCCCGCGGGCGAGCGACAATCTGGCCGTGCCCGCTGCCGTGTATGCGTGGCTGGTCGTCCGGCCGGTCTAGGAGCACGATCCGTGTGGTGGCTGCTGATTCCGGCCGCGACCTTCCTCGGCGGGCTCGCGGTCCGCCAGGCGGCCAAGCGCGTCATCGAACAGCGCCCGCGCGGCGAAGACGACGCTCCCGCTGAGGACGCGCCCGCCCTCGCGCCCCCGCCGGCCGCCGTGGAACTGTTCCCGACTCCGGCGGCTCCTGTGCCGCCGCCGATCGAGCCCGAAGTCCCCGACCCCGATCGCGTGCGCGCGGCGCCCCCGGTCGCCCCGCCCGACCGCCCGCTCTCCGTCTCCGACTTCGCGCAGCGCTGGGTTTCCCCCGTGCTGGAAGAACCCATCGTCCCGCCGCCCAAGTCCCCAGAGCCGGCCCGCGCGCCGGCCTCCGGTTGGACCGCGCCCGGGATCGCGGACGCCGCCTTTGCCGCGCTCATGGGCGTGCTCTTCTCGGCATCGTTGCTCTGGGACTGGCAGCATCTCCTCCGCACCGTCTCGGTCAGCGGCTTCATCGGCTGGGCCACCAACTGGGTCGCGATTCGCATGCTGTTCCGGCCGCTCGAGCCGCGGCCCATCCTCGGCCAGGGCCTGATCCCGCGCCGCCGCCACAATTTCTTCGAGAACATCTCCCGCGCGGTGGTCGAGAACCTCATCTCCGAAGAGATCCTGCACCAGGAGATCGAGCGCTCCGGGCTGGTGCGCAAGGCCGCGCGCGAGCAGATCGACTCCCTGCGCACGGTCCTGGGCAGCGCAGAATTCCGCCGCGACTTCCACGACCTCATCCTCACGTACGTGCACCGCGTGGTGAATTCGCCGGAATTCCGCGGCCGCCTCCGCGCCTTCGTCGAGTTCCGACTCAACGTGGGCCTCGAGGGATGGACCGGACGCGACATGAAAGGAAAGATGGTCGAGGCGCTCAAGCCTCTCTGGAAGGACCAGGTGCGCGACGAAGTCCTGCGCAACCTCGAGGAGGTGGTGCGCGAGATCCCGGGTTCGCTGCCGCACTTCTTCGACAAGCTCGACGATACCATCGATTCCGCGCCGGACTACCTCCAAGGCCAGGAGGCGGCGATCACCCTGGTCCTCACTCGCGCCGTGACCGGCTTCGTGCGCAGCCTCAACGTGCGGGACATCATCCTCGGCCGGCTCAACCTGCTCCCGAACGAGTACCTCGAGCGCACCGTGCGCAAGGTCACCGAGCGCCAGCTCGAGTTCATCACGGTCGCCGGCGGAGTGCTCGGCGCCGTGGGCGGACTGGTCATCTGGAGCCCATATTTCGTGCTCGTCCTCCCGGTGCTGGGCGCGGCGGTGTGGGGGCTCGACGAGTTGCTTATGCGGCGCCGTCGCGCGCAGGCCGCCGAATCGCCTCTGGATCCCGCGCAAAACTCTCGACATCCGCCCGACGCGCCACTACTCTGATCCGGCGCACGGTGCACGATCCGCGTGCAGTTTCGCACCCGACGGGATGTCCATGCCCGGTGCCACCCGTGCGAGCGCGTCCCGAAGAGCCCTTCCTTGGAAAGAGTTCCAACGATCCGGCTCGGGCCGGGCGGGCGGTCCGGGGTTTGCGATCACCGCACGGCGAAACCGTCGATTCCCCACCGAGTTGGAAAGGTCGACCATGTTGACGCTGTACATCTGGTCCACGGTCATCGGCGGGGGGATGGTGATCGCGTCGCTGTTGAGTAGCATCTCCTCCCACTCGGAGGCCGACCACGGGCAAGATGGGCACGGCGGCGATCACGGTCACGGCGGCGCGGACCACCATGCCGATCACGGCGGCGCGGATCATCATGCCGATCACGGCGGCGCGGACCACCATGCCGATCACGGCGGCGCGGACCATCATGCCGATCATGGCGGCGCGGACCATCATGCCGACCATGTGGGTCACGACGCGAGCGAGGCCGACGGCGACGCGGCGGGCGACGGTGGCGAGCATGGCGACGACGGCGCGGACGGCGGCCAGGAGCATGGGGACGAAGGCGGGCTGGTCGCGAAGGAGACCGCGCCGATGCTGGCGCACAAGGGGCCGGACGCGGCGACGGACCTCGGGGTGTTGGGATTCCTGAAGTACGTGCGACCGGTGAGCCACTTCCTGGCGGGGTTCGGGGCGAGCGGGCTTCTGACCGTGGCGGTGGGCGCGGTGGATCCGGTGGCGGGCGCGGTGGCGGCGGCCACGGGGATCACGACGACGCTGATCGGGAGACGGATTTCGAAGCTCCGCTCGCACGAGACCTCGAGCGACATCGCCGAGGAGGACCTCCTGGGCAAGGAGGCGGAAGTCATGATCCGGATCGGCCCCGGCGACGCGCCCGGCAAGGTCCGGGTGCGCGTGAAGGGGAGCGCGCCCGAATTCATCGCTCATGTGGCGCGGCCGGACCTGGTGCTGCACAGCGGCGAGAAAGTGTTCGTAATCGAGCAGATGGACGACGGCGGCCTCAAGGTCGACCGCAAGCTCTAGTCCGTTAGGAGGAACGCCATGGAAACCTGGATGTGGGCCGGGGGCTTCTTCGTGGGGTTGATGATTTTCCTGCGCGCCGTCGTGTCCTGGATCCACGTGGTGCGTGCCGACGAGGTGATCGTGATCAGCGGCGGCAAGTACCGCGACCCGGCCGGCAGCGGCATGGTCGGGTACCTGGTCCGCGACAGCGGGGTCGCGGTGAAGTACCCGATCGTCGAGGAGATGCACCGACTGAGCCTGGAGGCGATGCTGATCCCGCTCAAGGTCGAGCGGGTGACGTCGAGCGGCGGCATCCCGATCGACGTGGAAGCCACGGCCAACGTGGCGATCGCCGCCGAGGACAAGGCGATCCTGGGGAACGCGATCAACCGCCTCCTCACCAAGGGCCCGCGCGAGATCATGGAGATCACGCGCGAGACGCTCGAAGGCAACCTGCGCGAGACGATCGCGTCGAACTCCCCCGAGGAGATCATCCGCGAGAAGAAGAAGTTCCGCGACGACCTGGTGCGGGCGAGCAAGGTGGACCTGGAGTCGCTCGGCCTGGAGCTGATCTCGCTGGTGATCCAGAACGTGACCGACGACGCGGGCTACCTGGAGAACCTGACCAAGAAGACCTACGTGGTCAAGGAGCGGATGGTCCTCAACGCCGAGGCCAAGTACAAGGCCGAGGCGCTGATCGCCAAGTCCGACAGCGAACGCCGCCAGGCGGTGGCGACCGCGGGCGCCAACGACCTGATCCTGGCCCAGGATCGGCTGCTGAATCAGGAGAAGGAATCGTACCGCGGCGACGTCGAGGCCGAGATGCAGCAGGCGCAGGGGCAGATCCAGGAGGAGCAGGCGCGCGCGGCGGTCGAGGTGCAGGGGGCGCTGGTCAATCTGAAGGAGCTCGACAACGAGGCGCAGATGCTGATCGAGGCGCGCGCACGGCGCAAGGCGGCCGAAGTGATGGCCAAGGCCGAGGCGGAGCGGATCCGCATCGTGCAGGGCGCTCGCAACGAGGTGCTGAAGCGGAAGCTGGAGATGCTGAAGGCGGCGGGGGACACCGGCGCCCTGGTGCTCTTCATAAACCAGCTCCCGGAACTGGTGAAGATCTACGAGGCCGGCGCCCGTTTCACCAAGGTGGACAAACTGGTGGTGATGAACAAGGAGGACTCCTACGGCGCGACCGTCAACCGCGGCCCCGAGGCCTTCCATCGGTTCGTGGGCGAGCTGGAGTCGATGACCGGGATCAGCCTGGCCAAGCTCGCGGAGCGGGCGCACGCGGATGCCCGGGCGTAGTCGGACGGAGCGGTGGACCCTTTTCTGGGAGATCGAACCATGCAACTCGCGATCATCTTCGGCGGAGTGTGCTTGCTCTTCGCCGGCCTCTATATTCTCACGTGGATCATGCGCATGCAGGTGGTTCCGCCCAGCGAGATGATGATTCTCAGCGGCGCGGTTCCGGGCGGCTTCCGGCAGATCCGGGGCGGCCGCGCCTTCCCGCTGCCGGTATTCCACGCCAAAGACATCCTCTCGTGCGAGGCCTATCCGGTGGTGATCAAGGTGCGCGGCGCGCTTTCGAAGGGGGAGATCCCCCTCGCAGTCGACGCCTACGCCAACGTGTGCATCGGATCGCACCCGAGCCTGGTCAAGAACGCGGTGCGGCACATCCTGCGCAAGGACCGCGACGAGGTGCTGCTGCTCGCCCAGAAGACCCTGGAGGGCAACCTGCGCGAGGCGATCTCGACGCTGACGCCCGAGGAGGTCATCCGGGACAAGGAGGAGTTCGGCCGCCGGATCACGGAGGCGAGCAAGGACGACCTCGGCAAGCTCGGCCTGATGATCACCTCTTTCGTGGTGCAGACGATTTCCGACGACACCCGGGGAGGCGAGGCGGAGGTCGGCTACATCGGCCTGCTCGAGCGCACCGACAAGGCGCGCGCGAAGGCCGAGGCGCTGATCGCGACCTTCTCCAACAAGGCGGAGTCGACCGAAGAGGCCGAGAAGCGCCGGATGGAAGCCGAGCTCAGGAGAATCGAGAACGAGCGCACCAAATTCAAGCGCGAGCGCGACTACCAGGTGAACAAGGCCAACGCCGACGGCACCGTCGGGGTGCAAAAGGTGCTGGCCAACCAGCGGGCGGAGCTGGCCCGGGTGCACTACCAGATCAAGGCCCGCCAGGAAGAGATCCACATGACCGTGAAAAAGCTCGAGGGTGAAGTGGTGAAAAAGGCCGAAGCCGACGCCAAGAAGATGATCGAGGAAGCCAGCGGCCTGGCCGCCCAGTACCTCGGCGCGGGCCAGGCCGAGGTCGAGGTGCTCCAACAGACCTTCGAGTACATTCGCAAGGCGGGCAAGACCGGCGCGGCGAACTACATCGTCGATCGCCTGCCGGAAATCGCCCGCGCCCTGGCGACCACCATGCGCTCGGCCGAGGCCGCGTCGATCACCGTGATGACCGGGGGCCAGGTCGAAAACCCGTCGGGCCATCTCCCGGCTCCGGGCCGGGTCGTCCAGTTCCTCGAACAGGTCAAGGCCGGCTCGGGCGTGGACCTGAGCGGACTGCTCGGTCAGCCCAAGACCGACCACGCCGCGCACGAGCGCGTGGCGGTCCACGAGGAAAACGAGGAGCGGTAGACGGCCGGGAGGCTTCGCGTCGCGGGGCGCAGGGAAGGGGAGGCCCGAGCGGCCTCCCCTTCCGGTTTTCGGACCCGCCTTCCGTCGGTGGGGAGCCCCTCCGCGTTCGCTCCGCCCTCGCGCTGGGTGAAGCCCTTCCGCATTCGCTCCGCCTTCCGTCTACGGGAAGCCCTTGCGACGCGTCGGCCCGTCGAGCGACCGCGAATCGGGCCGGCTTGCCTGCTGCCGCTCTTGATTTCCGCACTTCCGGCGACTACTCTGCTTTGCCATGGCTTCTCCCGCGGAAATCCTTCTCGGACGACTCGCGGTCGCGCGCGGGCTGATCAGCGGCACGCAGCTCGAGCGGGCGGCGGGCATCACGATCGCCCTGCCGGCGGCGTTGGTCCAAACCGGCGCGATCGATTGGCAGCGCCTCGACGACTTTTTCGCCGCCCAGGCGCCGGAATTCGGCGAGCTCTCGGCCGCCGCGCGGGCCCAGGTCACGGCCTGGCGCGTCGCCGCCCGCGCGGTGCGACGCGGACTCGCCACCGCCGAGCAGGTCGAGCGCGCCCTCCGCGAGATGGACGCGCGCGCCGAACGCGGCGACACGATGGCGCCCCTCGCCCAGATCCTTGCCCTCCAGGGCGCTCTCACCGAGGCCCAGGCGCGCGAGTTCGCCGCCCTGGAAGAGCCGCTCGACGGCGCCCCGGCCGCGATGGGGACGATGGCGACCCCGCTCTACGTCGCCGCGGTTGCGCGCGACCGGGCCGGGTCCGAAACGCCGCCGCCCCCGTCCGAGAGGCCGCGCGAGGCCCTGCCCATGCCGCGCACCTTCGGGAAGTACCGGCTCGAAGAGGAGCTCGGCCGCGGCGGCATGGGCGTGGTCTACAAGGCCTGGCACCCGGGCCTGCGCACTCATTTCGCCCTCAAGGTGCTCCTCGCCGGCGAGGACGCGTCCGCTGAGGACGTGGCCCGCCTGAGCCGGGAGGCCCAGGCCGCCGCCTCCCTGCGCCATCCCGGCATCGTCGCGGTGCACGACATCGGCGTCGAAGACGGCAAGACCTACATCGCCATGGAGTTCGTCGAAGGCGTCCCCCTCGACGCCATGCTGGGCTCGAGAGCGCGCGCGGATGCATCTCCGACCGTGGCGGCGCCCGAGACGGGGGAGTCGCGCAGCACCCCGAATCCGGCCATCCCACTTCCTCCGGTGCCGGCGCGCGGCCTGCCGCCGGAGCGCGCCGCCACGCTGGTGCGGGAAGTTTGCCGCGCGATCCAGGCGGCCCACGACAAGGGGATCATCCACCGCGACCTCAAACCGGCCAACATCCTGATCGACGGGTCCGGCCACGCGCACGTGATGGACTTCGGCCTGGCCAAGCACCTCGATTCGGCCCAGCCCGGGCTCACCCGTCCGGGCATCGTGATGGGCACGCCCTCCTACATGAGCCCGGAGCAGGCGCGGGGGCACCACCACCTGGTCGACCGCACGAGCGACGTCTGGCAACTCGGCGCGCTGCTCTACGAGCTTCTCTGCGGGCGGCCGCCCTACGACGGCGAGAACCTCTTCGAGATCCTGCGGCAGGCGGCCGAGGACGACCCGATGCCGCCTTCTCACTGGAGCGCTGCGGTCCCGCGCGACCTCGAGGTGATCTGCCTCAAGGCCATGGCGCGCGCCAAGGCCTCGCGCTACGGAAGCGCCGGCGAGATCGCCGACGAGCTCGGTCGTTGGCTCGCGTCCGAGCCGATCCAGGCCCGGCGCGAGCCCCGTTGGCGCGCGCTCGCCCGCTGGGCGCACCGCCGTCGCACCGGGGTCGCCTTCGCCGGCGTCGTGTTCTCGGCGCTGCTGGTCGCGACCGCGGCCCGCTGGCGCGCGCTCGCGCTCGAGCGAGAGATCCTCGACGGGCTGCGCACGATCGCGCGCGCCAATCTCGAGGGGGCGCTCGCCCTGCGCCGCGCCGGTGGCCGCACGGCGGATGCCGAAGCCTTGTTCCGCGGCCCGCTTCGCGACGCGGCCGAGCGGGCGATCGAGCGGGCGCCTGGGCTGGCCGAGCCCCACTACCACCTTGGGCGCCTTTATCGTGCCCTCCTGCGCTTCGGAGACGCGCGCGCCGAGCAGGAGCGCGGGCTGGCCAAGCAGCCGGACTACGCCCCCGCCCTCTACGAGCACTCCGTACTGCTCGCGTTCGCCTACGGGGACCGGATCCGGGAGCTGCTCGAAGCGTGGGTCCGCGAGGAGGGGAGCCGCCTCGCCGGTATGGGACTCCTCGAGCAGGGCGGCCTCGGCGGAGGGACCCTGGCCAAGCCGCCGGAGGAGGAGACGCTGGCGGAGCGCGACCCTGCGGCGTGCGCCTTGCGGGACGCGATCCGGGAGGACCTGGCCCGGTTGGAGCGCGGCGTCCGCAGCCCGCCCGAGGTCCTCGCGGGGGCCCGCGCGCTCGCCCTGGCCTATCTCGGCGGGTCCCGCCGCGCCGAGGCGCGTCCCCTGCTCGAGCAGGTCCTCGCAGCCGAGCCGACCCGCGAGGAGGCCGTCGAAGCGCTCGCCTATCTCGAGGTCGCCGAGGGCCAGATCCTCGCCGCCATCCGGGCCTGCTCCCGCGGCATCGAGCACGACCGCGGCTACGTCCCCTTCCGGCTCCGGCGCGGCGGCCTCCACCTCGACTGGGGCAGCCTGGCCGCGGCGCACGGCGACGACCCGACCCCCGAGTTCCGGTACGGGCTCGCCGACTACGAGGCCGCCCTTGCGCTCGACCCGGAGAACGTGGAAGCCCTGCGCGGACGCGGATTCGGCTGCGTGGCGCAGGGGACCTGGGCGCTCAAGCGGGGGGAGGACCCATCAATCTGGTACGCCAAGGCCAAGGCGGACTTCGAGACCGCCCTGAAGATCGGGCCCGGGTCGGCGCAGATGTTGCTGCGCCGGGCCGACGTGAACGTTCGCTGGGGGGACGCGCTGACGATCCGGGGAGGCGATCCCACGGCGCGCTGGGACGAGGCGCTGGCCGACCTCGACCATGCGCTCGCCCTCGACCCCAGGCTCGCCCGCGCCCTGATTCACCGCGGCGCCCTTCATTCGCACTGGGGGGAATGGCTGACCTCGCGCGGCGGGGAGCCCGAGGCGGAGTACCGCGCGGCCGTGGCCGACCTGGTGCAGGCGCTCGCCCTTCACCCGGGGGACCATCTCAGTTGGCTCGAGCGGGGGATGGGCCACCTCAACTGGGCAAGCTGGCTGCACAGCCGCGGGCGCGACGCCGACGAGCACTATGCCGCCGCGGTCGCGGACTTCCGCAAGTCGGTCGAGATCTACCCGCAGTTCGGGGAGGGCTGGCGCCGGGTCGGGATCGGCCTGGGGGATTGGGCTTACGCGCGCGAAGCGAGGGGCGCGGACGTGGGCGACCTCTATCTCGACGCCGAGCAGGCCGGGGATCGCGCGCTCGCGATCAATTCCCACTCCTGCGCTTCCTGGCTGGGCCACGGCGACCTCCATTACAACTGGGGCCTGTACGAACGCCGGCGCGGCCGCGACCCGGCGGCGCATTGGACCCGCGCGATCGAGGACTACACCAAAGCCCTGGCGGAGAACCCGCGTGCGGGAGAGATCCACATGAGGCTCCAAGGCGTGCGCATCGCCTGGGTCGACTGGCGGTGGCAGGCCGGCGAGTTCGATCTCGACACCATCGAGAAGGCCGGCGCGGACGTCGAGAAGGCTCTCGAGCTGAGCCCCAACTCCGCCGACTTGCGGATGCGCGCGGGCATGTACCACGGGAACCGCTCGCTCTTTCTCGGACGCGCCGGAAAGGACGGAACCGCCGCCCTCGAGGAATCGATCGCGTCGCTCGCCAAGGCGGTGGAGCTCAATCCGAACCTGGCCGAGGCGTGGATGTACCGCGGCCGGATCGCGGCGCTGCGCGCGATCCGCGTGCAGGAGGCCGGGGGCGACGGCGTCGCGGATTTCGCGGACGCAGTCCGGTACCTCACCCGCGCCATCGAGCTGAACCCGAGACTCGCGGAAGCCTGGGGCCGCCGCGGCATGGTGCGGGCCAACCTGGAGCAGTGGGTCGAAGCGGTGGCCGACATGGAAAAGGCGATCGAGCTGAATCCCCGCGTCGACGCAAGCTATCGCGGCGCCCTCGAGCAGACCCGTCCCTGGGCCGAAGCGGTGCGCAAGGTGGAAGCATTCAACGCCGCGCAGGAGGAGGGGGACAAGCTGATCGCCGCGGACCGCTACGAGGAGGCCCGTCCAGTCTACGAGCAGGGCCTCCGCCGGTTCGAGGAGGGGGCCGCCCTGATCCCCTCCGCCAGCCGCGCCCGGCTGCGCGAAGTCGCGCGCCCGCGTCTCGCCGCCGCGCGCTACAACCTCGCCTGCATCTACGCGCGCGCCAGCACGAAGCCCGGGGCCGCGGCGTCCGACCTGCGCGACGCCGCGTTCGCCGAGCTCGACCGCTGCGCCGACCTCGGCTTGCAAACCGCCGACCACCTGGCGGCCGATCCGGACCTGGAATCCCTCCGCGCCGACGCGCGCTGGGCGGCGCTGATCGAGAAACTCGACAGACGGTAGTCTGCACCGACGTCGCGGGGTCGCGGCGTCCGTCCGCGTCCGTCGTCAGTCCGTCGTCCAGCGAAACAGACACTAGCAGGCCTCCGGGAGCACGCGCCACGATGCTCCCAGAGCGCTCCGGCGACCGCGAGTGGCAGGACCCCTGCTCCCGTTGGGCTGCGCGCTACGTC
>Ga0082335_1007286_pt1 | contig 13482 bp, 4 predicted proteins | sample Subgrocontami58m_FD_72375 | JGI IMG/M metagenome (GOLD analysis project Ga0082335, IMG submission 72375) | Subsurface groundwater microbial communities from S. Glens Falls, New York, USA - GMW37 contaminated, 5.8 m (SPADES assembly) (version 2) ...
GGCCTTCATTCGCGTGGCGACGGGTTCGGCCCCCGTCGCGATCACGACGGCGGCCGGTCTGCTCGCACCGCTGGTCGGCGCCCATCCCGAAATCAATCGCGAACTGCTCGTCATCGCACTCGGCTTCGGCTCGCTGTTCATGTCGCACCTCAACGATGGCGGTTTCTGGATCGTGAAGGACTGTCTCGGCCTGACGGTCGGCCAGACCCTCCGCACGTGGACCGTGCTCGAAACGATCGTCGGAGTGACAGGGCTGGGCTTCGTGCTGCTGCTGAGTTTGATCCTATGAGTGTCCGGCGGATCAGCGGAATGGGTGCGAATCGGCCGCATCGCCGGATTGTGGGATTGCCTTCGCGTCGATTCGCGTGAATTCGCGGGAAGCTGATTCGATGCAACCTCCCCTAATCTTCGATGCGCACCTCGATCTGGCGTTGAACGCCATCGAGTGGAATCGCGACCTCACGCGGCCGCTGGCCGAAGTGCGCGCGCGCGAGGCGCACCTGCGCGACAAACCGGACCGCGGCCGCGGCACGGTCACGCTGCCCGAAATGCGCCGCGGGCGTGTCGCGGTCTGCGTGGCCACGCAGCTGGCGCGGCTGGAGCACGACGCATACAGCCCGGTGTTCGGCTGGCGTTCGCCCGCGCAGGCCTGGGCGATGACCCAGGCGCAGCTCGCGTGGTACCGGGCGATGGAGGAAGCCGGTGAAATGATCGCGCTCCGCGATGGGGCGATGCTGGCGGCACACTTCGCGCGCTGGCGCGACGCGGACGAGGCGACCGTTGCGCGTTTGCCGATCGGCTACATCCGCAGCCTCGAAGGCGCCGACTCGCTTCTTTCGCTCGATCACCTCGAGCGCGCGGTTGCCGCCGGACTTCGCGCGATCGGTCCGGCACACTATGGACCTGGCGTGTACGCCCAGGGGACCAACACCGAGGGTCCGTTCCCGCCGCGCGGAATCGAGCTGCTGCGCTGCGCCGGCGAGCTTGGGCTCATCCTCGATGTCACGCATCTGAGCGATGCCTGCTTCTGGCAGGCGCTCGAGCTGTACAGCGGTCCGGTCTGGGCGAGTCATCACAACGCCCGCGCCCTTGTGCCGCACCAACGCCAGCTGGCCGACGACATGTTCAAAGCGCTCGTGGCCCGCGGCGCCGTCGTGGGGGTGGCGCTCGACGCGTGGATGATCATTCCCGGCTGGGAGCGCGGCCAGACTACGCCGCAATCGGCCGGCCTGCGGCTGGAGAAACTCGTCGATCACGTCGATCATTATTGCCAGCTCGCCGGCAACGCGCGGCACGTCGGAATCGGCAGCGACCTCGACGGCGCGTTCGGCACCGAGCAAACGCCCCAGGACGTGGACTCGATTGCCGACCTGCAACGACTGCCGGCGTTGCTGCGCGCGCGGGGTTATTCCGCCGTCGAGGTTGACGGCATCATGCATGGAAATTTCGTGCGGTTCCTGCGAAAGGCGCTGAAATGATCGTCCGCGCAGTTGATTTGATTGAACAGAAGGCAACGAAGGAAACGAAGGCCTCGCCTCGCGGCTTCGCGAACTTTGCGTCTTCCTGTTCAAACCACCTGGATCAAAAGCCCGCGAAGGCCGCGGCAAGTCCGCCGTGGGCTTCCTTCGTTGCCTTCTGTTCCCTGTTTGGCGGCGTGATCGCAGCCGTTTGCAGCGCTTCTGGGGCCACGCCGGTCCCGAAAGCGTACCGCGATTTCGCCCTCCGCCGCGATGGCGACGCGGCGCGCGGTCGCGCGATCTTCTTCAGCACGGAGAAGGCGGCCTGCGCTCAGTGCCACTCGCTCGATGGATCGAACTCGAAGGCTGGACCGGATTTGTTCGCGATCGGCGACAAGTTTCCCCGGCGCGAGCTGATCGACGCCGTGCTCGAGCCGAACGCGACCATCGCGGTGGGGTACGAGGCCACGCTGATCGAGACCAACACGGGCGAAAATTTCTACGGGGTGATCAAGCAGGCGAACGCGGCGGCGGTCGAACTAATGGGCGCGGACGGCAAGCTGGTGCGCGTCCCGACGCGCGAGATAAAATCACGCCGGCCGAGCGCGATTTCGCTCATGCCGGAAGGCGTCCACTCCGCCCTCACGGTGCAGGAGTTCGCCGATCTGCTCGAGTTTCTCACGACGCTGCGGCAGCCGGCGAACGCGCTGACGAGCACTCGCGGCATGCCCGACGAGATTCCAGAACTCACGCCGCCGGTGACGCTGCGGCCGTTCCTGAGCGAGGACATGCGCTTTCCTTCCTCGGTGGTGCGAAAGCCCGGCGATGTGCGGCTGGGACTGGTGTGGTTCGGGGAAATCCCCGGCCGGCCGAACACGTTCCTCGGCATTCATCAGTCCGGCCGAATCTCGGTGATCGAAAAGAATCCGGCGGGCGACACCAAGGCGATCTTCGCGGATTTCTCCGGCGAAATTTATTCGCAAACCGGGCCGAACGGACTGCTCGGCCTCGCGTTCCACCCGAGGTTTCGCGAGAACCGCAAATACTACCTGAAGCACCAGGTGTTCGAGGAGGGCCGGATCGCCACCGTGCTGGTCGAGAAGGTGGCGACCCCTGATTTGCGCCATGACTCGGGCACGCCGTCCCGGCGCCTGCTGACGATTCCCTGCGTCACGCAGAATCACACCGGCGGCTGCATCGAGTTCGGGCCCGACGGATTTCTATATCTCGGCATGGGTGACACCGGTCCGCAGCAGGATCCGAATGGCCATGGCCAGGATCTGCGGCGCCTGCTCGGCAAGATGCTGCGGATCGACGTGGACCGGCGCGACGCGGCGTTGCCGTATGCGATTCCCCGCGACAACCCGTTTCGCGATCGGGAAGACGCGCGACCCGAGATCTGGGCACTGGGGTTTCGTGAACCGTGGCGATTCAGCTTCGACCGGCTGACGGGCGATCTATGGGTCGGCGACGTGGGCCAGGACCGGGTGGAGGAAGTGACGATCGTGCGCCGCGGCGAGAATCACGGCTGGAATGTCTACGAGGGCTTCGAGCCATTTTCGAACCAGCGGCGCAACCCCGCGGCGGAGTACGTCGCGCCGGTTTTCGCGTACAAGCGGAAGCTCGGCAACTCGATCACCGGCGGCTACGTGTATCGCGGCGATCCCAAGTCGTCGTTCTACGGCGCATACATCTGTGGCGATTACACGTCGCGGCGGATTTGGGCGCTCACGCAGGAGAACCGCACGCTGCGGACCGTGCGGGAGATCGCGCTGGCGCCCGAAAGCCTCGCGTCGTTCGGCACCGACGAGCGCGGGAACATCTATGTCGTGGGGTATGAGGGCATGGTGTATGAACTGGATCTGGCGCCCGCGAAGTTCGCTGCGTGGACGCAACCAGGCGGGGCGGAAAAGATGGTTGATGTAGGGCGGGGTCGCCTGACCCCGCCGAAAGCGTCGCAGACCCGTGATGCGGCGGGGTCGGGAGACCCCGCCCTACATGGGGCAAAACCGGTCTCGCATTTGGCGCTGAACTGGGAGCGGCACGCGTTCGAACTGCCGGAGTCCATCTGGAGCGTGGAGGCGCTCGACGCGAACGGCGACGGCCGGACGGACCTCATCGCGGTGGGCGTGACCAAGGTCTTCGCGCTCACGGCGCCGGACTGGCTGCCGCACGTGCTCTTCGACCTGCAGGAAGGGAAGATGCTGTACTGCGTCGCGCTCGATGCGGATGGCGACGGTGCGGTCGATCTCGCGTTGGGCCGGTACCTGATTCCCTGGATCGATTACCGACAGGCGCGGGCGCAGGGCAAATCGCCGCCGGAGCCAAAGGGCCCCGACTTCAGCGTGGCGTGGCTGAGGAATACTCGGCGCGTCGATCAGCCGTGGCCGTTGCAGGTGATCGATCGCGAACTGAACGGCATTCACGGCCTGTGCGCCGCCGATGTGAATCGCGACGGCCGCAAGGACATCGTCGCGGGCAGCATCAGCGGCCCGTTCTTCGCCAACAGCCTCGCCTGGTTCGAAACACCCGCCAGGTCCGGTGGCCCGTTCGTACGCCACGTCGTGACGAATGGCGGCGCCGATGGCCGGCCGCATTACCTCGAATTTGCGGATGTCGATGGCGACAGTCGCGGCGATATTCTGCTCGGCGATTCCGGCGCCGGCGTCTTCAGCTGGTGGCAGCATGGAGCGACCGTTGACGCGAGCTGGACCAAACACGTGATCGCGCGGGAGAAAGGCGCGACGAACATTCGCGCGGCGGATATCGAGGGTGACGGCAAGGTCGACGTCATTGGCGCCTGCGGCCACGGCAAGGGCGTTTTCTGGTTCGCAGCGGGTTCGTGGCAGAAACACACGATCGATGCCGAGCTCGCCACGCCGCATGCGCTCGCCGTCGGCGACTTCGATGGCGATGGCGATGTCGACGTCGCGGTCGCGTCGTACACCGCGTTCGTCGTCCGCTGGTACGAGAACGACGGCCATGGCGGTTTCACGCCGCACGACATCGACACCGGCCACCAGCAGCAGGCGTACGACATGAAAGTGGCCGACGTCGACGGCGATGGCCGGCCGGATCTGATTCTCGCGGGTCGCGAGTCGCGCAACGTCGTGTGGTATCGGAATCGCGCCGACTGAACGTGGCAGCCGGTCGCGCCCGGTCCGGCTTCGAAATCCCCCGCAATCTGCGGATTGACCCGACGGCGGGCGGCGGCACGGTGAATTCACCGACCACTCCGGCCGCGCCCATCGTCGCCCGGCGTTTACCTTCGAACCCCATGAACTACGACTCCGCCTCGAGTCCCCGGCGATTGTTGCCGCGCATCGCCGTACTTTTCTTCAGCGCATCCGCCGTGTATTCCGCCGTACCCGCGACGGCGGTCCCGCCGTCGCCGCCGGCGAAAGCCGTCGCCACCGAGGAGATCGTCGAACTCAGCCCGTTCACGGTGAACACCAGCAGCGACGTGGGCTACGTTGCGGAGAACACGCTGGCCGGCAGCCGGCTCAACACGAAGCTGCGCGACACCGCGAGTTCCGTTTCCGTCTTCACGAAGGAGTTCCTCGACGATGTCGGGATCACCGACCTCGCGCATCTCATGGAGTACACGGTCAACTCCGAGATGGACACGAACTCGCAGGGCGCGAGTTCGGAGCAGAACCGGATCATCGGCGGCCATGCGCTGTACGCCGGCATCCAGATTCGCGGGCTGCTGGCCAGCATCGGCATGGACTATTTCACCAGCATCACGCCGACCGACCCGTATCGCGTTGGCCGTTACGAGAACGCCAGTGGGCCGAACAGCATCCTCTTCGGCATCGGCGCCCCCGGCGGACTGCTCAACCAATCGTCCAAGATCGCCGAGACGCACCGGAACGGCGGCGCGATTCGTTACAGCCTCGGCTCGTGGTCGCGGAGCCGCGGCGAACTCGACCTCAATCGCGTGCTGGTGAAGAACACCCTCGCGGTGGCCTTGTCGGCCCTGCACCAGGAAAGCGGCGGCTGGCGCGCCTTCGATTTTCAGGACAAGCACCGGATCTTCGGCTCGGTGACGTGGCGGCCGCTGCGCAGCGTCACGGTGACCGCCATGGGGGAATTGGGCCGCGACAAGAACGCCGTCATTCGCTCCTTCAGCGACGCCGAGCAGGTGCTCGCGTGGTACGACAACCGCCAGGCGTCCGGCGTCAACGCGGTCACGTTTGCACCCGGCACCGTGGCGCCGACCGCCGCGCAGCAGGCCGTCGGCGTGGTGGGCCGCGACGGCACGGTCGGGGGCAGCAATCACCGGGTGATGTTCATCGAGAACGACAAGACGATTTTCGACGCGATCGGCACGTTCATCACGGGCAGTTACAACAACGCCGCGGTGCGGGCGCCGGACGGCACGCGCGGGGCCACGCTGCCGACGCTCCGAATCTACGATCCGAAATTCTATCCGCTGAACGGCAACGCGGTCGGTCCGGGCATGTATCGCGACCAGAGCCTGCACAACTACACGTTCACGGTCGACTGGCAGCCGCGACGCGACCTCATCTTCAACGTCGGCCACAACTACCAGGAGACGAAGGCCGAGGTGAACCTCATGAACGGCACGCAGCCGATGCTGCGGGGTGAGGCGAACCGCACCCTCGGTGTCAACGGTCCCGCCAATCCGTACGCCGGCCGGATGTACTTCGACGGCAACTGGACGCGGGACGTGCACTACGGCGACGCGAAGGAGACGCGGCTGTCGGCCTCGTACACGCTCGACACCAAGTCGAAATGGTTTGGCCGCCACCGGGTCGCCGCCTCGGTCTCGCGGACCGGCGTGCATGACCGCCGCGCGAATTCGTGGCTCGTCCTTGCCGGGCGGCCGTTCGCCACCGATCCGAGCGGGACGAACAATCGCGTGATCGTGCGAAATTATCTCACGGAGGGCGACTACGGCACCTACCACGCGGGCGACTGGCGCTCGCTGCCGCCGACAATCAATTTCGGCGGCCGCAGCTATCAAACCGCGTACGCCAATGTCACCGCGGGCGGCGCGGACAACGGCGGGATGATCCAGAAGATGAATTCGAGCATGGTCGCGACGCAGAGTTTCTTCTTCGACGGCAAACTCGTCACGACCTTCGGCTACCGCGAGGATCGGGTGAAGAACATCCAGCTCGGCTACGTCAACGAGCCCGTGCGCGGCGACGTGGTCGATCTCGATCCGGCCCACGGCATCCCGAATTATTTCACCGGGCAGACCCACACGGCGGGTGTGGTGTACCACGTCTTCGACTGGCTCTCGTTCATCGGCAACAAGTCCTCGAACGTCGGCATTCCGCCGCTGGCCCGCACGGTGTTTCCCGATGCGCATCTTGCGCCGCTGTCGAAGGGCCGCGGCAAGGATTTCGGGCTCGGGTTCGACCTGCTCGAAGGACGGCTGAATGCGCGGCTGGTGTATTTCACCGGCAGCGAAATCGGGCGGGTGACCGCGCCGTTCACCAACGTGCTCACCGGGGCGAACCGGCGGGTTTTCGACGCGTTTTCCACCGTGCTCGTGGGCGCCGGCCGGCCCTACAGCGCGACCGACTGGGATCCGATCCGAGAGAAGTACACGCCGGCGGCTTCGTCGGTCTCGTCCGACTTCGACTCAAAGGGCTATGAGGCGCGGCTCACGGCCAACCTCACGCGCAGCTGGCGGCTGGTCGCGAACTATTCCTACACTGATTCCGGCCGCGTCGAGATGGCGCCGGAGGCGGTGGCCTTCTACGGTTTCAAGCGCGCCGACCCCGTGCTGCTCGCACAGCCCGTGTCGCAGGACGCGACCGGCCGCTATGTGATCGACACCCGGGCGGTCGAGTCGGGGGGCGCGATCGCGAAATGGATTGAGCTGGGGCAGAAGGCGCCCGCCGCCGATCCCTCGACGCTCACGACCTCGAACGGTGCCACGGTTGCCGAGGAGATCTTCAATCTCGTCGAAGCGTTCAACGACGAGCGCGAACAGCAAATCAAACGGTGGGGTGTGCGGCCGCACAAGATCAGCCTGTTCACGGCGTACGACTTTCGCACCGGCGCACTCGAAGGCTTCACCCTGGGCGGCGGCTGGCGCTGGCGCAGCGCGAACGTCATCGGCTCGAATGCGAAAGGGGAGGAGGTCACCGGCAGGGTGATCACGGCGACGGATCTGATGCTGGGCTATTCGCGCAAATTCCGCCACCTGCCCGGCCGGTTTCGGTTCCAGCTCAACGTGAACAATCTGCTCGATCAGTCGGATATCATTCCGTCGCGCATCGCGTTTTCCGCCAGCGCGCCCGACGGCTACCTGCTGCCCGGCGGTCGCGGCATCGCGTATACGCGGTACGACCTGGTGCAGCCGCGGGAGGTGCGGTTCACGACGACTTATTCGTTTTGAGCCAACAGGCTGGATGTAGGGCGCGAACAGATTGGATGTAGGGCGGGGCCTCCCGACCCCGCCGAAGGATTGCGAGCGGGTTCGGCGGGGTCGGGAGACCCCGCCCTACATCGCAGCGGAGGCTACTTCGCGCCGGACTCCGCCGCCGGCTCGCCCATCGGCAGGGCGGCGGTCTTTTCCCGGCGCCGCAGCTTCAGCCGGATTCGATCGAGCCACAAGTAGACGACCGGCACGGTGTAGAGCGTCAGCAACTGGCTGACGAAAAGCCCGCCGACGATCGCAATCCCCAGCGGGCGGCGCATCTCGACGCCTTCGCCCGTCGCGAGCACCAGCGGAAGCGCGCCGAGCAGCGCCGCGGAATTCGTCATCACGATCGGCCGGAACCGGAGCAACGCCGCCTCGTGGATTGCCTGCCGCGGCGAGTGGCCCTGCTCCCGTTCGTTCGCGATCGCGAAATCGATCATGAGGATGGCGTTCTTCATCACCATGCCGATGAGCAGGAACAGGCCGAGCAGCGCGATCAGGGAAAATTCCGTCCCGGTGATCCAGAGCGCGAGCAGGGCGCCCACGCCGGCGGAGGGCAGGGTCGAGATGATCGTGAGCGGATGCACCAGGCTCTCGTAGAGAACCCCCAGCACGAGGTAGACGGCGATGAGCACGCCGAGGATCAGCAGCGGCTGGCTTTGCAGCGTTTTCTGAAACGTCCGGGCCGTGCCGGCGAGCTGCACCTGAATATCCGTCGGCAACATGATCTTGCCCATCGCCTGGTCGATGGCGGCGAGTGCCTGGGCGAGCGACACGCCTTCGGCGAGTCCGAATCCGATATTCTCCGCCGCGAACTGGCTCCGGTGCCGCACGCGCTCGTCGACCACCGCGTACGAAACCTTGGTGAACGCCGAGAGCGGCACGCGGGAGCCGTCGGCGGCAATCACCTGCACCTGGTCGAGCGTCTCCGGCTCCGCGGTGTATTGGGGCTCCAGCTCCATGATCACGCGGTACTGGTTGAGCCGGTCGTACAGCGTGGCGATTTGCCGCTGGCTGTAGGAATTGTTCAGCACGCTGGTGACGGTCTGCATGTCCACCCCCAGCCGTCGGGCCGCTTCGCGATCGATGTTCAACCGGACCTGCGGCGTGCTGCCCTCGGAGGGCGTGTAGACATCGACCAGTTCCGGCAGGTCGAGCATGGCCGACGAGATCTTGGGCAGCCATTTCCGCAACAGGACGACGTCGCTCGAGAGCAGCGTCAGATCGTAGCTGCCGCCTTCCGACATCCGCGGCGCGTCGATATCCTGGGAAATGTAGAGATAAACCTGCGCGCCCGCCACGAGCGGAGCCTTCGCGCGGATCCGGTTCGCCACGTCATTGGCCGACAGCCCGCGTTCGCGCAGCGGCTTGAGCCGGACCATCATCCGCGCGTTGTTGATGCCGCTGCTGCCGCCCGCCGTCCCGGTCACGTCCTCGACCGCGGGATCGGCCATGATCAGGCTGCGGTACATCTCGATCTTGGGCAGCATCAGCTGATACGAGAACGCGTCGTCGCCGCGCACGAAGCCCTGCAGCAATCCCGTGTCCTGGTAGGGGAGGAAGCTCTTGGGGATCCTGATGTACAGCGCGACGTTCAGCGCCACGGTGCCCACGATGACCACGAGCATCAGCCCGGCGTGTTCCAGCACCCAGGTCAGCGAACGGTCGTAGAGCAGCTTGTTCAGCGCGAATGCCCGCTCCGCGGTGCGGTGCAACCAGCTCGTCGGCTGCTCGCTCTTCCGCTTCAGCACGCGGGCGCAGAGACTCGGGGTCAGCGTGAGCGACACCAGCAGCGACACCAGCAGCGCGGCGGCCAGGGTGATCGAGAACTCGCGGAAGAGTTTCTCGACCAGTCCGCCCATGAAGAGGATCGAGACGAACACCGCGACGAGCGAAAGGGTCATCGCCAGCAGCGTGAACCCGACCTCGCCCGTGCCCTTGAAGGTCGCGCGCAGCGGCGAAAGCCCGCGCTCGATGTGCCGCGAGATGTTCTCGAGCACGACGATCGCGTCATCGACCACCAGGCCCGCGCCCACGATGAGCGCCATGAGCGAGAGGTTGTTCAGCGAGAATCCCTTCAGGTACATGATCCCGAACGTGCCGATCAGCGCCACCGGGATCGCGAGGCACGGGATGATCGCGGCTCGCACGCTGCCGAGGAACAGGAACACGACGAGCATCACGAGGCTCGCGGCGATGATCAGCGTCTTTTGCGATTCCGCCAGCGAGGCGCGAATCGCGGGAGAGCGGTCCATGACCACCGACAAATCCGCGTCGGTGGGAATCAGCGCGCGCAATTGCGGCAGCTGCGCGTTGATCGCGTCGATGGTCGCGATGATGTTGGCGCCGGGCTGCCGGCTGATCATGAGCAGCACCGCGGGCCGGTCGTTGTGAAAACCGAGACTGTAACGGTCCTCGACCGAGTCGCTGACCTTCGCGACGTCGCCCAGCCGCACCGGCGCATCGTTGCGGTAGCGAATGATCAGCGGCAGGTATTCCTCCGCGCGGCGCAATTGCCCGCTGAGCTGCACCTGCCATTGCCGGTGGGCATCCTCGACGTTGCCGCGCGGCCGCACCGAGTTGGTCGCGGCGATTGCCCGGCGGACTTCGTCGAGCGCGATGCCGTAATGGGCGAGCGCCAGCGGATTGAGCTGGACGCGCACCGCCGGCAGCGAGCTGCCGCCGACGGAAACCTCGGCGACGCCGCTGATCTGCGCGATCTTCTGCGCGAGGATCGTCGCCGCGGTATCGTACAGCGTACCGGGCGCCAGGTTCGGCGAGCTCAACGCGAGCGCCATGATCGGCATCTGCGAGGGGTTGACCTTGCGGAAGCTGGGGTTGCCCGGCATCCCGGCGGGCAGCTGGCCGCGGGAAGCGTTGATCGCCGCCTGCACGTCGCGCGCCGCGGCGTTGATGTCGCGATTCATCGCGAACTCGAGCTGGATGTACGTCGTGCCCTGCCGGCTGTCGGAGTAGATTCCGGTGACGCCGGCGATCGCGCCCAGAGCGCGCTCGAGCGGCGCGGCCACGTTGGTCGCCATCGTTTCCGGACTCGCGCCCGGCAGCGAGGCGCTGACGCGAATCGTCGGGAAATCCACCTGCGGCAGCGGCGACACCGGCAGGAGCCGGAAGGCGAGTGCGCCGGCGAGCACGAGCGCAATCGCAATCAGGGCGCTCGCGACCGGCCGGCGAACGAAGGGCCGCGAGAGGTTCATGGCGCTTGGTGTAGGGCGGGGTCTCCCGCCCCCGCCGCGCATTCGTCATGCGGCGGGGTCGGGAGACCCCGCCCTACATGGGAATGATTCCTCATTTCGCCGGTTGCCATTTTCCTTCGGTGGTCGCCGCCGCCGCCGCGCGCTGCGTCTTCACGCGCTGGCCGAGGCGATCGAAGAACAAATACACCACCGGCGTCGTGAAGAGCGTCAGCACCTGGCTCACGAGCAGGCCGCCGACCATCACAAGGCCGAGGGGCTGGCGCAGCTCGGCGCCCGACCCGCGCGAAAGCATCAACGGCAGCGCGCCGAACAACGCCGCGAGCGTCGTCATCAGGATCGGCCGGAACCGCAGCAGCGCCGCCTGGTGAATCGCGGCGCGCGGTGCGAGTCCCTGGTGCCGCGCGGCATCGAGCGCGAAGTCGACCATCATGATGCCGTTCTTCTTCACGAGGCCGATCAGCAGGATGACGCCGATGATCGCGATCATGTCGAGCGGCCGGCCCGTCAACCACAACGCGAGCAGCGCGCCGACCGTGGCCGAGGGCAGCGTCGAGAGGATCGTGATCGGGTGGATGCTGCTCTCGTAGAGGATGCCGAGCACGATATACATCGTGACGACCGCCGCGAGGACCAGGAAGAGCGTGCTCGAAAGCGAGGCGCGGAACGCGTGCGCCGCGCCCTGGAAACGCATCTCGATCGCCTCGGGCAAATCCAGTTCCTGCCGGGTGCGCTCGATCGCGGCGACGGCCTGGCCGAGCGAGGCCTTCGACCCGAGGTTGAAGGAAATCGTGACCGCCGGAAACTGGCCGACGTGATTGATCAGCAGCGTTGTCGGGCGCTCGCTCACGCGCGCGATGCTCGACAGCGGCACGGGCTTGCCCGAGCGCGTGCGCACGAACACCGTGCCCAGCGCCTCCGGTCCGGCCGATAGTCGCGGGTCGGCCTCGATCACCACGCGGTACTGGCTCGCCTGCGTGAACAGCGTCGAAATTTGCCGCTGGCCAAACGCGTTGTAGAGCGTCTCGTCGATGTCGGCAATGGTCACCCCGAGCCGGCTCGCCGCGTCGCGGTCGATCTCGAGGAAGGCCTGCAGCCCGCGGTTCTGGAGATCGCTCGCGACGTCCGAGAGTTGCGGCAGCTGCTGCAGCCGAGCGACCATTTTGCCGACCCATTCCTGGAGGAGATCCTCGTTCGGGCAGGTGAGCGTGAATTGAAACTGCGTGCGGCTGACGCGATCCTCGATCGTCAGCTCCTGCACCGGCTGCAGGTAGAGCGTGATGCCGGTGACTTCGGTCGCGCTCGCGCGCAGCCGCTCGATGATCTGCAAGGCCGAGTCGCGACGTTCGTCGTGCGGCTTCAGGTTGATCAGCATCCGGCCGCTGTTGAGCGTGGCATTGGTGCCATCGATGCCGATGAACGAGGAGAGACTGGAGACCGCGGGGTCCTCGAGGATTTTCGCCGCGAGCGCCTGCTGCCGCTCGGACATCGCGGCAAACGAGATCGACTGCGGCGCCTCGGTCACGGCTTGGATCGCCGCGTTGTCCTGCAGCGGGAAAAAACCCTTCGGTACGACGAGGTAAAGCAGGACGGTCAGCCCGAGCGTGCCGAGCGTCACGAGCAGCGTGGCCCGCTGGTGGTCGAGCACCCAGTCCAGCATGACGCCGTACCGCTCGATAATCCGGTCGAGCAACCCGCGCTCGTTCTGCGCCTGATGCTGCGGCAGCATTCGCGCGCACATCATCGGGGTCAGCGTGAGCGACACGAGCAGCGAGATGAGAATCGAGACCGCGAGGGTGATGGCGAACTCGTGAAACAGCCGGCCGACGACGTCGCCCATGAACAGCAGGGGAATCAGCACGGCGATGAGCGAGATGGTCAGCGAGACCAGCGTAAACCCGATTTGCTCCGCGCCTTTCAGCGCCGCCTGCATCGGGGAAAAGCCTTGCTCGCGGTAACGCGCGATGTTTTCCACCATCACGATGGCGTCATCGACCACGAAGCCGGTGGCGATGGTCAGTGCCATCAGCGTGAGGATGTTGAGCGAGTAGCCCGCGAGGTACATCACGCCGAAAGTGCCGACGAGCGACAGCGGCACGGCGATGCTGGGAATAATCGTGGCGGCGAAATTGTGCAGGAACAGAAACGTCACGAGCACCACGAGCACGATGGCGAAGATCAACTCGTGCTGCACCGAGCGCACCGAGGCGCGGATGCTTCGCGTGCGGTCGGTCAGGATCGTCATCTCCGCCGCCGCCGGCAGGTTTGCCGCCAGCTGCGGCAGCAGCGCCTGCACTCGATCGACGACCTCGATGACGTTGGCGCCGGGCTGGCGCTGAACGTTGACGAGCACGGCGGGCAGCCGGTCGGCCCACGCCGCAAGCCCGCGGGCTTCCGCGGCGGTCCCGAT
>Ga0082335_1007289_pt1 | contig 13478 bp, 9 predicted proteins | sample Subgrocontami58m_FD_72375 | JGI IMG/M metagenome (GOLD analysis project Ga0082335, IMG submission 72375) | Subsurface groundwater microbial communities from S. Glens Falls, New York, USA - GMW37 contaminated, 5.8 m (SPADES assembly) (version 2) ...
TATCTTGTGAAACCCCCGCCACAAAAGAAGTGGCGGGATGCTCATTCCAACAATAATTTTACCTTCACGTTGTTCGGTAAAATTAGTTGGAATGGCACTAGCGGTGAGATTCTTCGGTCGCTCCGCTCCCTCAGAATTGAGAAGGAGAAAGAGCTTTATCTTCAACGTGATTGAGTTGGATGTTCTCAATTGCATTATCGTACGACCAGTCATCATTATCAACTCCGATTGCCGACGATGCGCCTAATTTGATTCCGGCGATTGCAAGCACCCCTGTTCCAAACGACATCTTCGGGTCAATCGTGAAGACAAGCTCGCCGGGTTCTGCTTTGTATACATGCCATGTTGGAGTGATGACAATTCGCTCCGTTACGTGAATCGGCTGAATTGTTTTTTCCCATTCTTCATTCCAATTCTTGTCCTCAACAATCCTAACCAACATTTTAGGAGCCAGGGAGGCGCTTGAACGATGAATCGTGTTTGCAACATTTTGTACTTCATTGAACATCGCATCGCCCCAACGAGTGCTCCTTACATAACAACGTAGAGCTTCTCCTCCTCCCGAAGGGATGGCTTCGCCTGGGATACTTCTTCCCAAAATCCTTCGAACCCAAGCTGTGAAAGAATGGCAATGAGCTGTTCGTTCAGTTGTGGGTCTGCATTGATTTCTATTTTGGTAAATGATTTTGGCATTTCAAACTCTAACTCAGTAGGGACGGGGCATGCCCCGTCCCTACAATAGACATGGAGGTGTTTAGGTTGAAAACGAAAACAATACGTTACAAGAATTTGAGATGGATTGATTTCACCTTTTCGTAATTACGGCAATTGAGAATAAACGACGTGCGTTACAACAGTGCCAACCGCTTCAAGACTTTCCGCGCTGCAATTCGCCGGCACATCTTGATGCGAATGCCAGAACCGGTTTGTCGGGTCGGGATAGTTGAAGTCGATGAGGTTGATGGTTTTGATGCCGGCTTGATTCAGTTGTAAATGATCGTCGTTGACCTCCTCTCCCATTTCGTCGAGAAACTGTGTGTAGCCAAGCTCTTTCGCTTTCGACCAGACGAGATTCACAATGTCGGGAGCGAAGCGGACGGAGTGTTGCTCTTTTGAAATGTCGAGGAACCTATCGCCTACCATGTCCAGCAAAATTCCGAAGCGAGGATTGTAGTTTGCATCTTTGTTGGTGGCGAAGTAGCGAGAACCCAAGAAGTATTTCGACAAATCGCCTTCCATGCCATAATCCTCGCCATCAAACAAAACAATATCAACGCCGATCGATGGGGGTTGGCTCTTTAATAGCGAAGCGATTTCTAACAAGACTGCGACGCCACTCGCTCCATCATTGGCACCAAGTATCGGTTCGTTTCTCCGACTTTTATCCTCATCGTTCTCGGCTCGCGGTCGCGTGTCCCAATGAGCGCAGAGGAGAATTCTGGTTGCTGCGCGCAGATTAAACTTCGCTATCACATTGGTGAGAGGAAGTATTTCACTGTAGCCCTGTGCTGTGAACGGCTGTAACTGCACTTCATCGGCGAAGCTGCGTAGAGTTTGTTCAAGATAGTCGAGACACGCTTTGTGTCCTTGAGAATTAGGATTGCGCGGACCGAACTCCGTTTGCTTCACAAGATAATTGAATGCATCCGTTCCGCTAAACTTAGGAATGGAAATCATCGGTTTTTCAAGAGGGGGAGATTGTGGTTCTTTTGGTTTTGGGGTTTCGCCAGCACAGCCGAGCAGACTGAAGACGACGACGAGCAATAAATAATTTCGCATGAACGGGGAAGCCATCCATTTATTGTTGAGGAAATGAAGCACGAAGGCTTCAAAAAAGTACCGAAATAGCGGAGGAAATGCAAAATATAGTTTCGTTCATGACATGCTGAACGAAGTGAAGCATCCACGCGGGGGAGATGCTTCGCTCCATCTCGACAAACTGCGTCGAGATTCCGCTCAGCATTGGGGATCGCTGCAACATTTTTCCTTCAACTGTCGTCTAACAAGTAGAATCATCCATCAACTCACCAATAAGTATTACAAGGAGGCATCAATGAACAGAGCAACGAGAAGTATTGCCTTGTTTCTTTTCGTCTTGGCGATCAGTTTTGCGGCTGCAACGGGCGCAGAGAAGACATTTGAGAAGAAATTTACTGTCACGTCCGGAGGCACATTCAGTATCAAAACGGATTTCGGTTCTGTGAATATTGTTGGGACGGATGCGAAGGAAGTTTCTATCTCAGCGTTGATGAAAGGAAGACAACGCGACATCGATGAGTTTGATATTACTGCAAACCAGACGGGTGACGGGGTGGAAGTGTACGGCAAGAGCCGCCGTTCAAGTAAGTGGTGGAGCTGGAGCAGCAACGACATGGATGTGTGGTTTACCATCAAAGTCCCGAAAGACTACAATCTGCGCATGGAGACATCGGGCGGGGACATTTCCGTGGGCAGTGTGAAAGGAAAAGTGAATGGTGGAACGTCAGGCGGAGACATTACCCTTACAGATATTGCCGGCTCGATTGATTTGGAAACATCAGGCGGCAACATTCGTGTTGAAAAGATTCAGGGGACGCTTCACATGGAAACCTCGGGCGGCGACATAAAGATTTCTGAAGTGAAGGGGGATGTTGATGTGAACACGAGCGGCGGCAACATTACGCTGAACACGATAGAGGGAAAAGTCCGTGCAGAAACTTCGGGCGGCAACATCACGATGAAAGTAAAAGAGTCCAACAAAGGAATTTACGCAGAAACGTCGGGTGGTAACATTGACATTATGTTACCGAAAACTATCTCTGCCAACCTGAACGCATCAACCAGCGGCGGAGAAGTAACGTGCGATCTTCCAATCACAATGTCCGGCAAGTTTGACGAGAGCGAGATTCGCGGTACCATCAACGGGGGCGGCAACCCTATCCATGCCCACACATCTGGCGGCGATATTCGGATTCGTGGGATGGAGTAGATTGATTTCCTCGATATTGACTTTGGCGAATAGTGTGGCTACCTTTCAGCCACAAACTCTCACTTATCTCGGGGGGTTCGCCATGAAAGCACGCAAGGTTTCCGCACCCATTTTTTTCCTTCTCTTCTCCAGCCTCCTCTTCGCACAAAGTCCGCCGTTCGACATTCAAGCGTATAGGCAGTTTCTCCAAACTCATCAGAATCTTTCTGCCGGTGAGTTACAAGCATTGTATTCTGCAGGAAGATTTTATCGCGAAGCGCAAACAACACTCAGCGGCGTTCCGTATTTAGATTCCATCGCTTATCGCTACAATCTCACCGCGTATGAACGACGGTTGTTGGAACGCCACAGCTTCGTAGTCACTGAACGACTGCAACGCCCGTCATTCTTTCACGCGTTCGATGAGATTTATCATTACGATCTTCCTGTCTTCGTCTCCACCGATGCAATCCTTCATGCGATTCACATGTCGTATGACAAAATCTTGATGAAGATTGAGCGTCAGTTTCTCATACGGAATGTCGATTCGCTTTTGGCACTGCTCCATGCACAAGTTCCATTGCTCGCTTCCCGCTATGCAGGCACACCCGCTATGCTTACATCACTGAAAGATGTTGACGTATATTTGACTGTTCCTCGAAAGCTGCTGGGGAATTCTCTCTCGCCGTACTTCCCTGAGAACACTGCGACGGTGAATCAACTGCTTCAGTTTATCCAATCGGAAGCGGGGGTTGTTCAGTATCCGTTGTTTGGAACGACGAGCAGAAAATTAGATTTCAGTCAGTTCAAGCTGCGCGGTCACTACACAAATTTCCAATACCCCGAGCTGGGTCGCTACTTCAAAGCGATGATGTGGCTTGGCAGGATGGAAATCTATTTGATTGCACCGCAAAATACCATTCCGCCTGTACCGGACGGAGACGTCCAGCGCCAGGCGATTGATGCGGTGCTTCTTTCCGAAGCTGCACAATCGGTAAACGCGTATGCTGTGCTCGAAGAAATTGACGGCATCATCCGTTTCTTTGTCGGCGAGTCGGACAATGTAACTCTGCCCAATATCCGCGCACTCGTTCAGATGACGCATACTGATTCAGCAAGCCAGTTGTTGAACATCCAGCGCTTCAGGGCGTTTCAGGACACGCTTCGACATCAATCGTATGCGTTTCAATTGATCATGTCGCAACTCTTGAAGCGTGATCCGTTCAGTCCTGATTCCATCGTTCCGGCATCCTCGTTTCTGTTGCTCGGACAGAGGTTTGTGATTGATTCGTATGTAACGAGCAATGTGGTGTATGATAGAGTCCCAAGTCCTCCCAACCCGTATCGTGGATTGCCGTCTACACTGGATGTACTGTTTGCATTGGGGAACAATGCAACAGCGCAGCTATTGCGTGAGGAGATCGAACACTATCATTATGCAAGAAATCTTGCCGGCCTTCGGTATTTGATAGATGCATACGGAAACGATTTCTGGGATGCTTCGATGTACAACGGCTGGTTGAATTCGATTCGTAAACTCAACCCACAACGAATGAGAGATTCACTTCCGGCATTCATGCAAACTGCCGCGTGGTGGCAGGAGAAACTTAACACGCAGCTTGCTTCGTGGGCGCAGCTTCGACACGACAACTTGCTCTACGCAAAGCAATCGTACACAGGAATTCCTATTTGCTCCTTCCCCGAAAGTTACGTCGAGCCCTATCCGGAGTTCTTTGATGTGCTGAAGGGATTTGCGCAGCGCAACGCGGCACGATTTCAATCGCCGCCGTTCAGCGACCAGGGGATAGCAGCGTACTTCACGGAAATGATTGGAACAATGGACACGCTCGGTTCCATCAGCAGGAAGGAGCTTTTGAACGCGCCCCTGTCGCTTGCAGAACGTGATTTCCTGAAACGCATGCTTCGACAAGTTACGATTGGTTGCATAACCGGTAATTTTGATGGTTGGTATCCACGCCTGTATTATGCAGACCAATATGAAATGGGTGGTTTCCTGGAATCAGATTTGGTTGTCGCAGACGTTCACACATGTCCTGCAGATGCCGGTGGATTCATTGTCGGCTGGGTGTTGCACGGCGGCACAGGTCCCATCAATCTCGGAGTGTGGATTACAAACAAACCGGGCGGCGGACCGCACGCGTACATCGGTCCCGTGATGAGCTACTACGAGCACGTGAGCACGAACTTCCGTCGCTTGAGTGATGAAGAGTGGAGAACTGCATACAACTTGCCGCCGTCGTTCCGTCCATCGTTCGTGAATCTGTATTTGGCGGATAGCACGGGAAATTCCCGCGGCGATGGAATAAATCTCTTAACGGATGTTGGCGGCGGGGGAGGAACAGCAGCGAACTATCCATCAACGCCAATGCTTTTCCAAAATTATCCCAATCCATTCAATCCATCAACATTCATCGCGTTTACGATTCCGCCGTCATATGCTAATGCAAATGTTGAACTGACGATCTACGACGTGCAAGGTCAACGAGTGCAAACGCTTGTGAAGAACACGATGCCTGCCGGCAATTTTGTTGCACGATGGGATGGGAGGAATGAGAAAGGGAATGTGGTGGCGAGCGGAGTATTTTTTTACCGTCTGAAAGTTGGAGGATTTGTTAAGACGAAGAAATTGATTGTGGTTCGATAATAGTGGAGGGACAAGCTATGCAGAGATCATCATTGTTCTTTGTCTCGCTTGCGGTGGCATTTCATCTCAGTGCCATCGCGTTGTATTCACAGCCAGCATTCTGGCAACAAACAAATGGTCCCTACGGAGGGAATGTTCTTTCGATCCTCGAGGATTCTTCCCAGCGGATTCTTGTTGGTACGAATCTAGGTGGTGTGTTTCGTTCTCGCAATGATTCGCAGGAATGGGAACAACTGACGGGCGTGCGTGTAGAGTATCCTGGTGTAGTTACAACTTTGTTATTAAAGACAAACGGATATTTCTTCGCGGGAACAACAAGAGGGGTGCTGCGATCAACAGATGACGGACAGACGTGGAATGAAACCAATGTTGGTTTGAATTCACTTGTCAACACTCTCGCCGCTGATTCTAGTGGCAGTGTCTATGCTGGCTTGTGGCAGGGTGGCGTGTTTCGGACCACAAACGATGGGGAAAGCTGGTTGCGCCTGGGTTCTGGACTTTCTTCTTCTGACATCAAAACCCTTGCAGCAAACTCAGGATTTCTTTTCGCGGGAACCGATGGCGGAGCATACCGAATAGTTGCTGCTACTGAGACCAGCTGGACTCGCGTAAGTCAAGGACTTACTGGCAGTTTTATTAAGGCAATTGTGGCAATGCCAACGGGGACTCTCCTTGCTGGAACGAATGCCGGGATCTTTGCTTCGAGCAATAATGGTGATCAGTGGAGACCTTTTGGACTGGCAGGTGTGTCAATAAACGGTATTGCTACCATTTCGAATCTGATTACCGTAATAAGTTATTACTCGGGCGTATTTCGCTCCTCAGACAATGGAATGACGTGGTCTAATCTGGGACTCGGGAATTCGTCTCTTCAATCGGTTTCTCTCACGCGACGGGGGAAAACACTTGTGGGGACATACAATCGTGGATTATTCGAAACAGTTAACGGCACTAGCTGGACTCAGATTGGCCCACCAAGCGTTAATGCATTCTGTCTCGCGAGAGGACCGCAGGGTGATGTTTGGGTAGGGTCGGATGGCGGCAGAGTTTTCCGCACAACAGACAACGGCAGAAGTTGGAGCCTTGTTGCAGACTCAGTTGCGCGTCAACCTCTGCATAACTACATCCAAACGATTCTAGTTACTTCCGCAAGTACCATTTTCGTAGGGGGCCGTACGTTTTGGCCTCATCGTTCAACCAATAGAGGAATATCGTGGACACAAATCAATTCAGGGTTGACCAATGGTGCTGTTGAAGTGCTCACTACTGATTTGACGGGTAATATTCTGGCGGGTACCCAAGGAGGGCTCTTCAGATCGACCAATCAGGGAGAAAGTTGGCAGCTTTTAGGACTAGCAGATAAGTTCATAAACGCAATCCTCATTACGCCGGACGGCAAGATGTTTGTCGGTACCAGTTGGCACGGAGCTTTTAGATCGAGCGATAATGGGTCAACATGGCAACCGATAAACGTCGGCTTCACAAGTGACATTGTTCTTTCTCTTGCGTTGGGTAACGGCGGGTCTCTTTTTGCAGGCACTTCCACAGCGGGTGTCTTCCGCTCAACGAATTCCGGAGATATCTGGCAGTATGTTGGCTTGCAAGGTTCTTATGTTCAAGACATTGAAACAAACAGAGATGGTCACGTTTTTGCCGTAGCACCCTTGAGCGGTGTGTTTCGATCAACAAACAACGGTGAAACATGGGAACAGATTAGTAGTGGATTAACAGACACCTATTGTAACGATCTAACTTTTGGTCAGGACGGATTTGCATTTGTCGGAACTCGCTCGTCTGGTGTCTTTGGAAGTATTGTGCGAACAACATCAGTAGTGTCAGGTTTTTATCCCCAACGGTTTTCACTATATCAGAATTACCCCAACCCGTTCAATCCCACAACACGCATCGACTACTCGATTCCAAAAACCTCACACGTGAGCTTGAAAGTGTTTGATCTGTTGGGGAGGGTAGTCGCGACGCTTGTTGATGAGGTTCAGGGTTTGGGATTCAAGAGTGTTGAGTTCGACGCAAATGGATTGACGAGCGGAGTCTATTTCTATCGCTTGACCGCGGGGAGTTTTTTTGAAACGAAGAAGCTAACACTGATTCGATAAACTCGTAAACAGGAGGACGCTATGAAATACATGATAGCCTTGATGCTAATCGGGGTTGCCCGGGCAGGGGCACAAACAGACAGTCTGGTTGACGTCTTTCCTCTTGCTGTGGGTAACCAGTGGACGTACAGGTACTTTACAATTTTTGTACAAAACGGTGGGCCGGGCATCCTTACTATTACTGATTCTGGGAGCGCGGTGTATTCGATCGTTGGCATGGTGCGAACTGCGGACTCTACACGATGGATGTTTCGCGTCCGTCGAGATTTGATCCATCATCGTTCTATCCCGGACTCAACATATCCTGTTCGTGATACGTCGAACTTCCAACTAATCGAACGGCTCGAAGCTCAACATCATCTATATAGAAACGAGGACGCTAATCCAATCCGGCTTGATGTCCTTCCATTCACGAGGGAGTTCACAGACACGACCCGAATCTACCGCTATCGGAACGTTGGCTTGGGAGATACGACAACGTTCAAGTCTGCCATCCCACGAGGTTTTCCGAATCCTTTGTTCCGAAGCACTTTCACTTACAAGAAGTCCGTGGGGCAGATACGATTTCGATACAACGACGGCGTGCTTGATTATACTTACGCCGCTGAACACATCCTCATCAGCACAGTGATAACATCCGCGGGCAAGTCCGAGGAGCCAACATATCCTGCGGGCTTCAGGCTGTCGCAGAACTACCCCAACCCCTTCAACCCAACGACAGAGATCAGATATCAGACGTCAGAAGTCAGCCGGGTCACGCTGGATGTGTTTGACATGCTTGGAAGAAAAGTTGCAACGCTGGTGGATGAGGTTCAGGGTTCAGGGTTCAAGATCGTTGAGTTCAACGCGTCGGAGTTAGCGGGCGGAGTGTACTTCTACAGGCTGACTGCCGGAAGTTTTGTTGAGACAAGAAAACTCATGGTAATTCGGTAATTCAAAAACGATTCACAAATGAAAGAAGGAGGTTCCTATGAGACGGGTATTTGTTCGTTGGAGGATCGCAGCTTGCTTCTTCGGTCCACTGATGATCTTGTGCGTAGTTGGAAGCAGCGAATCCTTTGCTCAGTGGGTTATCCAGAATAGCGGCACAACTGCGCGATTGAACGACGTTGCAGCCTTGGATTCCGTTACAGCGATCGCCGTTGGCAACAATGGAACTGTTTTGAAGACGACCAATGCCGGCACTACGTGGGTGCCGAAACCAATTGCGACATCTGCTAATCTCAACTCGACAGCATTCTTTCGCTTTTCCGCAGGTGATGGCTACGCCGTTGGCAATGGTGTTATCTGCTACAGCTCGGATGAAGGCGAAACGTGGCAAGTGGACGCGGCTGCTCAGAATTTCGTCGTTGTTGAATATGGCGCGATAATCAATCCCGATGTGTACATGGGAAGCGCAACTGGTTTGATTAGGTATAGGGATTCTCCAAGCGGACCTTGGAGAGAAAGAACGCTGCAAGGCGGGAGTGTTCTTTCCATTGGTTTGAGATATGGCGGTCTCCAGAGTACCTACCCACTCATTGCAACGCACGGGTTTACCTACTCGTTGAGCGATTCGGTGAGCAATCCGACCGGAGTGTGGGATCTGCTCGCGGGCGGAGACCTAAGAAATACGGTTCAATACCTTCTTGGCAGCGGAGGTAACCCGGGACCAATTCCATTCCTGTTACGAAGAGGAGGAACATTCGGCAATGCTTGGCAACGAGTGCAAGGTCCGCCTCCCCCGTTGTTCGCGTATGACCTAAAAGCTTCGCGGAGCGGAGAGCTTGTATATCTATGTGGATCGAGACGCGCGATTTATCGCTCAAGCAACTACGGAGACACATGGACAATTCAATTTGGAAACATAGGATTCCATTTCCCCGCGCTCCGTGCATTATCGTTTCTCAACGAGAACCTCGGTTATGCAGTCGGTGACAGCGGCTTGATTGCCTTCACGCGGAACGGCGGTGTAACTTCATCGGGGTCGAATGATGTTCTTCCAGCCGCATTTGCTTTGTACCAGAACTACCCCAACCCATTCAACCCAACGACAGAGATCAGATATCAGACATCAGAAGTCAGCCGGGTCACGCTGGATGTGTTTGACATGCTTGGAAGAAAAGTTGCAACGCTGGTGGATGAGGTTCAGGGTTCAGGGTTCAAGTCGGTTAAGTTTGATGCGGGCGGTTTGGCGAGCGGGGTGTATTTTTATCGGTTGAATGCTGGCGGATTTGTTGAGACGAAGAAACTCATGGTGATTAGATAAGGAGATAAAATGATATGTCTTCATTATTATCATCAAAAGAGGTAACCGTGAAAGTTCGTGCCGTTCTTATTCTGATCCTTTGTCTCCACTCCCTAACACTTGCGCAGTGGCAGCCTACGAATGCTTATTCAGCACAAACTACCCATGCACTTGGTTGGGATGGAGAGTATTTGTTTACGTCTACATTCTGGAGTGTGTTTGTCTCAAGCAATCTTGGTGTGCGGTGGGAAAAGGCGAACACCGGACTTGGAACGCGGCCTTTCATCACTGCTTTTCACTTAATCAAACCTGGCACAACAAGCATCATGTTGTGTGCGAAGGACAACGAAGCAGTGTATCGGACAACAAACCATGGCGCGACGTGGAGCTTGTCCAATACTGGCTTGCCGTCAGGCACGGCGCCCATAGCATTTGTTCAATTCGGAACCACGACTCTTGCCTCGCTGCAAAATGATGTGTACCGTTCAACAGACAATGGCGTGACGTGGAACGATGCAACGAGCGATCCGGACGCCGCGGGCATTGTCAAGTTTTGCGTTTCAGGCTCAACAATCTTCGGCGCTCGCAGTTGGAACGGTCTTGTCAAATCAACTGACGGCGGGACTGTGTGGGATACGGTGAGACTTCGGACTGATATGCACTACGTCTCTGCGATTGCAAGCAACGGCTCGAACGTGTATGTGCCCACGCTTGGCTTTACTTCACCCGCGATGTTCTTTCGCTCAACAAATGGAGGAATAACGTGGAGCACCGGTAGTCCGGATTTCGGCGGTCTGGTGTATGACATTGTTGCGATTCCTTCGCTCACCGGTAATGATATTCTACTCGTCGGCAATGACCTTCGCGCTACCCGCTCCACCGACGGAGGAACATCGTGGCAAGACCACAGCCTTGGTCTTCCCTCGTTTGCAGGACTACCGCGATTGGTATCCGTTACGTCGGGAGTCAATAGGTTTGTCTTTGGCGGGACGTTTTCACCTGCTTTGTTTCCGACGAAGAATGGAGTATTCCGAACTTCGATTGATGGTCATGAATGGAGCGGAACGAACGCCGGACTTTCCCACTTTTCCGTCAGAGCGTTATTTGCGAACAATGCTGTGATTCTCGGCGGCACACAGTGGTTCGACATGATGCGTTCATCAAACGGAGGCGCTTATTGGGATCTCGTCAGAACCGGGTACGGCAATGACGATGTGAATGTGTTCGAGCGCGGCTTTGGCGCTCTCTATTGTGGGACATCGTGCGGCGTCAGTGTTTCTTATGACGACGGGGCAACTTGGCCTTCTGGCCCTTTGAGCGGCAACGTCTTTGCTATCGCTTTCTTGGGACAATCCGCTTTTGTGTCAACGCAAACGGCATTTTACCGTTCGACAGATAACGGCGCAACATGGAGTGTCATCCCCGGTTTTTCCGCTCAAACAATTCTGTCGATTCATACGAACCCAACATTGCTGGGTAGCTCAAGAATACTTGCCGGGACGAGCGGCGCAGGTGTGTTTGTGAGCAGTATCGGAGGCGCAACGTGGTCGGCATCCAACTCTGGGTTGCCCGCGAATGTTTCTGTTTCAGCTTTTGCGACGATGACCACGGGAGGCACAACAGTTGTGTTTGCAGGAACGAGTCAAGGCGTGTATCGTTCCACAAACGGCGGAGCGAATTGGACTGCTGCGAATACGGGACTTGGTGCCATTGATGTTCGTGCATTTGCAGTGAGTGGAGCAAATCTGTTTGCAGGAACCATACATGGCATCTTTCTGTCACTGAATCTCGGTGGAAGTTGGAATGGAGTCAGCACAGGATTGTCGGACCTCAGCATTCGCTCGTTGCTCGTGTATCAGACGAAGCTGTATGCCGGAACGGATGAGTCTGGATTGTGGGAACGCCCGCTATTGGAAATGATTTTGACGAGCACTCCGGAGACTCACGAAAAGCCAATGCGATTTGCACTTGAACAGAACTACCCCAACCCGTTCAACCCAACGACAGAGATCAGATATCAGACATCAGAGGTCAGTCACGTGACTCTAAATGTGTTTGATATGCTCGGAAGAAAAGTTGCGACGCTTGTTGATGAGATTCAAGATGCGGGGTTCAAGTCGGTGGAGTTTGATGCGGGCGGTTTGGCGAGCGGGGTGTATTTCTACCGGCTGACTGCTGGGAATTTTGTTGCGACGAAGAAACTCATGATGATCAGATAATCAGAAAGGTTGTAAGAATGAAAACGATGCTGACGTTTGTTGCGTTGCTGGGTTTGTTGATGTTCCCGTCTGCATTCGTGCGGGCAGAGGTGTACGCTTCAAGAATTCATTTGACGAATCTGTCCGAACCACCAGCGAGCATTACAGTAATCGCAGGCTCTCCACAAAGCGCGCAGGTGAGCACAGCGTTTCCTATCCGCTTCAGGGTATTAGTTCGCGACTCACTCGGCAATCCTGTTCCCGGAGTTACTGTAACGTGGACGCCTCCCCTAAGTGGACCGAGCGGGACATTTGCCGGCGGCGTCAACACTGCTGTAACGGATTCAAGTGGTATAGCAACCTCGGCGACGTTTACAGCAAACCTTATCGCTGGCTCTTATGTCGTTCCTGCAACCGCTCCGGGAGTTGTTACGCCTGCATTTTTTTTCCTCAGGAACCTGCCAGGCCCGCCAGCCAGCATTACGCCGACAGCGGGCACACGCCAGAGCACGCGAGTGAACACAGTTTTTCCAACTCGCTTTAGGCTCGTCGTACGGGATGCAGCGGGAAATCCTGTTGCCGGGGTGGTCGTATCCTGGAGTGCACCCTTAACAGGCCCGAGCGGGAGATTTGAAGGCGGTGTTGGTGGGACAACAGATACAAGCGGTATCATAGAAGCGCCGCCATTTAGGGCAAACAGCATCGCGGGCTCTTATGTCGTTCTTGCAACCACTCCAGGAGTTATTGCACCTGCAATGTTTTTCCTCACGAACCGGCCTGGTTCACCAGCCAGCGTCACAGCAATAGCGGGCACACCGCAGAGCGCGCTGGTGGGTACCGCGTTTGCCACCAACTTCCGGGTATTCGTTCGTGACTCATTCAACAATCCTGTTCCCGGAGTTACTGTAACGTGGACGCCCCCCGTTAGAGGACCGAGCGGGACATTTGAAGGTGGCGTCAACACTGCGGTGACCGATACAAGTGGCAGAGCAACATCGGCGACCTTTACAGCAAATGATACGGCGGGTAGCTATGCTGTTCCTGCAACCGTAGTGGGAGTAAGTACGCCTGCGATTTTTTTCCTCACGAACCTACCCGGACCGACAGCCGGCATTACGCCGATAGCGGGTACGCCACAGAGCACGCGAGTGAACACCCCTTTTCCAATTCGTTTCCAGGTCTTGGTTCGTGACTCATTCGGCAATCCTGTTTTCGGCGCGACGGTAACGTGGACGCCCCCAGCCAGAGAAGCAAGCGGGACATTCCTAGGCGGCGTCAACACTGCTGTGACCAATACTAGTCGAGTTGCAACATCGGCGACGTTCAC